>Ga0169931_10006655_pt1 | contig 17332 bp, 11 predicted proteins | sample Kivu_15m_20L_FD_129675 | JGI IMG/M metagenome (GOLD analysis project Ga0169931, IMG submission 129675) | Freshwater microbial communities from Lake Kivu, Western Province, Rwanda to study Microbial Dark Matter (Phase II) - Kivu_15m_20L... | ecosystem: Environmental > Aquatic > Freshwater > Lake...
TTATTTATATTATTTTTAATTAACCTTTAGTTTATATAAGCATAGATCAATTTTTTATCCAACTAGTAGAATCAAGCTTTAAGTAAGTTTTGTCTTCAACAAGGATTTTTCTTTGGATTTGTCTAAATTTCTCTTCAATCCTATGGGAATACGTCCCTTCATTTTCTATCAAATATTTTGTTAAGTCCAAGAGGATTTGCTCCTCAAGTCGTAGAGAAATTTTAACTAAAATGTTATCCCCTACCCTAGTGCTAATGACTCAGGAATTTGCTTTTTGATCAAAAATTGGGACAAGAAAAATCAAGTATTTAGTCAACGACCACAGATTTCTTTGTATGCACAATAGGTACATTTTTTCTTATCCAAGGTCTGATCAAAGACAAGATCAGGATTTAGTATCTCCTCGATAAGTTTTCGTAATCCCTCCTCAAATTCTGCAGCATGGTCTCGATAGTCTAAGATCTCTGTTTTATCCATCTGCAAAAAGGGATTGAAATCTTCAGCGTAAATTTCCTTTATGTTAAAAATCCCAGGTTTGATAGGCAATTGATTTTCAGGATGCATGTACTGATAGAAAAAGGCATACAAAAAGGTTTGCATGGCAGCCTTATTCCTTTTTTTATCTTCTCGATCAAACAAAGAAGAAATACTTCCCACCACCTTGGTGTCTTTTCCTGTTTTGTAATCCAACAAACGAACTACCCCCTCCTTGATATCCATTCGATCAATCACACCCCCTAAGGCGACTTCTTTTATCCCCTTAGCCGTTTGAATACTTACCTTGGCTTTACATTCTTCCTCTAATCCAATCACCCGAAATTTTCCCTGATTTTTATCGTAGGTCAAGATTGCCTCCAAGTACTTGGCCAACACCTCACTGGCAATAACCAATTGCCCACTTAATCGCAATTCCTCCCCTTCTTCCACCTTGTAGAATTCCCTTAATGCGAGCGTTACAGCGGCTTGCACTTGGGGAATCAATTGCTCAATATCCTTCTTATCCAGATCCCTATACGTTCTTCCTTCTGGAATGGTGTATAGATGCTCCATCCCTCGATGGAGCAAGGTGCCAAAAGTCATGGGGTCAATGTAGGTCACAACTTCTTCCTTTTCCTTAAGCTGGGCTACATACCTAAAGTAAAATCGTAGTCTACAATCCAAATACATATTGAGAGCCGAAGCCGAAAAAGTTTTTACCTCCTCTCCTTCTTTCACTAGATACTGAGTCAATTTATCCATCACCGCTTCTGTTTTTTCTATCGAAAAAGCAGAAGGAGGGGTCATTTGAACGGGAATCCATACCGAATTAGCCTCATTAACCTGCAATTCTACCCGAAGCTGGTGAAGGTAGCGGCTCATTTCTGTCGCTTTTCCTTGTTCGCCTGCAGTCGAATATATCAGATGGACTTCCTCTGCCCTGTGCAAAAGACGATAGAAGGTGTAGGCGTAGATGGCGTCGTTTTGTTCTTGCACTGGCAAACCAAATGCTTTTCTCAGATTCATTGGGATCATGGAATTCATGCCTGCAGCTGGAGGAAAACTTCCCTCATTGACATCACAAATAATAACACGCTTAAAATCCAGGTTTCTGGACTCCAATACCCCCATGATTTGTAGTCCCCTTAGAGGCTCCCCTTCAAAGGGAAGTTTCAATTCTCTAAAAAGCTTGCGAAAGAGGTTGAGCTGAAAATCTAAGGTCAGGTTAGCATTCTGGGAATGAAATATTTCCTTCATCCGATTGAGCTGCTTAAAGGCCTGAAACAAGTAGTTTTTTTGTGTATCGTTTTGAGGAAATTCTTTCGCTAGGAAAGTTATAATCGAGGCCAAATAGTCCAAAATACCCTGTGATGGGATTTTCTGAAAAACTAGGGCAAAAAGTCCACTTTCTTTGGCTACGGCTTCCTGAGGAACCTCAATCAGGTTGTTGGTTTTGATTTTTTCGATGACCTCTGCATTTCCCAGGGGATCTTCTTCATTCAAGTAAGCATAGGCCAACAGGTCCAATACCGTTTTATGATAAAAAAAGTTTTTTTCATCCTTTACTTTGGCATGCTTCTGTAATTCCAGCAAGGCATCCAAAAAGGCATACATGGGGGCATTGCGCATGGGATAGCCCATGGTCACGTTGAGATCTGTAATTCTTTCTGGTAAATGGTCCAATACAGGAAAAAGCAGGTGCTCATCAGGGAGGATGATCACCGTTTCCTCTAAGGCCTCACCTACACTCTGCTCTTCTAAAAGTTGACCCACCAAATTCGCTTGATTGGTCTTCAATGGAATAGCATGAATATGCACCTTTCCAGCCTTGTTTCTTATCTGGTTTGGTATAGGACTGGGGAATGTTTTTCCAAAAATCTTATCCTTACGGTACTGTCGAAAAAATAGCCCTGCTTCTTGCATGGAATCTTCTAGGTAATAGGCATCCACATCCCAGATCAATTGTGCCCCAAAAGATTGAATGAAGTGGGAAATAATCTTTTCTTCGGCCTGAGTAAAGGCATTGAATCCTATAAAAAGTACCTCCTTTTCAGGTACAGGAAGCTCCTGTACTTGCTGGGCCACCTGCCTGTAAAGTTGGCCCGAATAGGAAAATCCTCCGGTGTGCAATCGGGCTTGAAATCCTTCGTATAACTTTCCAAGTACTTGCCAGAATCGTAAAAAACGCTCCTGCTCTCTTTCATTTTGCCGCTCAAAGGCTTTCCAAAACTGAGCAATCAAGCTTCTTTGTTCTTCACTCAGGTAGCTGAGGTCTGTTTCTAAGGATTTGATTTCAGCGAGGTGAGTGTACACCTGGGCCACTGGAGCCAAAAATTGATCTAAGTCGTTAAAATCTTTAAGGATCAGTTCCCCCCAATGGTAAAATCGATCAAAGGACTCTGGTTCTTTCTGAATTTGGCAGTATTGTTCGTACAATTCAAATATCAAGGTAAGGTCATCTGTGGGGGTTTTTCCGGCCAATTCATAAACCAATTGCTCAATGGTAATGACCTCAGGCATCCACACGGGCTGCTCGATCAATTCACCCATATACTTAGTAAAAAATAAACCTGCCCTGCGGTTTGGTAAAACAACCCGGAGGCGATTTAACTCTCTTCCAGAATCCAGTAGGCTTTTCGCCGTTTCTTTCAAAAAAGGGATCATACTTCTACAATTTCTAGAGGTTGGAGATAGCATACAAAACCTGATACGGGAAGATGAATCAAATCCTTAACCAGATCCATGTATTCTTTTACTTGTCTAGGGTGTTCCTCCTTTTTAGCCCCTGTTTTAAAATCTATAACTACTGCTTCCTCTTTTCCCAATAAAATCCGATCCGGTCTTTTTTGCATACCTCCTGGAAGCAATATACCCTGCTCAGTGAGGCTAAAGGACTCTGGATCAAACCAAGACTTAACTTGATTATTTTCAAACAAGCGCTTTAATTGAGTAGCAATCTCGGAAGCTATGTCCTCCACCCATCTTCCTTCGAAAGTAAATTTTTGAAGGAGAAGCAAGGCATCAGATAGGCTTTCTGAAGAGGCAAGTAATTCGTGAACAATAACGCCTATATCTCGCTGCTCCCGAGCCCGAAGCCCTTCTTCAGAAAAATCCCAAGCATGTGATTTTGTTTTTAGTTTTTGTGACCAATCCTGATATTCCCATCGTAAACTAGCCTCCAGTTGTACATGGGGCGTTCTTTCCCTCTTTTTCTCTGGAAACTCACCCCAGTCAAATGTATTTATCCCTGGGTTCCAAGACGAATTGGGCTGGTCTTCAAAGGTAAATCCAGTGGAAAATAACTCGTAAAGTACATTTCCAGTAGTTTTGAGAGAGGGTACATTAGATTTTGGAATGGAATAATTGGCAAAACCATAAATAGCCTCTTCTGCTCTCGTAAAGGCTACATACAACATATTTAACGAATCTAAGTATGCCAATCGCACTTCTTTTTCATAAAGCTCGCTAAAGTTGCTTTGCTTCATGCTCTTTTGATGGGTGAGTGGAATTACCGTTTCTATTCCTTGGGCGGTAGCAAAGGGGGCCCAAAGGATTGGGGCTTTAGTTCCAGTTGGCACGATTTCCCAATCCAAATAGGGAGCAATCACCACTTTAAATTGCAAACCCTTGGCTTTATGAATGGTAAGGATCCGCATGGCATCGTGATCCTCGGGTATCCTGACCGTTCGTTTCAATTTATTGCGATCCCACCACTCCAAAAAACCTCTTAAATCCGCCCTATTTTTTTTCACAAAATCCAGTACTGCCTCCTTAAAACCAGATACATGAGCTAAATCTTGCCGATGTTCGGTTAAGCCTATGAAGGAAATGGCTTGTTCGACCAATTCCAGTAAAGGGAGTTGAAGAAGGGCAGCCTGCTTGCACTGCAATTCCTCTTGCTTTTCAAAAAGCTCTACGGGAAGAGAACGATGATGAAAGAGCTCATGACTGACCGGAATACCATAAACTAATGCATAATATTGCCAAAAGGTCTTTAAAGCTACTTTATCGGCCGTGTTACTGAAGTAGGTGAGTAATCCAAGCACGCACTTGACCGCGATGGATTTATCTATAAACAAAGACTCTTCCGAAAGTACATCAAAGCGGTACCCTTCTTGGGCCTGGGTTCGCTGGTATTCCATCAGGGCATCGGCGATCATCGCTCCTTGAACATTCTTCTGTACCAAAAATGCTATGTCCTTTAAGGCATACCCTTGGTCTTGAAGTCTCATCACCAAATCGGGCAACTTTTCTATTACGCCTAAGTCAGCTTCTTCCTCCTCCAGCTCCTCGTCCTCAGCACCCGATGTGGAATTATTTTTTTCGGAGAAAGCGATATGAATTTTTCCTTGAAATGGACTATCCAGCTTGCCACCAGACACCCGCTGCTCCACGTCTTGAAAAGCCTGCGCGAGGATAGATTGATGATCCATGGCGTATTGCTCAATCCCCCTCTGCATGAAAGCGGGCAAGTGTTCAAATAGAGTATTATTGAATCGAATGATCCCTGGAAGACTTCGGTAGTTTACATCCAAATTTCTTTGTTCTATAAGCTCATCTTGTATGTGCGTTTCCACCTCTGAAAGCAATAGCTCTAGTTTGCCTCCCCTCCACCTGTAAATAGATTGCTTTACATCCCCTACCAGGAGATTGGTATGCCCAGAGGCAAGGGAATTTTCCAAAAGAGGCTTAAAACTTGACCATTGGAATTCGGAAGTATCTTGGAATTCATCAATGAGAAAATGTTGGTACTGGTTTCCAATCTTTTCATATATAAAAGGAGCCTCGTTATCCTTGGTGATTTCAGTTAAGAAATCATTGACATCTGAAATCAAAAGGATACCCTCTTCATCCTTCAAATCCCTCAATTCCAAAATCAAGTTCTTAAAAACTCCAAAAGCGTTTAAATTCTTTTGTAAAGCCAGATAGGTATTCCATAGCTTCAGTTGGCTAGGCCAAGCGGCAAGCATGGCACCCAATCCTTCGTGAAAGGCTGCACGAATTTGATTCTCCTGGGGCGAACCTTTGGAAAACCAATGTAGGGGATCATGCAATTCCTCCATCATCTTTTTTGTAAGTTCAGGAATAGGATTTTTTGGGTTACCTTGTCGAGGAAACTTCATTGCAAATCCCTTAGATCCCCCCTTAAAATCCTCCCAATTCAACCCTTGACGCAAGCGTATTTGTTCGGCCTCCTGCCTCTTGGACTGGCTTTCAGCCAAAATCCTATTTTGAGCCGCTTGTATCTCTTGCTTAAAATCAAGCAAAAATCCTTCCTGAGCAACGCTTTCTTGAAACACCCTTCGGTGTGCTTTAAACCTCTCTTGAAAAATTTCTTTTCCCAAATCCTTGATCCCCCCCCTGATGTCCCAGGACTTGCCATCCAACAACTGATGCTCGGCATAGGCAATCAACCACTGACGAAGATGGGGATCCTCTGCTACTTTTTCTACGATTCGATCTACAAGAAGCTCAAGTACATTGTCAGTATCCATCTCCACATCAAACTTGGCCTGCAGATCTAATTCTCTGGCAAAGGAGCGGATTACTTTTTGAAAGAAGGAATCAATGGTGCTCACCGAAAAATGACCATAGCCATGCAAAATACTTCGCAAGGCTTGTTCAGCTCTTTCCATAAGTTGCTCAGGAGTAAGCTTGAGGTGCTGAAGAAGGGCTTGATCCATGGATTCCTCAGGCTTCACCTCCTTACTCAGTCTACCCAATTCCTTTAAAATCCTCTCCTTCATTTCTTGGGTAGCTTTATTGGTGAAAGTCACCGCTAAAATTCCCTTAAAACCAGCTTTCGGGTCTTGCAGGGCTAGCTTGAGGTACTCCAAAGTTAGGGTGTAGGTCTTTCCCGAGCCCGCAGAAGATTTGTAAAGTAAAAAAGGTCTTGCCATAAAAATCAGGTGAGATACAAAATTAGAACGCCTAGAAGGATTAATCGCTAGGGAAATTCCTTTATGACACAAATTGTCAAGAATAAGTTGTTCTGATCTTGGGATTTGAATACATCCTACCCAAAGCCCAACTTATTTGTTGAGGGCCATCCATAAGATTTCTACCGGGTGATAGGCTTTTTTACTGGTACCATCGGCGATTTGATGTCTGCATGAAGTACCAGGCGCCGCAATCAAGGTATCTATATCTGCCTTCCTTACGGCAGGAAACAACACCAATTCCCCGATTTGCTGGGATATTTCATAATGTTCGGCTTCGTAGCCAAATGAACCTGCCATACCGCAGCAACCGCTTGGGATAGTTTCTACCAGGTAGTTGGTAGGTAAAGAAAGCATTTTTTGAGTCCAAGTAAGGGAAGAAAGGGCTTTTTGATGGCAATGACCATGCAACTTTATTCTTTCAGCTCTGGTGGTAAAGGAGTCTGGCTTTATGTTGCCGGCAGCAATTTCTTTTCCCAAAAATTCATCGATCAACTGCACATGATGCTTGAGCTTTTTTGCCCCTGGAAGCAAGTCAGGACCCACCATCCTGGGATACTCGTCTCTAAAACTTAAAATAGCGGAGGGTTCTAATCCAATCAATGGCGTATTTCCATCGATAATAGATTCGAATATCTTCACATTGGCTTCTGCATGGCGCTTGGCTTTATGTAGCAAACCCTTAGAAAGTGCCGATCTACCACTTTCTTCGTGATCCACCACCTTCACCTCATATCCCAATTTTTTGAGTAAGGAAATGGCTTTGATTCCAATCTGGGTGTCGTTATAATTGATAAATTCATCTACGAAAAAGTATACGGATTTTATCATTTTGCTTGGTGCAGGCAAAATGGTATAATTTTTTTTGTACCAAGCCCGTAGACTTATAGAACTGATTTCTGGTAAATTACGCTGTGGGGCTACCTGAAGCATGCGCTTCAATACACCCCCTGTGAAGGAGTTGTTTAGTAAAAAATTGGTAATCCCAGGAACCACAGCTCCCAAGCGATTCAAGTCGTTGATGTAAGCAAATGCCTTTGATCGTAAAGGTATACCGTGTGTTTTTTGATACTGGTATAGAAATTCGGCCTTCATGCTCGCCATGTCCACATTGGAAGGACACTCGGAAGTACATCCTTTGCAACTCAAACACAGATCCAAGGATTCTTTTATTTCTGGGTGATCAAAGGCGTTTTCTTTTTTATCTAAAGTTAAAAACTCCCTGAGCGTGTTGGCCCTTCCTCTTACGGTATCCCTTTCCTGCCTGGTGGCCATGTAAGAAGGGCACATGGTACCTCCAGCTGAAGCTGGTTTTCTACAATCCCCAGAACCATTGCATTTTTCAGCCAACCTCAAAATGCCGCCCACAGAAGAAAAATCAAAAACGGTTTCTGGCTCTGGAGTATGCATGCCTACCTCATAGCGAAGAAACTTATTCATGGGCGCGGCATCCACTATTTTTCCTGGATTAAAAATATTTTTTGGATCCCAGGTGTACTTGATCCTTCGAAATAACTGGTAATTTTTCTCTCCTACCATCAGCGGGATAAAAGCGGCCCTGACCCTTCCGTCTCCATGCTCCCCTGACAAGGATCCTTGGTATTTTTTGACCAATTGGGCAGAGGCAAGAGAGATCTGGTAAAATTCCTCCACATCTTCTGCCTTCTTCAAGTCCAAAATGGGCCGCATATGGATTTCTCCTGCACCCGCATGGGCATAATGCACGGGATTTTGATTGAAGCCAGCTAAAATCCCATCCAATTCGTCGATGTAATCGGCCAAATCTTCTATGGCTACAGCCGTATCCTCAATGCAGGCTACGGCTTTGGGGTCCCCGGAGATGTTGCCAAGCAAGCCTAAACCAGCCGCTCGTAGGGCCCATGCTGCGGCTACTTTTTCTGGTTCTATGATAGGAAAGGCATAGCCATAGCCCGACCTTTTGAGATCCTCCACCAAAGCGTTTCCTTTATCCATAGCTTCCTGCAGGGTCTTTCCCCGAAATTCTATCATTAGGATTGCCTTAGGGTTTCCTTCCACGAAATACCTATTTTTAGAATATTCTAGGCTCTCCTTGGTACAGTTAAGAATGATGTCGTCCATGAGTTCCACCGCAGTGACCTCATGCTTCATGGCTACCTGAGCCGACTTCATGCTTTGGTGTATGCTCTCAAAATGAGCGGCAACTACAATCTCTATGGGATCGGGAAGAGGGTCTAGGAGTAACTTTACTTCGGTGGTGAAGGCCAGGGTACCTTCTGATCCTGCTAAAAGTTTACAAAAATTGAAAGGCTCCTCCCCTTCAAAGGGAGAGGCTTTGAGCAATTCATCTACCACATAGCCTGTATTCCTTCTATGGATAGATTTTTTGGGAAATTGGGAGTGAATCTCTTTCTTGGTCTCTGGATCACTCAACTCCTCCTTAACCTGCCTGTATAAATTTCCTTCCAAATCTTTCTGGGCACATTTTCTTTGAAATTCCTCTTGACTAAGTGCTCGAAAAACAACCTTTTTTCCATCGCTCAGGATGGTGTTCAGCGAAATTACCTTGTCACGAGTGACCCCATAGACTATGGAAGTAGTACCCGAGGAATTGTTGCCCACCATACCACCTATCATGGCCCGATTGGCGGTAGAAGTGATGGGAGAGAAAAACAACCCCAGGGGCTTCAACTGGCGGTTAAGTTCATCTCTCACCACGCCCGGCTGCACCCTCACCCAACGCTCCTCTTGGTTGATCTCTAAAATCTGGTTGAAATGGATAGAAACATCCACTACAATTCCATTTCCCACACATTGCCCTGCCAAGGAAGTCCCAGCAGTTCTAGGAATCAAGGAAGTCCCATGTTCCGTGGCAAACTGAATTAATTTTTGAATGTCCTTTTCGGTTTTTGGGAAGGCCACAGCCAAAGGCATCTCCCGGTATACGGAAGCATCAGTGGCATACAAGGTTTTGGATAGACTATCCCATTGGAGCGTACCCTCCAGTTGGGTGGCCAATTTTTCTAAAAAAGGAACTAGGTTGGGGTGGTCTGAAGGCATAATCAAAATTAACTTTCTGAAGCTAATTTTCATGAGCAAACACTAAAAATATACTCTTGAAAAATAGAGGATTTGCAAGAATAAGTGAATTTGGAAAATCAAACTCGAGATTAAGTAAGTCATAGCAAAAGAATGATCCGAGAGGTGTATTACCGATAATTCAAAAAAAAAGCCCAATTAAAAATAGGGCCTAGCTCTTTTTTTATTGAAAGGGAGAATCTTTTTCCTTGGCCATTTGCTTGTATACAATACCATCCAGGATGCCAGGAATCCACTTATTCAAAAAAACAGCAAGTTTTCCCTGAGTAGTCAATACCAAATCTCGCTTTCTTTTAGAGGTGGCCTTCAGGATATAGTTTGCGACTTCCGCAGAAGTCATCATCTTGCTTTCGTCTCGAGGTGATTCACCCTGGGACTTTCCATCGGCGGTAAGGGCAATATTTCGAATATTCGATGCGGTAAACCCGGGTGCTACCACCAAGACATGTACTCCCCTTTTCATTACTTCGGTTCGTAAGGATTCAAAAAATCCATTCATGGCATATTTGCTTGCCGTATAGGCTGTTCTGGCGGGGGTACCCCGATATCCATTGATGGAAGAAATGCCAATAATCGATCCCTTAGAGGCTAAAATAGCCGGTAAACAATACTTGGTGGCGTAGACCGTTCCCCAGAAGTTGGTATCCATTACCTGCTTAAATACCTCAAGATCCACTTCTTCAAACAAGGCTCTCATGGAAATCCCTGCATTATTGACCAATATGTCTATGGTTCCCAAGTGCGCTAGTGTTTGTTCTGCCATTCTTTTGTTGTCCTCCTCGGAAGAGGCATTGGCCAAAATAGAAAGCACAGGGATTTGTTTGGCACGAAGTAGGGCAGCCGTTTGCTCCAGTTTCACCGCATTTCTGCCCGTAATCACCACCTTTGCACCTTCAGATCCAAAAGCAAAGGCACAGGCTTCTCCAATTCCTGAAGTGGCCCCGGTGATGACAACTACCTTATCTTTGAACTTCATCGCAAGACATTTGTGAGTAAAGATAGAAAATTGGAAAGAAACTCGGTGAGTCCTAGCTCGGGAGATGGCAATAGGAAGGAGCAACCTAGTCCAATCCTACCTTTTTTTCTAATTTTGAAGCCATGTCAAGAAAAATGAAACATAAGGTCATCACTCGCCTGACCATAGAACGCATTGCCACAGAAGGAAAATGCTTGGGTTACCACGAGGGCAAGGTGGTGTTTGTCTCTCAGGTAGCTCCTGGGGATGTGGTGGACGTGAGGATTACCAAAGGAAAGAGCTCCTTCATGGAAGGAGAGGTAGTCTACTTTCACGAATATGCCAAAGATCGGGTCGAACCTTTTTGTTCACACTTTGGAACTTGCGGAGGCTGCAAGTGGCAACACTTACCTTATGATTTACAAAAAGAATTCAAAAGACAACAAGTCATAGACCAGTTGCAACGGATTGCCAAAATCCCAATTCCTGAGGTAGCACCGATTTTAGGTTCCACCAATACCCTCTACTACCGCAACAAATTGGATTTTACTTTTTCCCATGCCAAGTGGTTGACCCGAGAAGAAATCAATTCTGGACAAGATTTTGACCGGAATGCCCTAGGATTTCATATCCCAAAAATGTTTGACAAAATCTTGGACATAGAGCATTGCTACTTGCAAGGAGGGATCTCCAACGAGGTGAGAAATACTCTTCGAAATTTCGCACGCGAACAGGGGCTTTCCTTTTACGATATTAGAAACCAACAAGGTTTGCTTAGAAACCTAATCATTAGGACTACGCTCAGCGAAGAAACGATGGTTATCGTACAATTTGGTGAAAATGACCCAGAGTCAATTTTTAAGGTAATGCAGTTTCTTCAATCCAATTTTCCTGCCATCACCTCCTTGCTGTATGTGATCAACACCAAGGGAAACGAAACGTTTCACGATTTAGAGCTGACTACCTTTGCTGGCAGAGATTACATAGAAGAAGAAATGGAGGGTTTGAGATTTAGAATTGGACCTAAATCCTTTTACCAAACCAACTCCGAACAAGCCCATGCCCTTTATCAGGTAGTGCGGGAGTTTGCTCATCTTCAGGGCCATGAGGTGGTTTTTGATTTGTACACGGGTACGGGTACCATCGCTAATTTTGTGGCCAAAAAAGCCAAGCAAGTCATTGGGGTGGAGTATGTCTCGGAAGCCATAGATGATGCGCGGATCAATGCCCAACTGAACGGCTTGGAAAACATCCTATTTTATGCAGGAGATATGAAAGATATCCTCACGGAGGAATTTATGGAAAGGCATGCTCGGCCCGATGTGATCATTACCGATCCACCTCGTGCAGGGATGGATGAAAAAGTGGTGCAGATGTTATTGCGTATCCAAGCCCCTATTTTGGTGTATGTTTCCTGCAATCCCGCCACCCAAGCCAGAGATCTTGCCTTGTTGGGAGAACGCTACCAAGTAGATCGCATCCAACCCGTAGATATGTTTCCCCACACCTACCATGTAGAAAATGTTGTACGTCTAATTTTAAAGCTATGATTTCTGATTTCAATGATCCCGAGTTAAATGGTAAGTACCTGGGTACCATCAGTAGCGATTTTGTAAAGGTTTGCGACGTACTGAAAGAAGCAGCTTACCAGGTCCGTTCCAAAGGCTTTTCTGAATATCCCATTTTCCCCATTTCCAAAGAAATGCAACCCATTGGCCAACTTTTCTTGGGTAAAGAGGAAAAAAACTTATCCTGGAATTATTTCATCACCTATGTGGATGAATTTGTACAGCGCAAGTTAATTCCAGATTCCTCCATGGAGGAATTTAAAAGTTCCTACAAAGATCCGGATGAATTTTGCTGCCTGTTTGTGATCGATGGAGCCTTCACCAGTTTTGTCTATATCCCCTATCCCAACGATTAAAATTTAATTCAATTTTTACTTTATATTTAATTATTTTAAATACTGATTATTAAGTTACTATAGTAAATAATTAAAGCCTAAATATTTTCCCTTTGCTGAGAAAAAGGTACGGGGTTAACCTCTCCAAAAACACTGTCAATTTGATCCTGTGGACACGCCTCTCCTTTTAAAAATAGAGCAAGCCAAGGTGAATTACTTGGGTAAGTTCGCGTTTGATTCCTTGAATTTTTCCTGGGAAAAAGGGCAACATTGGGCTATTCTTGGAGAATCTTCCTTTCACTTGAGTGCCTTTATAGAAACCTTACTTGGGACTACTGCTGTGATCCAAGGAAAGCTAACTCGGCCCTTTGCAGAGGAATACCACAAAGCACAACAGGCCCTAGGAGCCGTGCATAGCTATAGGGACCTTATCGCCTCGGTTTCCCAACACTACCCCATCCGCAACAAAGCCAATCAACAGAATTTTTATTACCAACAACGTTTCAATAGCCTGGACCTACAGGAGACCGTATCCGTGCTAGAATACTTAAAAGCCCATCTTGGAGCTCAAGATGGGCCATGGGATATAGAACAAGTCACCTCATTGCTTCGCTTGGAGCATTTGCTTTCTTCTTCCATCTTAGAACTTTCCAACGGAGAAACGCGAAGACTGGCCTTGGCATTGGGCCTTCTACGTCAACCTCGCTTGTTTCTTATGGATCAGCCGCTCACGGGATTGGATGTGGAGAGTAGGGCTACTTTTGGAGATTTTTTAGCTGAGCTAATTTCCAAAGGGGTGCATGTCTTGCTAACTACTTCTTCTGGGGAAATCCCTAAACAACTCACCCATATCGCCAGAATAGAAGGCGAAGGAACCCTCTCAAGCTGGAGCCGGACGACCTACCCTCATTTCCCACAAGCACCCCTTACTATTCCGTGGAATTTGGCCCAATTGCAAGCATTACTGCCCCAAGAAAAAACTTTTCCTGAAACATTGGTAGAACTTAACGCTGTTTGCATTAGCTATGGATCAAAAACCATCCTCAAAGACATTACTTGGAAGATTAGGGCTGGAGAAAGATGGCGACTCTCTGGAAAAAATGGAAGTGGAAAATCTACGCTTATTAGTCTTTTGATAGGTGAAAATCCTCAAGCCTACTCTCAAGATTTTTCTCTTTTTGGAAGAAAAAGAGGTAGCGGAGAAAGTATTTGGGAGCTCAAAAAACCCATTGGCTTTGTGGCTCCCGAACTCAGCCGATTTTTTCCTAGAAATCAAACTCTTCTTAAAGTCATCCTTTCAGGATTGATGGACACCATGGGCTTGTTTAAAAAACCAACTGCTGCACAAGAATCCCTCGCCATGGAATGGATTCGAGTCTTTCGCCTTGAAGCCTATCAGGGAGACTACTTTCATCAGCTCCCTTTGGAGGTCAAGCGTTGGGCGCTGTTGACTAGAGCCTTGATCAAAAAGCCTTCCTTACTCATACTGGATGAAGCTTCCCAAGGTTTGGATGAAAAACAAAGAATCGTGTTTAGAGATACCCTCCAATGGATCCTAGAGCACTGCGAATTAACGGTGATTTACGTGAGTCATTACGAGGAAGACCTGCCTCCTGCCGTAAATAAGCTTTTTGAATTGCCCTAAGGGTTGAAAAGATAGGTTTTACCCAAATATCCTTCAAAAAGATCAAGTTCAATTGCTAGGCAAAAGTGAAAAAATTACCGCAATTCTCTTAACTTTCTTCTTTATGCTAAGACCATGCAAAGCAGAAGAAATTTTCTACAGCACCTTGGCCTGGGTTTAAGCTTGCCCAGCCTAGCGGCGTTTACTCTACCCTTTTCTCCCTCTTCCCCCGCCTTTCCTTCCTTGGAATTGAAAGAAGAGGACTATTGGAAGGAAGTGAAGAAACAGTTTCCCTTAGGAAGCTCTCCCATCTATCTCAACACCGGTACTTTTGGCCCCGCCCCTTACTCCGTATTAAATGCTATGGTGGAAAGTAATCTCCTCATCAATAGTAGTGGAGAATATGGCAATTCAGACCAGGAACGAATCCAACTGGCTTCTTTTTTTGGAATCAAACCTACGGAATTCTCCATCACTCATAATACCACAGAAGGAATTAATATCATGGCTTGGGGAATTCCCTTGAAAGCAGGAGATGAAGTCATTCTCACTACCCATGAACACGCCGGAAATGCCCTTCCTTGGCTAAATAGAGCAAAATACGATGGAATCGTGCTGCGGACTTTTGAGCCAAAAACAACCCAAGAGGAAAATTTGAACGAGATTCAAAAATTAATTAATTCCAAAACCAAGGTCATAGCCGTTCCCCACGTTACCTGCACCACCGGTTTGATTTTACCCATAGCAGAGATCTGCAATGTTGCTAAATCTAAGGGGATCCTGACTGCCATAGACGGAGCTCACGGTGCAGGCGCCTTCGACTTGGATCTGTATGCCTTGGGCTGTGATTTCTATGCAGGATGCTTCCATAAATGGATGTGTGGCCCCAGCGGTACAGCGTTTTTGTTTGTGAAAGAAGAATCTTTGGAGCGATTGATACCCATCATGATTGGAGGGCATTCCGACACAGGCTGGGACATGACCACCGATCCCCCAACCTTCGCTGGTTATGTGCCTTCTGCCAGGCGTTTTGATTACGGAACGCAAAGCAAAACCTTAGCAGTAGGCATGGTAGCCGCTACGAAATTCCATACGCAGATTGGAAAGGAACGCATACAAACTCGCCTACAAACCCTCAATCAGTACCTGCTGGATGGGCTTTTGGAACTGAACAGCAAACTCGATATCCTTACTCCGTTGGAAAAAGAATCCCGAATAGCACTCCTCACCTTCCGTCCAAAAAATATGACCTACCAGGTTTGTGGAAATGAACTGGGAAAAGCCGGATTTCGGATTCGACAGGTCCCTGAAGGAAAGGTAAATGCGATACGCGTGTCCACACACGTGTACAACACCAAAGAAGAGGTAGACGCATTCCTAGTTGCCTTAAATCGAATCCTTACTTGAGTTTCTTTTTCTTCTTTGCAGCGGCCCGTTCTAGGGCTTCCTGGCCACGAAACTGCGCGATGTCACGGATAAGTTGTTGCGGAAGGTCTTGGTTGTACGGAAACTGAATCGCTCCTTTGGAGGTCACATACCCCGCCAATTCCTCCTTAAAGTTAATCACCCCTGAAGAGGTGGGGTAATACCCCAGATGGCTTTTGGCAGCGGCATAGTACACCAGTACTTCTGAGGTCTTGAAGGCTGGCATGTGGTAACTGATCACTTCTTCTGCTTCGGGCAAAGCCAGACGCAGGATTTCGCGCATTTGCTGTAACTTGGCTTGAATTTCAGGAGTAAACCAAGAAAAGTACTCTTGAATGGAATTAGGCTTAGGATTCATAAACTAGGCGGCTCTATAGTTGAAAGCGAATTGAACTTATGGAAAAAAATGAACTTACGCTCCATGAAGCGCAAAATTTAGTAGACAACTGGATCAAGACGGTGGGTGTACGCTACTTTAATGAACTGACCAACATGTCCCTTCTCATGGAGGAAGTGGGTGAATTGGCTCGTATCATGGCACGCACCTATGGAGAGCAATCCTTCAAAGAATCGGACAAAGGCAGGGCCCTGGATGATGAAATGGCAGATGTGCTCTGGGTGCTGATCTGCCTTGCCAACCAAACGGGAGTGAATTTGACCGAGGCCTTGCGAAAGAATTTAGAAAAAAAGAATTCTAGAGATCGGGACCGCCATCAAAACAATCAAAAGCTGCGCTAAGCAAGTAATTAAGCGAGGGTTTAGTACAGGACAATACGACCCTCTTGATCCAATCCCATCACTTGAGAATACACGTCTACACTTAGGCAGAACTCTATATCTTTTTCTATACCATGATTTTGTAGTCGCTTGGCATGGGAAGCTTGAGTAAGAAAATCAGCAAGATTAGTGCCATGCGCGGTATATAAGGTTTTTATAGCTACAATTCCGTCATCAGCTGATTGATGGCTATGCTCGAGTAATTTAGCTAAGGCACCTGCATACAAAGAATCTTCTAAACTAAATCTTCCCTTCCAACCTGCGCAATGAATCAACACATCCAAATTTTGCGATTGGATGTAGGTTGCCGTGGCTTGAAGGTTGGGGAAAGCCCCAATCAAGATCTGCGCTGCCCCTTTTGATTTTTCTAGAGCCAAAGTGCCATTGGTAGTAGTCATCGCGAGTTTATTACCTGCATAGTTCCCTTCCAAAAAGGCAATCGGAGAATTTCCCAATTCAAAGCCAGGAGCTGTCAAGCCATTGCGCTCTCCTGCAATCAGGTAGCCTTGCACCTGCATGGCCCGGCACGATTCAAGATCTGCAAAAGGGATAATCTCCGTGACGCCATGGGCCAAAGCAGCCACCATGGTAGAAGTGGCTCGAAAAATATCCACCACCACCACCAGCTTGCCTTTCACCTCATGCAGGTGAATCAACTCGGGACTAAAGCAAACTTCAATGGACTTCATTCTCCTTTGTAAAGAGGGAGTTTTTCCACCTGAGCTTTCAGGTTTTTGTTTCGAATCTGAATGTAGATTTCCGTACCAACTTTGCTGTAGGCAGTTTGCACATAGCCCATACCAATACCTACTCCCATACTTGGAGATTGAGTTCCTGAAGTCACCTCACCGATGACCTCCCCTGCAGCATCTACGATTGGGTAATGCCCTCTTGGGATACCACGCTCCTGCATGATAAATCCAATCAACTTTCGCGAAACTCCTGCTTCTTTTTGCTGCTTCAAGGCTGTGGAATTGGTGAATTCCTTGGTGAATTTGGTGATCCAACCCAAACCAGCCTCAAGGGGTGAGGTGGTATCCGTGATGTCATTGCCATACAAGCAATAGCCCATCTCTAGACGCAAGGTATCCCGAGCACCCAAACCGATCGGCTTGATGTCGTAAGCGGCTCCAGCCTTAAAAATCTGCTCCCAA
>Ga0169931_10006656_pt1 | contig 17332 bp, 19 predicted proteins | sample Kivu_15m_20L_FD_129675 | JGI IMG/M metagenome (GOLD analysis project Ga0169931, IMG submission 129675) | Freshwater microbial communities from Lake Kivu, Western Province, Rwanda to study Microbial Dark Matter (Phase II) - Kivu_15m_20L... | ecosystem: Environmental > Aquatic > Freshwater > Lake...
GCTCGCCGTCGAGCTCGAGTGCGGCGCCGACGGGACGTTCGCCGGATCGCTCGGTGGAGTCGCGCTCGCGGACTGGGAGGCGCTGGCCTTCGAGTCGGGCGGACTCGAGCTGCGCGCGAGCCTCGCGGGCGACGTGGTGACGGGCGGCAGTCTCGCAGCGCAGGACCAGCGCCGCGCTGTCCTGCTGCTCTTTCCCGAGCGCGACGGTCGCCGCGCGGGCAACCTGCACTTGAAGTCGAACTTCGTGTTCGATCCCTCGATGCGCGTAGGTGCGCTCAAGCTGCTGCGCGAGTAGCCGCGCACTTCGCCAGCGCTAGGATTCGACGCGTGCTCGCGCTCGCGCGGGCGTCCGTCGTCCCGCTCTCGCCTCCCGCGGAGAACTCCGATGCGCACACGGCTCCTTCCTCTGCTCCTCGCCCCCGTCGCGTTCATCCTCGTCGCTTCGCTGGCCGCCTTCCAGTCCGCGCCCGGGCCGCGCGCCGGCTTCCTCGCCGTGCTGGACGTCGGCACCAAGCTCACCCTCGATTTTGGCGGCGACGGACTCGTCACCGTCACGCTCTTCCCGGGCCTCGGCTCCCATGAAGTGCTCGAAGTCGGCCCCGACTGGTTCAGCTGCCGCGTCTCAGGCAACGTCCAAGGCCTGCCCGTCACGCGCATCCCCCAGACCGCGATCCGCAGCATCCAGATCTACCCCCAGCCGCCCAAGTGAGCGCGACGGCCCGGCGCCCCGGACACGCTTGGCGTGAAATCGGCTATCCTCCGACCATGGACTCGGATCTCCTGCAACGCATCACGATCGAAGCCGGGAAGTGCGGGGGTCATCCGTGCATTCGCGGGCTGCGCATGCGCGTGACGGACGTGCTGGAGCTGCTGGCCTCGGGCGCGAGCTTCGAGGAGGTGCTTGCGGACTACCCGAAGCTGCAGCGCGAGGACATTCTTGCGGCGATTGCCTACGCAGCGCGGCAGACGAGTCACCCCGTCATTCGGGTGGCGTGAAGTTCCTCGTCGACAACCAGCTCCCAGCTGCGCTGTCTCGTCGTCTCGTCGAGCTCGGCCACCACTCCGAGCACGTCGCCGAGCTCGGCTTGGACCTCTCGCATGATGCGGAAATCTGGCGCCGCGTCTCGCGCGACCAGAGCGTGCTCGTGACCAAGGACGAGGACTTCGTCTTCCTCGCCAATCGCCCCGGGGACACAGGCTGCCTGATTTGGGTGCGGATGGGGAACTGCCGCAAGGGACCGCTCCTCGATGCCTTCGAGCGCTCGCTGCCGACACTCGAGGCCGCCTTCTCGGCGGGTCAGCGCATCGTCGAGATCGTCGGGCCGTGAGTCGAAGGCGTCCCGATGGCCTCCGGGGCTTGGGCGGGGGCTAGCCGCCGGCGGGCTCGGGCTCGGGGTGGCGGGCGGTGAGGTGGAAGGAGCCGGCGCGCCAGTCGATGCTCGCGCGGGCGCCGGAGGAGAGGGTGCCGCGCAGGATCGAGTCGGCGAGCAGGTTCTGGATGCGCTTTTGGATCACGCGCTTGAGCGGGCGGGCGCCGTACTCGGGGTCGTAGCCTTCCTTGGAGAGGGCTTCCTTGGCGGCGCCGGTGAGTTCGAGGGCGATCTCCTGCTCGGCGAGGTGCTTTTGGAGGCGCGCGAGCTGCACGTCGACGATCTCGCGGATGCGGTCGGGTTCGAGCGCCTTGTAGGTCAGGACTTCGTCGAGGCGGTTGAGGAACTCGGGCCGGAAGAAGTCGCGCAGCTGCGAGCCTTCGCGCAGGTTGGAGGTCATGAGGACGAGCGACTGCGTGAAGTCGACCGTGCGGCCTTGGCCGTCGGTGAGGCGGCCGTCGTCGAGGATCTGCAGCAGCACGTTGAACACGTCGGGGTGCGCCTTCTCGACCTCGTCGAGCAGGATCACGCAGTGCGGCTTGCGGCGCACGGCCTCGGTGAGCGCCCCGCCCTCGTCGTAGCCGACGTAGCCCGGAGGTGCGCCGATCATGCGCGAGACGGAGTGCTTCTCCATGTACTCGGTCATGTCGAGGCGCACGACGGCGCTCTCGTCGTCGAACAGGAACTCCGCGAGCGCCTTGGCGGTCTCGGTCTTGCCGACGCCGGTCGGGCCGAGCAGCAGGAACGAGCCGAGCGGCCGCGTCGTCTCCTGCAGACCCGCGCGCGCGCGGCGCACGGCCTCGCTGATGGCCTCGAGCGCGTGGTCTTGGCCCACGACGCGCTCGCGCAGCCGCGCTTCCATGTGGAGCAGCTTCTCGCGCTCGGTCTCGAGCAGACGCGACGCCGGAATGCCGGTCCAACGGCTGACGACCTTGGCGATCATCTCCGCGTCGACCTCCTCGGGCAGCAGCGCGCCCTCGCGCTGCAATTCCGCGAGCCGCGCCGCGTTCTCCTTGAGCTGCTTCTCCGCCTCCGGAAGCTCTCCGTAGCGCACCTGCGCAACACGCTCGAAGTTGCCCTCGCGCTCCTTGCGTTCCGCCTCGTTGCGCAGGCTCTCGATCAGGGTCTTGCTCGCGCGCAGCGCCGTGATGAGCTCCTTCTCGGCTTGCCAGCGACCGCGCAGCGCGCGCCCCGACTCCAAGAGCTCCGCGAGCTCCTCGCCGATCGCCGCGATGCGCCGCGACTCGTCGCCGCGGTTCTCCTTCTTGAGTGCCGTGCGCTCGATCTCGAGCTGGCGCACCTTGCGCTCGATCGCGTCGAGCTCCGGCGGCAGCGAGTCGATCGAGAGCCGCACCTGCGCGGCCGCCTCGTCGACCAAGTCGATCGCCTTGTCGGGCATGAAGCGCTGCGTGATGTGGCGGTCGGCGAGCCGCGCGGCCGAGACCAGCGCCTCGTCGAGGATGCGCACGCCGTAGTGCACTTCGTAGCGCTCCTTCAGGCCGCGCAGGATCGCGATCGTGTCCTCGATCGACGGCTCGCCGACCTGCACGGGCATGAAGCGCCGCTCGAGCGCCTTGTCCTTCTCGACATGCTTGCGGTATTCGTCGAGCGTAGTGGCGCCGATGCAGTGCAGCTCGCCGCGCGCGAGCGCCGGCTTGAGCATGTTGGCCGCATCGACCGCGCCTTCCGCGCCGCCGGCTCCGACGAGCGTGTGCAGCTCGTCGATGAACAGGATGATCTCGCCGTCCGCCTCGGCGATCTCGCCGAGCACCGCCTTCAGGCGCTCTTCGAACTCGCCGCGGAACTTCGCGCCCGCGAGCATCGCGCCGAGGTCGAGCGCGAGGATCTTCCTGCCCTTGAGCGGCTCGGGCACGTCGCCGGCGACGATGCGGTTGGCGAGGCCTTCCGCGATCGCGGTCTTGCCGACGCCCGGGTCGCCGATCAGCACGGGGTTGTTCTTGCGGCGCCGCGAAAGCACCTGCATCACGCGCCGGATCTCGGTGTCGCGGCCGATGACCGGATCGAGCTTGCCGGCTTGCGCGTCGGCGGTCAGGTCGCGCGCGTACTTCTTGAGCGCCTCGAAGGTGCTTTCGGGCTCGGGGCTCGTGACGCGCTTTCCTCCGCGAACCTCGGCCAGCGCCGCCTCGATGCGCTCGAAGCTCAGCTTGCGCGCCGCCAGCAGTCCCTTGACCTCCGGCCCGCCCGACTTGGCGAGCCCGAGCAGCAGGTGCTCGGTCGACACGTAGTCATCTTTGAGTCGCTTGGCCGCCGCGCCCGCCTCGTTCAGCGCCTCGGCGAACGTGCGCCCCGCCTGCAGGTTCGAGCCCGAGGCCTTGGGCAGCTTGTCGAGCTGCAGCACGAACTCGCCCGCGAGCACGCGCGGATCGACGTCGAGCTTCTTCAACACTGCCGCCGGAACACCCTCGGTCTCGCGGAGCAGCGCCACCGCGAGGTGTCCGGCGACCAGCTCGGGATGACCCGAGTCCGCCGCGAGTTTCTGGGCCGCCTGGAGAACTTCCGCCGCCTTGGTGGTGTAGTTGGTCTGCATGCCCTCCTGCACCGCAATCCCCGTACCAAGCCGCCGGTTGCGTCTGGGGACAAAAATAGGCCTTCCTGACTACGCCAGAGGCGGTAGGCCTGCCGATCTGGCCCTCGATAGAGTCAAAATGGCAGTTTCAGGCGCGCGGGAGGGACCCCACGGTGGCGGGCGTCTGCGGGCTCACAGGCAGCCTCCGCCGAGCGCGCAGCGGACGGCCCCCACGAGCGCGAAGAGCACCCCCAAGACGGTGGCGGCGAGGTGCAGCTGGCCGTTGGCGCTGCGCTCGGTCGCGGGGTCGCGATCGGTGGCGAGGCCGAACACGCCGACGGCCGCGGTCGCGAGCGACAGCGGGACTGCGAGCCAGTTGAGGCAACCGAGGCAGCAGGGGAGCCCGGCGGTGGTCGCGAGCGCGGAGAGGACGATCAGGACGAGCGAGGCGGTCGGCATCAGGAAGCCCGCTCCCGCGGGCGGAGGAGGCGCAGGGCGAACAGCGGGCCAGCGAGCGCGGTGGCCCAGAACGCGGGGTAGGCGAGCGCCACCAGCGAGTTGAAGGCGAGCGCGCGCTCGAGCTCGCCGTGGCTCGCGGCCGTGAAGGCGCGCGAGAGGCCGCACAGCAGGCAGCCCGGGCAGGGAACCGGCTCGAGTCCGACGAGACGCCACGGTGCGCCCGCGGCCATGGCCTCGACGCTGAAGACGAAGCTCGCCACCAGCGCCGCGGCGGCGAGCGGCGCGAGCGCGACGAGGACGAGCTGCAGGGCGCGGAGATCGCGAGGCGAGAGACGAGGCACGAGCGCGCCCTACAGAGCGCGCCCGGCAGCGTTACACCTGCGCAGCGTTCCAGCTGCGCGACACGCTCACGCTCGCCGGCGCGGCTCGTGCGTACGCGCTGCGATGGGAGAACGGCTCCCGCCGCGCGAGTTGTCGCTCAGGCGCGCACGGCGTGCTCGAGCAGGCCGGCTTCCGAGAGCGTGGCGATCAGGCGGGCGCGGCTCTCGGGCGCGAGCGCCACGAGCGGCAGGCGCACGTCCTCGCGCATCCAGCCCATGCGCGCGAGCGCCGTCTTCACCGGCACGGGGTTGGTCTCGACGAACAGGTCGCGGCACAGGGGCGCGAGCCACGCGACGAGCTCGGACGTGCGCTGGGCGTCGCCGCCGGGGCGCGCAACGCGGCACAGCTCGGCCACCTCGGCGGGGGCGACGTTGGCGACGACTCCGATCACGCCGGTGCCGCCGAGGGCAATGAAGCCGGCGATCAGCGCATCCTCACCGGCGACCAGATCGATGTCGCAGGCCGCGCGCACCTCGCGCGCGCGCTCGAGCGAGCCCGAGGCCTCTTTCAGCGCCACCGCACGCGGCGCGCGGGAGCGGATCGCGGCCACGGTCGCGGGCTTGAGGTCGCAGCCGGTGCGCGACGGCACGTTGTAGAGCACGAGCGGCAGCTCGCTCGCGTCCGCGATCGCGCAGAAGTGCGCCACGAGGCCTGCCTGCGTGGGCTTGCTGTAGTACGGCGTGACGACGAGCGCGGCGTCCGCGCCGGCGGCCTGCGCGAAGCGCGCGAGCTCGATCGACTGTGCGGTGTTGTTCGTGCCGATGCCCGCGACCACAGGAATACGACCGCGCGCGCGCTCGATCGTGCGCTCGATCACGCTGCGGCGCTCGTAGTCCGAGAGCGTCGCGCCTTCGCCCGTGGTGCCGACCGCGACGAGGCCATCGGAACCCTGCTCGACATGCCAGTCGACGAGGCGTTCGAGCGCGGCATAGTCGACATCGGCGCCGGAAAACGGCGTGGGCAGCGCGACGTAGCTGCCGCGCAGGCGCCAAGTCATCGCGCGCTGCTCCCGCTCGCCATGGCGGCGAGCATCTCGCGAATCGCAGCGTCGACGCCGACGAACAGCGAGTGCGCCACGATCGCGAAGCCGATGTTGAGCTCCTCGATGCCCGCGATTCCCGCGACGGGCGCGACATTGCGGTAGTCGAGGCCGTGACCCGCGTTGACGCGCAGCCCGCGCTCGCGCGCGAAGGCCGTGCCGGTGACGAGCCGCTCGAGCTCGCGCTTGCGCGCATCGCCCTGCGCATTCGCGTAGCAACCCGTGTGCAGCTCGATGAACGGCGCCCCGCTGTCGGCCGCGGCTGCGATCTGCTCGCGGTCGGCGTCGATGAAGAGGCTGACCGCGCCGCCCTCGGCCGCGAGCTCGCGCGTCACGCGCGCCACGCGCTGCGCCTCCGCGCGCACGTCGAGTCCGCCCTCGGTCGTGATCTCCGCGCGCGTCTCCGGCACCAGGCAAAAAGCCTCGGCTCCGCTCTTGCGCGCGATCGCGACCATCTCGTCGTCGAGCGAGCACTCGAGGTTGAGCAGCGTGCGAATCGCGCGCCGCAGCGCGACGATGTCGGCGTCCTGCATGTGGCGGCGGTCCTTGCGCAGGTGGCACGTGATGCCCTGCGCTCCGGCGCGCTCGGCGCGCAGGGCCCACTCGACGGGATCGGGGAAGGCCTCGCGCCGCGCCTGACGCACGGTCGCGACGTGATCGACATTGACGTGCAGGCGGACCATCGCAGCGGTTCGGATTGTACGGAGGTCGTGCGCGTTCCCTAGGCGCCTGCGCGAGGAACTGCGACCGACGCTCGGAGCAGGCTCGCGACGTTTGGCTGAGAGCAGGCCTCAGGGGGAGACCGGGCGCGCACACACTCTCCCTCCAGCTCGCCGCCCTGCCGCGCGTGGACGCGGGCGAGGAACTGCTCTACCGTGGCGGTCTGGGAGGTCTTCCATGCTGGCCCTGCTGCACGCTTTCGCGCTCTCGCTGCCGTCTCAAGCCGTTCCGGCGCCCGTTCAGGACGCGCCCAAGTCGGCCGAGCTCGCGATCGATGTCGACGAGGCCCGCACGCGCGTCGGCCGCGCCGTCGGCTGGCTGCTCGCCGAGCAGCGCGCGGACGGCGCTTGGGGCACCGGCGCGATCGACAGCGTGCAATTCACGAGTTTCTCGGTCGAGACCTACTACGTCTTCCAATACGCGGCCAACTCGCTCGCGTTCCTCGCGCTCGTCTCGGTCGACGCCACGCCGGAGCGCGATGCGGCGGCGACGCGCGCGCTCGAGTGGTTGCTCGCCTCGCGCCTGCCCAAGCGCGGCAACGACTGGGACGTCGATTGCACGTGGGCCGCGCTGTACGGCTTTCAGGCCATGGTCGCCGCATCGGACGACCCGCGCTTCCAGACCGAAGCCCTGTGGGAGCGCGTCAACGCGCGCGGCGCGGACCTGTATGCGCTGCTCGAGAACAACCAGGAGCCGCTCGGCGGCTGGGGCTACTACGAAGGTCCGGTGGTCTCGAACCGTCCGACGTGGAGCACCTCGTTCGCGACGGCGTGCGTGATTCCGGCGCTCGTTCGCGCGCAGGGCATGGGCTGGAAGGTCGATCCCGAGGTCGCCGCGCGCGCCGTGCGCTACGTCGATCGCTGTCGTTTGCCCGACGGCGGCGTGATGTACGACCTGCGGCCGCTGCCGCGGCGGCCGGGCGAGTCGATCGACAACGTCAAGGGCAGCCTCGGCCGCATCCAAGTCGCGCACTGGGCCCTGCGGCGCGCGGGCGTCGCCTCCGTGACGGACGAGCGCCTGCGCGAGGGACTCGAGGCTTTCTTCGAGCACCACAAGTTCCTCGACGTCGCGCGCATGCGGCCGATCCCGCACGAGGCGTACTACGCCAACGCCGCGTACTTCTACATGTTCGCGCACTGCTACGCGGCGCAGGCGATCAACGAGCTGCCCGAGGCCGAGCGCTCGGGCTGGCACCGCCGCCTGCGCGCGCACCTCGCCAAGATCCAGTGGGACGATGGCTCGAGCCTCGACTTCCCCAACATGAGCTGCATGCAGACCGCAGGCACCGCCTTCTCGATCCTCGCCTTTCAGGCCGGAATTCCCGGCGCGAAGGCGATTCTCTAGCGCCACCGCAACCGCGAGACCCCATGAAGCACCTTCCGTACCGACTCCTGCCGCTGCTCGCCGCGACCTCCCTCGCGACCGGCTGTGTGGCGAGCCTCGAGGCCAAGACCGCGCCGGCTCCGGCGAACGCGCCGTCCGCGGCCGCAGCACCCGCGCCGAAGCCCGAGGATGAGCAGGAGCAGCGCAAGAAGGTGCGCGCGGTCGAGGCGGCTCGGCTCGAGTTCGACATCGCCAAGCTCGCGGCGGACAGCGCGCGCGCGAGCGCCAAGGCGGCGCAGGGCGCGGCGGAGCGCGAGCTCAACGCGGTCAAGGCCGAGCGCGAGCACTTCAAGAAGGTGAGCGTGGCGCTCGAGCTCGACGCGGCGGGGCTCGGCGTCGATCGCGCCAAGCAGTCGTTCGCGGAAGCCGAGCAGGAACTCAAGGAGCTCGAGGGCATGTACGCGGCGGAGAAGTTCGCCGAGGCCACCAAGGAGCTCGTGCTCGCCCGCGGCAAGGCGCGACTCGAGTTCGCGCGCCGCGACCTCGACCTCGAGCAGCGCAAGCTCGAGGAGCTCAAGGGTTTCGAGCACAAGAAGCGCGACCGCGAGCTCGGCGAGCGCGAGACCAAGGCCAAGCTGGCGCTCGAGGAAGCCAAGTCGGCGGCCAAGAAGACCGACCTCGAGCAGCGCCTCGCCCTCGCGCGCGCCGAACACGCGCTCGAGGACGCCGAGCGCGCCGCGCCCGGGGTGCCCAAGGCCGATCCGGAGGCCAAGGCCAAGCCCGCGGAGAAGCCGGCGGACAAGCCCGCCGAGAAGGCTCCGGCCCCGAAGGCGCCGGAGAAAGAGGGCGGGAAGCCCGCGGAAAAGGGCGGCTAGGGCCGGTTTTCGGGCGCTCTCGAACGCTTGCGAGCAGCTTTCGCGGGGCGGACGCTGACGCGTCGCGCCCCGTTTCTGTAGACTCTTCCGACCTGCCATGCGGATCATCGCCGGAGAACACCGCGGACGCCTGCTCAAGACCCCCGACGGCATGGGCACCCGCCCGATGCTCGACCGCGTGCGCGAAGCGGTCTTCTCGTCGATCGGGGAGCGCGTCATCGACGCGCGCGTGCTCGACCTCTTCGCGGGCACGGGCAGCCTCGGCCTCGAGGCCCTGAGCCGCGGCGCCCTCGAGGCGCGCTTGGTCGAGCGCGACCCGCGCGTGCTCGACCTCCTGCGCCGCAACGTCGAGGACCTCGCCCTCGAGGACCGCGCCGAGATCGTCGCGGCCGACGCGCTCGCCACCCGCTCGTGGGGCGGCTCCGATGCGCGCTTCGAGTTGGTGTTCTTCGACTCGCCGTACCCGATGCTCGAGACCGGCAAGACGCGCACGGCGATCTTCGCCGCGCTCGAGAAGCTCGTGACCGAGCGCATCGTGTCGAAGGGTCTGGTCGTGTTCCACGCGCCCAAGGACGGCGTGCAGGAAAACGAGTTCGCGCCCAAGATCAAGGTCACGCTGCGCGAGTACGGCACGAACGCGATCTTCTACTTGGAGCGCAAGTGACCGAGCTCGTCGGCCGTCTTCTGGTCGGCGGGCGTCTGGTTCCGGGGGCGCTGCGGGTCGCCCAAGGCAAGATCGAGAGCCTCGCGCTGCGCGACGCGCGCGCTGGGGACGCCGAGCTGCCGATCGTCGCGCCCGGACTCGTCGACCTGCACATCCACGGCTACGGCGGATGCGATCCGGTCGAGCAGCTCTCCGGCATGGCGCGCGCGCTCGCGCTCGCGGGCACCACGGCCTTCCAGCCGACGCTGTTCCCGGCCGAGCCCACGGTGCTCGGCGGCGTGTGCGAGCGCTCTTGGAAGGCGGCGCAGGCGCTGCGCGGCCCGGTCGCGCGCGCGGTCGGCCTGCACCTCGAAGGACCGTTCGTGAATCCCGAGCGCGCGGGCGCCCTGCCGCGCCACGACCTCGCCGAGCCTTCGCTCGCGGCGCTGCGCGCGATCCTCGGTCCGGCGACGGGCGACGGGCGCGGCGTGCGCACGGTGACGCTCGCGCCGGAGCTGCGCGGTTCGGCGGAGCTCGTGGCGGAGCTCGTGCGCTGCGGCGTGCGCGTCTCGCTCGGCCACAGCAAGGCCACCGCGGAAGAGTCGCGCGTGGCTGCGCGCGCGGGCGCGAGCGGCGCCACGCACCTCTTCAACGCCATGAACGGCATCCACCATCGCGAGGTCGGGCTCGCGGGCTTCGCGCTGATCGAGCGCGCGCTCTACGCGGAGATCATCGGCGACCTCGTGCACGTCGGGGGCGAGGCCATCGAGCTCGCGCTCGCGGCGCGCGGCCCGCAGGGGCTGGCGCTGGTGAGCGACGCGCTGCGAGGGGCTGGGACGGGCTGCGACGTGTTCCACTCGCACGGCCGCGACCACCTGATCGACGACGGCACGGCCTACTACCCGCCGGGGCCGGGGCGGGCGGAGCGCCAGCTCGCGGGGACGGCGATGGGGCAGCTCGACATGGTGCGGCGACTGGTGAAGCGCGGCGTGGTCGGGCTCGAGGAGGCGCTCGCGATGGCGGGCGAGACGCCGGCGCGCGCGCTCGGGCTCGAACGCGAGATCGGCGTGCTGGCGGCGGGCGCGCGCGCGGACCTGATCGTGCTGCGCGGGCCGGGGCTCGAGCTCGAGGACGTGCTCGTCGGCGGCGAATCGGCGCTGCGCGGTTAGGCTGTCGGGGTCCTTCGAGAGGCCCCCCGATGATCGCATCCGCGCTGCTCCTGTCGCTCGTCCCGTCCGTCGCCGCGCTCGCTCCGCAGGAGCCCGAGCCGAAGAAGAAGCTGCCCAGCGTCGAGACGGCGGCGAAGAAGGCGCACGCGCTGCTCGTCGAGCTGCAGGAGAATCTCTCCGATCCGAAGGGCACGGAGCGCGAGTGGCCCTACGAGGGCGTGTACCGCGAGAAGGGGCAGATTCCCGTCGGTTATCGCGTCGGCGGCACCGCGATTTCCGCGTGGGCGCTGGTCGAGTCGCCGCAGCACGCGAAGTCGAAGGAGTCGCAGGCAGCCGTGGCGCGCGCCGTCGACTTCCTGTTCGAGACGCTCGAGGATCCGGCGATGTCGGCGGGCTTCAACGGCGGCTACGACGTGCGCGGCTGGGGCCATGCCTACGCGCTGCAGCTCTTCCTGCGGCTGCGCGCGGAGAAGCTCGTGCCGAAGGGCAAGGAACAGGCGCTCGACGCGTGGGTCAAGCGCTTGGTCGAGGTCCTGCACACGACCGAGATCGTCGAGACGGGCGGCTGGAACTACTCGCGGCCCGGTGGGGGAGCGAAGCGCGCTCCGGCGTCGCCGTTCATGACGGCGCCGACCTTGCTCGCGCTGTTCGAGGCGCACAAGCAGGGTGAGAGCGTCGACGCAGCCGTGATCGCGCGCGCGCTCGATGCGCTCGAGACGTGCCGCACCGAGGCCGGCGCGATTCCCTACAACACGGGCGCCAAGAAAGACGAGTGGCCGGGCGCGATCGGTCGCTCGCCGATCACCGAGTGCGTGCTCGTGCTCGCCGGTCGCGGCAGCGTCGACAACGTGCGCCGCTCGCTCGACAACTTCCTCGAACACTGGGAGTGGCTCGAGAAGCGCCGCAAGGGCACGGGCACGCACGTGCCGCCCTACGGCGTCGCGCCCTACTACTTCTTTTATGCGCACGGCTACGCGGCGCAGGCGATCGAGTTCCTGCCCGAGGCCGAGCGCGCGAGCTACCGCCAGCGCTTCCTAGAGCGCCTGTTCCAGGTGCAGGAAGACTCCGGCGGCTGGAACGACCGCATCTTCCCGCGCAGCGAGAACTACGGCACCGCCATGGGCCTGATCGCGCTGCTCGCCCCGACCCTCGCGCGCCCGACCGGCTGGACCCCGCCGCCGCCCGCCACGCAGGGCGAGGCGAAGTGACCGAACGCTGCTAGCGCGGCGCGCGCGCGAGCTCGGCGACGCGGGCGCGGATGGAGTCGCGCACGGCGGCGAAGGCGTCGGCGTCGAGGTGCTTGGGGTCGGGGATCTGCCAGTCCGCGCGCTGGCGGGCGCGCACGTTCGGGCACTCGTCGCCGCAGCCCATGGTGATGGCCCAGTCCCACTCGAGTTGCGGCACTTCGGCGAGGCCCTTGGAGCGGTGGCGGGCGAGGTCGTAGCCGACGAGGCGCATCGAGGCGATGGCCTTGGGGTTCACGAGGCCCGACGGACGCGAGCCGGAGCTGTGCGCGTCGAGGAGCTCTGGAAAGTCGAGCTTGGCGAAGGCCTCGGCCATCTGGCTGCGGCAGGAGTTCTCGACGCACACGAATAGGATGCGCAGCGGGCTCGGGCTCATCGGTTGCCTCCGGGGCGGCGACAGTCCTATCGTAGAACGACGATGAAAGCCAAGAGCTGTTGTCCGCCGCCGCGACGCGCGAGCAACTTGCCGCCCCTCACCGGTCCGGCCGGCGAGCGCGAGCTCGCGCGCCTTGCCCAGGCGCTGGGGCACCCCGCGCGCGTGCGCATCGTGCGTTTCCTGCGCGAACGCGAGAGCTGCGTGTGCGGGACGATCGTCGACGAGGTCGGGCTGGCGCAGTCGACGGTGTCCCAGCACCTGAAGGTGCTGAAAGCCGCTGGGCTCGTGCGCGGCACGGTCTCGGGGCCGAGTACTTGCTATTGCCTGGAACCCGCGGCTTTGCGCCGCTTCGAGCAGATCCTGAGAGGACTGGCGCGATGAAGACCGGTGGTCGCCTCTCGTTTCTCGATCGCTACCTCACGGCGTGGATCTTCCTCGCCATGGCGTGTGGGGTGGTGCTCGGTTGGGCTATGCCTCACCTCGCGCTGGTGCTCGGGCGTTTCGCCGTCGGCACGACCTCGATCCCGATCGCGGTCGGGCTGATCGCGATGATGTACCCGCCGCTCGCGAAGGTGCGCTACGAGGAACTCGGCGGCGTGCTGCGTGATCGGCGCGTGCTCGCGCTCTCGCTCGTGCAGAACTGGATTCTCGGGCCACTCCTGATGTTCGCGCTCGCGGTCGTGTTCCTGCGCGACGAGCCCGACTACATGCTCGGCCTGATCCTGATCGGTCTCGCGCGCTGCATTGCCATGGTGATCGTCTGGAACGACCTCGCCGGCGGCGACCGCGAGTACTGCGCGGGGCTCGTCGCCCTCAACTCGGTGTTCCAGATCCTGCTTTTCCCCGTGTACGCGTGGCTCTTCGCGACGTGGCTGCCCGAGCAGCTCGGCCTCGCGGGCACGGTCGTGCCGGTCTCGATGGGGGAGATCGCGACCAGCGTCGCCATCTACCTCGGCATTCCCTTCGCGGCCGGCATCACCACGCGGCTCGTGCTCGTGCGCGCGCGTGGACGCGAGTGGTACGAGTCGAGATTCGCACCGCGCATCGGGCCGATCACGCTCGTCTCGCTGCTCTTCACGATCGTCGTGATGTTCGCGCTCAAGGGCGAGACCATCGTGCAACTGCCCCTCGACGTGCTGCGCATCGCGCTGCCGCTGCTCGCCTACTTCGCGCTGATGTTCTTCCTCTCGTTCTTCATGAGTTGGAAGCTCGGCGCGGGCTACGAGCGTTCCGCCACGCTCTCGTTCACCGCCGCTTCGAACAACTTCGAGCTCGCGATCGCCGTGGCGGTGGCGACCTTCGGCATCGAGAGCGGAACCGCGCTCGTCGCCGTGATCGGACCGCTCGTGGAGGTCCCAGCTCTGATCGCGCTCGTCGGCGCGGCCCGCTGGCTGCAGAAGCGCTGGTTTGGCTCCAGCGCCGCTGCGGGCGGGTGCGCGCGCTGACGCCGTCCCGGAAGCGGTCAGGCGCGCGGGGCCGGGCTCCAGTGTGGGCAGCGGTGCGCCGAATCCGGATGCGGTGAAGGCTCTCGCTGCGCTGCCCTTGCTGCTCGTGCTCGTCGCGCTGCCCAGCGTCGCGGTGAGCTCGTCGGGAGACGAGGGAGCGCTCGATGCCGCGACGTCGTCGCTCGAGGAGCTGCACGCGGACCCGCAGGCGGCGCTCGGGCAGCGCGTTCGATTGCGCTTCCAGCTGCGCGAGGAGTGCGCGCACTGGAATCCGTTCGTGACGCGCTTCGGCGCGGGCGACTACCGCGCCTTCGACGTGTGGTCGGATCGTCAGTTCCTGTGGGAGAAGGAGGAGTGGGACGCTCCGATGGCGCGCCTGTTCGTGCGCCGCGGCAGTCCCGCGGAGCAGGCGCTCTCGGGCGCGCGGCGACTCGCGCGCTTCGAAGCTGTCGTCGAGGCGCGACAGGTGTTTCTCGGACGTCCGTGGCTCGAGGTCGAGTCCGCGCGACGGGTGGGGGATGAACTGAGTGAAGGCACGCTCCTGCATGCGACGCGAGCCTGCGAGGCAGCGGAGCAGCTGCGCTGGGCCGTCGCTCGCGAGGGTTTCGATCAGGCACTGCTCGGCGCGATGCCTCCAGCTCTGCGCAGCGAGCTGCGGCGCTTGCGCGAGCTCGCGGCGCAACCGCCACGCGATCCCGCGCGGCACGAACGCCGCTAGCTAGTCGCCGTGCGCGCGCGCGGAGACGCTCGCGACTCGCAGCAACTCTTCGCCTTCGAGCAGCGCGCAGCGCTCGGCGAGGTTGACCATCGGGCAGACGTGGCGTGGCTCGAGTTCGAGCAGCTCCCCGAGCGTTGGCGTGGGTCCGGAACGCGCATCGAGCGGCAAGTGCTCCTCGCTCGGGCGCGCGGCCACGAGCCCCGGCCAGCCCGCAACGCTCACGCACGGATCCGCCACGGACGCATCGACGGACTTCGAGCCCGCGTCGACCGTCACGCGCTGCGCGCGCGGCTTCGAGATGACGCGCGCGAGCACGCTGGCGGCGCAGCGAAAGCCCTGCAAGCCCAGAGCCGCGCTATTGTGGTCCCAATACACGACAATTCCCGGGGAAATCGAGTGCTGGAGCGCGGAGAGTCCGCGGTGCTCGAGGGCTTCGACGAAGGTTGGCGTACCGCTGGTGATCGTCTCGTGCTCGCGCGATCCGAGCGCCAGCGCGAGGTCGACGAGAGCATCGAAGAGCGGGGCGCAGGCCGTGCGGCGCTCGGCGGCCGTCGACGCGCGCACGTGTCCTTCGTAGGCATGCCAGCCGCGCAGCGCGGAACCGGCGGCGAGCGCAACCTCGCGAATGCGAGCGCGATCGTCGAGTGCGACTCCGCTGCGCCCCATGCTCGGATCGAGGTCGAGGAACACGCCCAGTCCGTGCTCGCGAAGCTCGCGCGCGTGCGCTGCGTCTTCGCTCAGCAGCGACAGTTTCTGACCCGGATGCTGGCGCGCGAGTTCGACGATGCGCGCGAGGTTCGCGCCGCGGTGCGCGAAGGCGACGAGTAGGTCGATCGAATCGCCGCGTCGATCCGCGAGCTCGAGCAACACGCGCGCTTCGCGTGTCGTCGCGCACTTGAAGCGCCGCAGGCCGCGCGCGAGCAACAGCTCGAGCACCTCCGGCACCTTGGCCGTCTTCACATGGGGCCGCCAGCGCGCGAGACCGCCGTGCTCCGCGAGCAGCTCCTCCATGCGGTCGAGGTTGGCTCGCACGCGATGGAGTCGTATCAGCAGCAGCGGAGTCGGCAGATTCTGAAGCGCCGTCGTGTTCATGGCTTCACGTGCCCTGTGGGCGCGGCGGGCTCGGTCGCTCCTCGAACACGCTGCAGTCTTGTCCGCTCGCCATGCGAATTTCCACCGACGGCAAGCGGGCGGAGAGGACGCCGTAGGCGCGGCATCCATGCGGTGTGGACGGCTGGTGTGTGACCCAGTAGTGGCGGCAGCGAGCGCAGGTGGGAGCGGGGCGCGTTTCCACGGCGCGAGCTAGCATGGCGTCTCCAGCGCTGCCCGGGAAGTCCGTGCGGCGCTGCTTGAGACCGATCACGTGATTCGCACGCTCCTCCTCACGGCTTTTTCCACGCTCGGCGCTGCGGCGTGGTTCGCCCAGCCGGAGCCGACGCCGATGCGTGCGGCCGCGCAGGCGTTGGTCGCTGCGCTCGATGACGACGATCGCGCGCGCGCCGTGGTTCCGTTTCATTCGGCGCAGCGGCTCGATTGGCACTACGTGCCACGCGAACGTGCGGGCGTGCCGCTGCGTTCGCTCGACGAGCGCGAGCGTCGCGCTCTGCGCGCGCTCCTGCGCACCGTGCTGAGCGCAGACGGAGAGCGCACCGTCGACGAGATCATCGCGCTCGAACACGTGCTGCGGGAGCGCGAATCGACGCCCGAGCGTCCCGCGACTTGGCGCGATGCCGAGGCCTACAGTTTCGCGATCTTCGGTGACCCAGCATCGCCCGATCCGTGGGGATGGCGTTTCGAAGGCCACCACGTTGTGCTGCAGTTTTCGGAGGTGGAGGGTGAGCTCACGTTCACGCCGCACTTCCTCGGCACCAATCCTGCTCGCCATGAACGCGGCGGCCGCGTCGTCGAGCCGCTCGCTCGCGAGCAAGCGCTTGGGCGCGAGGTGGCCGCGGCGCTCGAAGGCACGCTGGCCCAGCGGGCGCGGGTCGATGGGCCGGTGCCAGGGGACGTCCTGCGCGGGCCGGGGCGCGATGAGCGCTTCGATGAGGCCGAGGGCGTGGCGCTCGCGGAGCTGCCGGAAGCGCTCCGCGGGCGCGTGACCGACCTGCTCGGCGTCTACGTCGGCCGCTTCGAGGGACCCGCCCGGGTGCGAGCGGAGGAGCTCGTCTCCGATCTGAGCGCGCTGCGCTTTTTGTGGCTGGGGTCCGCCGAGCCGGGACGGCCGCACTACTACCGACTGCACTCGCCGCGCTTCACGCTCGAGTTCCAAAACAGCCAGAACGACGTGAACCACGTGCACATCCTGTGGCGCGAGCATGCGGGCGACTTTGGCGGACCGATCGCCGCGGCGGAGGGTTGGCGATGAGGGGCGGACGGCAGCCCAAGCCGCGCAAGACCTGCGCGACGTGCGGGCGCGAGTTCGAGTGGCGGAAGAAGTGGGAGCGCGACTGGGAGCAAGTCGTCCACTGCAGTGAGCGCTGTGCCCGCGCGGCACGGGCCGCGCGACGGGCTCGGCGACCCTAGCGGCGCGTGGACGAAGCACCCTCCTGCGGCTTCGCGCTCTGCGCCTTTGCAGCGTCGGGTTCGTCGAGCCGTGTTCAGCGCTCACGGAGGCCGCTCCACGGTCCAGCTGTCGCGTTCCTGACCCCGCGAAGATCGCTGGGCCTCGCCCCGGGACTTCCAGAGCGGGCTGCGAAGCGACCGGTCGACTCGCATTTCTGCCGGATTCCCCGCTGACGAACGGGTCCGCCGGGAGTCCATAATGCCGCGGCATGTTGGTGGAACTCGAGATCTCGGATCTGGCTCTGATCGAGCGGGCGGAGCTCTCGTTCGGGCCGGGGCTCAACGTCATCACGGGCGAGACGGGCGCGGGCAAGAGCCTGCTGGTCGGTGCGCTCGAGCTCCTGCTGGGCGAGAAGCCCAAGACCGCGATCGTGCGCTCGGGCGCCGCGCGCGCGACGGTCGAGGGACGTTTTCGCGTGCCGGCCGGGGCGACGAGTGTGCAGCGCTGGGCGCGCAAGCATGCGCCTGAGCTGCTCGAGGA
>Ga0169931_10006657_pt1 | contig 17330 bp, 12 predicted proteins | sample Kivu_15m_20L_FD_129675 | JGI IMG/M metagenome (GOLD analysis project Ga0169931, IMG submission 129675) | Freshwater microbial communities from Lake Kivu, Western Province, Rwanda to study Microbial Dark Matter (Phase II) - Kivu_15m_20L... | ecosystem: Environmental > Aquatic > Freshwater > Lake...
AATATGTGGAATACAGTTAAGTCATATTTATCAGAGAGTAATCTAATAAAGAAAATTATTATCGTGAAAGATTACAAACAAGAATTGTCTAATATAATTCCTGATGATAAGCTAAGTCTAATATAAATTACAAAATTATTTATAATATCAATAGTTAATATTATTATTTCCTATATCAATTATTATATTATAAATATCTGTCAATTTATATCAAGTCATAAATTAATAAAAAAATAAAATGATATTCAAATTCAAAAGATTAAACCCCGACGTTCAAAAGAGACGAATAGAATCAGAGAAGATAAAAGAAAAATATCCAGAGCGAGTTCCAATAATCTGTGAGAAAGATCCAAAATCAAAAATTGCAGAAATAGACAAAAACAAATTTCTTGTTCCTTCCGATATAACAGTATCACAATTTTCCTTCATTATAAGAAAAAGACTTAAAATAGACAAGGCATCTGCTTTGTTTCTTCTTGTAAATGGGAAGAATTCAATTACAGGAGATGCTTCATTAAAGGAAATCTACGAAAAGTATAAAGATGTAGAAGATGGATTTTTGTATATAAGCTACACAGGGGATTTAATGTGGGGCTTTAAATAGATTTATATACATTAATATAGAACTCTTAGATGTATTCAACATTAAGTCCTTAAATATAAACAAGATTAAATAAATCATAAATATTTCAGCAAGATACATTTGTTCTTTTTTTGTTTACGTAATATTCAAATTATTTACTTCTAATGTATAAAATTCATCTATACCCTAATTTAATCAACTTAATGCAATTTTGTTTTAATTTTTTCTATCAAACATAAATGGAGAATTTCGGTAATGAGAACAAGACCACTATGAATATTTCTAACCAGCTCAAGGATAACTCCGAAGATTTATTCAAGGAAGTCTTAGATCAGTTATTATTGAAAGACAATATAATCAATGATTTACAGAATCAATTAGAACTTGAACAAGCACAAAATGCCAATTTGAAGAAGACTATCCAAAATTTACAAAAGGAGCTTGCTTCTGTATGTGAAGAAAATTCTGAGATGAATGAGTTCAGCAATTCGCAGGCGTTCAAGAACAAAACACTTTCTTTAAATAGAATTTTGAATACAAATACAAACGAGAATAATTTAAATCATAACTTAGACTATCTAAAAATTATCGAGGAGAAAAACGAGTTAGTACTGAAGGTTAAGGAAATAACAAACGAACTAAATGCGTTAAGGGAAAAGAACAAATCAATCAATGAGATAGAGGAGATTTACAGAAAGCAATTGGATAACAGTAAGAGAAAAATTGATTTTTTTGAAAAGAATGCCAAAAAGTTTCAAGAGAAAGATGAATATTTCAATGAGCTTATCAATAGATATAACAGCCTTGAAAAAGATTATCACGATATGGCTGTAAATAAAGAATTGGAATTCAAAGAACTTTATGAACAAATTGCCTCAAAATCAGAGGAGATCGAGAACTTAAAAGCCAACTCGAATAACCATAAAGAACAATTCATTGAAGAAATAAAAGCCTTAGAGGAAAGAAATAGAGAGTTAGAGCTTAAACTGATAAAAATGGAGGCCGTTTACAGCGAAGAAAGCCGCAAGATGCAAAAAATAATGACTGATAACCATGAAAATGCAGGCAATACTAACAACAATAACAGTCTACATACTCCTAATAATAAGGATAAAACTCCATCTTCAATTGCTTTGAATGTAGATGACTTAGCTAGCTCCTTTACAAAATCCATTAAGGAGAAAATCGAATCACAAAATAAAAAAATTTCATCGCAGAACGTTGAGATTCTTTCCTTACACTATGAAGTCGAGAAATTATCAAGTGAAATTAAATACGAAAGAGAAATGTGTAACAAATTACAAAAAACACTAGCAGATTATAAGTATAATAAAAACAAGGACGTCGTAGAGAAAGAAGAAGCCCAAGTTCAAACTATTTTAAAGTATGAGGACATCGAGTCTGGAAAGATGAAGAATAAGATCCTTGATGAAAATCTAAGTAAGACGACAGAAGCTTACGAGAAGAGCCAAAAAGCTTTAAAAGATTCAGAAGAGAAAAACACAAAGTTGTTGAAGGAATTAAAAGAAAAAGAATATGAAGGGGATCTATTGAAGAAGAAATTAGATAAGTTAAATAAGTCAGAGAAAATTGTAGAAAAAGAAACCTTGAATAACGTTTCAAATATCTCAAAATTGAATATGACAGTATCTTTACTAAAGAAGAGGGAAAACGAATTATTAGAAAGAATCCAAATATTAGAAATGAATTGCATGAATAGCAACAGCAATAACATGGCTAGTTATGACAGTAACAACAACAATACGAATACCCACGATGTCATAAGCTCATCAAATGTTAAAATTCTGTCGATTAAACATGAGGATTATTCAAATCAACCAGATTCATTGATTATTTCTGCTGATTCAAACAAACTTCCTTTGACCTATTCCTACAACACTCAGAGTAATAAGCACATAAACAAAATCAATTCAAATAATTCACTAAATTATTCATATCTTAATAACAACCTTACAAACAATTACAATTCTAATTCTTATAATAACAGAGACGTTTTCCAGTGTGATAGATTAGAATTAGAGTTGAAAAAACTTCAAGAAGATAACTACAATCTCCGCGAGCAGAATTTCAAGCTGGCTTCTGATGTCAACACAATAACCGACAATCTCAAAATTTTCAAAACTAATTTAGAAGCTGCAAATTCAGACAGGGAACACCTTTTAGCAGAGAAAGAAAAATTTTTATTTGAGTATCAAACAGCCATCCACAGTTTACAAGACGAGTTAGAAAAGTCAAAAAGTTTGAATAAGGATCAGATCGAGGAAATGCGAAATAAGCTAGCGAATTTTTCTGATAATAACATAAAGATGAGCGACCAACTTAAATCCTTCCAGAACAAATTTCATGTGCAGTCGGATCTGATTCAAGAAAAGAATCAAGAAATCAACAGTCTGAGAAATACGAATGAAAGACTAAAAATCGAGAATTCTGAAATTCTGAAAGATTCAGAACAAATTTCTGAAAAATTAAAAAAATTCGAATCAGATTCAAATTCGGTTAGAAAAGAAAATGAAAAATTAAAGAAAGACTTAAATACTTTAAAACAAGCCTTGAACGAAAACAACACAAGAAATGCTTTCGCCTTGAATGAAATGGAAGAAAGAACAAAAATTCTACAAGCCGAGAATCAAAATTTAAAAGAGATTTCTAATAAGATAAAGAACAAACTGAACGAAATGTACGAAGAGAATCGAACAAAAGAAAGCAAACTAGTAAACTTACTCAAAGAAGAAAACAAAGAGTTGGAAGCGAGAATGAAATCAGAAATCTTAGAATTACGAGTAGAAAACGAGAATTTGTCAAACGAAAGGAGCGAAATGCGATTGATGATTAACGAATTGAAATACGGGAATGGAATGTTAAGAGATGAAATAACTCAACTGACACAAAGTATCAAACAAATGAGTGAAACTAACCAAACTAACCAAACTAACCAAACTAACCAAAATAATTTCAACCTTGCCAGAGGAAATTCTAATTCAAAGGAGAAATATCAAAATGCTTCAATCAATTCCTCAATGAATGCTCTGAATTCTTCATTTAACAAGAAGAGTCAATCAATTTCTAATCCCGTTATCATAGACAATGAATTACTTGTAAAAAATCTTAAAGAAGAAAATTTAAGACTCAAAAACAAAAACGAAGAAATGTCAAGCCAGAATTTGTCTCTTGAAAAATCTCTTAATCTAATGAAAATCGACTTACAAGCTATCCATATAGAAAAACAAAAATTTTTAGATTTGATTAAAAATAAAGAAGAAGAAATTTCCAACATCAAAGCTGATTTTAATTACTTAAATCAAAACTTAAAATCGAATTCTAATTTAGATCAACTGCTTAATGAGATAAATTCTAAAAATCAAACTATAAATTATTTAATTGATGAAATAGAAACTGTAAAGAAAGAAACGAAACAAACTTTGCTGCAAAAGGAAAATTCTCTAAACGCACTGAAAGAACAAAAAGAAAATCTTGACAGAAATTATTCCTCGCTCAAAGAGGAATTCGAAAAATATAAAAAAAATTCAAATCAAACGATTTCAGATATGATAAAAGAAAACGAAATTTTGTTACAAGATTTAGAAGAAAAAGAAAGAGAGAAAGATATATTAAATGCAGAGAAACTTAAAATCGGAAAAGATCTTGAAAAAAATCTTGAAAACTTTGAGGAAAGTAAAAAATCTTATGAAGAAAATTTGAATCGGATTCAGGAAGATAATCATTTCCTATCAGATAAAGTTGAAGAACTGACACAGAAATCAATCGAAAAATTTAACAAACTTAACGATAAAATTTCACGTTCGAAAAGCAAAATCGAAAATTTGATAAAAGTGTATGAGACGCATATAAAATTATTGAAAGAAAGATTTGAAAATATATTGAATGATTTTTCTCTGATGATGAACGTAAAACTGAATTCCATCTCGAACAAGGAGATTTCTGAAAAATTTTCAAGACTGATAAAAAATTTAGAAAGTTCTGTAGACCTTCATAGTAAAATATCTGAGAGAGAAGCCTTGATAGAAAACATGAGAAGCGAGTTGAAATTAACAAAATCAAACCTGAACAATTTGAAAAACTCGCTAAATAAACTAACAAAAGAAAACGAAGAGTTGAAGGAATTAGTGAAAATAAAAAAACTCCAAATGAGAATCGTAGAAAAAGAGAAGGATTCAAATAATAATCTAGCAGCAACCTATGCTAATTCTAATGCTTATACTAATGATAGAAAATATTTTCTGAATGTCGATGAATTGCAGAAACAAATTTCGGAATTGCAAATAAAAGAAAACAATTCAAAACTTAAAATTCAAACTCTCAAAGCAGAAATCAAACTAATCTCAGATGACAACAATTTCATAAAAGAAACAAACCAAAATTTGTTAAATAAAAATAACTCGCTTGAGGTAGAATTACACAAACGAGAAAAGGAGTTGAATGAAATAAACAAATCACACAAAGCAGAAATTCTTAAAATTGTAGAAGAACTGAAGAGGATTAAAGAAAAATGGATTTCACCAGAGAAGCAGAACGAGTATAACAACCAGATAGACGAATTGGAGAAAACAGTTAAAAGTATAAAGGACGATTTGAATAGAAAGAGAGAGTTAATACTCACATTGAAGGGGCAAATTAAGGAGAACTCATCTAACTCTATTACAGGTATTCCTTTAAACAATTCTAATACAAACTTCAACTCTGGTAACAACGACAATTCATCATCTTCAAATTTAGAAGAGAAAATAAAATCTCTTAATAGAGAAATTTCTAGGAAGGAAACTCTTATCAAAGAATTGAGATGCAACATAGACACACTAAAATCTTCTGAGAAGAAATTATCTGACGATCTGAATGCACAAATTGAAAAATTAAAAATTTCTAAGATAGACATCGGCAGAAAAGAAAACATAATCAAGGAGCTAAAAGAAAAAATTAAAGAAACATCAAACGAGTCCAACAATGAAGCCTTATCAAAATCCATCGAAGATTTAAAAGATTCTAATAAAAAATTAAAGAACGAAATAGAAAGAAAAGAAGCCATAATAAAAACCATCAAAGCCAAATTAGAAACTTCAAGCTTAGAAATCGACCAGTTGCGTAATTTGAATTTAAAACTTTCTAAAAATAACAACATAGAAATCGAGAAGGAACAAAAGCACCAAGAAATAATCAAAAACAAGCTGGACGTTCTTACGAGCAAAAACGAAAACTTGCAAAGTTTTGTAAGAAGAATTTTTAAGGAACTTATTGCGAAATATGAGCGACTCAAATCTAAGACTAATGTTTTATTCAGCACTAATAAACAATCGATGAAGGAAGGGTTAGAAATCTTGGGAGTAACACAAGACGAACTTGATGAGTATTTAAATCCATCGGAAAAGAATGAAAACATGGATATGTTTAATAATATATGTAGTTTATTAGAAAACGATGATGTAAAATGTGATGTCGTACTTAATCTTTATATTAATCTGAATGAGAAGATATCAAATCTTGACAGGCAGTTGAAGGTCAGCATATTTACATCTAATAGCAGTGGAATAGAGCAATATAAAAACTTAAACACTGATATGAATTTGAATAATAAATTTCATGAAAACAAGGAAAATAAAGGATATAGAAATGATTTTTATATTAATTAATATTCATATTCATATAATTCGAGTGTTTATTACATTTAATAAAAAAATTTTTGCTAAAAAATATTTCCTAATTACTTATAATGTTACCTATAATTATCCAATTAATACCCATAGGATATTTTCTTAGTATAATTATTTATAATTTATTAATTTAATTTTAAGAGAACGTTTTGATTACTTGAAAATTAAAAACGCATAGTAGCATTTATAAACACATATGAGACAATTTACAAAATTTTATATAATTATATTTTGATTTAAATGTTAATTGAAAACGAAACATACAACAACAACAATCAAAATGCAGATGAAAACTGGAATCAAATGAAATACATTATAATAAGATCTGGTGTCGTTGCAGTTGCTTTAACGGGTATTATTCTTAATACAATATTTGGCTTTGCTCTTCCTAGCACTGTAGTCGACTGCGTTTTAGACCACACATTTGTATGGACAAGTGAAATAAATGCTTTCTTTCACAACGATACGATGAGCAAATACGCGCTTCTTATTATCTCGAGTTTATTCACAGATTTAGTATTTATAGCGATAGCATACACATGGATTTCTCAAGGAAAATCATGGAGAGTTTTTCTAGCTTTATTCACTTTTTACAGCTTTGACATTATAATGCAGTTGCTTTTCCAAATAAAAATACCAGATGGTTACGAGATGGTATATCCTGGCTTTCCATCTATAGTCGTAGGTTACATGCGCACTACCACCATGTTTTACTCTGGTCCAATCGGCTTTCTAATGATCTCGACGCTCGAGTTTTGGAAGATCAATAATTTTTACTTATTTGCAATTTCTCTCTCTACTATGACACTGCAGATTCTAACCAGAAACTTCTTGAGAGCTGATTATATCATTGACATTTTTTCAGCAGTAGTGATAGCTCATTATCTGTTCATGCTTGCTGATGAGGTTTCCTCAAAGTATTTGGATAATGTCAATAACGAATGGTTTAGACTATCTAATTCAATTAATATAAAAGACATAGAATACAGTGATTTATATACAGGGGAACATGACAATCAAGATGAGAAACAATACACATTAGTAAAAAAAGATAAAAAGGAGATTTAACGAATGATTGATGATGATGATAGACAGTCTCAGTTGTGAGTTTTGTTATTATATATAATACGGTAATTACATTCATAACTTTGTTATGAACATTTAATTGCTTATAAGTTTATTAAAATTAATTCACGCGCTCATATCACATATTGTCTATCACATATGATTATATTTTATTATATTATAGGCTAAATAATTAAATAGTAAATTTAAATAAATGGATGTCAAGAGTTTAAATTATTCTCTACTAACTTCAAGCAATAAAGAACTGATAAACCAAATTCTAACCATCAAAAGAAATATAAACGAAACAATCCACAACAGACTTTATGTTAAAAACTTTCCTAGTAAATTGATGGAGTTACTCTGCGATTTAGACGAATTAAAAGAATTCATCAGTACAGAAATTATTCAGGTATTTATATTTTATTTTATTTAAGAGAAAACTGATATTTACAAATGTCTTCGACCTATTCTGAATTTTTCTGATATGCACTTCGAGTTGAAGGATTTTTGTAACAGAATTTTGAATTCCTTTATGAATAACTTAAGAAACGATTTGTTCGAAAATTTCACTGAATTGAAGAAATCAAAAGTCAATTACGGTATTGACGTAATGAATGAAGATACAAAATGTTGTTTCAGACAAGATATAGAAATGCAACTTCTAGCAGATATTGCTGATAAAGCCGAGAACTTGAAGAATACAAACGAGGATTTAGATGATCTTCATGAATGCATAGTCAGAACTGACACAAAATATTTAAACTACATCAAGCGTATTGAGATGAATATGTTTCTAGAAAGCAAAAGACGAATGAAAACAAAGAGACTTGAGATGAGCCCAGAGAAAAAAATGAACAAGAGTAACAGCATTGAAATTGAAGACGAAGGTGAAGGGGTAGATATTAATAATGCTAAGGACTGTGACCATAAAAGAAGTCAGATCAAGACTGAAAACAAACACAAAGATCAAGACGAAAACATTGGCAATAATAAAAAGAAAAGGGAGGAGAGAGGCAAAATTAGAAAAAGTGCGAAACCTCTGGACGATTCTTTTAATCTAAAGGACCTTAGAAAAAATCTGCATGATGATACTAACAGCACCCTAGATGAAATTGTTGACAAATCTGCCTTTCTTCAACAGGTCAATCTTATTCAAAGAAAAGTGTTGAGATCCTCAATTGAATCAAAGAAAACCGTGGATAAATGTTTTGATTTTCTCTCTAAATCTGATTATTTGTTGAAGCCCATTAAATCAGGAAGAAAACGACCAAAGATAACCTCAGACTTAAATGCTTTAAATTTAGAACAAGAATCTCTAGACTTACAGGAGAAGACAAATGATAATAGAGAGTTAAGTGATGAAAGTATTTCTGATCAAAATGTAAATTATGTATAAGGAACTCACATATAAGGCAGAGGATAATATTTTTAACTAATATAAAATATAACTAATCTCTTTACGTTTGTGTTCTATTATATGATTAGAAAACTCTCTTATAAATTTTTTAATTTTTGTTTAATTTTTTATAAGCCAAATTTTGTTTCACTGATTTTCTAATTAAAATTGAATCTAAAGATTTCACCTCGTCTAAAAATTCTATAAAATTAAATAAATACCTTCGGAACATTTCGTACTGTGAAGATCTAATTTTATTAAACAAGGATGTTGCTCAAGTAAATTTTTTGCTTCTGAGTCAAGGAAGACTTGGGAATAACTAAAGTCCATAACCTTGAGGCGTTTGTTATTTTTAAAGCAATACGACAAGGAATTACTGACCATGTCTCCAAGATGGTTTGAAGACAAATCTAATTCCTCTAAGAATTCATTTTTTCCAAGGGACAAGATAATCTTTGAAGCATTCATGTCGTCAATTTTATTCATTCCTAATTTTAATACCTTCAGTCTTGTGTTTTCTTTGAGTACTAGGCTAATTGCAAAGCCACCTTCTCCCCCGATTGAATTATTTGTTAAATCGACTACAGTAAGACATGTCGTTCTTATTAAGTAAGAAGAGAGTTTTATCAGACTAATAAGTAAATGTTTTATTAACATATAAGACTACCCGCTGTCTGTTATTTTGTTATTTGATAAATCCAATAATCTTATAGAATGGTTTGAAATTAATCCAGATACCAGCCAAATTATCATATCGTCATCTAGAAAATTTCCTTGCAGAGTTAAGCTTAGTAAATAATTCAAGGTATTAAGAGAGATTGCAAAGTGCTTAAGATCCACCATTCTCATTCCGAATTTGCTGTATTCGTCATTAATTGCTATAAATGTAGATAATTACAAATTAAACACTATTATTCTTACCAGTTAATTGCTTGTTAAAAATATTGACATTCTTCCTTTTGTCCTCTCTTAACACTGGAGAATATTTTAACTGGAGACTAGTCAGATTCACAAAGTGCTGGGGGATTTTTTCTATTTGGAAATCAGCTGAGAACGTTGGGATTTCCAGATTGAAGATATGGTATCTGAATAATTCTAAAAATTTTATTATGTTTTCCATTTTGTCCCCTTTCGCCACGTCAAAATTTGTTATCATTCTTTTTATATAATTCTCAGCGTAACATTGCTTCCAGCTATTGCCATGTTGACAGCAATCTACTAACCCAAATTCTTTCTTGCAGGATCTTTCCCAATATGGTTCGTGGTCTATCAGAGGGAAAGTTATGTCTACAGGGAAGTCAACTGACATATTATCATAAACCTTTTAAAAGATCAAAATATATTTTACTCTCAGTTTATATGTTTTATCAAGATTCTTCAGCTCTGGGTAAAACAAATAGTTCTTAGATACTTCTACCAATGCGATTTCGCTGAGTTTCTTAAATTCTTCTTTATGTGACGGTTCGAGGTTGTTTATTCTCTGTACAGTTATTTTTTTGGCTAGCATTTTAATTATTAAATTAAATAATTAATTACGAAAATTATTTTTCCTATATAAATTAAATTAAGTTTTTTATTTAGATATTTAATATATTCGAATTTTGTTGATAAAGTTTTATTTATAAATGAAATCCTCCCAGATTCTTGTATTGGTTGTAAATTCTTTCGATCGCGAGTTTGAACGCGGCAGTCTTTAAATCGATATTGAATTCTTCTGCAACAGCTAAGACATCTCTAAAGGAATTGTCCATTATTTCATCAATTGTCATTAAGACCAATTCATCTTCGGTAGGCCCAGTGAAGTTGTCTTGTACAGCTCCTCCAAATTCGGATGTAGCTAAGAGCTTTAAAAGGACCTTTCTAGAATTGGATTCGAATCTTTTAATAAGGAGGGTTAAATTTCTGTGTTCTAAATTTTTAAGCCATTCTAAATAAGAGACTATAAATCCTCCAGAATAGGAAATGACATCAGGAATTACAACGATTCCTCTCTTATTAAGAATATCTAAGGCATCTTTTGTAGCTGGTGCATTACATGCTTCTATAAATAATTTACATCTGACTTTTTCAGCCATATTTTTAGTAAAATTCATTTCACGATCACTTGAAACGAAAATATCGCATTTTTGTGAAAGGACATCTTCAGGTTTGTTCAAAGATTTGCTGATTCCTTGTAAACCGTCATTCTTCTTTTTGTAGGCATATACCTCATCAGGATCGAATCCCATTGGATTGAAGCATCCTACATTCTCATCTGTCATTCCAACTACTTTAAAATCATTTTTTACCAAGAACTTAGCCATGTTATAACCAATTTGTCCGAATCCTTGAATAATGACTGATTTTTTACTTCCTCCAGTGCCTAACCCAGTAGTTTTCAATATTTTGTTATCTAGATTTTCTAATACAAATGAGGCTGCTCTACAGAGCCCATATCCAGCAGCTTGTTTAGAGACACCGATACCTCCAAAGTTAACGCTTTTACCAGTAACCACAGAGTCGATGTTAACATCATTGTTAGAAACGAGAGTTTTATAAGTTTCCTTGACGACGTTCATTATCTTCTCGTCTGTACCTACGTCAGGATTCATTACATCAGTAGCTGAGTTTATCATGGATCTTTTCATCATCTCAACGGTGAATCTTCTGACGATTCTTACTTTTTCTTCGTATGAGAATTTACTGGGGTTGATGTAGATGCATCCCTTAGATCCTCCGAAAGGGATGTTATGTAATGCAGCCTTGAAACTCATAATATTTGCGAGTCCTTCTAAATCTTCTGGGGCTGTGTCGACAGAAAATCTCAGCCCACCCTTAGTAGGCAGAAGGTGATTGCTGTGTATTACTCTTATTCCTGTGATTGTTCTAATTTCATTGTTTCTTAATTCCACAGGAAATTTCACCTTTATTACTGTCTTTGGTTCTTTCATAAATTCAATCCATTCGGGTGATATCTTTGAATATCTTACTGCGGAGTCAGTAAGCTCGTTCATAAGTTCTAAAAATGTTAAGAATTATTTTTTACTTTTGAGCATCTTAGTTAATTATTAATAATTCCTTAAATCATTAAATATATTTTTAAATTTACAATTATATTGCTAATTAAAATGTATGAATAATAATATCAACAGCATTATTAATGATAAATTAATATAAGTATTCTTATATTTTATTTAATAAAGTAGTAGTGCCAGTTGATAAAAATGGGGGTCGAAATTTATTAATATGTAGGTATTATTCTTTCATGTTATTCGCTACGATTATTACCTACTCTCTCTTTTTTAGGTATTTTTAGAACTAAGACATTATTTAATTTAAATTAGTTCTAGTTTTCAGTATTGAATTAAATTATAATTATTTATGTATAGAAATAAAAGACAAGTAGATTCTTTATTGAGAATTATTTCTGTTCTTATTTTCATTAATATCGTAATAAATTTTAACACTGTCATGGTCCTTTCTAAATACTCTATAACCAAATGCGGGTTGAAAAGGCCCTCTGAAGAAAAAGATTGTTTAGACTATTCTAATACAACTAATGCTTGTTGTTTCTATTCCTATGCAGGTGACACAGGATGTGTTCTACTTAATACACGCTACAAGGGAGGGAAACAATATGGTGGATTAATCGTAGAATGTTTTGACAATTTAATAAGAATTAGAATATTATACTTATTCATTTTTTTCCTGATTGTATAAGTTTAAATTTGAGAATTCATTTATTTTAATAATTAATAACATTTTATTATCAGTGAATTAAATTTAAATTTAAATGCAAGAAAGTGAGATAAACGCACTAAGCGAAGAAGAATTAATGAACTTTATAACAAATGAAATTTATCAGACTCTCAATAGCTACAGAGAAATGTTTAATGTTACAAAGTTTTACAAGGATGATGCAGCTGAATTAGCAATCAAGGACTACTTTTTTTATTCGTGCAACAAGGAAAATCAACTCAATGATAGACTTGCAGATGTAAGAAAATGATTTAATTAAAAATTTCCTAGAAAAAATCAGTGGGAAAACTCTTCAACAACACCATCTTTACGAAGCAATTTCCAGTAAAAGATCAAATAACGAATTATGTAAGAAGCATAATATATCATCTAAATTACTATTAGCTAATATATAAAAACTTTTCCATATTAATTGAGGAAAATGTGACAAACAAAAAATCTGTCCTTATGACACAAGACTCATACACCCACATAGGAATAGGAATATACTATGTAAAAGAAAGCAATACTTATAATATTTATTGTGTTTTGTCACTGAAATCTCTATGCATGGATGATTACTTTGCTACAAAGGACGGGTTTATAATAAAGGGACAAATGTTAGAACCTAATTGCTATCTGTTCGGGTTGCAATTAGTCAAAAATAAAACTAGCCATATTAATGTAGGACCATCAAGAATATTCTTTAATAGGGACACAGCTAAATTCACTATAGGCATTACGAACAAATCACCATTTGGCGATGGAAAGACACTTGGGATGCGAAAGGTTCACTTTTATGTTCAAAATGCTAATGATTGTAATGAAATTCCTTACCTGAATCAAGAATTTAATGATAATAGTGTCCCTTTTGATAAGCTTGAATTGGCCTTCGTTTCCACAATAAACTTTGCAAAAATGAGAGAATGTAAGAACGATACCATGGAGAAATATATGACAACAGATAACTATAGTTTTAGTAATAGTAACACGGTGAGTGGAAATGTTTCAAATAATCAGGGTAGTTTAAATCACAATATAAACACGAATAACACCCAGAATAATATTAATTCCGTTTTGACTAATGTCAAACAAGGAGGTGTTGCATTAGAGTTTGACATGGGGCCTAGTAAAAAATTTTCTCCCGGTAGTAGCAATGGAGTAGCTGGTCCCCAAAATAAATTTTCAAGTAATATTCAACAAACTTCAAAGCCGGGAGGTAGTTCTTTCTTCAATCCAGGATTTATGTCTAATAAAAATACAACACAGAAAACTTTGATGAACACAATACCAGAAGAAAACTCGATTTTATTATCGGAAACCAATTCAATTTATAATTCCTTACGCAAATTGAATCAAAATCCAACTGCATTGAGTAATAATAAAACAAGTGCATTTAATACTAATTTCAGTTTGATCGATAACAATCAGCTAAAGAATAATTTAGGAAATAAACTACAACAAGCAGAAATGATGAGAAAGCAAATGAATAATGATTTAAGCAATCATAATACTCAACAGCAATTAAACAACCCTAATTCAGTCAACAATAATAACAATAACAATAACATAAATAATAATCAATATAATAATAACAATGCTCATATACCCCCTAATAACATCAGTAACAACATTCAGCAAAACATTTCTGCAAATCCCACATGTAATAGTTCCCAGCAATTTCATCCTTTTAGACAGAACACTACAAACCCTAATAACATCGTAGAGGAAGCAATAAAAAATTCCAGTATGAAACCCTTTAATAGCCATGGCAATTACAACAGATTTAATCACAATATGAATAGTAACATGGGCAATAACATTAATATGAAACCCAATTCATTTCAGAATAATCACCATCAGAATTTCAATTTTATGAATAGCAATGATCACAATAATAACCAAAATTATAATGCTCATCATATCGGGAACACTAATCAGAGACAAATTTATAACAACATGAATATGAATACCTGTAATTCTAATCAACCAATTGAAAATAACATTTCGAATTCTAATAATATAAGAAGAAATTTTCAAGCTTATAACCATGTAACGAGTATTTCCAACGTTCCTTTAAAAAATAATATTAAATCCCTTCTTGATCTTAAACAAATTACAGGGAATAATTTTTCTCAAAATAATTTGACTTTCAACACACTGGCACTTAAAGATCCGAATTTTAATATAGATTTAACTAAAATCAGTTCTCTTAATAACAACATGCAGCATACGAATATAATTCCTCAATCACGCAAGGAATTTGCAGATATGATCGAAAGAGAAATTCAAGCAAACCATAAAAAGACTATGAACATCATCACTCAAAACAAAGAAAATATAGATGGATGTTTGGTTAAAAACAAAAATTCTGGGAGTACGAATTTATTAAACACAAGTAGATTCAACGTAAATAATAATTTGAAAAATAATATTCAATCTACTATTCATAAAGGAAATAGATTTGACCTTAGAAATAACATACTAAACAGACAATTAAATTCAGAATATTTCCCTTTGAATCAAAGCAACATCCCAAATATTTTCAACACTATTAAAAAGGATACCAATATATACAATCAAACCAACAAGAAAGAAGATCTGAACAATATTCTTAACAAGAGTTCTGTGAAATTCGGACACACAGCATTTAAAGAAAAAATTGATAAGAATATTTATACTATTGACTACTTTATTTTTAAAGATGCATTAAATAACAACAATGTTAATGTCGAGCAGAATAATTTAAAAATCAAGCCTCAAATCCCAAACAACACAGAGGATGAAAGAACTCACAATATAAAAATTTTAGAGACATTAAGCAGGCGATATCTGAATGAAAAGGAGCTCAGCGGAAATTGTAATTCCAACCCAGTATTTGAAGAACTTTATCGAACGATGAGTTGTTATGATATAATCATAACTGTTAAAAACGAGGATATAACAGCACACAAAGTTGTTCTTATCTCGCAATCCCAAGTTTTTAAAGAAATGATCCAAAAGAATGAAAATAAAATTCCAAATGAGATTATAAAGATTCTCCTTCCTGAGACTTACAAACCCTCTGTGTTTAGAGAATTATTGAAATGGATATACTCTGGGAAGATAAATGAAGATTCAGACAATTATTTTTTAAGAGAAATGTTGTTGATGGCTGATAGTTTGAAAATCATCCCTCTTCAGAAAATTTTAATAGTCAAGTATATCATCCCAAATATGACCAAAGAAGCCTCGATTAAATTTCTGAAAGACTCTTATAAAAAATCAGCAACTCCAGAAACAGCTGAAGTATGGACACTCCTTGCCAACTTTTCACTGAACTGTCTTTCTAAAAATTCTTCAATTTTAATAAAAAACAACAGAAACGAATTTTTAGGAATGGAGATGGATTTATTGTTTAAATGTATAGAGCAGTCTGTGTTCTATCTTGTTGAAGAAATTCATCTTTCGAATTTAATAAAACTAATCATAGACAGAGGATTTGCAACGGATGTCTTTGATTTGCTCATTAAACTTTCAAAGAATTATGTCAATGCACGAAATATTCATTTACAAAATATTGACATCTCCAGTCTCTTAAGAAACATTGACCCTAATCAGCCTATTGAGTATTATTTTTTGACAGACGAATGTGCAGAGAAAAGCAACAACGAACTGAATAACCTCACAGAAAACATAAACAAGAACAAAACAGACAGTATCAATACAACTAATAAAGGAAATAATTCGCAACAAATTAATGTAGCGAGCGTTGGCGGAAACAATTTAGAGTTGGCTAAAAATAAAATAGAAATTATAGATGTAAAGAAGCTAAACTCCAATTCCCCAGCGACAAACTATGTTCAGGATGTCGACATAAAGAAAAATAAGACACCGACTTTTAGTTTTAGTTTTTCTCTAAATTACGACAACCTTTCATCTTGCACTATTTTCTCTGAAAGCTTTAACACAAACATTCGCTCTTGGAATTTAAAGATAGACATAAATGAAAATGGTGACGTCAGTTTTTATTTAGTAGAAAGAGGAATGCCGATAGTAAATGATCAAGGCGCAAATTTGAACTCCTTACATCAAGACAGATTTGCTCTGAAATTCAATTCGATCTTATTTGAATTTGAGCTAAAAGACATCAGTTTCGAAAAGAGTGCTGTAATATTTTACTCCTTTGTAAGTGGGCATAATCAGATTGTCGGTTACGAAAATTTTTTCAACGTTAAACAATTGGGCAAAAAAGAAAACTTTTACTTCAACATATGGATTAAAGAATTTCCTTTACATTCAGCATGTCTTCAATACATTTGCGATAATTTCCAGTCATTAGCTATAGGCAATAAGAAGAAAAGCCTCCAAGAAGAAAATGAAAGAGACACTGGTAATAAACCAAACAACACTCAAAATCCTAACGCTAAGGATAATCAGAACCAAATAAATCTCAAGACATTTTATGATCTTTTACCTAATGATTTAACTTATATAATCAATTCGGACAATCTTAGAGTGGACAATGAAAACAATGTTTTAACAGTTGCTTATAGATTTGCAATTAATAAATCGCCTTCAGACATTGATTGCTTAATGAATGCGATTCGTTTTAAATTTGTTGAATTAAAATTACTTTGCACAACAGCAAGAGACCATGACACAATTAAGAACTCGTATTGGTTTAAAAAGCATTTTTATAAAGAATTAGAAAGGCGTATAAATGGAGCTGGAAGTAACCAAACACAAAGCTTAGCAAATGATGCAATTAAACAGGAAAGTAATCCGAATAACAAAGGGAATAAGGTGTTCATGTCTTTCTATTCTGAGGCGAAAATAGAATCAAACAAAGGAAAAGATGATATTGATTTAAATCTACAACAGTTTAATGCTAATAATATAA
>Ga0169931_10006659_pt1 | contig 17329 bp, 14 predicted proteins | sample Kivu_15m_20L_FD_129675 | JGI IMG/M metagenome (GOLD analysis project Ga0169931, IMG submission 129675) | Freshwater microbial communities from Lake Kivu, Western Province, Rwanda to study Microbial Dark Matter (Phase II) - Kivu_15m_20L... | ecosystem: Environmental > Aquatic > Freshwater > Lake...
AGATTCAATGTGATTCAAAAACTTTTAATAACATAAAAATAAGAGAAAAATTTATAAATGGTGAGAGATTACTTAATTAGAAATACATGCTGGCAGCAAATTATAATTTAATTCATATATAAACCCGGAATAAGATTTACCATCAGTCAAAAAATTTCTTCCAACATGTTTTCCTACATTGGTTTTGTATGCAATCAATTTACCAAGGCAATAACGAAATTTGTTTGTTTCTTTTGTGTCCTGATAAAATAGGATTCTATTAAATTTATTATTTTTTATATAATTTAAATAAATATTGGATCTAGAATCATCAAAATCTATATAATCTAATGGCCAATATTCGATTGCTTCAACATTGTACAAACTTATAGATCTATGAGTTGAAATGATTTTGTCATTTTTATTCAGATTAGAATTAGCCCATGTAATCAAATTATATCCGTTTGAGTAACTACTCATAATTCTAGTATAGGCAGCCCGTGATAATGAACCGGGTAATAAATTTGAAATAAATATAATTAAAATGATTATTGCTGATATGACTTGAACAGATAAATATATTTTAAAATAATTAAAAAATTTATCGGAATTAAATTTAAGAAAAATAATAAGAAACTGAGTTAAAACGAATGTATTAAAGATAAAACGATTACTTGATTGCACTAAAAGAATTATAAGAACTATATAAATTAAAATTATCACAAAATATAAAATATTTTTTTTTAAATTACGATAATTAGACAGTAAAAAGGTAAAAAAAATTGGCCCTATAATTGTTGAGAAGTTTGCTAGATGACTAGGAAAAATAATCCAATAAGGTAAAAATTGAATTGGTCCTTTCATTGACTCAGAGACAATTTTATAACCAAAGATATTATAAGATAAAGGACCTTTAAAAAAATCTACATAATCAGTGTTAAAATGATAATATTTAAAAATGAAATGAGGATAAATGAAAATTAAACCTAAAATAACAGATGTGGAAGTTAAAAAAAAATAATTTTTTCTTTTTATTAAATAATAAGCACAATAAGAATAAATAAAAAAAGAAGAAACTAGAAATGAGAATTTAGATAAAAAATTTACTATTAAAAATAAAAAAACTAGAACGCTAAAAAATAAAAATTGCCTTTTGGGTATTTTTTTAAAAAAAACAAAAATTATAGAAAAACATAAAAGTTCATTAGCAATTTGCATAATTTGAGGTTTTGGACTACTTAAAAAAAATAAGCAAACTGGTGTTGTTATTACAGAAATTAATAAATAATAATTTAAATTTTTTAATTGTTTTTTTAAGTTTAAAAAAACTGCAACAATTGAAAGTAGTCCTGAAAACTGTACTATAGCTCCAAATTGAATTGAGCCAGTTAACAATCCTAAAGATATTAAAATTTCTGCTACGCCTGCTAATTGACTTTCGATTGGAAGAATTTTGTTAAAAAAAGTTCCTGTATTAATAAAATTGACAGCAACGTTCATATGATATGCTAAAGAATCAGCATGTGTAATAGGGCAAAGAGTTAAAAAAAAATATAATAGCAAGATAAAGAATAATAATTTTTTTTTTATTAAAAAATTAAAACTTATTCTGTATTTCAAAAGTATAAAAATTGAACCAAGTATCCCAACAAACAAAATAAAATGTGAGAAGAAATATAAAAATTTAACATTTAATAATTCCAAATATAAAAATGGAGAGAATGCTAATAATACAAAGTTAAAAAAAATTAATGGGGAATTTAAATAAAAAAAATTATTGTATTTAATAGAATCGAAATATTTTATCTTTAAGATTAGAAAACCAAGTATTGATGATCCAATAAATAAAAATATCGAGGTTAATACAGAAAATATTATTGGCGTTAAGATAAAATTTTCATAACCATATATCATTTTTTAAATTTTTCGTGATTATTTACAAAATATTTTAAAAATTTTACACATTTTTTCTTGTCAAAAACATTCAAATATTTGATCAAATTATTCGTAAAATAAATAACATCTTTCTTGTTATAAATAGGGTCTTTGGCAATCATTATATCTTTTTTGCTTATTGAAAATAAATTTTTATAACTTAATTTTTCAGTTCTTTTTTCTCCTTTTTTAAGTCCAGTAATTTTGATCTTATTAAAATCAACACCTAAAACAGATGACATTTTTTTTACTAAATCTATAATCTTAATTTGTTTTCCCATTTTAAGAACGTAAATTGAATTTTTATATTTCAAGTCGCTGGTTTCAATGACTAAATTACACGCTTCTTTTATTGACATAAAAAATCTTTTTGCTTTTATACTAGTTAACGTAATAGGCTTATTATGAAGCAATTGATCAAAAAACAATCTTGCTACCGAACCATCACTTCCAAAGACATTTCCAAATCTTACAATCGATAAATTTAATTTTCTAAAATCTTTCTCAACGCTCAATGATTGACAGTAAATCTCTGAAAATCTTTTTGTATAACCAAGTATACTCTTAGGTGAAACTGATTTGTCTGTAGATATAAGTGTAAAATTTGTTTTATATCCTCTCAAACTTTCAAAAATATTAATTGTTCCAAAAATATTATTTTTAATAGCGCTAATTTCGTTGCGTTCTAAAAAATTTACATGTTTAAAAGCTGCAGCATGGTAAATATAATTGAATTCATATTTTCTTATTAAAGAAGATATTAAGTTTTTATCGTTAATGTCCCCTAATACGGGGACTATATTTGCTTTTGAAGTGATATTTTTTTGCATGACTTTATACAAAGCAAACTCTGAATTATCTAGAATTATTAAATTATTTGGTTTTCCTTCCAAAATCTGAGAAGCAAGTTCAGATCCAATTGAACCTCCGCCACCAGTAATTAATATGTTTTTCTTATAAAATTTTTTTAAATTATTTGCGTTTGGTAAATAAATTTTTCTACCTATAATATTACTTATGTCGACTTCTTGTATATCATTAAAATTTATTAAATTATTTTTTATAAAATTTTTGAAAGGGAGAGTTGATATATTTAATGTCAATGGTAATAACTTTTCATATAACTTTTGAAAACTATTTTCTTTTAAAGAAGGTATCGCTATAATAATATTCGGAATTATATATTTTGAACTTAAAGAAATAAGATCTTCGTTATGAATTACTTTGATTCCAAAGATAAATTTATCAACTTTTGCACGATCATCATCTACAAAACAATAAATTTTTTGATTATTATCTAGCATTGATTTAGCAAGTTTCTTGCCTGCATAACCTGCGCCGTAAATTATAGAACCCTCGATATCCTTAAAGAGTAAATTTTTTTTGCTGTTATGATATTTATTTTTGATATGTAATTTCTTTGTAATTAATTTATTTCGGTAAAAAAAATTCTCTAAAGATTGAAATTTAAATTTTTTTAAAAGGCTCGATAATTCTTTAATGTTAGCAACAGAATATTCTATTTCATTAATTTTTTTAGCTATCAATCTAATTTTAAAATTTTTAGCACCTATTAATTTAATAATATCTATTAATTTAACACCAACTCCTGTTCCGACATCATATGTGCCACTAATATTTACATGTAGTAATTTTTTATAAATTTTAGCCACATCTTTTATATAAATAAAATCTCTAATTGCAGAGCCATTATTATTCAAATTTAGTAAATTTTTATTTTTATATGAATTTAAAATCTTTGAAATAAAGGAGAAATTTTCATTCTCACCATAAATATTAAATACTCTACAAATAATAAATTTAATATTATTTTTGTTCGAATAATTAGTAATTAATGACTCTGAAGCTAATTTAACGCTAGAATAAATCCTTCGATTATAACTATCTTGATTATGATAATTGCTATCTAAAGAACCATAAACAGATGAGCTGCTAGTATAAATAATTTTGTTTACCAGCTTAGGAGATAAGATGTCCAAGAGCATAGATAGCTCATAAATACTTTTTGAATAAAAATCTGAATAACTTTTTAAAACTGATAATCTGCTGCTAGAATAAAAAGAATTTATTATTAAATTAAATTTGAAATTAACTTCATTATTTTTTAAATGATGAATAAAATCATTAACAGAAAATATTAAACTATTAGATATTAAATTTTTTAATTCTGAAGAAAATAAACTTCTCTTACCTAAAATAATATTTTTCACTTAAATGCCTACAAAATCAATTTTTATTAATATATGACCAGAGTTTTGTGCATGCCAAATTTACATTAAAATTTTTAACATTTTTTAAAGAGCTTTTTCTAAAATATTTATATCTATTACTCACTTTTAAAAGATGATTAATGATAACATTGATATTACTATCTTTTAATAAAAAACCGTCTTGATTATTTCTTATAATTCTTGAAATGTCACCTTCGCTACAACTTATAACAGGAATTCCAAAAGACTTAGCTTCGAGTGCGGCATAAGGAAAATTATTAACTTTGGATAAAATCAATAAAATATCAGTATTTCGAATAATTTTATTTAAAGGTTGCCATCCATAAAAATTAATAAACTTATATTTCCTTATATCATTTAAAAGATTGCCATCTCCAAACATATTAAATTTAAAATTAAAACCTCTTCTTAAGCTGTCTCTGGCGACATCAACAAACAAATATGGATTATTTTCAAGCTCCACTCTTCCTACAAATGATACATTTAAGGAATTTAAATTGTAATTAGCTTTAAAATAGTTTTTTTTTTGAATTTTAATTCCATTATAAATTATGACGCTTTTTTTAAAAAACCAAGGAAATTTAGAATGCCACCATTTTTTAGCAGATAATGATCCGAAAATTAATTTATCAACTCTTACGCATGCAAAAGAAAAAAGAATTGCTGCTAAATAACTTTTAAAAGTAAAATTCAAAAGACCACTATGAATAAATAGAATAATTTTAAAATTTTTTTTTTTAAGTGAAATAAATAAAAAAAAAAATTTTACAAAAATTGCGTAATTAGTAATTAAAACATATCCTGGATTATTTTTTTTTAAAAAAATAGAATTTAATTTTCTATAAGTAGAAATATAATTTTTATTTGTGCCAATAGAATATAGATTTAATTTTTTTTTGGGGATATCTTTAAAGGTAACGAAAGGGTTGTTATCTATAATATTAATACTATTTTTATTACTTTTTAAATATTTAATCTGCTGTTTTACAAATGTTGTAATGCCGCCTTTATATCCTGAAGTTAAAATATAAATATTATTCATTTAATTGTGTTATTCAAAAAAAACTTTTTCAAATGATACAAAGTATAAAATAAAAAACCAGATAATGTGCAAAAATCAAAATAAGTACTAATATCTAATGTCTTATTTGACCATTTTTTTTTATAAAATTCATTACCTAGACCAAAATTAAACTCATTATAATTTTTATTAAATGATTTCTCTAAAGTTTTTATGAGCAAAATCATTCCAGGGGAATATTTTGATAATGACGATTTTTTATCAAATGAGTTAATTAAATAATAAAAAATATTATTACAAATAATTCCTAAATTGGCTGCTATAATTTCATTATTTTTATTACGAACAACATTTAAACTTAATTCTGATCTTATTTTTTTAAAAAAATTTAAATCATTCAAAACAGAATCGTAAAAAACTTTTAAATTGTGTTTAAAATATGTGTGTTTTTCGGATAAATTTATAAATTTATTTGCATAAATAAAATTAAAAATTTCTTTTGAATCTGAAATTTTATCATCAATAGTAAATTTAATATTTAAAAGTTCTAATTTTTTACTTTTAAAAAAATATCCTCTTTTTTGAAAATAATAGTCATTCCATTTTTTATTAATATCTACAATGTAGATATTTTCTTTAAAATTATTTTTTAAAAAAAAAACAAATGGATTTTTTTTATTATTGAAAAGCTCTAACTGTTTGTTTAAAAATATAATATCAACTTTCTCTATTATTTTTAATAGGTAACTCCATAATTTAATAAAATCAGATTTATTAATATCAAATCTAGAATCTATAATTGGACCCATAAAATCAACTACTTCATCACCAATCCATTCCAAAAATTTCAAATGATATCTGATCTTTATTTGAAACGGCATTATCATGACGGCTTTATTGTCATTAAAAACTACAACAATAATAATTTTTTTATTTTTAAATGATTCAGAACATTTTTGTAGCCAGTGTAAACTGCTGTAAAAATGAAGATTATTTTTTTCCTCTAATTCATTCCAGATTTTTAATAAACTCTCCTCAAGTTTATTAAATATTTCAACTTTAAGCATGAACTATAAATTTATTTTTATAAAAATATTTTTTAACAAAAGTATCAAAACCCAAAATTTTTCTTTCAAAAATACCTAAGTTAACATTATGACCGATAGATATCCTTGGTAACAAATAAATACTGCTGAAATTACTATAACATTCGGTAGTCACTGCATTATTATATTTATATTTTTTTAGTAATCTCATCACTGAAAATTTATGAAATCCATAAGGGTATGCAAAAGATTTAATCTTAATATTGAATTTATGTTCTAGTATTTTTTTTGAACAAGATATTTCATTTTCGATTTGACTTATATTAACTTCTTTTAAGTTTAAATGATCATGAGTGTGCGAACCTATAGTGCATAAAGAATCTTTTTTTAATTTTATTATATCTTTATAATTTAAAAATAAATTTTTATATGACGGTCTGTTAATTTTTCCGGTTAATTTTCTAAAAAAAATTTTTTGTTCTTTTAAACTCATTTTATAAAGAATATTCTTATAATTATAAAATTCTTTAACGTTTTCGGATAATGAAAATGAATTTTTTCTGGAAATTAAATATTGCCAAAGTTCAAACCACCAAACCCATGTATCTCCATTTATTATTCTTGATATAATATATACTGTAAATGGAATCTTATTCTTTTTTAAAATTGGGTAGGCAACTGTAATATTGTCCTTATAACCATCATCGAAGGTTACTATAATTTTTGTCTTATTTGTCGGGAATTTTTTATTAATATCTTCAATTGAAATTGGATAATATTTTTTCTTAATTAAATTCATCTGGTCAATAAAATCAGATTTTCTGACACATAATTCTTTATTAGGTCCAATAATTTTATCAAACTCCTTATCTTCAAGAACTCGATGATAATAAAGAATTACATAACTTAATTTTAATTTTTTTTTTAGGTAGTTACAAAAAAAAAAATTTATTATAATATTTATTAAAAAATTTAACATACTCTTACAAAGTATAACTTTTAGTAAAATAAAATAAAATTTTATTCAAATTGAATCCGCTTTTTAAAATTACTTTTTTGCTTATTATATTTAAAAATGTTGTATAAATATAAAGATCTTTCTCTTTAAAAAAAGTAGCAATATTTAAAATATTTTTAAAATAATAACCTTTGTTTCTATATTCTTCAAAAGTAAAGAAATCATATAAAATAATCTTACCTTTATTTATTAAATTAAAATTAATTTCTTCTATGAAGATATCTTTTGATCTAATCCATCCATAGCTGTAAATCTTGTTGTCATTATATATAATGGACATTTTGTCTCCTCTCTGGAATCTAATTCTTAAATCATAATTTAAAAAAAAATTATTTATTTCTAAAGAAGAAAATTCATCAAAGTTATTGATTATTTTAAAAATAAAATCTTCATTAGAATTCAAAAAGAATTTTTTCTTACTAAAATTGTACACAAGTATTATTGTAAAAAATTTTTTAATTCCTCTATAAAATTTTCTAAATAAATTAATAATTTCAGTTTTAAAATAAAGTAATCTCATTAATAAAACCATTAAACCAACATTAGAAAGTTCTACTTTTATTTTTTTAGACATTATATATGCCGATTTATATTTTTTTTTTTTAAAATTTACTAAAGCGTAATGATAATCGATCCAATGAAATCTAAATATATTTTTTAATTTTTTCTTTAAGTAAATTTTATAGTAATTTTTGAATGACTTGTAGTTTTTTATTGTCTGTTCAATATTACTAACCCTACCCTGGCCAACCCAACAGTAACCCAAAATTTTTGGAATATAAAAAAATTTATCTGTAATCTGTGATAATCTTAACCAAGTATCAAAATCTTCCCAGGAGAACTTATTTTTTTCTTCGGATATTAAATTAATTTTGTACAGCAAATTTTTTCTAACCACTACACTAGAATTTCCAATACCATTTCCATTTATTAGTAGATTTTCGAAGATTGGCTTTGCTACAGGTCTTGATTTATCTGATATCTTTTTTTTAATAAAATTCGATCCCTCACTAACTTTATATAAGCCATGATGGTATAAATCTTGATTTGTAATTAAAATATTTTTATTAACGATTTCTAATTTTTTTTTATTCCAATAATCATCTGAGTCTAAAAAGGCTATCCATTCTCCTTTTGATAACTTAATACCGTAATTTCTAGATTTTGAAATAAGTCCTTCGTTATGAAGCTTAAAATATCTTATTCTGCTATCGTTGTACTTTTTAACTGTTTCTTCCGCACTATTTGTAGAAAAATTATCAATTATTATTAGTTCCCAATTATTATATGTTTGATTTATAACAGAAGATATTGCTCTTGATATAAATTTACAGTTATAGGTTGGCATTACAATTGAAAAAAAAACTGACATCTTTAGTTTAACTTTATTTTTTTATCTTATTGGACGTTTTAATGTTTCTTTATCGTCATGTGGAATTTTTATTATATTAGCTACTACTGACAATTTTACTAAAGAAGTAAAGCTGAACCATATTCTTGGGGGTAATAATATTAAACGATAATTTTTTTTGCTAATTATTACTTTTTTAGTCTTTTCCCCTTTTCTAAAATTAAAAATTACTTTGCCAAAAGGAACTGAAAATAAGCAATAATTTTTTTTATGGTAATTCCAGCCTTTAATTTTATTTCTTTTAATTTCAGAGAAATAAATCTCGCCAAAACCTTTAAAAAATTTTTCATTTTTATTTGCATATTTTAAAATATCACCATTAACATTTTTAATTATAGAACGGTCGATAATTTTTATATTACTAATAGTCATTAATATATTTATTGATCTGATCATTAGTAATTTTCTCGGGCGAACATTTTTCAACTAATACTTTTTTATACCAATCCACAGTAAATTTTATACTTTCTCTTACTGATAATTTTGGTTTCCAATTAAGATGTATTTTTGCTTTATTTATATTTAACTGCAAATTTTCTTGCTCATAAAATTTAAAATTTTTTGAAACAAACATTCTGCCAAAACCCCAGAATTTTATAATATTTTCAACTATTTGTTTTACTGTAAAAATATTATTTTTTTCTGTACCAAAATTCCACGATCCAGAATATAAATTAGGTTTATAATACAATTTATATCCCAAAACCAAGTAACCATAAAGTGGTTCAAGAACATGTTGCCATGGTCTATTAAATTTTGGATTTCTTATTTTAATTACTTTATTTTTAATTATTGACCTAATTGCATCTGGAATGAGTCTGTTTTCAGACCAGTCACCGCCACCAATAACATTGCCAGCTCTTGCGCTAGCTACCCCAATTTTATTAATTTTATTTTTAAAAAAACTTTGATAATAGGAATTTACAACAATCTCGGCAGAGGCCTTTGAAGCACTATAAGGATCATCACCTCCTAGTTTATCGCTTTCCTTAAAACCAATTTTAGAAAAGTTATTTTGATAACACTTATCTGATGTAACGCATATAACAGATTTAACGAAATTTGCGTCTTTTATAGATTCTAGAATATTTAAAGTACCAACAGTATTTGTTAAAAAAGTTAGATATGGCTTTTGATAAGAAGTTAAAATTAAAGGTTGAGCAGCTAAATGAAAAATAATTTCTGGCTTAAAATTAAAAATGATCTTTTTCAATTTTTTTACATTTTTTATATCTAGTAAATGTAGTTCAATTTCTTTATTTAATTTTAAACTATAAAATAAATTCTTATTTTTATTTGGACTAAACCCTATGCCTAATATATTCGCATTTAATTTTTTTAACCAAGTGCACAACCAAGCTCCTTTAAAACCAGTAACACCGGTTATTAGAACCTTTTTATTTTTATAAAAATTTTTTACCAAATTTTCCACGGAGCAACTTTCTTTTTCCACAAATTATTTAGTATTTTTTTATCTCTTAAAGTGTCCATACATTGCCAAAATGAATAATGCTTATATGCTTTTAGTTTTTTTAATTTAACCAATTTTATCATAGGCTCTTTCTCAAAAGCGGTTTTAGAATTTTTTAAATAATTAAATATTTCATAATTTAACACAAAATATCCACCACTTATCCAGTTTATTGAACTTTGCACTTTTTCTTTAAAACTAATAACTGCATTTTTTTTAATTTGTAATTCTCCAAATCTAACTGGAGGTCTTACTGCCGTGACTGTTGCGATAGCTTTGTTTCTTATATGAAAATCTAACGTTTTTTTAACATTAAGATTTGCAACACCATCACCATATGTAAAAAAAAAAGATTCTTTAGGCTTAAATAATTTTTTTAATTTTAATAATCTACCTCCTGTATCTGTATCTTTTCCCGTATAAACGCATTTGATATTCCAATCTAAAAAAAAGGGTTTTTTTACGTAATTATTTATCATTCTGTATTTATATCCAGTTGCTAAAACAAAACTATTAACGCCATAAAAACTGTAAATTTTCATGATATGCCATAAAATCGCTTTTCCTCCTATCTCAACTAGTGGCTTAGGTTTGACTTTGGTTTCTTCTGATAATCTAGAACCGTATCCACCGCATAAAATGACTGCTTTCATAGAACTAATTTGTTATACACTAAATAATACTTTGAATTTTTAATTGATTAACTTCATAAGGAAAAATTTTTTTTAATTTTTTTTTATCTTTTTCCAATAATTTTTTTAATTTTAGTTTAGAATTAAAATTTAAATTATTCAAATTATCCATAAATAAATAAGTATTCTTTGGTATATTATACTTATTTAATAAGAGTTTATCATAAATAGAAGGATTTAATAAAATTAACTTGCAACCGTTTAGCAAAGACTCGATTAAAGATGTTGTTGGTCCAGAAGCAATAACTATCTCTGTTTTTGCTAGCAACTCTTGTAAATTTTTATCATAAATTAAAATATTTTTTGGCAAAAAATTTTCTTTATTTTTTGTGTAAAGAAATTTGTAGGGCAAGGCTGGATGAAATTTTGCATAAAAAAATTGCTTATTATTATAAGAAAATTTTAACATTTCGTTAAATAAAATAATATCGTAACTATAAACTCCACTAAATACAAAACTATATTTATTATTATTTTTTATTTTACGAAAGTAAGAGCTTTGTTTTTTTTTAAAATTTTTAATTACTTTTAAATTGGTTTTTGTGGAAAATTCTTTTATTACATCAACAAAAAAAGAGCTTCTGCTATAAATTATTTTTGGTATTACATTTGATTCTATCTCAAAATTAGTAGGGCTGTTATTAAGAAAATGAGGAGAATACGTAAAACCTTGATAACCTAAAATTCTAGATTCAGGAAAATATTTAGAAAAACCTAAATTCCATCCTTTATCTATATTTTGATTTTCAAACCAATTAATAGTTTTTACTACGTTACAACCATTCTTCTTGAGTCTAAAAGCAAATAGATAATTTAAGTATGAAAAAATAATACTTTCAAATCTTGAAAAATTTTTTATTTCTTTTTTTACAAGATTAGTCAAATTCCATTTTCCCAATTTTGCAACATTTATATTTAAAAAATAAGCATAAATAAAAATATTTGCAGCCTTAAAAATATCAAAAAAATTTAACAACTCTTCTTTTAACAAAAATCTATTATCTTTTCTTATTTTAAAAAGAATTCTTAAAACTTGGTAAAATTTAAGCTCAACAAAAGTTGGAACATAAAAACAATCTCTCATCTTTGAAATAATTTTATAAGAATTATCTTTATCTATATTACTACCAAAAACATAAATATCGATTAACGTACATTTAGTTAATTTTTTATTAGAAAAAAAAATTTTAATAATTATTAAGTATAAAAAATTTATAAAAAAAAACTTAACTATTTTATACAATGGTAATTTAGCACCAAATTTTTTTACTTTAATTTTAACTATATTATTTTTCAATATTTCGCTGACATGCTCAAAAATATCGCTATTTATAATTACTATTTTTACGTTTTTATTATCCTTAAAAAAAAGATCAATTGCTTCTAATAAACAAAAATAATGAAATAAGTTTTCATAATATAAATTTCTACTAACAGGATTTAAAAACCACCAAAAAATATTTTTATAGTTTTTTTTAGAGAGGTCATCTATCCAGTCGCAATATTTTTTTCTGTTTATTAGAATATTTTTTTCGTTGATTTTTTTGAAGCTTCCTTTGTAGTACAAAGGATTGATTGTCGTGTCTAAGATCTGATCTCTATGTATCATTTTGTTTAAAAAATTATATTTAATTTCATAATTTATTTCATATTTATTGATATAATAAGATTATAAATTATAAAAACATTATGAACCCAGAAAAAACTATAAAAAAAAACTTAATCAGAAGATCCGCTATAGTTGATAACGATATTGTAATTCATAAAGGATTGCCGCTTCCTACATGGATAGAGCTTAGCTTAATAGATGTATGTAATAGATCTTGCGCTTTCTGTCCAAAATCAAATGATGAAATAGCCCCTAACACATATCAAAAAATGTCTAGATCTTTGATAGATAAATTATCTGATGAATTGATTAAAATTAATTTTAGAGGCGCCTTTGCTGTATGTGGCTATGGCGAGCCCTTATTACACAAAGATATAATTTATATAACAGAAAAACTTGCAAAAGCCGGTAGTGTAGAAATTGTAACTAATGGAGATGTGTTAAATGTTAAAATAATGAAGAATTTATATAATGCTAAAGCTAGCAGACTATTGATTAGCATGTATGATGGTCCTCATCAAATTAAGAAATTTAAAAAAATTATTAAAGAATCTAAAGTTCCTGATGATTTCGTTATTTTAAGAGACAGATGGTATGATAAAGAAAAAAATTTTGGTGTAAAACTTACCAATAGAGCTGGAACTATAGATATAGGAAATCAAATTAAAAATATTCATACAACCTGCTACTACCCATCTTATCAGTTCTTAATAGACTGGAATGGAGATGTTTTTTTATGCCCGCAAGATTGGCAAAGAAGGGTTTCTATGGGAAATATGATGCAGCAAAATATTTTTGATATTTGGTCAGGTCCAATTTTTGATAAGTATAGAAAAAGCTTATTAAAAGGAAAAAGAATAAATAGACCGTGTTCAAACTGCAATGCTCAAGGAACTTTACTAGGTCAAAATCATGCTAAAATTTGGAGAGAAATTTATAAATAAAGTTCATGAAAGGTAAAATTTGGAAATCTATTAAAAAAATCAAATATAATAACACCACAAGCTGTTTAAATTCTTTAAAAAAAAGAGGATATAAAATAAGCCCTTGGATTGAAAATATTTTTAAAAAAAATAAAATAGATTATAAAAATTTTATTTATCCAATAAAACTTTACAAAATTAAAGTTTCTGAATTAGGTATTAATACTCCAGTAGAATTAAATAAAATTTATAAAAAAATATTATTAAACAAATTTAAGTTAGTAGATCCTTCAATAGCTTTATACGCAAGAGCAATATACGATGAACAGCTTAAGGGTGAATGGTTGAGGTTTGCTACTCCGCTTAATTCTATGATTGATGATGATGGGGTTCCTCATCTTCCAAAGATCGGAAGGGCTTTGGGATTTTATTTTATTGAAACTTACTGGTCTTATCCAAAAGCTATCTTTCACCCTCATAATGAATTTGTGGTCACTATTTAAATGCTCTTAAAACCTATAAAGATAAATAAAATTATCCTCAAAAATAAAATTGTTGTATCTCCAATGTGCCAATATTCTGCAAAAAAAGGTAGTCCCTCATTTTGGCATTATGAGCATTTAAAAAAACTATCAAATTCTGGGGCGGCTTTATTAATGATAGAATCAACCGCCGTATCTAAAATCGGAAGAATTACTCATAACGACTTATGTCTATACAATAATACACATGAAAAAAATTTAAAAAAACTATTTAAATTTTTAAAAATAAATAATGCACAAAATATTGGAATTCAAATTTCTCATTCGGGCAGAAAAGGTAGCGCCGAAATTCCATGGGTTAGACGAAACAATCCATTAAATAAAAATAAATGGAATACTGTTTCTGCTTCAGCAATAAAAAAAGATAAAAATTGGCCAACTCCTAAAGCACTAACAATAAAAGAAATAAAGAATATTTCTAACCAATTCGAACAATGCGCAAAAAAAGCAAAAAGAATAGGTTTTGATTGTCTTGAAATACATATGGCACACGGTTATTTGCTTCATCAATTTTTTTCAAACATTTCTAATAAAAGAAAGGATTTGTATGGTGGAAATTTAATAAATAGGACAAGGCTATTAATAGAGGTCGCGTCAAAAGTTAGAAGCCAATGGCCAAAAAGCAGAATTCTTGGAGCTCGAATAACAGGTAGCGATAGATTAGAGAAAGGAATTAAACCAAAGGATGCTTATTATCTAGTAAAAGAACTCGAAAAAGTTGGCTTTGATTATATTTGCGTTTCTAGCGGAGGTATCAAAACTAAAACTAAACTTAATATAAAAAAAGATTGTTATAATGTTGATATAGCAAGAAATATTAAAAAAAAAACATCTTTACTAGTTAGATGCTCTGGAAGAATAGATTATAATCATGCTACAAAACTAATTAATAGTAAAAAAATTGATTTAATTTGTGTTGGTAGAGAATTTATTAAGAATCCTAATTGGTTAATAAAAGTTTTAAAAGATAATGGTAAAGATAAAATTATACCTAATCAATATAAAAGATGTTTTTAAAAAATTATATTCTAAATGAAGGGTACAATAAAAAATTTTTTTTAAGCGGAGGCTTGAAATCAAAAATTATTTCAAAAAATAAATTTTACCATGACTTGTCATTTGGCGCTGGAACTTTAATACTGGGACATCAAAGTAAAATTTACTTAAAAGCAATATCTGAAATTAAAAAAAATTACATTAGCTCATTGGCTAGCCCAAATTATCAAGCTTTAAAATTTGCAAAATTATTAAATAAAATAGATAATAAACAAAAAAAATTTATTTTTTGTAACTCTGGTACAGAAGCTGTTACAAAATCTTTACGCATAATCAGAGCGATCACTAAAAAAGAATTAATAATATCAGTCACAGGAAGTTGGCATGGCTCCGTTGACAAATTATTGTTTCAATACAATACAAACAATGAAATTAAGGCATTGTCTGATGGGTTAACAAAAAATGACAAAAAAAATATTAAATTTATTGAGTATAATAATATAAAAAAATCAAAGAGCGTTTTAGATCGCTACAAAAAAAAAATATCCTGTATTATTATAGAGCCAATTCAGGGCTGCTTACCTAGTTACGACTCATTAGAATATCTAAAATTTTTGATTGAATATTCTAATGATAACAAAATCATAATAATTTTTGATGAAATTATATCTGGTTTAAGGGTGAATTCTAGTAATGTGCAGAAGTATATAAAAAAACATGCTGATATTACAATTTTAGGAAAATGTTTTGGTGGTGGTTTTCCCATTGGAATTATTGCTTTATCAGAGAAAATTACGAAAATTTTAGAATCTAAAAAATTAAATATTTTTTATGGAGGTACCTACTCTGCAAATTCTTTGGCAATGCATATTGGCTACAGAACGACACAATATATATTAAAAAACAAAAATATTTTAAAAAATATCGAAAAAAAATCAATAATATTTCAAAATGAATTAAATAAATATTTTTTACAATTTAACATAGACGCTAAAGTTTATAGATTTTTTTCAATATTAAGAATTGTTTTTTCAAAAAAAAATATAAAAGATAGAGTGCAAAGAGACTTTTTGGAGAAAAAAAATTATAAAAAAATTAATCAGTTTAAAAAATATTTGTTAGCAAAAAATATTTATTACCCATCTAGTGGTGTTATTTTTTTTTCCGATAAAACAACATTTGCCAATTTAAAAGAAATTACACTGTCATTTAAACAAGCTGCTTATAAAATACTTAAAAAAATTTAATTAACTGTTCAATAATTATAATTGTGAAAAATCTTGGAACTCTAAGTTTTTAATTAATTCGTCATACTTTCCTGCAATGACAATTTTTCCATCTTTAAGATAAAAAATATTATCACAATTTTTAATTGATGAAATTTTATGTGTAATGGTAATAATAGTTTTTTTACCTTTTAATTTTTCAATGATATCATTTATAATATTTTCAGAAGATGGATCCAATGCACTTGTCGCTTCGTCAAATATTAAAATATCAGGATCAAGCATCAGAGATCTTGCAATAACAATTTTTTGTTTTTCTCCTCCTGAAAAATTTATTCCATTATTATTAACAATTGTATCTAAGCCATTCGGAAGTTTTTCTATAACTTTTTTTAAATCAGTCATTTTTATAATTGCGTCTAATCTTTCTTTAGAAAAATTAATATTTTTTGTTCCAATGGTTAAATTTTTGAATATTGTATCATTAAATAAAAAAAATTTTTGAGGTACATACCCAATATTTCTGTGCCATAAACTCACATTTTTATCTGTTAAATGAATGTTATCTATTAAGATTTGTCCAGAGAGAGGGCTCAACAGACCTAAAATTATATCAACAAGGGTACTTTTACCAGCTCCATTTGCCCCTACAATTGCAACAAATTGATTTTTATATATTTTTAAATTAATTTTTTTTAAACCAATATTTTTTTTATCTCGATAAAAAAAATCAACATTGTCTATAACAATATCTTTATTAAAATAAAATTTTTTATTTTTATTCTCTATTTGAAATTCAAAATCAGTAGAAATATTATTATTAATATCTTTAATCTGATCGTACAATTTATAAAAGGAAGGAGTGGCAGATTTAATTAAGCTGATATATTGAAATATAGTCTGCACAGATGGAATAATTTTAACTCCAGCAATTGCATATACTGCCATCGACGGTAGAGTAGAAATAAAATCGAGTTTCAAATATTGAAAAAAAATAATTACAAGCAAAACAAATATTATTATTGATAGCACTTCTATTATACCCCTCGGAAGTTGTGACAATAGCATTGTGCTTGCGGTTTTTTTATATACTATTTTATTTTCTATTTTAAATTTATCAAAAAAATATTTTTGCGCAGAAAACAAAATAATCTCCTTAATCCCAATAATAGACTCATTGACAATTAGATTTCTTGTTTCTTGCGATG
>Ga0169931_10006660_pt1 | contig 17329 bp, 19 predicted proteins | sample Kivu_15m_20L_FD_129675 | JGI IMG/M metagenome (GOLD analysis project Ga0169931, IMG submission 129675) | Freshwater microbial communities from Lake Kivu, Western Province, Rwanda to study Microbial Dark Matter (Phase II) - Kivu_15m_20L... | ecosystem: Environmental > Aquatic > Freshwater > Lake...
CGCCAAGCGAAGAGGGGTGCAGGAGGCCAGGGCTAGGCCACCAAAAAGGATCGTGAATACAGGGAATTTCATTCCATGATTTTTTAAATACCACCCAGTGCCTTGACCATCAACCATTCGACAGCAAGCAAGCTAAACACAAAGATCCACAGGCCCACCGATTCAATCCAAGGCATGGTCAGCAGTTGGAGACTGCTTTGTGGCCGAATCGTCGGGTGGTTTTTGATTTTGGGGAGTAGGGATTTCATCAAGGATTGTCGGGCTTCTTGATCCCAGGAGGCCATGGGAAAGTAAGCGCCTCCGGTGGATTGGGCCAAGGATTGCAGGAGTTGGTGATCACTGGGTTCGCCGGGGTTTTCGAGCCCAAAGGATTGTACCGCCAAGACCCCGCTTTTTTCCATGACTTGACCCCCGGCGGTGGTGCTAGCGGTGTAGCGGTACGCGCCTGCAGGCCATCGACCCAAATCCAAGCGGTACCCCAGACCATCGGCTATCATGGTGGCATCGTTCACTAGGCGGTCTTTTTGGTAAAGTCGAACACGGACTGGGCTTTGGTTGTCAAATTCGCCTTGAGCGTTCCGAAGACTTCCTTCCAAAACAAGGCTTTGGGTTTCGTTAAAAAAAGGCCGAGCGGGCCTAACGTCCAGGCCTTCGGAAGAACGACCACCGGTAAGTAACGAAACGGTGTTATAAACCAGGTCGGACAAGGGGGAGTAAGGAATTTCCAACGAGGATCCCTCCCGAAGATTCGTGATTAATGCCAAACGCCAGCGCCACAAACCTTCGCCCCAGAGGTAGGCCCGAGCTGGTCTGCTTTGGAAATCCACCACCCAAAGAGGGCGTTGCGTGACGACCCGGTCTTTTTGCTGATAGAGTAAGGTGCTGGAGACCGGCGATTCAACGGGGCTCATCCCGGGGACTAGCAAGGGGGGGAGGCGGCGCAGCGCTTCGGCCAAGGGCCCGCTGGGGAGAAAGGCATTCCAAGCCGGATTGAGGGCAGGCAAAGCCGGGGTGAGAGGGCCTTGTCCAGGGGCCCGACCGGACGGCCATTGTGACCAGGCGCTGTTTGCTCCTCCCATCCACCAAAGGGGCTTGCCCTTGGATTGAATTTTTTGGAGTAGTTCGGCCTCACCAGGCTCGGGGTTGGCCGATGGCCATTGATGCCAGATATACAAATCTGCCGCCGCCTGGTCCACTGCTTTTCGGAGACCGGGAAGACCGTAGGCTAATTCGATGTCTTGGTTTTTGGTTTGTTCCAAGAGCTGACGCAAGACCCCCAAGTCCGGATGGGGGGCTTTGGCCAAAATGACGAGGCGCTTTTGGGTTCGCACCGCCTCAACAAAGACCACACGCTCCGGGGATCCTGCAACCTTGGAGGTGGGTCCGGCGTTAACAGCTCGGCTTTTGAACCGGATGGCGTAGAGTCCTTCATCGCCCAACGAGATTTTGAAGCGGAGCACGTCTTGAAAAGTGCCGTTGCTGGGTTGCCATGCTTTGCGTTCGGATAGGACCGGGGCTTGGGAAGCGTAGGTTACCCAGGCTTCGATTTGTAAGGATAACCCATCCATGCGCTGGCCCCGAATCGGCACTTCAATCACCAAATCACTGTTCGCTTCGACCCGGTCAGGAACCGTCGGGGTTCCCAAGGTCCAGGAGGAGCCTTGGCTTTGGAGGGGACCGCATCCAACGCTGAGGACAGGAACCTGGTAACCACCAAAAAATGAACGTGGGTCCATGCCTTGATTAAAAAGTCCATCGCTGATGACCACCCAAGAGGCCACCGAAGCACGGGCCGGATCGTCCATCCATTCATTCAAAACATCGGGCGATGTAAGGCTTTGGTCCAAACGAAAGGTTTCCGGTCGGCTGGGTTGGAGGGGGATGGCTTCGGCGCCAAACCCAACCACGTCTACACGATGCGTGCCTTTTAAATTTTGGGTTAGATCACGGGCAAAGGCAGCCAGACCTTGGGCCGTAACACCGGAACGATTCATGGATTGGCTGAGATCGACGGCCAGGATGACGCCTGGAGGTTCCACCACCCTTTGGTGGCGCATCCAGGTGGGGTCAAAACACAAGAGCAACAAAAGAGAAACCGCCAAACCCCGCATAATCCCCAAGAACCATCGCCAAAATGGCTTGGGTTGGTGGGGTAAAGAGCGACCGTAGCGAGCATAGGCCCAAGCAAAGCCCAACAAAAGGCAGAGGGGTAGAACCCATGCCGGGGAACCCCAACCCAGTTCGAGATATCCCATGGGTTAGTGGATTAGGCCGGTTCCAAGCCTCCGCAAATGTTCCAACATTGACCGGTAACATACGAGGCTTTGTCCGAGGCCATAAATGCTACCAGTTCAGCGACTTCCTCTACCGTTCCTGGGCGCCCCAAAGGAATTTTGGCATTCCATGCTGCCGAAATTTCGGGGTCCAATTGTCCGGTCATTTCGGTTTCGATATAACCTGGCGCGATGGCATTGCATCGAATGTTACGAGAGCCCAATTCTTTGGCCAAAGAGCGAGTAAATGCAATAACCCCGGCTTTGGATGCTGAATAATTGCTTTGGCCGGCGTTACCACTGCGACCAACCACCGACGAAAGGTTGATGATGCTGCCTTTGCGTTGCTTCATCATCGGACGAACAGCATGTTTGCAGACATTAAAGACGGACTTGAGGTTGTTGTCCATCACCTGGTCCCATTGCTCTTCGCTCATACGAATCAGCAATTGATCGCGGGTGATCCCGGCGTTGTTGACCACGATATCCAAGCCTCCAAAGTCATTCAGGATTTTTTCGATAAGGTGTTCTGCTTGGGCATAATCAGCGGCATCCGAGGCGTAGGCTTGGGCCTTGACCCCCATGGATTGCAGCTCCTTTTGGAGCTCCAAGGCGGCTTGCTCGGATGATTTGTAGGTGAAGGCGATGGCCGCACCGTGCGATGCCAATTTGCGGGCAATGCCGGTGCCTATGCCACGGCTTGCTCCGGTGACCAAGGCAACTTGGCCTTGAAGAGGTAAAGGGTTTATCATGTCCCCAAAGATAATCCCACCACAGGTTCCTGTTAGGACCGGACAATCATGACTTTGTCCTGCACCCGGAGACCGAGGAGGGACTCCCCGTGGTTTTGGGCCAAAGCGATTTCGAGGTAGCCCATCGCGTTGTAAAGCAGGTTGAGGTGCTCATGCTCGTTGCCTCGGTAATGGCCCTGAATTCGAAAGGCCCGGTTTTCGTGGCTCAAGGGAGAGCGCAGCATTATTTCAAAGGGGCTATCGCCAACGAAGGCCTGTACGGTGGCTTTGTCCAGATTGGTATGCAGGTTACCGTAACTGTCCGCATACAAAACCCGGCCATTCAAGATCCCGTTTTGTTCGTAAACCTCTTCCAGCCATAAGGCTCGAGGGTCCGGCCCTGGTTCCAACCAGGGCTCCGGGGCTTTGGTTCGGTTGGGATCCTGGTCCAAAGCCTGGATGAGCATGCCCAGTGGGCCATCCAACCAATCCAACAAGGCAAAACCACCGTGTTGACTAGGGACGGTCATGGGGTAGCGTTGAACAGGGGGAACGAGTGGGCCTTCGACCAAAAGCGGGAGCAAACCCTGGTCCGGCAAGGCGAACCAATGATCGCGGTAGCGCACAATGACAAATTCGGGCCAGGGGCTCGCTTGGTCGGTAAATCGATAGCCGGCATCCAACAAATGCACGGAGCCTGGTGGAAAAAAAGCGAAGGCGGTTTTGAGCACATAAACAGCCTCAACCAAATCATATTTGCTAATATTGTGTGAAATATCTTCGATTCGTCCATGTGGAAATCTGCTCAACAATCGCCCCCTCAACATGGCAACGTAGGGATCGCGCAGTCCGTAATCGGTTGTCAGGGTGATAAGGGCCATAGGGAACGCGAAGGAAGCGAAGAGCGCCCTCAAATTTATTCCATAGTCCCTAAAGCCACACCCTTTGTTCAAATCGCACGATCCTTTGGTTTTTGATATCGCTGGTATAGACCCTTTGGGCTTTTACGGCCCCGGCAATGCCAGGCAAGATCGAATGCAGGCCGCTTTCCCGGAACTCAAGATGACCCACCGCGGGAGTCGCTTAATCCTGGAGGGAAACGAACCGACGTTGCAGCGTTTTCAAGCCTTGTGGGAGCACTTGCTACGGCTTTGCAGTTTGGGGAACGGTTTCTTGAGCGATGACGCGTTTAACGAGGCCATGTCCGGTTTGGAGGTTTCGGATCGTCTCCATGGAAATTTCACCGACCCAACCCCCAAAACGGTTTTGGTTCATGGCCCCAACGGCCTTATGGTCAAAGCCAGAACCCCCAATCAGCAACGCATGGTTGATGCGATGGACCGTTGTGATTTGTTGTTTGCTCTGGGGCCGGCTGGTTCAGGCAAAACCTATACAGCGGTCGCCCTGGCGGTACGTTCCCTCAAAAACAAAGAAGTTCGAAAAATCATCCTTACCCGACCTGCGGTAGAAGCCGGGGAAAGTCTCGGGTTTTTGCCTGGTGATCTCAAAGAAAAAGTAGATCCCTATTTGCGGCCTCTCTACGATGCCCTTGAAGATATGTTACCACCCCAACGACTGGCCAAATATTTGGAAGAAGGGGTGATCGAAGTGGCGCCTTTGGCTTTTATGCGCGGGCGCACCTTGGACAAGGCCTTTGTCATTTTGGATGAGGCGCAGAACTGCACCCCTACCCAGCTCAAGATGTTTTTGACCCGTATGGGGCCTTCGGCACGGTTTATTGTTACGGGTGACCTGACCCAAGTGGATTTGCCCGCCCGGATGGTTTCTGGTTTGGGGCCAACCTTGAAGGTTCTCCAGGGCTTGCAGGGTATCGCCGTGGTCGAACTCAACGAGTCCGATGTGGTCCGACATCCCTTGGTCAAAGCCATCGTCCAAGCCTATCAAAAACAGAACGACAGCCATGCCTAAGCTCTTTTCCCATGCCCCAGTTCAATTGCCCGGCATGACCGGTTTCTACCGAGGTAAGGTCCGCGATGTTTACTTTTTGGAGGACAATCGCCTCTTAATGGTGGCCTCGGATAGGATTTCGGCTTTTGATGTCGTCCTGCCAGCCGCTATACCCCACAAAGGGGAGGTCCTTAACCGAACAGCCGCTTATTTTTTGGAAGCAACGCGGGATTTGGTTCCCAACTGGTGGCTGAGCAGCCCCCATCCCCGGGTTTCCTACGGGTACCGTGCCGAGCCGGTGCCGGTCGAAATGGTGGTGCGGGGGTATGTTTCAGGGCATGCATGGCGTTGTTACCGGGATGGTGCACGTTCGCTTTGTGGCGTGCTACTGCCCGAGGGATTGCGGGAATCCGATCCACTGGATCGCCCTATCCTTACCCCGACAACCAAAGCCTCGGAAGGCCATGACCAGGATATTTCGCGAGAACAAATTTTAGAACAAGGACTTGTCAGTGAAGCCCATTACCAAACGATGGAGCAGTATGCCTTGGCCTTGTTTGAGCGAGGAACGCAAATGGCCCGCGATCGCGGTTTGATTTTGGTGGATACCAAATACGAATTTGGTTTAATGGATGGCCAGATATTGTTGATGGATGAAGTACATACCCCCGACTCTTCCCGGTATTTCTACGCGGACACCTACCATGAACTCCAAGCCAAGGGCCAAGCCCAACAGCAATTGTCCAAGGAATTTGTCCGTCAATGGCTGATTGCCAACGGGTTTCAAGGCCTAACCGGGCAATCCATTCCGACCATGACCCCGGAATGGATTCAACAGATTAGTGATCGATACCAACACCTCTACCATCAGCTCACGGGGCAACGTTTGGAAGAATCGGGTACAGTCCACGTAGGATTGGAGCCGACCGATTGGGTAGAGGACTTTTTGAAGTTTCAGCAAAACTTGCGCTAGGTCTGCGGTGGGGTATAGGAACGGATATGCCGTTCGGTTTTGCTCGCATTGATATCCGCTATGGTGACCAAGATACCGGCCTCGTCCACCTTCCCAAAGTCGGCATTGTGGGCAAAGCCAAAATACCGCATGGTGGAGGATAGGTTCATGTAGGCCGGAAAAAGAGGCGGTATCCGACACCCTTTTTCCTGGGCTTTTTTGTTCAAAACAACCAAGGCCTTTTCGTAATCCAAGCCGCTCCAGTAATCTTGGACGTTAGGGGACAGCGGAATCTCCAACGCATGGGGATGCCTAGGGATGACCCAGCCTTCCGAATCCCCAAAAAAATGGGTCATAAAACTATGCAATTCAACCATGGCCTCCGGGGGGTAATCGCCGTACACCGTCACCTTCCCGTAGAGGTATCGGATGTCTTGACGCACAACGGTCAAAGCACCTAAGCCGTCCCAGAGGTTATCCAAAGCAAAAATACCCTTGCGATAAAGCCCATCCGGTTGGTAATCCGGAGCAACGAAAGCCCGCCCCAATTCGATGGTATAAGGTAACACATTTCTGCAAAAATCATCGCTGAACGCAAATAGACTACCGGAGGAAAGCTTGAAATTGCCCTGGGAATCTGGTCCTGTGTTACGGCATTCAACAAAGCGATAGGCGGCCATAATTTGACGGTTTTCGGGGTCCCAAACCAACAACTGCTCGTACCCTTGGGGGTCCAAATCGAAGGAGTCCAAATCGCAGGCCTTGCCGGTGCCACCACCTTCGGCCCTATAGCTAAGCTCGCGAAGGCGACCGATTTCTTGCAAACAGGCCGGGGCATTACCGGCATTTACCACATAGAGGAGGTTGTTACCTTTGTTGGTGGTCCGGAGCAAACGTTCCGGTACCAATTCCGCTTCGAGGGCTGCGGGTTCTTGGGCTTCAACGAGGGGTAACATTGCGTTCATGGGTAGGGTGTTGAGGTTCAAGGCGATAAACGGCATCGCGGAGTCGTTGGGTCCAGATGACGTCATCGTCTCCGTTATGAAGTTCATGCGAATCAATCGGGGGGCCTATATGCAAGGTGACTTGATGACCACGGAGGCGAAACATTTCATCGGGCAACAGCAACATTTCTAGATTCAAGGAGATTCCCAAGCGTTTTCGCCAAGTATGCGTTCGGTAGAATCGCTCCGAAAGTTGACCCTCAATGAAGAGCGGGATCACCTTTAAATGGTACTTACGAGCCAAGGTCACGGCGGATTTTTTCCATTCCAAATCGCGGATATGCCCCTTCTGACGTCGGGACACCAAACCTGAAGGGAAAACGATGATGCCGTACCCTTCTTGGATTCTTTCCTTAAGGATTCTGAGGTTATCCCGGGATTGACTGCCGTATTTGTTGACGGGTATAAATAGCCCATTCAAAGGCTGTACCTGCATCATGATATCGTTGCTCAATGAAGCGAACTTTTGCCGGTGCTGACCAAGAATATCGTAGATGGCCAAACCGTCCAGACCGCCCAAGGGATGATTGGCAACGAGCACGAAAGATTCTTCCTTGGGCAGATGCTCCGTCCCCTTGGATTGGACCGAAACCCCAAAATAGCGAAGAACCTCTCGGGCAAAATCCAGATCCTTAAGGTTGCCTGATTGTTCCAAAAAACGATTGATTTCATCTTGATGCACCAAGCGTTCCAAAAAGCCATAAAACGCCGAGGGCAGCCATCGGGCTAAGCCTGGGTTCTTGGCCTCAAAAGCGGCTCGTACATTGATTTTCATAGCCTTGAACGCGCCTTAGGTTTTGAACAAAGGGAAGGTCTGGGCAAACGCACGCACCTCCTGTCCAATCCGTTCAGCAAATCCTTGAACCGTGTGATTTTGAATAACTTGGTCAATCCATTCGGCAATTGGTTTCATATCCGATTCCGTCATTCCTCGGGTAGTAAGGGCCGCGGTGCCCAACCGTATTCCGCTGGTCACCATGGGTGAGGCGGTATCAAAGGGAACCATGTTTTTGTTGATGGTGATATGCGCCAATCCGAGTGCCGCTTCGGCTTGTTTGCCAGTGCATGATTTGTTACGAAGATCGATAAGCATAAGGTGGTTTACGGTCCCACCGGAGATCAATTGATAACCGCGGTCAACCAGGGCCGTAGCCAAGGCTGCGGCATTTAGGCGTACTTGGTTGGCGTAATTTCGAAATGCAGGTTGCAGGGCCTCCCCAAAAGCCAAGGCTTTGGCGGCGATGATATGTTCCAAAGGCCCCCCTTGGGTCCCCGGAAAGACCCCGGAATCCAACAACGAAGACAGCGAACGTAATTCGCCCTTGGGGTTGCGTAAATCCCAGGGGTTGGGCATATCCTGGCCCATCAAAATGATCCCACCACGGGGTCCACGGAGGGTTTTGTGGGTGGTGGAGGTGACGATATGGCAATGAGGAAAGGGATGATTCAAGAGCCCGGCGGCAATCAAACCCGATGGGTGCGATATATCCGCCATGAGCAGAGCGCCCACCGTGTCGGCTATTTGCCTTAAGCGCGCGTAATCCCAATCCCTGGGGTAGGCGGATGCCCCACAGATGATAAGCTTGGGTTGGACTTTTTGGGCTTGAACGGCCACCTTATCCCAATCAATGAGCCCGGTTTCTTGTTCCACCCCATAGAAATGGGCTTGGTACAATTTGCCCGAATAATTCACCGGGGAACCGTGTGTCAAATGCCCTCCATGGCTAAGGTCAAAACCCAAAATAGAATCACCGGGTTGGAGGACCGCTAACATCACCGCCGCATTGGCCTGGGCCCCGGAATGGGGTTGGACGTTGGCCCACGATGCCCCAAACAATTCGACAATTCGATCAATGGCGATTTGTTCGATTTGATCCACCACTTCACAACCTCCGTAGTAGCGTTTGCCCGGAAGTCCTTCGGCGTATTTATTCGTCAAAATAGAACCGGCGGCCTCCATCACTTGGTTGGAAACGTAATTTTCGGAGGCAATTAGCTCCAACCCACCCCGTTGTCGGTCTTCTTCGGCTTGGATAAGTTCGGCAATTCGACGATCGTGAATCATAGGTAGGGGTTCAAAAAAAATTAACGTACGGGATCCAGGGCTTGACTTTGTTCCCAAGCCCATGCGGTTTGCATCATGTCTTCGAGGGTGTAACGAATCTTCCAACCCAGGTCTTGAACGGCCTTGGTATTGTTGGCAAAAACGGCCACCACATCACCGAGTCGCCGTGGTCCAAAGGACCAAGGAAGTTGCAATCCGTTGACCGATTCAAAAGTTTGAATCATTTCCAGGACGGTCTGACCCACCCCGGTTCCGAGGTTAAAAACTGACCATGGAACCGAGGCGGTCTCGGTTTTTTGGAGGTAACGAACCGCATCAACATGCGCTTCGGCGATATCGCAAACATGAATATAATCCCGCAGGCAGGTTCCATCCCGGGTGGGGTAATCGTTCCCAAAAACCGTTAACTGATCGCGTAGCCCACGGGCGGTTTGGGTAATGTATGGCACCAAATTATCGGGGACGCCCACCGTGCACTCCCCCAGTCGAGCAGAGGGATGAGCCCCCACCGGATTAAAGTAACGAAGGGCCACAACACGATGTTGGGCAGGAACGGCGGTTTTTCCGGATAGAACCCAATCCCGAAGCAAGGCTTCACCGACTGCTTTGGTCCGGCCATAGGGGGATTCGGTTTCCAACAACGGTGAATCTTCGGTTACGGGGATTTGCTCCGGATTACCATAGACGGTACAACTGGAGGAAAAAACCAAACCGTTGACGCCGTGATCTTGGCAGGCTTGCATCAAATTCAATTGCCCGACCAGGTTATTCTGAAAATACAGGAGCGGATACTGGGTGGATTCGCCCACCGCCTTGTACGCTGCAAAATGGATAACACAATCAATACCCTTTTCTTGGGACATTATGTTATGAATATCTTCGGATCGGGTCAGATCGGCTTGGTATTGGCGGTAATCCTGACCGGAAATTTCACGGATACGGTCCGCAATGCTGGGTTTGGAACGGCTATAATTATCTACCCCGATGACCTCATAACCGGCTTGAAGTAAGGCCACCACGGTATGCGAGCCGATATACCCGGTACTACCGGTGAGGAGGACTTTGGGCATTTTAATTTTTTAACAAGTGCAGGAGGTATTGGCCGTATCCGGATTTCACCAGAGGTTGAGCCACAGCGCGAAGCCCATCGTCATCGATGAAGCCCATACGCCAAGCAATTTCTTCGATGCATCCGATTTTGAGACCTTGGCGTTCTTCGATGACCTGAACGAATTGCCCCGCCTGCATTAGCGATGCAAAGGTCCCGGTATCAAGCCACGCCGTGCCCCGATCCAAAACCTGGACCTTGAGTCGGCCTTGGGCCAAATAATGGCGGTTGATATCCGTGATTTCGTATTCCCCCCTGGCCGAAGGTTGCAATTGGCGGGCAATTTCAACAACGTCCTCGTCGTAGAAATACAAGCCGGGTACCGCATAATTGGACTTGGGTTGGTTGGGCTTTTCTTCGATGCTCAAGGCTTTGCCATCTTGATCAAATTCCACCACCCCGTAACGTTCGGGGTCGTTGACATGGTAAGCAAAAACAACCCCTCCTTCGGGATCGGCATGGGAGGCGAGCATACGGCTTAAGCCTGAGCCGTAAAAAATGTTATCGCCCAAGACCAAGGCGGATTTGTTCCGGCCAATAAAATCAGCTCCCAAAACAAAGGCTTGGGCTAATCCGTTGGGAACCTCCTGAACAACATATTCAAAACGGCAACCAATACGTGATCCATCGCCCAACAAGCGTTCAAACGAGGGCAGGTCTTGGGGTGTCGAAATAATCAGGATTTCGCGGATACCGGCCATCATCAGGACCGATATCGGGTAATAAACCATGGGTTTATCGTAAACAGGCATCAATTGCTTGCTGGTTGCCAAGGTCAATGGATGCAAACGTGTGCCGGACCCTCCGGCCAAAACAATACCTTTCATAGGTTAAGAATGGGGGTTGCGAATTTGATCGGCCAAGAGGTACAAAACCGCCATGCGTACGGCGACCCCGTTCTCAACCTGTTGCAAAATAACCGAGTGGGGACCATCCGCAACATCGGATTGCAATTCCACACCCCGGTTGATGGGCCCCGGGTGCATGATGACCAAGGGGTGCGACAGTTTTTGGAGTCGCTCCCGGTTAATCCCAAAGTACATGGCGTATTCCCGAAGGGATGGGAGGTATCGAATGGCTTGCCTTTCGTGTTGGATACGGAGTACATTGGCCACGTCGCACCATTCCAGCGCTTCTTCCAATCGATGCATAACCGGAAATCCCATTTCTTCGAGGTGCGGGGGCAAGAGGGTGGCGGGTCCCGTAACACGGACCTCAGCCCCCAATTTTTGCAAACAAAAAAGATTGGACATGGCAACACGCGAGTGCAGTATATCCCCAACCATCAGCACTTTGACCTTGGCAATTCGTCCCAACTTTTGCCGTATGGTGTACGCATCCAAGAGAGCCTGGGTTGGATGCTCGTGGGCCCCATCCCCTGCATTGATGATCCGCGCATCCACCCGATCGGCCAGGTATTGACAGGTGCCGGCATGCGCATGGCGCACCACCAACAGGTCAATTTTCATGGCCAGAATGTTACGAACGGTATCGCTCAGGGTTTCACCCTTGGAAAGAGAACTCCCGCTGCCCGAAAAATTGACCACATCGGCAGAAAGACGCTTTTCGGCCAGTTCAAAAGACAAGCGGGTGCGCGTTGAATTTTCAAAAAAGAGGTTGGCGATGGTCAAATCCCGCAGGGAGGGCACTTTGCGAACCGGACGGTAAAGAACCTCCAGAAATTGATCGGCCGTTTGGAGAATCAACTCCAGATCTGCCCCGTTCAGATCTTTGATGGCCATCAAGTGCCTTGTGCTGAGGGTTCCGGTTTTCATCCGACGGAGGGTGTTGAGGGGGGGGGCAAGGTTTCGATCCAAACAAAATCCCGTTCCGATTCTTCCATCCATTCCACATGAATGCGCTGATTGGGCAGGGTATTGACTTTGCGACCAAAATAATCCGGTCGTATCGGAAATTCTTGGCTATAAAGGCGGTGCAAAAGAACCATGAGCTCAACCCGGGCGGGTCTTCCAAAATCCAGGAGGGCATCCAATCCCGAACGCAGGGTTCTTCCCGTGAACAAGACATCGTCGATCAAAATCACATCTTTGCCTTCGATCGAAAAATCGATCCGGGTATCCGATGGCAGCAATGGGCCTTGGCGACGGCGAAAATCATCCCGGTGAAAGGTCACGTCCAAGAGACCCAAGGGTACCTGTTTTCCGGTTTTGGCCTCCAAGATTCGGTGAATACGGCGGGCCAACAACGTGCCCCGAGGCTGTAATCCAATCAGGACACTTTTTTCGAATCGATCGTGGCGTTCAATTAATTCTTGGCTCAGTCGATCCAACATCAGGCTCAACTGCACGGGATCAAGGAGATTTTGGCGTCCTGGGGTCATCTTATGGGGCGGGCCGCTGAGCGCGTGCTAAGATAGCATCAAAATGAGCCTTGCTCAAGGGAATGACCGATAAGCGGGTATGGGTCCGTAAGGCAAGACCTTCAAAAAACGGATCGTTTTTGATTTCAAGCAGGGTAACGGGACGTTTTAACGGCTGAATGGGGCGCACTTTGACGGCCACCCAGGGTTGCCCGGGGTCGGCCGTCGGGTCCGGAAAGGCTTCCGTTTGGATTTCCATGAGGCCCACCACCGCTTTTTGGGTGACGCTATGGTAAAAGAGGGCTTGGTCACCGGGGACCATGGATTTCAGGTTGAGTTTGGCTTGATGATTGCGGACACCGTCCCAAGTCCCGATTTTTTCGCGGATTAAATCACCCCACGCGTAGGTTTCAGGTTCCGATTTGAGCAGCCAATAAGCCAAGGTCCGATGGGTTTAATCCAATATTCGCCTAAATTTAAGGTTCAAATTAGCCCCATGCCTCGTTCCAGCTCCAAGGATTCCCCTGCCCAACCGACTCCGGTTCATCCCGGGACTTTTTCGGAACGATTCCAAAGAGCCAAACAAAAGGTGGAGCAGATGGAACGGGCCACCCAAGACTTGGACCAGGCCATGGAAGCGTATCGTCAAGCGATGGAGGATCTTCAATGGTGTAGGGAATACCTCCGCAATGCCCGTTTGCAGGTAGAAACCCTGGTTAACGGTTCGACCTAAGTGGTAGACTGACCGGGGTGGTTTCCCGCACAAAGTCCAACCAAGATTCGGCGTATTTGCCTTTGAGTACCCGTGGAAATTTGTGCTGACCCCCCAACTTGTTGAGGGTGCTCATCCATTGAAGGGGAATATCTTCGGAGAGGACCACGATTTCCATCCGAGCCAAGGCATGACGACGCTCCACTTCGTAATCATCGTTAAGCATGCAAAGAATGTTATCCAATTTGGTGAGCAAGGCCTCTTGCCTTAGGCGGACAGAATCCACTTGGTCTGCGGCCACCGAAAGATACCAACGATGCCCGTACCCGGCTTCGCCGGACAAACCCATTACCGTGCATTCGCCCATAGTAAGATCCTCATCCTGAGCAAGTTTGAGTAGGCTTTCGTTGATGTTTTCCATGGAAAGGTGCTCGCCGCAAAGACTCAAAAAATGCTTGATTCTTCCGGTGATTCGGATTTCTAAATGGGCCAAGTCCTCAAAGCGAACCGTATCGCCAATCAAATAGCGCCACGCACCTGAGCAGGTGGTGATGAGGAGGGCATAATCTTGATGTGCTTGAACTTGGTCAAGGGGAATGGCTTTGGCTTCTGGCCGTACCTGGCCCTCTTCATCAAAATGTTCTTCGTCAAAAGGAATAAACTCGTAGTAAATTCCGTTGTTAAGACTCAAGCGCATGCCTTTGCGCTCCGGCGCTATGCGTGTATCGTAAGCCAAAAAACCTTCGGAGGCCAAATAGGTTTCGATGAAGGACAAGGGGCGGGAGCACAAGCGACTAAAGGCGGGTAGATAGGGGTCAATCGCTACCCCCCCATAGGCAAAAACCTGCAGATTAGGCCATATATCGTGAATGGTTTGGACCTGGTAATGTTGGATGATTCTCTCAAACAACAATTGCATCCAGGAGGGGATCCCGGTGACCACCCAAATATCCCAATCTTTGGCTTGGAGGGCAATTTCTTGGATTTTTTGTTCCCAATCTTTGATTTTAGCGATTCGGTCCCCCGGCTTGAAGAAGGGGGTAAACCACAGGGGGATTTTGGAGGTATTGATCCCGCTAAGGTCACCGTAAAAATAATGCCCCGAATGTTTGAGGCTGGCGGAACCTCCTAACATCATAATACCTTTTTCAAAAAGCTCGCTAGGAAAGTCAAAGCGGGACAAAACCAACATTTGTTTGAGGGAAGTCCGGCGCATGGATTTAATCATATCTCCCGAAACGGGGATATACTTGCTCGCCGCTTCGGAGGTGCCGCTGCTTAGTGCAAAGTACTTGATTTTGCCTGGCCAGGTGACATTGGATTTGCCCTCGTGGTAACGCTTCCACCAGCGTTCGTTAAGGGTGTTATAATCGTGGATGGGTATTCGGCGACTGAATTCGTCGAGCATTTGTCCAGAGTCCAGGATGGAAGAAAATCCGTAATAACGGCCAATATCGGTGTTACGGGCTTTTCGAAGCAAACGTGCCAAGACCAATTTCTGCTGCAGTCTCGGACTTAAAATATTAAATTGTAGGGCTTTACCTGCCTGGAGTGTACGCTTGAATAGGGTTCCGAGCAGGGCCATCTGTTAAGAATTTGTGGCTACGGGATCCCAGGTCTCCGGTTGATTTCTCCAGGATTCCAGCGAATTCAACTCTTCCGCGGAGAGGTAAAAATTATCCACGGCCGATTCCAGGAGTTCTGGGTAAGAACATAGGCTCAATAAGCGGAAACCGGCCTCCTCAAATCGACGGGCGGCCACAGGAAAACCGTAGGTAAAAACACTAAGCACACCCAAAACTTCACAACCCGCTTGACGCAGGGTTTCTGCTGCTTGCAAGGAACTGGAACCGGTGGAAATCAGGTCTTCGATCAAAACCGTACGGGATCCGGGCTCAACCCGGCCCTCCACCAGGCTTTTGGTGCCGTGATCCTTGGCCTTGGTTCGAACATAGGCAAAGGGTAGGCCCAATTGTTCGGCTACCAAAACACCCTGGGGAATGCCTGCTGTTGCAACCCCGGTAATCAAATCACAGCGACCCCATTCGGAGCTGATCCGATGGGCCAGCTGTTGTCGGATAAACGTTCGGTAGGCAGGGTAGGACAAGGTGACCCGGTTGTCGCAATAGATGGGTGAAAGCCAACCGGAGGCCCAGCGGAACGGTTGGGTTGGTGAAATTTGAACAGCTTTGGTTTCCAATAATATCTTCGCAATAGCCAAAGCGGGTTCTTTCGTGTCCATACCCCAAAAATACTTGTTTTTTTGCCAGGATGTCCCTTACCTGCTCCGCAAGCATCGTGCCCACGATGCCGTATGCAGTTTAGAGAACTTGTGGGAGGAGATTCAGGAAAAATTGCGCCCATCCCTGCTGCACCCTACTAGCCCGGAGGCGAGTTTTGGCCAGTCAGCCGTCCAGGAACGAGCGGTGGAGGACCCACAAGCGTTGTGGGGAGCCCTTCGTCAACGTTGTTTGGTTCTGGAAGCTGGCGGGGGCTTGATTTTTAGTCAAAACAAAATGTTATGGATTTTGAGGCACGGCCGTTGGGATTTACCCAAAGGCAAAGCCGAACGCGGAGAAACCATTTTGGAAACCGCGCTTCGGGAATGCCGAGAAGAATGCGGATTGATGGACTTGGTCCCCCGAGATTTTCATAACAGCGTTGAAACCAATCATTTATATCTATTCAAAGGCCATGTTGCTTGGAAGTGTAGCTCTTGGTTCAAGCTGACCTGCCCTATGCATAACAATGCCCAACCCGTCCCTCAGGTCGAAGAAGGCATTACGGAAGTTCGATGGATGAGCCAGGAGGAAGTGCATACCACCGCCTTACCGTTGACCTACCCATCCATCCGCACACTCTACGAAGAGGTGGAAGCGATGAATTTCACAGATTTTGATCCGACTTAAGGGCGGAAATACCCCGTGCGACGACAGCGGGAACCAAGGGGGCCGGGTTACCGCCATGCATAACGATATCCCGAACCACCGACGAGGAAACCGCTTGTAAGCCGGGATCGCAAACCAAAAAGAAGGTCTCAACCCCGTAGAGGTCGCGATTGAGTTGGGCTATACTCTTTTCGTTTTCAAAGTCCAGGGTATTGCGCAGGCCACGGACGATAAACGAAGCCCCAATTTCTTGGCAAAACCTGGCCGTTAGGTCTTCGTAGGTCAAAACTTGGAGACGGCTATCCCCGGTCAAAAGTTCTTGGAGCCAGCGTAATCGCGTTTCTAAATCAAAAAGGTACTTTTTGTCGCTGTTGTGGCCTATCGCGACCACCATGCGGTCAAAATGTTGAAGGGATCGTTGGATTAGGTCCAAATGCCCCAAGGTAATCGGATCGAAGGAACCGGGAAACAAGGCGGTGCGCAGGTTCATGGGGTCTGGACTAACGGGAGGTTAACGTTCAAAAATACAAAAACGCGTGAGACCGTAGGTTAATTCATGGTTGGCCTGATGGCGCAAACTAAATCGTCGGTAGGTAACCGCATGTTCGATCACCAGCAAACCGCCGGTGCCCAAAAGCCCCCCATCGATAATTCTTTCGACCAAGCCCTCCTGCCGAGGGTCACCGTAGGGGGGGTCGGCTAGGATCAGCCCAAACGGTTGTCCGCCAAAGAGGGTTAGGGGCAAAGGACTTTGTTGATCCGTCAAGAGGTCCAAGGCGATGACACGGCTTTTCCCGGATGGATGGCGCCTTTCCAGGCCTTGGAGGTGACGAATTGCTTCGGGATGAAAATCGACCTGGGTCAAATGACGTGCACCTCGATCCAAGCAGGCTTGACCCAAGGAACCTGTCCCCGCAAAAAGGTCCAGAACCGATGTTTGATCCCAAATCAAACGGGTATGGAGGTGGTTCATCAACCCCAAAAGAGCCTTGGAGGTCGTAGGACGTACGTCCCAAGAACGTGAACCCAGCGGATTGCGTTGGGGATTTCTACTAGGTGGTGGTTTCATCCGCATGCCGTTCGCCATAATTGCAGACCTTCTGCCAAAGCCCATAGGCTTGCTTGTTGAGGAGATAAGCCTTCGATGGTTAACGGGATGATTTGTTCAAAGGCTTGATCCAAGGCGGCACGGGTGGTGGGATCCTCCGGACCAGGCCCAACATGGTGGAGAACGGGGGCCTGGTAAGCATCCTGAAGTCGAAGAACGTGGTACCAGGTATCCATGGGGTTGGTTACCAAGTAGCGGCCGTGGTGATGCAAGGTATGGGCATCCATGACCCACAAGGAAACATCCCTGGCGCCGGGGAC
>Ga0169931_10006661_pt1 | contig 17327 bp, 20 predicted proteins | sample Kivu_15m_20L_FD_129675 | JGI IMG/M metagenome (GOLD analysis project Ga0169931, IMG submission 129675) | Freshwater microbial communities from Lake Kivu, Western Province, Rwanda to study Microbial Dark Matter (Phase II) - Kivu_15m_20L... | ecosystem: Environmental > Aquatic > Freshwater > Lake...
CCAACCCCAACCCCAACCCCTATATTGAAACCACTATATAATCAAATATAATGATATTAATATACTGTTATGTATTTAATCTTTAAGCTTTGTAGCTTTTACCATGGTCTTTAATTGTTTGCATGTATCAATGTATATTGATGTCTCACTATTTATGACCTATTGATAAAAATTATAGCAAAATAGTTCATAATCAATCAAAAGAGATCATGTGGTGATTGGTGGAAACTCTCTTATGTATTTTTCAAGCAGCTTTTGTTTCTCTTCTTACTCTACTAGGCAGATCTTTGAATTTTGAAAATCATCGAATCGTAGACCGCACTTAAGATTAAAGGCTATCTACTAAAAATTCTGTCTAGACACGTCCTTTTTGTCGAGACCTTGTAGAACTTATAGGCACTTTTTCTTAGTTTGTTATGCGGAGTGGTTCCAGGTGAGTCCTTTCTGATTAAACTGGTAGGCCGTAAAGAGGGCTACGGAGAGCAAGGCGAGCACAAATAGTATTGGCAACTTACATCGACCATTAGAAATGACTAGGCTGCTGGCTTTTTTGGAGTATTCGGCAATTACTTAGAGAGGAGAGCTCATGCTAACAATAAATTATATTTAATCGACAATATGCCCGCTTAAATACAGTCAACTAGAACAATCATTGAAGAATTACAAAGATACTAATAATCATCATATTCAAATATTCATACATGACAACGATTTAAGTATTCATATGCGAGTTGATTTATCATTAGACATATCTTTCACTCTTTTCCTCACCCCCATACCTGTAGCGACTTCTTAAACTGCCAAAACTACTTCTAGAGTCCCCTTTCCCTCCCTACCCACACTACGCTCCAGCACTCATATCGATAGACTCAGACTACACTCTGGCAGTCAGGTTGGACACTCGAGCAGATGTGTGGGATACTCTAGAAGTAATGTCGATAGACTCGCATACGTCTATTTTTTAGAACATGGTAACGGCCATGTCACTGCTGACTTTAAAGCAGTTGTTGCTTATACGGGATCTCACACTCTCAGGGGTGTCTTCAATCCAACTACCTCTCCCTTCCATCTAGCCACACCCCTCCTCACTCTGACTATTTCTGTGTCTATGGTGACTATTTCTGCATTCAACATCACTACCTTTGTCTTTAATGTAGTTTGTTGTGTGTTGTTTGTAGCTTTGTGTGTGTTCCTCCATAGTTGAATCTCTGCTTTTACTTGATTCGCTATTCTGTTGCAGACTGATCTAGTGTTTTTACATTGCAATTTGCTCTATGGGTAGTCTATTCTTGTGTTTTAAGCTTATTTAATGTGGCTGGTCATCCGAATTTTGTTTACATGTCTGTTTGTTCATTTAAACGCGAGCCTTTCGTTATTTGAACTACTTTCTTTCTATTCCATGTCTCTTCTAGTTTATTTCTAAAGCTTTTCTTTACAAATTGCTTTATGTCGTTTGTCTCTGCTATTCTCTTGATACTGTTGCTCTATTGTATTTTTTTTCTTATTTGTTTCTCTGCATGTAAGGACTTTTAACCCTGGACCCTGAGGATGAAAACTATAGCGTTTTGCATGTGTTTTGAGTTTGTATAAGCTAGACTATGCGATCGATTTTGTGGATTATCTACTACTAGAGCTCTGAATTGAAGGCACTTTCGATTTGCTGTTTTGAACACCGGGCAGATAGAGTAGTGATCAGGTGCTGATAGGTGCCATAATTCTGAGTGTGTGGACAGTTACCTCTTCTATTCGGTGGTTGTAGGTCAGTAGATCTCTGATTTGCATGTCGGTGAGTGTTTCCATGAGTAGTTGATATTTTTGATTGTAGAGCTGGATGGAGTTGCGCAGCTTGGTTTGGGCGCGTTCGTATATGGCAGTGAGGGTAGAGTGAATAGAGGAGTGCTGTTTGTTCTAGTTAGCTAGATCTTCGATACGGTTGCCTCTGCTGGCCTGCTGAATGGCGCAGGAAGTGCAGTAGAGTGCGTCGGATTCGATATCTCTGTACTTGGCCGGTTTGAGTGGGTGTTGAAGACAGGTGCCCTGTTTGTGGGAACGTTTGATTTTCATGGTTTGGGTGATGTTGTGAAAGGAGAGGCAGTTTTCTTTGTCTGAGATTTAAAAGGAGATGGACCTTTCTTTATCGAATTGCATATTTAACCAGTTATCGTTAAATACTATAAACAACACTATAAATAAGCTGCTGAACCAATAAACCCCCTCGTTTAATACTGTAGCTGTCTCCCGTTGGTACTTATGTGCGTTCATACATAGTAATTAATCTATGCGTTCATACATAGTAATTACTCTATGCGTTCATACATAGTAATTACTCTATGCGTTTATACATAGTAATTACTCTATGCGTTCATACATAATTAATGACTCTAGAGTATATGCATAATAATCAATTTGATCAATACTTCTTTTTGATTATTATTTCATAGAATTCTTAGAAATTGAACTACTAGTTGCTCTCAGTTTTATTCAGAATGTGCGTGTTGTGCATCATCTCCACGATCTACTCGTCACCCATCGTTTCTCCTAGCTCTTGACAAACTCTTTTGATCTTCTCAAAGTTTATTAATCCCTCACCCTACACGTCGTAAAGCTGGAACAGTTTTTCGAGTCCCTCTTTGGTTTTAGTGTCGCCCAGCTTGCGATAAATTACTTCTAGGAATTCATCGAAATTGATGGTGCGTCCCTTGCCTTGTAGGTCGGTGATCATGGCGAAGACTGACTAGTTTCTCTTATCGAGCCCCAGCTCCTGTAGTATTTTTTGTATTTCTGATGGATCGATGGTTCCAGTGCCCTCTTAGTCGAACAAATCGAAGGTAGTTTTGAGTTCCTCGAGGTCTCTCTTGGAAAGTTTTTCCCTGACTGGCACTGCTTGGACGGGACTTTTGCTGGGTGTCTTGGTTCTCATTTAAATTATAACTGTTTTGAATAAACAATGACTGGCACAATAAAAGAATAGTTATCAATAATATTTTCCTTTAAAAAATAGCTTACTTCATTCTCTTTGTTAATACATAGATTACACTACTCTTTTCCTATAAACCCTTATTTTTAATCATCTTTATACTTAAATCTAATACTTTTTTATCTTATTGCCTGAATTATAGATCAAAGGATTATATATTTTAGCTACTTATGAATTCTCGCTTAAATTATATAAATAGCTATGTATTGATTTGTTTTTGTAGGAAATTCTTCATTTTTGCTGAACTTATGACTACGCTAAATCAGTGTTGTATAAACAATAATAATGGTTAATCAAAATAATGCGTAATAATCAGGCGTTGGCGTTCTACTTGAGACAGTTGAGCGCTGGCGAACAGTACTTGAGCACTTTGGCCTTAAGGTACACATCAAATACGCTTTTGGCAGCCATTATTGAGGAATTGGCTCCTGGAAACTTCAATGTGATATTCTTTTTGTTGGCCTATTGCTCTTTCAATACAGTAAACTGCTCCACTAGTCTTTTGTAAGATTAAACAATCTAACTTAGCTATTGCTCTTTCTGCTTGAGTCGTTTCTCCAAATCCAAGGACCTAAGCTACTTCTAGTCCAGAGCGTGCTGGTGTTGCTGGGCAATATTATTTATAGAACTTTGATATGATTGTTGAAGGGTAGTCTGAAGCTACGCTAGGGTAGATGAAGTTTTTTATTGACGATTAATATTGTTCTACCTTAGGGCTTCTATTTAGTTCTCGAGGCGATTCTATCTCTAAGTGGATTATTGTGCCTGTTAAAGCAGTTGTTTTAGTTGAATTGTCTGATTCTAGACGAGCTATTTCAAAGCTGCGTTGTCCTTTATCAGACTGCTATTTTTGTTACCTAAGCTTTAAGTCTAGCTATTCAGATTGGCAGATGTCCCATCTAGCTAACTTCTCAACTGCTTTATCTGCTGCTAGCTGTTCAGCTTTAGCAGCTAGTTCTCTTTCTGGGCATTTTGCAGTTCTTTCTTTAAACTGCTTATTTCTTATTTCATTTTGCTTTATCTGCGACTGGACTGTTCGCCCTATGACTGTGCCTTATCGCTTAGTTCCTTGATCAGGGCTGTGAGTTCCCTCACTTCTTTTTGGTTGATTCTGCCCTGCTAGTCCATCAAGTTTTACACGTAGGCTGTTTGTTTCTTTTTTTCCTAGAGTTTCTGAGCGTGTTCTTCGCGCTAGATGCCTATGCGAACCTATATTTCTTTAAGTCTGAATTCAGCTTATCCTTTTTTTTATTTCAAAACGTATATCTGTTCCTCTAGCTCATGCCTCATCTAAGCCCTTTCCTTTATTATCTTTTCGATCTCATAGTCTTTGCCATGAATTTTCTTTTAAAGTTGCTGAATCTGATCTCTAAAAAGTTATAGTGACAGCTGGTGTTTTGCGGCAGTCTAGTCGAGCTGGGCACGGTGGAGAGTAGTTAGTTTTTAGCTCATGTCCTTGAGGTCGATTTGTCTGATCTGTTCGGCCTCTAGCAGTTTGATGCGATGGTTGTCAATGTCCTGCCTGAAAACAGCTATGGTTTCTTCGTAGAAAGTGCGCTGTTTGGTAGACTTTATCTGAATGAACTCCTGTTATCTTTATGCCTAGTTTAGTTTGTCACGCAGCCTGTAAGTTTCTTTTTCGAGTTCCTCCAGGGCCGAAGCGTGGACTCGTCTCATGGCTTCTAGTTATTAGGTGAAGTTATTTTCAATCTTTTTTCTGAGAGTCTACAGTTCTTGTAGTTTATCGGTCTAGCAGAAGGTTATCTAGTTTTTAAGAGTTTCTTTTTCTTCCTTCCAGCGTATGGCATCGCACTCCCAGTCAGTCACTATCTTATTATTTTTGGCTGCCAGCTACGATATCTCCTTCTCTCGTTTATCCAGCTGTTCCTTTAACTTTCGCATTTATCGCTTGAAGGCCTACTCTTCACTGCTGAACTGTTTCCTGTAGACCTGCAAAGAGAGCTGTGTTTGCTATTTTGCTTAGTTGATGCGTGCACTTTTGAACTACTCTGCCTCCTCAAGTCTTTCCCTCAGTCCGTTCACTGTTTCAGAAAGCACTTTCTTTTGGTTTTACAAGTCCTCCCTGATTTCCTAGAATCCTTAGTTTTTGGCTCGAAGACTGTCTGCTTCTGTTTTCTGCTGCTGAAACAGTCTTGATAGTTTTTAGTTCTAGGCTAAAAGCTGACTGTTTTGCTTAAGCACGATCTCCACTTTTTACTAAAGTTCCTCCACTTTCTTGGACTTCATCTTCAGAATCACGTTTTCTTGTTACAACATCAGCACCTAGCTTCTCAATATCTCTTCCCTTTTACTAGTCTTAGCTGAGCTTGAATCCTCTCTCTTGTTAGCGTTGCCTTATCGTCTACTAGCGTCTCCTTCTTTCTTGTTAGTTTGTCCTTCTAACTTATTGTTTTGACTTTCTCTCTGATTAGTTTCACTTTCTCGCTTACTGGTTCCACTTGGGTTTGATCGTTAGGCTCTCATCGATTATAAAACTAAGATGTGATGATATTAATATATAAATTTATCCACAATTGATTGAACCTTTTACTCTATTCATAACTTCTTAAGATATAACTGTATTGACATGTTTTGATTGGGCTTATGTTAACTTAATCTGAAGTGGTTAGTTAGATAGAAAACATATAAAGATCAGATTTATTTGCCTTTCAGCTTTCTCATAGCTTCCTGGTACTTTTTCTTAAATCTTTCATTCTATTGCTACAGATTCTAGCAGCGCACTTTGTAGCGCTATAAGATGCTTTCTGATTTTGCAAGTAGATTCTCAACTTCGTTAGTCGGCTACCCCTGAGACTGGTTCAGTCGAGAGATATCGTAGCGAGAGTTGACCGTCAGCGAAAAGTTAGACAACTTTTTCTTGTGAGCAGTGAAGAAGGACTGCATTTATAGAGTGCTGTTAAAGATATTGCTTGAACTGGGAATTTCTTTCGATTTGCAGCTCTTGAGGTGCTTCGAAGCCACAGAACTCGACCGCTTGCTTTTTCGAGACGCTATATAGTAACTTTTCTGTCTGGATCTCAGCAGCGAATCGCCACTTTCCCTGCTTTATTTGCTCAGATTTAGTTGTAGACCTTTCGCCTACTTGCTTAAATTCATTTTGGGTGGTTTTGCATGTTTGCTAAGGTTGAGGGTGGGACGTTCCTTGTTTGTCGTAGCACTGTTGCGTTATTGGTTGGTTTTGGCACTGTTGGAACGTCCCCTGGGTTTTTGTTGGAGAATCGTCTGAATGTACTTGTCTTTGTTTTTCCTGGCTGGAGGCTATTTTTTGAGCGTATTGAGGCTGTTCTTTCTGAGGTCGGGGTTGAAGTCGAGCTGGATGTGTTCTAGCTTATTCATGAAGTGCTTGCGATCAAGATACTTCCTGGTGTGCGACATCACCTAACGATTTATTATCAAAACAATAAAATTAACACCCAAAAACACTTTCTATCATTCTCATTATGTATATCTGCTATCATTTTTACAGATGATATTGACTATGGATCATTCGAGGTATCTGGCCTTCTTTTTCGAGGGAAACTTTTAGAGATAGTCTTATCCTTCTTATCCCCATCCCGGGTGTTAGTAGTTTCGATCGCCGTGCAGGTAGATCCATAGTTTCTTTTACGAGTCGTACTTCACGCAGGCGTCAGTCATGTAGTGCAGCCGATCTAGAGCTCCAGATACGATATTAGAAAGCTTATCTTCAGGCAGGTCTTAGTTTACGTATTGAGATTCCTTGAGCAGTTCACTAATATCTGCTCGGGTGCCTACTGCGTTCGGCAGTCTAGCTGCGGCATCCCTGACTAGAGTAAGAATGGTGACACAGGCCGGTCTTTCACTTTTGAGGAGAGGGTGATCGCGAGGTTTGCCGGAGAGCACTGATAGTTTTTTGGCTACAGGGGCGACGGTGACTTTGCGGTTGTCTTCGCAGTTGTAGACCCAGGGCTTAGTGGGATTGTTGTATCGCTGGAACTCTTGGCGACGGTAGTTATCGACCCAGTCACTATTTTTGGGTCGAGCAGGTAGGGTTATCTTGTACATCGCATCTTTCTTATTTATCTTCTATTCTCCAAGCGCAAGCAGTTATTCCTGCGATTTTATCTTACCGTAGTCGTACCTGAAGAAAATGCGGGGCACGTACTCTTCGTCGATAAAGTCGTCTAGTTCTTCCTCAGTCTCAGTCGCCTGGCTGTTGTCCGACATCTCTTCGATCTCCTCTACTTCCTCCAGTGACGAAACCGAACTGTTGTCTTACTCGAACATGAATCTGTCGCGTCTCAACTGACCTGTTCTTTGCAGAGTGATTTTGCGAAGAAGCTACTGGTAAATCTAACGCATACGCACAGCACTCAGCTTGGCCATCAGCTACTCTTCCCTCTGCCTTGATCTGGTAAAAAAACCAGTTTTGAGTTTTCTGGTAAAGTCTTGGAGATGGGTCTGGTGAATGGCCTGACCAGTTAGGGCATACTCTAGGTTTTTCATGCTTTTTTCAGGCACGAGTTCCAGCAGCTCATCTATTTATTGCTGGTTTAGTTCTTGGAGTATGATGTCGATGTTGAGTATGTCTTCCAAGGACTTGAGCTATAGGATTTTCCTGGGGAGAAGTAGAGGCTAGTTATTGTGAAGAATGTGAATGTTTGCTTCATCAAGGAATATTTCTTCTGGGTGTTCTTAGTCGTGAAGAGGGACGGGGAGGGGAAGAGTGTCGGTGAGTAGTTCCACTTTGGCCTCGAGTGTTTTTTTGATGTTGGTACAAATGCGTGACCTGTAGTCGTAGAACTCGTTTTTGTTGAACAGATGCGCCATTTCTGTGTATTATTATGCAATATCCGTACCTTTTACTATATATCTCACTAAATCTAATCCTCTCAATATAGGTTAAACTCACATACATATTCTACTACAAACTCAACTATATTTGAATACCTTGTATCTATTTTCGACATAAACTATACATAATACTATCTATATATATACATAATACTATCTATATATTTTGCACATTAACACTATAAATCTATTGATTGAGTTCAAGCATGGCTTGACTATTTTTATTATTAAGGCAGCAATGCCCAAGAACAAGTAGTAATACCAATAGGACTCAGACCAAGACTATATGAACAGGAAACCCATCCCTGCCCCAGTCAAACTAGAAAAAAACGGCCTGGACAAGGTCGATTTGAGGAACATTGTTGTCAATCTATCAAGTAATGCCCCCTATAACTAGAAACTCACTACGATATTCTTTGGACAGTAGTCGAAGAACTAGGATGGGTGGTTACTGAGTCCAAAAAGAATCAGGCCTGGGATATAATGTGGACTGACCACCATGTAGAACTCCAAGAACTCTTTCGACTCAGCATACAACAAAAAATAAGCCATTTCCCAGGCATTTACGTCCTGGCCAACAAAAACTTTCTGGGACGCAGCCTCATGAAGATGAACAGAGTTTTTCCTGCCATTTACGACTACTTTCCCCACACTTGGTCACTGCCTAGCGAACTAGGTGAATTCATACGTTTTCACTCGCAGTTCGGACAACATCGGCAAGATGAAGTCAGGTCCTTTCACTGTCAACATATCTAGGATGAGTAGGGGCAGTAGAAACAAGCGATCTATATATTTAAACCTGAGGCGGGATGCCAAGGCAAGGGCATTTCTTTGTTTACTAAGATAGAAGAGATTGAATAGCGGACTGGAATCGTGCAAATTTACGTAAACAACCCGTTGCTGATTGACGGTCTGAAGTTTGATTTGCGTATATACGTGCTCATTTACGGCTGCGACCCTATGCGCATCTACCTGTACGAGGAGGGTCTGGCTCGATTCGCTACTGAGCTATACGAGAGAGCTAAGAAGCGTAATCTAAAAGATAATTATGTGCACTTGACCAACTATGCCATCAACAAGAATAACAAGAAATTTGTATTCAATACAAGCGAACACTCAATGCATGTGGGCCATAAACGGTCTCTCAGCTCCATATACGGCTTCCTTCAGGCCAGAGGGGTCAACATTGCTCTGATTAAACAAAAAATATAGCAATTAATCGTGAGAACACTGCTTGTGGGCAAGCCTATGCTCGAACACACCTACGGACTCTGTCAGAAGGACGACCTCACCAAAGATCATTGTTTTCAAATACTGGGTTTCGATGTGATGCTAGATGATCAACTAGAACCAGTGTTACTATAGGTCAACCATACGCCCAGTTTTGCCACCGACACTCCTCTCGACAAAAACATAAAGAAAGGTCTACTGAAGGAGACCCTGTTGCTGCTAAATGTAAACAAAGAAACAAAAAAACAGAAAGTTGAGCGCAGAGTCGAGCAGGAATAGAAGCGTGCTCAGAGGAAGCTGGTCAAGATGACCGCCTAGCAGAGATAAGTCCAGAGGAAAGAGTGGGAAGCTGAGAAAAACAACTACTAGGCCCACACTCTGCAGAAGTACAAGCGCATTTATCCAGTAGACTCCAAATAGTATGACTAAATTGAATAGTATGCTGCAAAATTGTTCCAAGAACACTCTGGGATAAAAAATAGATAAGTAAATCGCAGCAAATAGACGCATCTAAAAGCCAGTTTGCGTCCTGCTAGTCTTTAGCAGATTCCCAGCAATAAAAAACACATAAAGGACAGTGGATTTGGCATCCAACAAGACGCAAACAGTAATAAAAAGCATATAAATAACGTCTTGGGCTTGTAGTAAGAGGGTGGTCCATACACAAAAAGCACGCATAGCAATCTTATAGGTCCGGCTTACAATCGCTCAAAATCATTCTTATAAAAACTTCCTGATATATCGCCCAAAAAGACTACTTCCATACTTTCTCCATAACGCCCGCCATGCATCAACTCTAGATCATTCTCTAAAGATTAATGCGCATAGGCTAAACTGTGCTCTTCGCCTCGGATTAATCGACTCCGCCATCAGCCTCTGCCTGTGAGTCGTTTGAGCTATAAGGAAGACTTTGCAGATAGATCATAGATATTCGAAGGTAGTTTTTTGAAACCAAGGCTTATACAAATCAGTAGCGTATATCATGACAAAACTAGCGTATATCATGACAAAACTAGCGTATATCATGACAAAACTAGATAATTAGATTCTTAGATAGTGAATCAAGGAAGATATAGCTAGTCTGTTGGTCATAACAAACATACTGCCTTTACGGATTTGTCTGCTCAGGATAAGAATTTGTTGGCGAGTGATAAAAATTTGATAGTGGTGGTTCGCAAACCTATGAAGAAAGCATCCCAAGAACCTGCTCGTAAGGCAATTAGCACTTCACTCAATAGATCTTAGTAGCTGCCTGCTCGCAAAGGAATAAGCAAGTCGCTTCATATATCACAGTAGCTGGCAACAGATATGCTATTGACTAAAGCTTTAGGAGTCCCCCACCGCAGATGAACTCATTTTAATAACCATCTTATGTCATATACACTATTAACTAAATTAAACAATCAAATAATCTGTCAAAAGAAGTAATATTGAAATAAGTGTGTTATAATATATTGAAACATCTGTATTATAGTTGAAAAATGTTAAATCATTTTTTTTTAGAGTGATTCCTGAGTCTGCTCTGAATGGGCGAACACCTCAGAGATTTTTTATTGCAGTTTTATACTCCAAAACTGCTTGCTTTTTACTTTAGTTTCTACTCCACTCGCAACTTTTCTTATTAGTTGGTCCGCTTGCCGAGGAACTCCGTAGCTGCACTCTTTTACGTCACTTTGAGTTTTTTCTCCAAAATGTTTTAATTGTCGACATTTGATGCCTTCTTGCCCAGAGTTAATGCTAGATTCTTCTTTATTGGCATATTTTTGGTGGTTTAAATGACAAGATGCGAGTGTTTAGTCGAAGAGAGTAGTGGATCATCTTTAATCGAACAGATCAAGGATTAATCGACTTTTGTGTTTTATACTGATGGCATTTGTTTGGAGGCAGGCAGGAGAGACTAGTACAGTTAGAGCAGTGTTGGGTCTAGTGGGCACTTGCCCTAGAGGAGGGCAGTGAGCGAAGTGTAGTGAGTTGTAATTTGTTTGGCAATCACAGCCAGAGCCATAACGAACTGCTGACTATACTGTTTCTGGGCTTATTATAGAAGTGCGCACATGTTATTAGGGAGCGTGGTGGCGTTGTTGAGAAACGCGCAGTTGAGTAAGCACATACCTAGTGCTTCGAAGTCCTGTCTAAAGGTGGGCTTGAGTCCATGGTAGTAAAGCCTTGTTTCAGGGTCGTTGATGAGCCAGTCACGAAGAAACACTTACTACTTGATCAGCAAAATGTTTTTAGGGTGAATTCCTCCATGAGCTATGCCTAGTTGTTGTAGCTGGCTGAGCAGATCGAACAAGGGCAGGAAGGTGTTTACCATTTCTTGCTAAGTGAAACTGTTTCTGCTGTGAGACCTTGCTCTATTGCTTATTTACAGGTAGAGAGTGGAGTGTTCTAGGGGGTAGAGGAGTCCAGTGTGGAAGGGGATGGCTGTGAGCAGATGTGTAAGGTGGGGCGGAGAGGATGCTGGTAGTGCAGAGTGGTAGCGATAGATGCGTCGGTTGGTGGTGTGTATGAAGAGTATTTATTGCTATGTGAATTTGTAGAGTGTTAGTTTTTGGAGTTCTTATTGTTTCATTTATTTTTGGAGTTCTTATTGTTTCATTTATTTTATTACAGTTTATAAACCAACTATAAACTGCAATCACGTAATCAATAAGTTTATTGAAATACCCTTCTTTTATATCAGTTGGATAAAACACTTAGATAGCCATTATATGTATATAAGTGTACAATAGTATTATTGAATAAGCTTATACTTGATTGAATAAGCTTATACTTGACTTTATATCCTCTCTTGTGTTTCTATATAAGTATCAGTAAGTAAATACAGTATTATGTGTGCTAATTTTTATATTTATTTTGTCTAAGACTATATATGTAGTTTATTTTGAATATATATGCACTTGTTTGTTATTTTGTGCTTTTATTTGATTTAATTACCCGCCAACCATATAATTGAAACATGAACTACCAACTCGACTCAGTCATCGAACACCTTCTCTCCAACGACAACCACCGACGCATTGAAGCAGAAAAAATGGTCAACGAAATCCCAATCACTCACTTCGAACAAGGTCTAGACGCCTTCCTCATGTCCATGGCCCACTAAAATCAAATGGTACTCCTCAAATAAGATAGATCGCTTCGATGGCCGCCTTGTTATTAAAGAAGAAGTATCTGGATCCAAAGGAAATGATCGAGAGAATTCCTAGAGAAAAGATGGAGATGATCGTGACGAGTGTCAATGCCAGCATGACAGCTAGCAGACCCACCTTGTTCCTGAAAAGATGCTGCGAAATACTAGTGCGCATCTACAGCCACGCTGTATCTTTCTTTCTAGCTAGAATATCCGCGACCAGTTGGTCCACGTGATTGAGAGTCTGAGCACAGTGGAGCACGACAACATGAAGCTGGCGCTGATGTACTTCATCGAGATCGCCTGCGAGTGTGCATTCAACGATGAACTACTGCTCAAGTACTCGAAAGGACTGGAGATAATATTCCAGAAAGGACTGGCTGACCCTTCGAACGAAGTCAAAGTATCTGCCTTCAAGACCCTTACTGTGTTTCTCTCTTCCATCAGTGACGAAAAAATGATGAAAAATTTCAACAGCGTGCTCAAAGTGCTACTATAGAAGGCCATCTAACTGATCAAATTCGACCAGGAGTCGGGAATGAGTGCTTTGGAGAGCCTTAACGACCTAGTAGAGAACCACCCCAAGTTTATCAAGCCAATTTTTGAGAATTTACTGATGGTTTATTCATAGATAATGGAGGCCAGACAGTTGCTGGTGAGCCTCAGGACGACTGCGATGGCTGGGTTGCTGATTCTTTGCCATTAACATCACACTCTGGTTCGTAAAAATAGCTACTTTAAAACAAAAATGGTGCCAGCCTATATGAACATGTTGGCAGAAATCGGATAAGATGATGTGCAGGAGTGGGCCAGCTAGTTAGTAGACGAGGTCATTTCTAAGAACGATATCGCTATGAGCACCTAGTAGCACCTCGGTCAGATCGCAAACGAATTGGGCAATAAGTTCATGCTACCCCTTTTCATCCCCTACATCCAAAAGTCTTTATCCTCTCCATAAGTGCGTTTCCAGCACTCAGGACTCACAGCCTTGGCAATTCTGATCGACAACTGTCACGAGTCCTTCAAACAATAACTGCAAAACATGCTTGCCCTGATGCTTCCGATGATGCAGTCGCAGCATCCCAGAATCATATACGACTCACTTGTGGTCATGGGCTACATGGCTTCAGAGTTTGCCCCTGAAATTCAAATCAACTTCGGAAGCATGATACTAGAATTCATCGCTAAATCACTCGGCCACTCTCTACTCAAGGTTCAGTACAAGGCTGCACTCTGTATTGTCAACTTCTAACAGGGACTTATGGAGCACACTGAAGTAAAAGTGATTGAGCCCTACCTGGATGTGCTTCTAAGAGAACTTGCCCGTATGTTCGAGCTGTCACTATAAAAGAGCAATTTCATCTTGCTTGAGGCCACTCTCGAAAGTATCGGCAGCATTGCAGCTATGAACAACTTTGCCAAGTACTACCCTACCTTCATGCCTGGACTAGTCAGATTGGTGCAGATGATAAGCGCAGACACGCCTCAGAAGATTAACATAAAGAACAAGGCGATAGAGACAATGGGAGATCTGATTACTTCAGTAAAAAACAGTCCTTAGATATTCGTGCCTGAGTGTTCGTCGCTGATGAGTCATTTCCTAGCAATGGAGTCGCAGATCGCCAAGGATGACAGTCTCCATAAAGCCCTATTTTCAGTCTACGAAAGCATCGTCGAAGTACTGGGAATGTAGTTTTCTAGCTACTCTGACGCTGTTTTTGGCTATGCCTTTGAGGCTGCCACTCGTAAGATCGACTTCCAGGTGATTGACTAGCTAGACACTGAGAACAACCAGAAGACAGCTAACCACAAATACGTTAAGATAAAACTGGATCTCAAAATTGATGGTCTCAAGAATTTCGTGCTCAACACCGATACTTTTGAACAGAAACTGGCAGCCACTCGATTGTTATCGGCCATGAGTCAGCACATGGGTGAGCGATTCCTGCCCTACGCTTAAAGAATGTTGCCTTTGATTTAAGAGATCATTGTGATAAAGAACTCCAGAGAAATGAGAGGAAACATGATTGATTGCTGCAAGTTCATGGTGCTCGACGGACGCAATCCTCAGTAAAAAACACAAATACTGTCCAAAGTGTTCAGTATGCTCACAAAATCCCTAAGTGAGGCTATCCGTGCCAAAGATCACGAAGAATCCAGCGCGATTGCATAGGCTTTTTCGATGACTATGCCTTTTATGGACCAGGACATGCTGGTGCGTTTGCCGGACATGATGATGGCAGTGCTCAACCTGGTGCAAAGTTTATCGAAGGAAGTGGAGAGCATTTACGCAGATAAGTAGATGGACGATGATATGAACGAGTAAATGATGGGGTAGATCGAGTAGGTGTAAGACGTAAATGTGTGTTAACTTAGGCTTTATAGTTCGTGTAGGAAATCATGAACAAGGGTCGCGGTATGCCTCCCTTTGACAACCTGAAAAAGTACTTCCCCAAAGAGTATGAGTTCTCTGAATGATCAGTCATGTATAGCTGAATGTAATCAAAATATGCATATAAAGTATAAAGAATTAGAAATCAATCAGGCATAAAAATCTAATAATAAAATATTTCTTAAAGAATAAATATAAAACTATACCTTACTAATTTTTATGAGCAAAACTAATCATTTTTACATTTAAACATTTAAAATAACTGGTTAGTGTGTTCATTCGAGCTGTTGCTGGAGAGTGCTTAGAAACTCTTGTATTCTTTGGCGAGTGGGGGCGTCCTTGACATAGTGGTACTCTTTCCACTCAGAAAGCTTTCCTATCTAGGTTTTGAGGGGCTATCCGTAGTTCTTCAGATCTATTTCTATCGAATTTTCCCTGTAAATATTTTAACGTTGCATGAAATAAATCAGAAAAGCCAGTTTTTATATATGTTTGTTAGACAAACCTGCCTTTAACCAGTCTTGAATGCCCTTCTTGACTATTTATCTGACGTTAGATGCAGTCGATATTAGACGCTGCTTGATAGTGGCGATGTAGAGAGTGTTTTATATAGAAAGTTGGCATATTTTATGGTAGAGTTTGGACCTGTTCTGTTAGGTAGCGAAGGCCTGGTCGATGTTGGTTATGGGCAGGAAGGCTGCCTCATTCTTGCTTTTTACCTTACTCAGCAGACTTATTTTCTGCTTTATCACTATCTTCTTCCTCATTATCTTTTACACTCTAAACACGAGATTCCCCTTTATATCAGTCAAATGCTTTCTACCGAGTGTGATCTTCTAAATGAGATCTTGAATTTTCTGTTCGTGTTGCGAGAGGAGCTAAAATATGAAGGGGAGATGCTATCTGTTCTCAGCAATGCACTATTTGATGGCTTTGTTGATGGCAACAGCCTACTGATGTAGAGACTAGGTTCTTTCGAGAAACTGGTGGGTGCCTAGTTGAAACTAAAACTAAAGCAGTTTGGCATAGTCTACTGCGCCTAAGTAGTGCGGCTCTATCTACAAGTCAGCAAAGACGTCTTTTTGCATGATAGCAGCATTTTAGTTCCTACGTTGCTACTCTGCGCTCTTGTGGAGACCCAGGATGAAATTTTAAGATTGCTATGAAGTGAGTTAGCTGTCATTTGTTGTAGTGTTGCTATCTGTTGCTGTTTACTGATGAGATTAGTTGGATTTACGCTTGTGATATTAGGTTTGTTTGGTGTCGACTTGTTGGGATGTTGACTTATTGATTTGCTGTTATATTGGTTGTTATGTTTAGTTTGGTGTTTATGATGTGATTCTTTTACCAGTGATGCCTTATATTGCTTGGTTGATGAGTGCAAGTGGCCTTATGTTCTTAATGAAGTTCATTATTAAAAACATACAAACAACAATAATCATTAAAATCATTAAAATCATTCAGTACTATCTATCAATCTATTGCTTTAGTATCAATCACTATATTGTTGTAGTAAGAATCAATATATGTTTTAAGTATGAATGAATATGTGTTTGAACTATCAATCAATATGTGTTAGTATGAATATAATTATATATGAGTAGACCTGAGAATCAACTTCCCCCTGACCTCTACTACAACCTCACCTAGGCCTCCAAGTACGAGTCCAACACTCGCATACAAAACATCCAGCGACAATTAGCAGAAAGAGCCATCTAACTTCTCAACATATAACCCGCTGGCTTCGTCCTTGATGTCGGTTGCGGATCAGGCATATCTGGATAAACCTTATAGGAAAATGGTTTCTTGTGGGAGGGCATTGATATTAGCAGAGACATGCTCAATATAGCTGGACAGAAGGAAGATAGCAGGGGTGGACTATGGCAGGTAGATATCGGTCAGGGTTGGAAGTTCAGACCTGGAGTGTTCGACGGAGCTATTAGCATATCCACGATCCAGTGGTTATGTGTGGCTAGTCGCAAACAGGACAACCCTTTCCGACGCTGCTGTAGATTTTTCCAAGCTCTATACGAGTGTCTGAACATCGGAGGCAGGGCAGTATTGCAGTTTTATCCCGATGGCAAGCATCAGCTCGAGATGATAACTACTGCAGCCATGAAGAGTGGTTTTTCAGGAGGACTAGTGATTGACTATCCTAACTCTGCTAAGGCCAAAAAGTACTTCCTAGTGCTAGAGGCAGGTGCACGCAGGAACCTAGGCATCGTCGAAGTCACAGGCATAACTTAATAGTTAGGGCAAGAATAAATGGACGAATAGAGGGGCAAGCAGGCAGACACTCAACACGAAGCATAGGTGAAGGTCAACAAGGAAAAAGAACACAAAAACGAAGGAAAGCGCAAGGGCAAAAAGATACTAAAGAGACGAGATGCGTTGCTGAGCCATAAAGAAAGACTGAGACGGAAGGGGAAAGCCACCCGGCCAGACACGAAGTACAGTGGAAGACGTAGAAAACCCAAGTTTTGATGAATAGCCTATCTTTATTAGTATGTACATGTTAATTATTATTGTTAATAAGAAAAAGTAGTAGTTTTTTATAGGATTAATGTATTTTGTATATAAGTTAAGCTGATATTGTCATTTGATTGTTGTTGATATCGTTGTTGTTATTGTTGTTGATATCGTTGTTGTTATTGTTATTGATATTGATATTGATGTTGAACATGTTAATAATATAAATTGATTTGTTGATGACATTATCTCACGACGTCTGACTCATGAAAGACGACTCTAATGACTGAACA
>Ga0169931_10006662_pt1 | contig 17326 bp, 13 predicted proteins | sample Kivu_15m_20L_FD_129675 | JGI IMG/M metagenome (GOLD analysis project Ga0169931, IMG submission 129675) | Freshwater microbial communities from Lake Kivu, Western Province, Rwanda to study Microbial Dark Matter (Phase II) - Kivu_15m_20L... | ecosystem: Environmental > Aquatic > Freshwater > Lake...
CAAATGCGCGAACAACTCAACGAACTCCTGAAAGCCACTGGAGGGGCCCAGCCCTTTAGAATGCCCGTGGCGAGCAGGCCCCTGATGGAAACCTCCCACTCCAGCTCTGCTGCTCAAGCGGATCCTGCCCTACTCGAGAAGATTCTGTCGCTCGAGACCAAAATGCGCGACCAATCGTCCGCCATGCAGACTTTGGTGACTGAGAAAACTCAGATTGAAAACGAGCTTTTGCTCGCTAAATCAGCGGCGTCTCGACCTGCCCCCTCCTCATCGGGCAATGACTCAGAGGCCGAAGAACTCAGGAAAAAGATTCAAGCACTCGAAGTGAAACTCTCCGAGTACAGCGTGATTGAGGATGACTTGGCAAACCTCAAACGTCTTCAACAAGAGAACGCCCAGCTCAGAATCCAAGTATCTCAACAGCAGGAGACAGCCGCCCTTCTCAAAGAAGGTCTGGCTCCAATCCAACACCCCTCTCAAGAGGCAGCGCCCGAAGCCCCTGTCGTGGCGGCGGCACCAGCTCTTGCACCCTCTCCGGCTCCCGCAGCCGAAGCGGTGAGCCTCCCGTCACTTGAACCGGCTTTGACTGTTGCAACTGCTGATATGGCTCCGCTGGATCAGATGGCCAACGAACTGGCTCAAAAAGCGGGTCAAAGCCTTCAAGAAGCAGCGCCCAAAACCGAGAATCAACCCGAAGCGACCCCCGAAGAACCTAAAAAGTCTGAGGCTGACCTGCTTGCTGAATTCGAGAAGATGATCAATGGCTAGAATCCATTTTCTTTGTGGGGCTCTCCTACTCTGCTCCTCCTCTGTGCTTGCAGCCATCCCAGGGCGCTCGTCTCTCGAAGAGATTCAGAAATACAAATCCGGTGATTTTTCAAAGCTCCTTCAAAAATGGGAGTCCACACCTCAGGGCAATCGGCTCGATGAGCTCCTCCTGTTGGCGTCTAACCCCACTCTTTCGGAGCGGTCCCGCTACATCGCTCTCATGGGGGCAGCGAAGTTGGCTCAGCAGCCTACCAAAATTCAAAAGCTTCAAAAATCCTTGGAATCCCTCCATGAGGATCGGAGCTGGGTCCTACGATCGGCCTCTCTTCAAGTCATCCAAACCCTTCCTGATCAGTCCAAGAATCCAACACTGAGAGCATTAGCCCTGAAGTCACTCAAAGACCGAGCGCTCGTGATTCGCTCCCAGGCCGTGGATGTGGTGGTCAAATTCCAGTCTCCAGAGATCACGGATGCTCTGATTGATGCCGCTCTTGCAAAAGAGAATCACCACGGCGGCAAGGCGCTCTGGGTTCCACAAAAAGCCTTGAGAGCGCTCGCTCAACTTCCTGCTCACTCGGCAACTCGAGCCTGGAAGCTCACCGAGCTTCTGGCTCAAAAACAGAATCAAGAGCTCTCTGCACTAACCCTGGGAGCGCTCGAAAAGCTCTTGCCTCAGGAAGCCGCACAAATGAAGCTCCTACCCACGACTAGCCTCTCAAAGGCTTGGATCGAAGCCAGCCGAAAGCACCTTTAAAAATTCGGAGTGGATTGAATTTCCTTCTCGAGGCGTTCTTTTTCGAGCTGAGCCAAACGGGTTCGCATCGAAATCAATCGTTCTAAACGATACAGCAGGGTCTGCTCTTCAATGCCGTCCGTCTCAACCGGCCTCCAGCCCTCGAGCACATCCCTTTGAATCATTTGCTCTCGCTGAACCGTGAGTCGGATCGACTTTTGTCCCGCAAAAAAACCCTCATCAAGATTGATCCGAAAACGATACTGAGCCTTGAGATAGATCGCCGAGCCTCCAAAAGAGTCGACGAGGTTGCGCTCACTCGTATTATCCGTCCATCGGGTCTGGAGATAACCCGCTTCGCGGTCACTGACATCGAGCCTAAACGACTTCAAGGCCTCCAAAACCGCCTGCCAGGCGGTATTGAGGTCCGTCACAAAGACCTTGGTAAAGGACTGATCGAGAGTCGCTCCCACACTTTTGCGGTAGGCCGTCATACACCCCGGCTGAAAAGCCAGAGCCAGACCCAAAAGTGCGATGGCAACTCTTCTTTTGACTAGATCAGCCATGACTTGAGTTTACCCCGATGTCCGTGCGAAACCCAAGGAGACCATGGAAGCAACACCCAAAAAAAAGCCAGCCCCACCTCTCTCTCCCAGCATCCTCAAGGATTTCGCCCAGGTCCTGAGGATCGAATCTGAGGCCATTCAGAGGACCTGCCTGAAAATCGAAAACTCCGTAAACTTGGATCATCCTGTCATCCAGTCCCTTGGGTTGATCCTAGAGTGTTTGGATCGTGGCGGAAAAGTGGTGGTCCTAGGACTCGGCAAATCGGGTAAAATCGCTCAAAAAATTTCTTCTACTTTGGCCAGTACAGGCTGTCCCTCGGTCTTTATTCACCCCACAGAAGCCCTCCATGGAGACCTAGGAACGATTGGAGCTTCGGACATTGTCCTCGCTCTGAGTCACACCGGAAACACCGATGAAATCCTAAAAGTCTGCCAAGCCGTGAGAGCTCAGCACATTCCCGTGATCGGGCTTGGAGGCAACCCACAATCCCAACTGGCTCAACTGAGCTCAGTTTGGCTCGACGGATCCGTTGAGTCTGAGGCCTGCCCCCACAATCTTGCCCCGACCTCGAGCACTACGCTCGCCCTAGCACTGGGCGATGCAATGGCTGTGACGCTCATGAAACACCGGGGCTTTGATGCCCAAGCTTTCGCCAAAAATCACCCCGGAGGATCCCTCGGACGAAGGCTTCAATTGAAAGTCCGAGAAGTCATGCACGAGCCCTCGAGAATCCCCATGCTTCCTCGTGACGCATCCATGGAGCAAGTCATTGAAGCCTCGAGTCGTCAAAACCTTGGCGCCGTATTGATCACTGGGGCGGACCGCGAGCTGCTAGGAATCATCACGGATGGCGACCTCAGGAGAGCCTTGAAGCATCGGGATCGTTTCTTTGCCCTTCATGCTCACGAAGTCATGACTACGCACCCCACCACCATCGAGGGAGACTCACTGGCTTACACGGCATTGGAGCGAATGGAAAACCGGCCGAGCCCAATCAAAGAGCTTCCAGTAGTCGACTCAAAGAATCGGGTCGAAGGCCTCGTTCGTATTCACGACCTCCTCAAGTTCTTCTGAAATTTCGATTGCTTCGGTTGACTCGTCTGCCTTACCCTCAAGGGCATCATCTCAAAACATAGGAGAATACCATTTCATGAACACGGGTAAGAAATATCTTTCCTACACCCTCGCAACTTCGGTCCTGACGATCCTTTCTTTCGCCGTCATTACGGCCTGCTCGGATCGTCAAGCCAAGGCTAAAGCAAACATTGTCACTAAGCCTGCCACCAAGCCAGGCGTCGTCGCTAAGATTGGCGGCGAGGAAATCACTGAAGAAGCTCTCATCGGTGAAGACAAGATGGACTTTTTTGAGCTCAAAAAGCGTGAATACGAGCTCAAGATGGACCGCGTGAATCGACTGATCACAGAAAAACTCATCGGAGCAGAAGCCAAGAAGGCCAACCTGTCTCTCGAGGATTTTGTGAACAAGAACGTCGTTAAGGGTGAGATCAAGATCAGCGATGCAGACGTCAAGAAGTTCATTGCTGACAAGAAGATCCCTGAAGCTCAAGTGAACGACCAAATCAAAGAGCGAATCAAAGCCTTCATGTCGAATGAAAAGCGACAGAACACGATTCAGTCCTACATTGCGAAATTGACCAAATCCAATCCGGTCGAAGTCTATTTCGAGAAGCCTAAGATGGACGTGAAGGTTGAAATCGGAACCTCTCCAGTCCTCGGCAGCAAGTCTGCAAAAGTCCAAATCATTGAGTTCTCGGACTTCCAGTGCCCCTTCTGCTCCAGAGCCGCAGACACGGTTCATCAAGTGGCTAAGAAATACGGCAGTAAAGTCGCGATCGCTTTCAAGCACTTCCCATTGCCCATGCACAAAGAAGCTAAGCCCGCTTCAGAAGCCTCCATGTGCATTGCTGAGCAGAGCTCGGATAAGTTCTGGAAGTACCATGATCTCCTCTTCAAGCAGCAAGACAAGATGGACAACGCAACCCTCGAAGCCCACGCCAAGGCCGTCGGTGCAGACGTGGCCAAGTTCAAGGCCTGCTTTGAAGGTAAGAAATATGCCCAGGCCGTCGAAGCCGAAATGGCTTACGGCGAAAAAGTCGGTGTGCGCTCCACTCCCACTTTCTTCGTGAACGGCCAGATCATCAACGGAGCTGTTCCGATCGAGCAGTTCTCCGAAGTGATCGACGAAGAACTCGCCAACTAAACCTGGCGTCCTAAGCGTTACTCCTGGCTTTACCCACTCCGGGCATCCTGTCGAAAGACGGGGTGTCCGGAGTGCTTTTACTGGGCAAATTCTGCCGTCTTCTGTGACCTCCATTTCAAGGTAAACTGAAGGTGAGGCGGAGCCCTAAATGTCCGAAGTGACCGGTACCTCTCAGATCCCTGCGCATTACCTTCGGAACCTCCAAGACCAACTTGAAGAGGAGATCGAGGACGCACGTGCGCGCTCTGAGACTCTCGAGGCTCGTCAGGAAGAAAAATCCAAGCAACTCAAGCAAAAGCTTGAAAGCGAATTTGAAAAAGCAGGCACCCAGCTCCGCAAAGAGCATGGGGCAGCCGCCACTCGCGAGCGTGAGAACGGCCGAGCAGAACTCGCCCGACTGAAGAGTGAGGTTTACTCCCCTGTTCGAAAGGCGGCTCGCTCCGAATCGCAGCTGCGCCAAGAGCTTCGTGACACCCTAGAAAACACCGAGAAGCAGCAGACCGAAAAAGGGAGATCTCTCGAAGAAAGAGCGGAGCAACGTGCCGAAAAAGCTCACCTAGCCGCTCGAGAGCGGAGCAGCAGAGACTCCGAAACTCTCAGAGCAGCTCACCAGCAAGAGGTCGAAAAACTCTATCAAGAGCTCCACTATGCTCAGAGCCAGTATGAGAGAGACCTCGCTCTCCGAGCTCAGGCCCAGGCGCGGGCCTCCGATTCGATCAGTGATCGCAACTCTCAGAGACTCGAGGAGCAAGCCCAAAAGAATGCACAGGCGCTTCGAGAGCTTCACTCCGAGCACAAGAGTGAGGAGCAACGATTAGAGTCGGCCTACAATCAGGACCGGAGTCGACTGGAGACCACACGCGAAGAGGAGCGCGACCTCTTTCTAAAAAAAGTGGAAGACCAAAGTCGTCAACAAACACAGCAATTCAACCGAGCTGAAGCCTCGCGCACCCAAGCCCAGCTCGAGACCCTCCGCGACACGCGCAAGAACGCTCGAGTCCAGATCGAGGGTCTAGAATCTGAAATTCAAGACCTCAAGACCAGCTCAGACCCCTCCCGGATGTCACCCGAGGCACAGAATACCCTCCGAGACCGGCTCACCTGGGAGTTTGAGCAGCAAAATCGAGCACGGGAGAACCAGTTCGAAGAGAAGTTCACCCACCTGAGAGAGAAAGAACAAGACGACTACCGAGCCCTCTACACCGAAAGCCAACGCGACAAGGCCCGCCACTCCCAACAATTGGCGAAGTCCGAGACGGACGGACGAACTGCCCTGTCGCGCCAAGTCCAGGAGAGTGAGTTCGACAAGGAACAAGCCCTTCGATCCAAAGACGACCAACTCCAGCGCTCCAGCGAAAAAGTTCAAAAACACTACTCCCAGATGCTCGAGCAGCAACGCCAGAGCTACGAGGAGCAGCTCGTGTCTCAAAAAAATGACGCGATTGCTAAGGCCCAGGAGCTCCGCCAGGAAACAGAATTCCAACTCAGAATGGAGCGCCGGTCTTTCGCCTCTCAACAAAATGAGCTAATTCGGGAATACGAAAAACGTCTCTCGGACCAAAAATCAGAACTGACCGAGGAGCTGAAATCCAATCAGTCCACCTCGGCAAAAAACCTCCAAGAACTCGAACGAAAGCACCATCGAGAACTAGAGGAACAGAACCAGCTCAGCAACCGACATATTGCCCAGCTGGAACAGCAGTATCAGGAACGAGAGCGCGTTTCGGCAAAGGCTCATCAGGACCAAATTGAGAAATTGAAACGCACCAATGCCCTACTCATCGCCAAGAAAAGTTAAAATTGTCTGCACCCTCGGCCCAGCCTCCTCTTCTTTAGAACGGATCAGAGAGCTGATTCATGCCGGGATGGACGTAGCCCGACTCAATTTCAGCCACGGATCTCATGACTTTCATCGCCAACTCGTTGCGAATATCCGTGAGGCCGCCGCCGCTGTGGGTAAGACCGTGGCCATTATGCAGGACCTTCAGGGCCCAAAAATTCGGTTAGGTAAACTTGCCGCCGCCGGCGTCGTGCTCGAGAAGGGACAAAGAGTTTGCCTGCACCCCGAAGGATCTGCCCCCAAGACCTTACAAGCGGGAGAAACTCCGCTCCCCATCATGGCTGAAATCGCCGCCCCCGTGGCTGCCGACGTCCGCCCGGGCGCGCGGATTCTTTTTGATGACGGCAAAGTAGCCACCCGGGCTCTCAGCGTCTCCGGTCCAGAGATCCACGTTCAAGTTGAAGTCGGCGGCAAACTCAGCAGCAACAAAGGCATGAATCTCCCGGGCACCCCGCTTTCGATTCCATGTCTCACCGATAAAGATCGTGAGGACCTCAAGTTCGGTGTCGAACAAAAAGTGGATGCCATTGCACTCTCCTTTGTCAGAAGTGCTGCTGATATCGAGGAACTCAAAGACATCTTGCGAGACCTGACTGGGGAACCCCCCATGGTGGTTGCCAAAATCGAGCGCCAGGAAGCCGTTGCTCAAATGGACTCTATCATCGAAGTGACGGATGGAATCTTGGTCGCTCGAGGCGACATGGCAGTCGAGGTGGGTGCAGAGCGAGTACCCCCAATCCAGAAGCAACTCATAAAAAGCTGCAACGAACTCGGGGTCCCTGTCATCACAGCGACCCAGATGCTCGAATCCATGATCGCTTGTCCCACTCCCACGCGTGCCGAGGCAAGCGACGTGGCCAACGCTGTTTTTGATGGAACCGATTGCGTGATGCTTTCAGGAGAGACGGCTTCAGGGGATTTTCCGGTAGAGTCCGTTCAAACGATGGCCCGAATCATCGAGGAAACAGAAAAGAATCGCGGTTTCTCGACCCCGCGAGAGATTCTGCCCCTTCCGGGATCCATCGTTGAGTCGATCGAATTCAGTGCTTCGCGAATTGCCAACCACGTGGGAGCAGTGGCCATTGCCTGTCTCACCCACTCCGGGATGGCGGCTAAGACTTTGGCCAAATTTCGTCCCTATCGCCCGATCATCGCCATCATGGACAACGAGCGCCAGCTTAGAAAACTGGCCTTTGTTTGGGGCGTAAGAGGAGTCATCATTCCTAAGATTGTGGCCACGGATGATCTCTTTGCGATGGTGGAAACCACCCTTCTTGAAAACAAACTAGCCGATCCGGATGACTATGTCGTCGTGACTGCAGGGGTCCCCACCCTGCGCCGAGGGACGACCAATATGGTCAAAGTCCACAAGATTGGCGCTCAGTCCGAACGCTCTCCTCGCCGTACGTAATGAGCGCCACACCCACCGAATCGACTCCGCTCATGAGACAGTATTGGGAGCTCAAATCGAGCGTCCCAGATGCTCTGCTTTTATTTAGGATGGGCGATTTCTACGAGTTATTTGGCGAGGACGCCGTCGAGGCGTCTCGAATTCTCGAAATCACTCTCACCTCTCGCGATAAAGGTAAGGCAAATCCCATTCCGATGGCAGGAGTGCCCCACCACGCCATTCACGGTTATCTTCAACGACTCCTACGCGCTGGACGGAAGGTCGCCATTGGCGATCAGATGGAGGACCCTGCCTCTGCCAAAGGAATCGTTCGGAGAGAGATCACCCGTGTGTTCTCTCCTGGAGTGCAATTTGATCTAGATCACTCCGAGGCCGCATGGCTTGCAGTCGCCCTTCCTGAAGTCTCGGGACCCAGTTCCACTTGGGTTTTCTGTTGCCTCGATGCCTCGACGGGTCAGTGCTTTTATCAAACGGGACTCTCCGAAGCCGCTCTCCTAGAAGAAATCCAAAGAAACCCGGTGAGACAACTCCTCCGAGTGGGAGGACAACTCCCGATTGAGGCTTCGCGATCCCTGAGGCCGGGCTCGCTGCTGGAAGACCTTGGGCTTCATATCCTTTCGCCCTCGGGAGCTCTCGAGCTTCTTTGCACGAATTACGGCATTCAAGACCTCTCTGCTTTCCTTCCTTCTCCCTCCTCGATCCTCGCTCTCGGAATCCTCGTTCATTATGCTGCAAAATCGCAGCGCCTCGAAAAGTTAGCCCACCTCCAGTTGCCGCTGCCTCTCCACCCTTCTCAAAGCCTCGTGATGGGCCCCCAGACGGCGGATCATTTGGATCTTTTTCCTGTAGCAGATGGCAGACCCACTTTGCTCTCATCCATTCAAAATACGAAGTCTGCGGCTGGAGCGAGAAAGCTCAGGCGCTGGCTAGCCGAACCACTCACCCTTCCCCGCGCCATCCAGAGTCGGCAAGAAAGCACCCGTTTTTTGAGTGCTTCAAAACCCTTTTGGGTCGATCGACTTCAAAAAGCTCAGAGTGAAATTTATGATCTAGAGCGGATTCTCGGGAGGACTCATGCGGGACTGGCTAACCCCAGAGACTCTCTGGCTCTTGGGAGTTCGCTTTCGCAGGTCACTCCCATCGTCGAAATTCTAGGGCTCGAAGCGAACCTACCCAGCACCCTGGTGGAACTCCGAGAAGCCCTAGTTCGCCGCGCCTCAGAGCTGGAGTCCCTCTCACAACGGATCCTAAAAACCCAAAAATCTGAAGCCCCCCTGGTTTCTCGAGATGGAGGAATATTTGAGCGGGGCACCGATCCTGAGCTGGATCGCCTCATTGATCTAAACGAGCGCGGCACCGAATGGCTCGTCAACCTCGAGACTCGAGAGAGAGAGTCCACAGGAATTTCATCGCTGAAAGTCAAATATAACCGGGTATTCGGATACTTCATTGAGGTCACTCAAGCCCATCTCAAGAGTGTCCCCTCTCACTACCAACGGAAACAAACGACCGTAGGAGCCGAGCGATTTTTTACGGATGAGCTAAAAAAGTTCGAAGAAGAAGCAGTCACTGCCCAAGCTCGCCAAAAGGTGCTCGAGGAAAAACTGTTCTCCGAACTCATGGAACAGATCCGTCAGCATACGCAGGCGATCACCGAGACCGCTCACCGACTTGCGGAGCTCGATGCCCTTTTGTCGCTCGCTACTCTTGCTTCAAGGCCAGGTTGGATTTTTCCAGAAATTACGGAATCTCTCGAGTTAGACATTCGAGCCGGCCGCCACCCCCTGGTAGATCGCGGCGAGTTTGTCCCCAATGATCTCATTCTCAATGCGGATTCTCGTCGAACCCTGCTCATTACTGGCCCAAATATGGGCGGAAAATCGACGCTCATGAGACAGGTGGCTCTCATTGTGATCTTGGGCCAAATGGGTGCGCCTGTGCCAGCTGCAGCTGCACACTGGGGCGCCGTAGATGCGATCTACACTCGCATTGGCGCTCATGATGCGATCGCCAGGGGCCAAAGTACGTTCATGGTGGAGATGACTGAACTTGCTCACCTGCTTCATCATGCGACCGAGAAATCGCTGGTGATCTTGGATGAGATTGGGCGAGGAACCAGCACCTATGATGGGATGAGTGTCGCTTGGGCTACTCTCGAGTGGATTTGCTCCAAGATTCGCTCGCGTACTCTATTTGCGACGCATTATCACGAGCTCACTCGACTCGTTGAACGATTACCTCAACTCAAAAATACCCACATGGCCGTCGATTCGACCTCTGCTGGAGACCTCCGATTTCTGTATCAACTCAAAGAGGGTCCCACTAACGAGAGTTTTGGAATTCATGTGGCTAAGCTCGCCGGCCTACCCAAAAGCGTGATTGATCGAGCTTGGGAGGTGCTGGAGTCGCTAGAAAGTGAGAATCGCACTCCTTCAAGCGCCTCTGGACCTGCTGCTCAAGTGTCAGACCAAAATCAGCTCTCTTTTTTTCAAGGGTTCTCTGAGCCTCCAACTCGTACTGAGGTCCGAACCGTAGTAGAGACCCAATACATTCCTCACCCTCTCATGCCACTTTTGGATCGAATCCGTGAGCTTCGCGTCGATGAACTCACTCCGCTTCAAGCATTGAATCTTTTGGCTGAATTTCAAAAAGAGACTCCCCAAGATCCGGGCTCCTCGGTTTGAAATCCCCAAGCTTTCTCCGGATCACCATCCCGGTAGCCCTCACCTATTTTGGACTCATGCTTTTAGGTATGGTGGATCTTCTTCTCGTCGGTCGACTCGGGCCTGCGGCGCAAGGAGCCGTGGGAATCGGAACTTCTTTTTTTTCCTGGTTCCTGATCTTTGGGATCGGCCTGCTCTCGGCGATGGATTACTTCGTGTCGACTGCATTGGGTGCTGGAAAACACGAGGACGCGGCTCATAGCTTATTTCAAGGTCTTTGGATTTCCACTTGGCTCGGGCTTCCATTGACTGGCGTTCTCTACGCAGTCGCAAGAAACATTGAGATTTTTGGCATCCACCCCGATGTTGCGCCTCTGGCTTCAGAGTATCTCACCGTGCTCTCGTTTTCGCTTTGGCCCGTCTATCTGTTTAGTGCTGCGCGTAATTTTCTTCAGGCGCTCCATCGGGTCTGGGAGGGGTTTGCTCTTCTTGTATTTGCAAACCTGCTCAATTACGGCCTTAACCTCCTTTGGATTCCTACTTGGGGCGCACCAGGATCAGCTTGGGCCACCGTGGTGTCCCGCTACTCCATGGCAGTGGTGTTGCTAGGGATTGCTCTTTTTTGGGTCAAAAACACCTCAACTGAGAATCATCCTTTTCGTTCGACACGGCTGACGCCCAATTGGACTGGGCAATGGTCCCTGTTGCGCTTAGGAATTCCTGCCGCTCTCCAAAGCACTGCCGAAGTGGGAGTGTTTGCGCTCTCCACGCTTCTTGCTGGCAGACTCAATCCAGAGTCCCTGGCGGCTCATCAGATCGTCCTCAACCTGGCGAGCATGACCTTCATGGTCCCCTTAGGAATCGGAACTGCGGCTGCGGTGTGTGTGGGCTTTTTTCTAGGAAGGCAAGAACCCCATGCCGCCCGACAACAGGGATGGATGGCACTTCGTTACACTCTGGCCTTTATGTCCTGCACTGCTCTTATTTTTGCGACCCAAGGTCAGGGCCTCCTTTCGATTTACACCCAGGATTCGACGGTTCTCAGGCTCGCTGAACCCGTCCTCTGGGTTGCCGCGTTATTCCAACTTTTTGACGGCACCCAGACGGTCCTCACAGGCGCATTAAGGGGCTGGGGGATCACTCGCGCCCCTCTGATCGTCAATCTTTTCGGGCATTGGGCCATCGGACTGCCCGTGGGCCTGTGGTTAGCCTTTCAAAAAAACATGGGGATTCTAGTGATTTGGAGCGGCCTAGCTCTGGGACTCACTGCAGTTGCGGTTCTATTACTCATGGAATGGCATCGGACTTCGAGGGCCGCACCCCACTAAAACTCTTCACTTCGCTGTCGGCCCTCTCAGGGCTACACTCAGAGAAGTGATGCGTACCCCCAATCTTAGCCCAGCTAGATCCCTTCTCCTCTCGTTGAGCATCGTAGGCTCAATTCTCCTTCAGCCCACTCAGGGATTCTCGTCACCCCTGGTTTCTGAGAAAGACCTAAAGCGAATTGAGACCGAGTTTGCGACGGCGTTAAAAAAAGAAAAACCCAATGCTGACCGACTCTATTGGATCCATGTGCTTGCTGCTCGCGAACTGAGTGCGCATGGTTTCAAAACCAAAGCACGGGAGTATTTCCAAAAGGCCTTGGCCCTTCCGACCCAAGAGAGCAAAAGCGAGCCGGCAATCGAGTTGTTTCATGACTCACTTCAACGCGGTGATGAAAAACAAGCCAAGATGGATCTGGAGCTCGCGCTTCGATTCGCCTCCGACGAGGAAACTCGCACCTACCTCAAGGGACTGGCAGAAGGCGTTTTAGAGGGTAAATTCAAAGGGAACCCTTTGGCTGCGGGTCTCTACGGACAACCCATGGTCTGGAAGCATTTAAGCCTACTCATGAATCAGCGCCGCTACTCAGAGGCCTTGGCCATGCTCGATCGCAGCGCGCTCGAGGAAGGCAACATCCAAGAAAAGATCACTTACGATCTACTCTCGGTGCTGGTGAATCAGAAACGCTCGGGTCCTTTGTTGTGCGAGCCCGTCCTCAAGAAGTATCCCGATGCGTACTCCTATTCCATGAAGACCTGCGCCATCCTCCTCGAAGTTCGTTCAACCGGAAAAAAAGATCCTGAGAAGCTCAAGGATGTTCAAAACTTTTTTGAACGCGAGAAGATCCAGAACACCGAACTCTTGGCTGCTCTAAAAGACCTTCCGTAAAGGAACCCACATGAAGACCCATCGAAAAATTTACCTATCTCTCGCCTTCGTTGCAGTGCTTTGGGCCTGTGATCAAAACGGTTTAGCGGTGGGCTCGGCAATCAAGAATGTAGTGACCGCCCCCATCTCTGGACTTAAGGCTCTCGGTAACGCCATTTCAGGGAACACCTATTCAAGCTACTCCAAAGAGACTGATGAGCTTCGGGCCGAAGTGCCCAATAGCTGTGCGGATCGCCAAGAGCCTGAGCAAGGGATCTTTGCCAAGATCCGAGACACCATGCGGGGTGTGCGAGACCAGGCCTGCACCTGTCGGCCCTGGGGCACCTGCCCTCCCTCGAACTGTGACTGCAAAGCCCTTTGTCCAGACTCGTTTGACATCTTTTCCATTCATCAAGACCGCAACAAGGGCGATCAAGATCATGAACTCGCCTTTTCAAACACTCCTGGGGCGTTCAAGAACAACCCCATGACTCAAGGCTATTGCTGGGGCCATGCTTCGATCACAGCCAAGTTCAATCGGCTGGGCTTCTTTGATCCCAGCAAGAAATTACGAGCTCCCCAATCGAGCCCTGAGTGGAGAGAGTTCTACAAAAAAGTCATCGACTCGATTGCGAGCAACGAGGTCACCGATATCCCCGGCTTTGAAAACCTCTATGAATTCTCTCAACACCCCACCATTCAAGAACTCCTCGCTGACCGCGTGGCTTCTGCGTGGGCAGACAAGGCCATGAACGTTTCGTCCCTGGGCATTGCGATGGACTCTGGCCAAATGGCTCCTGATGCCGCCTCCGCTCTGGTCAAAGACCTCAAAAAGCGCGTGTCGCTCTACCAGTCCCCGCAGATTGTTTTTACGATGCGAGATCGAAAATTTGCGACTCATGCCACCCTCATCTCTGAAGTCCAAGAAGTGGGTCAGGGAGTTTCTCGAATTTGTCTCCGAGACAATAACGATTACGCAGGCAGTCGCGGTGGCTGTCGCAACTACCTCGAAGTACGCCCCACAGGCGAAATTCGATCCTCCAGGTATGGCAATATTGGTGGCGTCGCAGTGGCTGGCAACGAAAATGCGGATACGATCGAACAGCTCAAGTCACTTCGGAGTCGTTGTCAGAAAACCAAAGGCTGCAGCTAAGATCTGTTTTCGAGTTTTCACGAAGGCAGACGAACCAGCAACAGAGTCATCTTGAAGTGACGACCATTTGTAGCCGTCCTCCTGGCTTTTGACCTGAAGGCTGATTTCAGGCTTTACCGCCCACACTCGCGTCATCCGTTCGATCCTGTGCCGAGTGACCACGTGCCGGGTATTCACCTCACCCAGGAGTTTAGCTTTTCCAGCCGGAGGCGCATGGTCCAGAAAGTCCCAGAGCCCTGCTCGCCAGCTGCCTTGGCCTTTGCGCTCCAAAAGCCACTCTGATGAATCCATCCGAATCCATGCATGTTTTTGCTCCTCTACTCGAAGCCATGCTTTGGGAGCCTTCTTTTGAGGAAACTCAGCTGACCTACCCAAACGAAATGCCGTACAAACTCCCCGCTCTCCACCCAAGGGACATTCGCCGCACCGTGGACTCTTGGGAGTGCAGGTCAAAGCACCCAACTCCATGAGGGCTTGATTAAAAACGGATGGACTCACGCCCAAGCGAGCTCCCCGCCTCACTAAATGACCTGACCATCTCCAAAGTCGGTTCTTGTAGCGAGCATCGCCGAGCTCTCTTCTCGGCAGGCACAGCACACGAGACAGAACCCGCTCCACATTGCCGTCCAAAATGGGCTCTGCTTTTCCAAGAGCAATCGAGACAATCGCGCCCGCAGTGTAAGGCCCCACACCGGGGATCTCGATCCATTCCTCCCGAGTCTGAGGAAAAGCGCCCCGGTCTAGAATCCGACGAGCGGCCCGGTGCAAATTTCTGGCTCTCGAATAGTAGCCAAGACCGGCCCAGGCCTCGACCACGTCGGTCTCTGAGGCAGCGGCCAGTACTTCCAGCGAAGGAAAGCGGCGCATAAATCGGTCAAAGTACGGGAGCACCGTCACCACTTGGGTCTGCTGCAGCATGATCTCTGAGATCCAGACTCGATAAAGCGTAGGCTCGCTGCGCCACGGCAAGACACGTTTTTGACGGTCGAACCACCGCGCCAACCCTAGGATGGAATGCGCTTTCAAAGGCAAAACTTGCCGAGTCACTTTAAAGTTCTTATTCTATAAACGGGCGTTTGCCTACGGGCTGCCCACGAGTTGCATGAAGCGACTCGAGACGAAATGCGCTCTTCGCATGAGGCCCTTAGGATGAGACTCACTCTGGCGACTCTCGCTGCAATTAGTTTGGTGATCCTGCATCCAGCGCAAGCGGGAATGCGAGCATTCAGAGTGGTTCTAGACCCGGGCCATGGCGGTGTCGATGAAGGCACCGTTCACCATTCTGGAAAAAACAAAGTCTCTGAAAAAGACGTGACTCTGATCCTGGCTCGGAACATCGCCAAGAGTCTTCGAGCCCGCGGCTTTGAAGTGCATCTGACTCGCGAGCAGGATGAGACCCTGAGCCTCTCCGAGCGAACTGCCCTGGCCAACCGGCTCAAAGCTGATGTGTTTATTTCTCTTCATATGAATGCCACCCCTCACGGAGGGGATATGAACGCTCGCGGCTTTGAGACTTACTTTTTGAATAGCACTTCGGATGAGTCTTCTCGGCGCCTGGCTCAATTTGAAAACTCAGTCCTGGGGGGGAGCGAGGTTCCCTCCCTTCCCGAAGAAAACGAAGGCAACGACGTCGCCCTCATCCTCAAAGATCTGAGGCTCGATGCCAACCTCTCGGAGAGCAAACGACTGGCCTGTCACCTCCAACATCAGCTCGTGCAGTTTACAGCCACTGACCCGGCCGAGGTGGTTGCGGAGTCCCCCAGAAATCGGGGCATCCGCCAGGCCCTGTTCTATGTTCTCCTGGGAGCCGACATGCCTGCGGCCTTGGTCGAGGCGGGATTTCTCAAGCACCCCAAAGATCGAGGATTGGTCCTTTCTGCGGAGGGACAGGCCAAGATCTCGGCTGCGCTGACCCGCGCACTGGAGCGCTTTAGACTCCTCAAGGGCACCTCTCAGGCGCAGCAAGTCGTGAGCAACTGTAAAGTCCATTGACAGCCCCCTGGGGACACAGGTGGCGTGGGGTCTGATCTTAGGCCTTTAAAATCAAATGCTTAGCTAAATAACGCGGCTTGGCATCAGGGTTGCTCTATCTCCCCACGAGAGAGAACGGAGAAACCCAAAATGAAAACCGTATTGGACTCAAAACAGAAGTTTGCAGCAGCCCTACTCGGGCTCGCAGCCCTCATGACGGGCTGTGGACGGGCTTCCAATCCTGGAACCATCGGTTCCAATGGTCAGCCCGTGTTTCCTGGCCCAGGTGTCGTAAGCCCCATCAATGGCTGCGCCCCCGTCACAGGCCCAATCCCTTTTGCTGGCCAGGTTCGCGTAAGCCCGCTCACCACGAGCACTTACACCGCTTATGGATTCACGCATCCTACGAATCCATCGGCACCCGCTCCGATGGCCGTCGGAGGAGCTCCGATCCTCAGTGGGGGTTCTACCTTCATGAGCACTTCGGCAGCAGGTTCGATGACTCTTGCCGTAGCGATCCAGAATACCAATGTCGCTTATCAATCTCCTGCTCAGGGCAGTATCACCCTGTCTTCAGGGGGACTGGCTGAGATTCAGTCGGCATTTCCAATGGTCCCCGTGAGCCAGCTCTGTGTGGCTCAGCTGGGACTCTTTGTGACGTCGACTCAAGGCAATGACTTGGTCGGTCCGTTAGCAAGCCTCTGTGTGCGCCCCATCAGCGGTGCAGGCCAGCAGGTTTGCGGACAGCTCAACTTCTAAAAGATCCGTTTGGACGGAGGGAGAAATTGGGTCTCCCCCTCCGATCCCGATTCAGGCAAGCGCAGCCATTCCCCGTTGTTGTTGAAGTGGTTTCCGTGGATGTGGAAGTGGAAGTGGTTGTGAATGCGAAAGCCGGAGTCTCTCTCTCCTCCGGTGGCTGCAGTAGAGTGCTGCGCTTGCCTGAATTTTCTCGTATCCTCAAAGAGTGACGCCAAGCTCTCATTCAAATTCAGCTCCCCATTCTCTCGGCGCCGCCATCGAGGCCTACCTCGATTCCCTCCAAATCGATCGCGGATGCTCCCCCCACACTCTGGCAGCGTACTCCCGTGATCTCAGACAATTTTCAAAAAAAGCCCCCGAAGCCCTTCACTCCGTTGAGCGATCTCATATCGAGAATTTTTTGACCCTTCTCTCCAAACAGGGTCAGGACCCGCGCTCGATCTCTCGAAAAACGAGCGCGCTCCGGCAGCTCTTTAAGTTTTGCTGCCTGGAGCTCGGGCTGTCGCAAAACCCCGCCGAAAACCTCCCCTCTCCGAAGCTCTCAAGACCCCTGCCTAAGAGTCTCTCCCAGGCCGAGGTCGAAAAGCTATTGGGAGCGCTGGAGCCCGGGATCGCCTACTCCAAAGAGGCGCTCGGTCCAGCACTCCAAGCTCGCGACCGTGCGATGCTGATTTTGCTTTATGCCACTGGGCTTCGAGTCTCGGAGCTCACCAGCCTCACCCCCCACCAACTCGAACTCAAACAGGGCTACTTGCGGGTTCGCGGTAAAGGCCAAAAAGAACGGATCGTGCCCTTTGCCCCTTACGCCGGCGAGCAGGTCAGAACTTACTTAGAACAGCACCGACTGGCCTTGAACCCCCAAGGTGACTTCCTCTTTCTGAATCACCTGGGAGGCAGACTCTCGAGGCAGGCTTTTTGGAAAATCCTCAAAGCGCTTGCCGTGATTGCCGGGGTAAAGAAAGCGATTTCGCCCCATGTCCTTCGCCACTCGTTTGCGACCCACTTGCTCGAAGGAGGCATGAATTTAAGGGGACTCCAGATGCTTTTGGG
>Ga0169931_10006663_pt1 | contig 17325 bp, 12 predicted proteins | sample Kivu_15m_20L_FD_129675 | JGI IMG/M metagenome (GOLD analysis project Ga0169931, IMG submission 129675) | Freshwater microbial communities from Lake Kivu, Western Province, Rwanda to study Microbial Dark Matter (Phase II) - Kivu_15m_20L... | ecosystem: Environmental > Aquatic > Freshwater > Lake...
GCCGGTGAGCCAATTGTATTGCGCGATGCCGAAGGACGGATATTGCATATTTTCGAAAACAGGCTAAATAAAAATCAGCTTGTACAGCTGGATGTATCCTTTTGGGCGTCCGGCGTTTACCTGTTATCGCAGGGAAATCTGACCAATCGTTTACTCATTGTCAATCCTTAAGAGGCGACTGTAGTTTAGGCTGATTTTGTTTTTCAAGAAGCTGCAAGTATTCTTCGGCAGTAACAATTCGAAATGCAGCCCATATACTTATAATACAAGCAGTTATCGCCAAGTAACCAACTACATTGTAATTCACAAGTTGTCCCGATAAGTTTTCGGTTACGATAGCACCCGAAATAAATGCAGCTACTCCCGCCGTAAGCTGTTGAACCGATGAATTAAAACTCATAAAGCTACCCCGGTTTTGTGGAATTGCTGTAGAGGTAATCATGGCCATGGCAGGAACCACCCGACCCGAAATAACAATAAAAAAGAAAGAGGTAACAACCAATACTGCCCACATTGGCCAAACGGGCATATTGGTAATCAAATAAAGTGGAATAACGGCCAGTGCTGCAAAAATGCCATACACCTTTTGTTTGCCAATATTATCGGCCAGTCGGCCAATCAAAGGAGAGGTAAAAACGGTGCACAAGCCACCGAATAAATAAATGTAGGTTACCTCCAATTGAGAAAAGCCTACATTTTTCTCCATAAATGCAGCTATAAATGGGATGATGGTGAATTGCGACATCATTAACAAACCCATTAACAACAAGGCTCTTCGCTGATTCATGTTTTTACGCAATCGTTTAATCACCCCAATTAAATCGGGTCGCCGACTTTTATCTTGAATATGATCATTCATCAGCGGCACAAACCGGAAAATGAGAAGGCTAACCAGTACTCCAAATGCAGCAATAAAAAAGAAAGGAGCATGCCAGGTAAATCGCGTCGCCAGGAAATTTCCGAAAGGAACACCAAACACTGACGCAAGCGAAAATCCGGCTGTAACAACACCCATCGCCGAGGCTCTTCGTTCAAACGGAATAGCATCGCCAACAATGGATAAAATCAAAGTACTCAGTAATCCGCCGAAGGCGCCGGTAAGAATTCTGGCAAGTAACATAAATTCATAATTGGGCGAAATTGCACAAGCAAGGGTTCCAATTAAAAAGCCCGTATAACAAACCGAAAGAATCTTTTTTCTATCAAAATTATCTACAAAAAATGCTCCCGTAAACCCTACGATTCCTGCCATAATAGTATATGCAGATACAATGAAACCAAATTGTTGAGGACTGATTTCAAACAATTTCATGAGCTGGTTTCCCAGCGGCATAATAATCATGAAGTCCATCACGTGGGTAAATTGTATTAGTGCCAGCGTGAGAAGCAAAATGGTTTCTTTACGATTCATCTAATATAGCGTCTTCCCTTCGTTGTTTTTCCAAATTTCGAAAACAGCAAGTGCTTCCTTGCGCAGCAAAGGCAATAAGGGTAGAGCTCGTTCTTCAAATGGTAATTCAAGTTCCCGGTAAATAAAGTCATCGTCAAATCCAATTTCTGCGGCATCCTTTCGTGTATTTGCATAATAAACCGCTTTCGGCCGCGCCCAGTAAATAGCACCTAAACACATGGGGCAAGGTTCGCAGGAAGTGTATAAAATACAATCGTCGAGCTGAAAATGCTTAAGGCGTTTGCAAGCCTCACGAATGGCCGTAACTTCGGCATGCGCCGTTGGATCATTGCTGCTTAGTACACGGTTGAAACCGCTAGCAATTATTTCCCCCTCTTTTACAACTACAGCCCCAAAGGGTCCTCCATGTCCCGATTCCATGCCTTCTTTCGAAAGTCTGATGGCTTCTCGCATGAAGAAGGAATGATCTTTTTGCATGCCGTAAATATAAACGATGCAATCGAGAAGCCTAAATTTATTACTTTATTGTTTCTTTTTCGATACGTTAAAATTACTCTGTATCAGCAAACTGAACTTTGGAAATATTTTCAGCGCTTTGCAACAATTTCAGAAATAGACGTGTTATCATCAATTATATCTACCTTTACCCATTACTTTCGCAACACTGGCTTATGAACATTATCCCCGGTGAATTACTGGCCCAAATAGACTCTCCTGCAGATCTCAGGAAATTCAGAGAAGACGATCTGGTACAGATTTCAAACGAACTCAGACAATACATAATCGATATTGTTTCGGTAAAAGGAGGGCACTTTGGTGCCAGTCTGGGCACAGTCGAACTTTCAGTTGCATTGCATTATGCCTTTAACACTCCTGACGATCAGCTGGTTTGGGACGTAGGCCACCAGGCTTACGGACATAAAATGCTCACCGGTCGCCGTGATGTGTTTCATACAAACCGCATTTATGGGGGCATTAGCGGTTTTCCAAAACGCAAAGAAAGTGAATACGATACTTTTGGGGTAGGTCACAGCAGCACCTCCATCTCAGCTGCGCTGGGAATGGCTGTTGCATCCCGCCTGAAAGGCGAAGATAAAAGGCAACACATTGCTGTTATTGGTGATGGTGCCCTAACGGGCGGAATGGCTTTCGAAGCCCTGAATAATGCCGGTACAGAAAAAAACAACATGCTTGTTATTCTCAATGACAACTGCATGTCGATAGATCCCAATGTAGGCGCTCTCAAAGAGTACCTAACCGATATAACAACTTCGCATACTTACAACAAAGTAAAAGACGAAGTCTGGAACCTGCTTGGGAAAATTTCCAAGTTTGGTCCCAATGCCCAGGCCATCGTTCAAAAAGTTGAAAACGCCATCAAGAGCGCCGTTTTACAGCAAAGCAATCTGTTCGAATCGCTGAAATTCAGGTATTTCGGTCCGGTCGACGGGCACGATGTAAATCGTCTGGTTCAGGTGATGAACGATTTGAAGGACATTCCCGGTCCCAAAATTTTGCATGTGCTTACCGTGAAGGGGAAAGGTTACAAACTAGCCGAAGAAGATCAAACTAAATGGCATGCTCCCGGTTTGTTTAACAAGGATACCGGAGAAATTATAAGTTCGCCTTCCAAGGGGCCTAAACCTCCCCGTTATCAGGATGTTTTCGGGCACACCCTGGTAGAACTGGCAAAAAACGATAAACGTATTGTCGGAATTACTCCTGCCATGCCTTCGGGTTGTTCTCTTAACATTATGATGAAAGAGATTCCGGATCGTGCTTTTGACGTAGGAATTTGCGAGCAGCATGCGGTTACATTCTCAGCCGGCATGGCTACTCAAGGTCTTATTCCTTTCTGCAATATTTACAGCTCGTTTATGCAACGCGCTTACGACCAGGTTATTCACGACGTCGCTATTCAGAATTTGCATGTGGTGTTTTGTTTAGACCGGGGTGGATTGGTTGGTGCTGATGGTCCAACACACCATGGTGCTTATGATATTGCTTATATGCGCTGCATTCCAAACATGATTGTTTCGGCACCCATGAATGAGGAGGAGCTCCGAAATTTAATGTTCACAGCTGTGAACACACCGGCACCTTTCAGTATTCGATACCCAAGAGGCAATGGTGTAATGGCCGACTGGCGTCGCGATTTGCAAATGATTGAAATTGGCAAGGGGCGCATGCTGCGCGAAGGTGATGATTTGGCTGTTTTAAGTATTGGCCACATGGGCAATCTGGCCGAATCAGCAGTTGATAAACTTGAAAAGGAAGGACGCAAAGTTGGCTTGTACGACGTGCGCTTTGTAAAACCTTTGGATGAGGAAATGCTCCATGCAATCTTCTCTAAATACACCAAAATTATCACCATCGAAGATGGCTGTGTTCAGGGAGGTTTCGGTTCGGCTGTGCTTGAGTTTATGGCAGATCATGGTTATTCAGCTCAGGTAAAACGACTCGGTATTCCCGATAGGCTTGTAGAGCACGGAACGCAACAAGAACTTTGGGCCGAATGTGCTTACGATGAACAAGCCATTTATGAAACAGCCGTTCAAATGCTTGGTGTTGTCGTTGAGGTGGAATAGAATAGCTGTTTTCACAACAAATTCTCTGTGAAATCATTTAAAAGCTACTCTTTTAAAAAAGTAGTTCTTTTTATTTGCATTTGATTTATGAGTGCAATTAAAGGGCTGCTCTTCTTTGCTTTTTGGCTTGTTTTAGCTCAACGGCAAATTCATGCCCAGGTAGTGAACATTGAAAGCCGGCGGGTTGATGCCAAAAAACCAGGCTGGCAAGGCTACGGGGAGCTGTGGTTTTCGTATTTGCAAAACCAAAACCGGGCAGTAAGCCTTGGTACCCGTGTGAGTCTTGTTTACCTGCGCGAAAGGCATAAATACCTGTTTATCAGCGATGCATCCTTTAACCAAACGAATAATACCAATCTGGAAAGCTCAGGCTTTCAACATATACGTTACAACTATGTGCTGGGCCCCCGCTGGGTTTGGGAGGGCTATGGTCAGGTGTTTTTTTAGTCGCCAGATGCGACTTTATCCCCGTTATACCTTTGGAAGCGGACCGCGTTACAAAGTTTATAAGGGTGACTCCATGCAAGTGTATTTGGGAAGCTCTCTCATGTTTGAACACGAGGCTTTACAGAATCCACGGGAAGCCTACTCTTCCGATAGGCTCTCCTTTTATCTGAGCTGGGTTTTATCCAAACACAAGTTTATTCGCTTCGACTGGATGCTACTTTATCAGCCTCGTTTAGCCGATTTCTCTGACCGACGCTTGCAAACAGAACTGCGTGCCGACATCGATGTAGTAAAACGATTTAAGTTACGCCTTGCAGCAAGTATTTTGTTTGATTCAAACCAACCTACGGGCGTTCCTTCAACATTCATTAATTCCCGCACCAGCTTCCTGGTGGAGTTTTAAAAAGCTTTTTGCAGAAATCTGAATTCTAATTCAGCTTAATCTGTAAATCACTGATTTTACAATAAATTCATAATTAACATCATAACAATAAACACCCTTCTGCGCTTGTCGTAGCAGTCTTGTCCATCAACATTTTCTGGAGTTATTTAAAGCCAAAAACCAAGTAGTTTATAGCATCAACATTCCGCCTTCGGCGGACGGAAAAAACCAAGTGGTTTGAATCAGCACATCAACCCATCAGCACATCAGCATTCCGCCTTCGGCGGACGGAAAAAACCAAGTGGTTTATAGAATCAACACATCAGCACATCAGCACATCAATTCATCAGCACATCAGCACATCAACATTCCGCCTTCGGCGGACGGAAAAAACCAAGTGGTTTATAGCATCAGCACATCATATCATCAGCACATCAACATTCCGCCTTCGGTGGACGGAAAAAACCAAGTGGTTTATAGCATCAGCACATCAGCACATCATATCATCAGCACATCATATCAATCACACCATTTTTGCCGGGTCAACCCAGGCCGTGAATTGTTCATCTGTTACAAGCCCTAGTTCAATAGACACCTGTCGGAGTGTTTTCCCTTCTTTATGCGCCGTTTTTGCAATTTTTGCAGCATTTTCATAACCAATATGAGTATTCAGCGCGGTTACAAGCATGAGCGAGTTCTCAAGATGCTGTTTAATGACCGGAAGATTTGGCTCAATACCCACTGCACATTTATCATTAAATGAAACACAGGCATCGCCAATTAAATTGGCACTTTGTAAAACATTTGCAGCAATAAGCGGCTTAAACACATTAAGCTCAAAATGCCCGTTCGAACCGCCAATCGAAACAGCAACATCATTGCCCATTACCTGCGCCGCAACCATCGTCAGGGCTTCGGGTTGGGTTGGGTTAACCTTTCCGGGCATGATCGAAGAACCAGGCTCATTATCGGGTATAATAATTTCACCTATTCCCGAGCGTGGGCCTGAGCTTAGCATCCGAATGTCATTGGCAATTTTCATAAGCGAAACCGCGGCACGCTTAAGCGCGCCTGAAAGCTCCACCATGGCGTCGTGAGCAGCCAAAGCTTCAAATTTATTGGGCGCAGTTACAAACGGAAAGCCGGTTGATTCAGCAATTTTTTTAGCAACTAAAACATCGTAGCCTTTCGGCGTATTCAAACCTGTGCCAACGGCTGTGCCTCCGAGCGCAAGCTCTTTAACCATTTCAAGAGAATTTTTTATTGCGCGAACAGAATTGTCGATTTGCTGAACATAGCCTCCAAATTCTTGTCCCAGGGTGAGGGGTGTTGCATCCATAAAATGTGTGCGCCCCGTTTTTACAATGGTTTTAAAGGCTTCACTTTTAGCAGCCAATGTTGCACGCAGTTTTTCCAAACCGGGCAAAGTTACTTTTACCACCTGGGTGTATGCAGCAATGTGCATAGCTGTAGGAAAGGTGTCATTGCTTGATTGACTCTTATTTACATCATCATTCGGATGAAGAACCTTTTTCTCATCGGTTAGTGTGCCTCCACTAATTACATGCGCACGATTGGCGATTACCTCATTAACATTCATGTTGCTCTGGGTACCAGAACCGGTTTGCCAAATAACCAAGGGGAATTCACCGTCCAGTTTCCCGGCTAAAATTTCATCACATGCCTTCCCGATCAAATTGCATTTTTCTGAACTTAAAACACCGAGGTCGCAATTGGCCTGAGCAGCTGCTTTCTTTAAATGCGCAAAAGCATAAATAATCTCTTTAGGCATGCTGGCCTCCGGCCCGATACGAAAATTATTTCTCGACCGTTCTGTTTGAGCTCCCCAGTATTTATCGGCAGGAACCTGCACAGTTCCCATGGTGTCGTGTTCGTTGCGAAATGCCATAAAAAATTTGATTTTGAGTGGTTATTATAAGCCCGGACATACAGGCCAGACAAAATTAGAAAAGCAGCTGCGAGTAAACAACCCCTGAATTCCTTTATTGTTCCGGCGCTGTGTTTTCAATTGAACTCTTTTTTAGATTTAGCATAATTTCATGCTGGCATGCGCTATCGTATTTATAGTTTTTTATTCTTTGTTTTTGTTGCATTCCGGCTTTCAGCTATTTCTGATGAGGCTCTGGAAAATCTGGTCTTTCAATCAGACTACGTTGCATTGGTTCGTCTGCCCAATGTTCCGATAAATGCACTTCCAAGTGTTGTTGAAAACCTCGGAACAGCAATTTATTCGAGTTCATTCTCTCCAATTAAGGTGTTCAAGTCCAATACAATCCCTTCTTTTAACGAATATTCATTTATTTATTATGGTAATGCCGTGCCTGCCGAGGAAGTATACATACAAAATGGGTGTTGTTACCTTTTTTTGAGCTGTGGTCTGCCAAAATCTTTGCAATCACGGGTTTCTCTGCTGTCGCAGGATGCTCAACCGGGTGCATTAACCTTACTCCGAGGTGGACTTATTCCTCAGGAACGGCTGAGCAGTCGCAAGCTTTCAATTTTAACCCGAAAGAGTGAATTTGCCCGCCATGCCATCCTGGGAAATACGAAGGCCTTGAAACGATATGCAAAACAGTTTGTTAAGGCATTCAACCGAAACCAAATCCTGAATCAGAACAGCGAGCAATCTGTTGCAGATTGGTTGCTTTCGTTTCAGGGCATTGACGGGGTTATGTCAGATTCCTGCGCCATACATATTTCCATTTGGCCGGGATGGTCTGATACGTTTTTTTGGGTGAATACTCCTGAAGGAAGAATCGAATACTTACTTACCATTCAGTTTGGAACCACCAGTCGGTTTCCGCTGCCACGTATAGTAAGAAATCTATATAAAGTGAGGCATGTTGTGTCTGCTCCGGGATCCTGCGATGGTGTTTTGAATCGTTGCATGGAATACAGGAAAAATGAATGCATTGACCGGTATAACAACCTCATTCAGCTAAGACTTGAAGAAGGAAGGCTCACCTGGTCGGTTGTAGATGCTCCGCTGCATTTAGATTGTGCCGACGATATGATAAGAATTAAGCTTATGCTTGTAAACTACAGCGATTCAGCGATGTTTGTCCGCTGGCCGGGAAATCAGAATTTCGGGGAATCACTTTTTCGTTTTTATCTTTACTTTCCCGAAAGCAGAACCGAGATTCCAGTTTACTTCGAGCCTCATACCCTTGCTCAAGTCGAATGCAAAGGTCCTGAGGAACACTTGCTTGCAGCAGGCGATACGGTTTCTGCCTGGTTTAGCTTAAACGATCCGTTTGGCATGCAGGGGTCATATTATTCGGCGTTTTCTTATCAAATACCAAAAAACGGCAAGGACAGTCTTGCCCAACTAAAAGTGGTTTACAAACCTTATCCGGAAGCGGTTAACGATAGTACTTGCTGGTTCCCATCGTTCGATAGCCTTACAACCTATTCGGGCTATCGCTACAAAACAAATGCTGCGCAATACGACAGCGTGCTGGTTCGAGGAAAACTAATGGAGAAGAATTATACTTACGTTAACCAATATGCACAGAGCGGTTTTTGCCACGGAATTCTAGAAGTTTTGCTCGATTATGAAAAGCTTCAATTGCATAAGGACGACACAATTGCATGGAAAATCCCTCTTTCGCCGGAAGAACTTGAGGGAGCTGAATTCAGGCCACCCTTTACATTTGAAATGATGAAACCCGGCGACAATATTGAGGTGTGGTTATTGAACTCCGCCAAAGGTGGAAAAATAAAATTTGAAAACCATCAAATCCAACTTTTCCCAACTTGTTTGCGGCTAGATACAATTGACATTTTGAAGTAATAGCCTTTAAATTATAACATAATTTTCTCCTTTTCATTCTTGTAAGCCCTTTTATTGATAAAACGAAAAAGACTCACCGATACACAATTTGCAACATTATTTCCGTCTAAGTAGTATTTCTTTAATGGAATTATTAGATTTGATTTTTGATGGATATCAGAACTCAAACAGTTTTAAATTAAGAAAAAACCTTTCAACTTATCCAATAGTAAAGTGTGGACTACAAGATTCTTTTTTATAAAGCCGGTTTTTTTACTTGTTGCAGTTCTTCAGCATTTTTCTTTGGTATTGTGCTGTCAACAGATGCAATGGACTAAGCAAATTGCATGTGGAGACAATATGTCAGCTTATGGTACAAGCATTGTCCAAGATGATACTGGAAATGTATATATAACGGGAGTTTCAGGATTCAATTATTCGATACTTCCTGATAGCATTAACTACCAAGATTTGCAAGGAGAGGCATTCTTAATTAAGTTGAACCAGGAGGGTGATTTAATTTGGAACATTAATTTACCTGGAATGTCAATAATATCGCTGGATCGTTTTAACAATATCCAGGTAACGGGATTGATTGATGTCCCAAATTTTGATTATGACCCGGGACCAGAATCACAAATAATTGGCATAAATAATCCGGATGTAAACATTTTCTTTGCAAGATATACCAATGCGGGGGTTCTATCCTGGGTTACTGGGATTTATGCTGAAAGAAATGATTTTTTTTCCGCATATACCAATTATGGAATTCCATTTATTGATCAGGTTGTCGATAGTTTGGGTAACACTTATGCTACCGGGCTATTCATTGGTCGTTTATCCGCGATAACTGAAAATGGCTTTGAGATCTTCAACTCTGGTGAACAAAATTTCAGCGATTCACAATCTTATATAATTAAAATTTCACCTTTTGGCGAAATTCTTTGGCTCAGAAACACTGTAAATCAGGAATTATTATCGATTCAACCAACATATGGTTTTACAATAACCGAAATTCATTTGCTTCATAACGGGGAACTTTTGATTAGTGCTGAAACTAGAAACATAGTTGATTTAAATTTTGATGTTGACTCTGCTATTTTATTCAATGAAAATTCGAATTACTTATACAGCTCAGTCTTTTTGCAAATAGACAATGATTGCAATTATGTGAATCATTATTCCGTGGGCGGTTCAGTAAGAGCTTCTCACATTGATAAAGATGGCAATTTAATTTTTTCAGGCTTAGCCAGTCCTGATTCGGATTTTGATTTTGGACCAGATACTTTAACATATCCCTTTACTTATGGATTATATTTTGCTTCATATAATAGCAATCTTCAATTAAATTGGATTAAACCAATTGACGCAGCTGGTGTATATAATGTGAATGTCATAAAAAAAATTACATCAGATTCTTATGGAAATTATTTTTTTACTGGAAAATCTGGTGATATTGATTTTAACCCTGGGCCTGAGGTAGAGAACGGCTATACAGACTTAAACGAAGCAAATTATTTTATTGCAAAATGGGATAAAGAAGGCAATTATATGTGGTCACACAAATTTGAGAATTATTATCAAAGTGAATTTATGAATTTGTTCAGTTTCTATGGTACTGACCTCAATGTGAATTTAGCGGGAGATATCGCAATTACAGGTGGATTCGGGTTTCCCGTTTCATTAAACCCATTAGATGAAAATAGTATATATAGTCCAAATTATGTCCCCAATCAAGATACACTAAGGACTGATGCTTTTTTTCAGAAGTTCAATCAAAACGAATGTGAAAATTTCAAAGTATTAATTTCAAATATACAATCAGTTGGTTGTAATCAACCTGGTCTTTTAAGCTTAGAAACTATCCACTTTTCTGGAAGTCCCTCTTATCAATGGGAATCATCGGATAGCGATTCGTCTATGGCTCTTTTCAACCAACTTGGATTCAAACAAGTCACCGTAAGTGCTGATACGTGCTCTGCAGAATATAATTTTTACTTACCGGGTCCCGAAAGTTCCAATCAATTTGAATTGAGCGGCAACTTATACTTCAATGACTTTGCGCCAGGTTCTGAATCAATTGTTAAAATTTCTGCCAGAAACTCTGGCTGTATTCCCTCCGATGGTGTTCTATCCATCGAATATGATAGTTTATTGAATTTTGAAAATGCTATTCCGGCTCCTTCTGCAATTAATCAAAATATGGTCTCGTGGAATTTTCAAGAATTAGTTTATGGAACCACATTAAATGTTTCAGACATATTTTTTGAAACCAATTTGAATGCATCAGCTTCAGACTCAATTTCCTTATTACTGGAAATTTTGCCACTAGTGAATGATGCAATACCTGAAAATAATAATCTTAACTATTCAATTCCGTTATTCGATTCCACAAAGCCAAATAGAAAAATGGTCAGTCCGACTGGCGTGTGTGAAGATAATTATATTGATTTATCGCAGTCTGTGCAAACTACTATCTCATTTCAAAATACAGGAAATAATACAATACTTGATTTGGTCGTTATTGACACTATTCCGAATGGTTTTTATGCTTCGGATTTTAGAACCATAGAAAGCAGCCATAATTATACTGTAGAATTACTAAATGAAAGAGTACTTAAGTTTGTTTTTAATCAAATACTTTTGCCTGATTCATCCACAGATTTCAATCTAAGCCGGGGATATATTACCTACGAATATATCCCTTTACAGCCACTCAATCCTGGATTAATTTATTATCCAAGAGCATTAATTGGTTTTGATAGCTTTTTAAATAGCTATACAAATGACTACTTTCAAACTGCAATAGAACAAATACCAGAATGCGTTAATAGTACTGGTTGGTTTGATCAGCAAAAGTTTTTAATTTTTCCTAATCCATGCTCTAATCAATTAAATATTCACACAGAAATTGATTTAGGTTTGACTAATTTCAGCTTGATAAGTTCTACAGGTCAGATTATCAAACAATGGAAAAACGAGGAGATGATTCAGATTCTGGATTTATCACAAATGAATCTTGCAAATGGTCTTTATTTAATTTGTATACAGACTAATGATGGCAATTTTATTAGAAAAAAATTTATTTGCATGAATTGAGTAATGATTTAAATTAATTATTTTCAGCCAAACAAATTGGCATTTCTGCAAAACGCAAAGCTATAAAAAAACTGATTCTAATTGATCTCCTTCTTTTTGTGCAGATTGCGTGCTGGTCGCGGAAATAAAATTAAAACAGCAAAATATTATTCTTAAAAATTTGCATTAATAAAGTTGCAGAGTACCGCCTCCGCCTACGGCGGACGGACTTAAAACACAATGCTTTTGCTTCACAAAAACTTGTGTTTTATAGCACCAGCACGTCAATTCGTTGTACTTCCGTATTCCATTAAATACGACTTAATAAACTCATTCAAATCTCCATCCATAACACCTTGAACATCCGATGTTTCGTGATCGGTGCGAAGGTCTTTTACCAATTTGTAGGGATGAAAAACGTAATTTCGGATTTGGGATCCCCATTCAATTTTCTTTTTCGACCCTTCAATGGCCGCTGTGCTTTCTTGTCGTTTACGAAGCTCTATTTCATAAAGCTGCGATTTCAAGAGCTGTAGCGCTTTGTCTTTGTTTTGCAATTGCGACCGGCTCTCCTGGTTTTTAATGATAATGCCGGAAGGCTTGTGCGTGAGTCGCACGGCAGTTTCAACCTTGTTAACGTTCTGTCCGCCGGCACCGCCGGCGCGAAATGTATCCCATTCAATATCAGCGGGATTAATCACAATATCAATGGTATCGTCAATCAACGGATAGGCATACACAGAACTGAATGAGGTATGCCTGCGCGCATTGGAATCGAAGGGCGAAATTCTTACCAATCGGTGAACTCCGCTTTCTCCTTTTAAATAACCAAAAGCAAACTGCCCGTCAATTTGTATGGTAGCTGACTTAATGCCTGCTACATCACCGTCCTGAAAGTCCACTTCAGTCACCTTGAAGCCATTTTTTTCAGCCCACATGCGATACATTCGGAGCAGCATTGAAGCCCAGTCGCAGCTTTCGGTGCCACCGGCACCTGAATTAATGGTAAGCACACAACTCAAATTGTCTTCCTTACCCGAAAGCATGTTTTTAAATTCAAGATCCTCAAGATCTTTCAGCAAAGTGGCATAGTGAGCATCAAGTTCCTCCTCGGTAGCGCCGCCCTCTTTGAAAAAGTCCAGCAATACACGCATATCATCGATGCCTGAACTAACCTGTTTCCAGGATTCAGTCCATACTTTTTTATCGCGAATCGCTTTGAGCTTTTGTTCAGCCTTTTCAGGGTCATCCCAAAATCCCGGAGCCGTTGATGCACGTTCCTCTAACTCAATTTCTGAAAGTTTACGGTCGACGTCAAAGATGCCTCCTCAGCGCATCCAGGCGCTCATCCAGCGAAGTAATCTGGTCTGGTTGTATCATAACGGGCGCAAAGATAGAGAAAGTTGCAAGCGGCCAACATCCATCCGCCTGAAAGGCGATGAAGTTTAGGAACAGCCCCGGTTTTTTCTCGTTTCCTTTTCAGCCAAGGTGAGCAAGAATTTTATTTTCCACTTCTGGCGAATCCCAAATGCTTTCAATATTTGGCATTTTCATGATTTCCTGCATAATAGCTTCCTGTTTTTCTCCTGTTTTTAAAGCATCATCGTAGGGAATATGCGAAAACGTAACCATTGAATACAGAGGAATCCATTTTTCTGGATGTTTCTCAGAAAAGCGAGCTTCAATTTTCTTTTGAAGAAGAAAGGATGCATCGGCAACACGGTCGCGCATCTCAATAAAATTGTTTAAAGCCAATTGAGCAATGGCATCGCCGTTGGGTTTGCGAAGGTTCTCATATTGCTTCAGCAAGCTGCTCCAGTCATCGGCATAGTGGTCCAAAAGTTCATTAAATACTGTGCAATCTTCAAAACCGGCGTTCATTCCCTGGCCATAAAACGGCACAATGGCATGAGCTGCATCGCCCATCAACATCACCCGATCTTTCCAGGTCCAGGGGAAACAACGAACAATGACCATGCTTGATGCAGGATTATCTTGGTATTCCTGATGAAAATCATCCATCAATTCCAGTGCATCCGGGAACATTTCTTTAAAAAAGGCTTCTCCTTTTTCGGGGGTATTCAAACTGGCAAATGATTTCTCGCCTTCAAGCGGAAAAAACAGGGTGCAGGTAAATGTGCCATCAGTGTTGGGCAGGGCAATCAACATAAACTCGCCTCTGGGCCAAATATGCAAGGCGTTCTTTTCCATCCTGAGGCTTCCATCTGCATTCGGGGGAATGCTTAATTCCTTGTAGCCATGCTCAATGTAATACTGCGAATAGTTAAATCGGGCAGTCTTCATCATTTCATTTCTGACCTCCGAAAATGCACCGTCGGTACCAACCATTAAATCTCCTGACGATTTAACCTCTGACCCTTTGTAATCGAAGGTTGCTGAAGAATTATCAAGGTTAACGGATGTGCATCGGTGTTCAAAATGAATGTTTGCACCATGTTCTTCGGCAAGGTCCATCAAACGCATATTGAGACCGCCTCTTGAGACAGAATAAATGCATTGATTTTCTTTGCCATATGCCTGATAGGTAAGCTTTCCATTGATGTCATGCATCATTCTCCCGTACATGGGAATTCCAATGGCTTTGATTTCATTGGCAATTCCAACGCCTTCCAGTGCTTTAAGACCACGCTCCGAAAGCGCAAGATTAATGGATCTTCCGGCGCTGATGCTTGTTTTTCGCATGTCAGGTCTGCGTTCGTAAATATCAACTTCGAATCCTTTTTTGCGGAAGTAAATGGCTTGCAAGGCTCCTACAAGCCCGGCTCCAATAATTGTTATTTTTCTTTTAGCCATGTTTAAAGTTTGAATTCGTGCATAATCTCCGCAAAGCGGTATACATCAGTAAATGAGTTGTATAATGGAGCCGGAGCGATCCGTATCACATTTGGCTCACGCCAGTCTGCTATAACACCATTTTGGCTCAGGTGTTCAAACATTTCCCGCCCCTGGCGGTGAAACAGCATTGATATTTGCGCTCCGCGCGATGCGGGGGTGATGATTGTAAAAAGCCCCTCAAAGCCGGGACGATTTAAAATTTCTTTCAGAAGAAAGTCTAAATAAGCGGTTAGATGAATACTTTTTTTGCGCAAACGATCCATACCTGCTTCATCGAAAATGTCTAGTGAAGCCTTATGAGCCGCCATAGAAAGAACAGGAGCATTGCTCATTTGCCAGCTTTCGGCCGTTGGAATTGGAATAAATACGGGTTCCATTTTAAATCGGCTTTGCTTTTCGTGTCCCCACCATCCGGCCAATCTGAATGTTTCTGGATTGGAAGCGTGTTTTTCATGGATGTAAACGCCTGAAACTCCGCCCGGCCCTGAATTCAGGTATTTGTAAGTACACCATGCTGCGAAATCAACATTCCATGTGTGCAAATCGAGTGGAATATTGCCGATAGCATGTGCCAGGTCAAAGCCTGCAATAGCGCCCACGGAATGTGCTACTCTGGTAATCCTTTCCATGTTAAACACCTGACCGGTGTAGTAATTCACACCTCCAATCATTACCATGGCAAGCCTGTCGCCTTCTTCAGCTATTGCATCAATTATATCCTGTTCGTCAATGTCGTACCTGTTTGGTCGGGGTTTTATTTCACGAATGATGTATTGTGGGTCATAACCATGCAGCTGCGCCTGACTTTGTAAAGCATAGGTATCGCTTGGGAAAGCTTTCTCTTCGCAAATGATTCTGTATCTGGATGCATCCGGGCGATAAAACGAAAGCATGAGCAGATGCAGATTAACGGTGAGTGCATTCATAGCAACTACCTCTGTTTCTTTTGCACCTGTTAGCCGCGCAAGGGGCGCAGCAAATTGCTCGTGATAACTGAGCCAGGGTTTTCTTGCATGAACATGACCCTCAACTCCAAGAGAAGACCAGTCCTGCAACTCTTTGTCCAGATACTCTTTCACTTTTTTGGGTTGCAGTCCGAGCGAATTGCCACAAAAATATATAGCTTGTTTGCCAGCAAGATGCGGAAAGTGAAATTGATCGCGAAAAATATGTAATTCGTCGAGCGTATCTTGCTCCGAAGCGTATGATGAAGAAAACTCCATTGATTTTTTTGTCAAACATCAGGATTCTACCGCACCTGAACAAGAAATTATGATTTGAATGTGTGGATTTAAATCGAGTCAGTTAATTGTATGGGCGTTTGATAGTCAGGTAGAAAAGAAAGTTTAATGGTCTGATGTATTGTTAATTATATGTTTCGGTGTGTAAATAACACGCGTTAGAATGCCAAATTATATTTGGCAGTAAATTCCGAAGAGCCGATTTTCAGAATAATATTTGGTATTTAAAAATGATAACATCGCATCAGAGCGACTTTTTTTAAGAAATCCGAATTTGACATTTCAAATATTCGTGCAATTTGTTTGAAAATGCAAAGTCGTTATCATTGCAAATAATTGATAATCAACTGAATAAATATTTTTTCGTTTAAATAATATTTTTCTTGTGCATGCGATATTATGATGTATCTTTAGTGGAACAATAAGGAATTCGCTAAGGAATGCCTTAATTGTTTTTAAATCAGCAACAAACAATCACATTGGTTGTTAAGGATGCTAAAAATGATCATAATTTTTACAAATATATAAGCTGTTTTCATGATAGAAGCGGTTGAAACAACAACAGACCTTTCAGGTCAATTACAGAAAGTATTCGGTTTTACCTCATTTAAGGGAGAGCAAGAAGCAATCATAAGAAATATACTGGACGGAAACGATACCTTTGTTATTATGCCCACCGGTGGTGGAAAGTCAATGTGCTATCAATTGCCGGCGCTTATTTCAGAAGGAACGGCAATCATTGTATCTCCGCTCATTGCTTTAATGAAAAATCAGGTAGATTCTATCAGAAACTATGGAGGAGATCACGGCATCGCTCATTTTCTAAATTCTTCGCTTAACAAAGCGGAAATAATGAAAGTAAGAGAGGATGTAACCAATGGGACAACTAAGCTGCTTTATGTAGCGCCTGAATCGCTTACCAAAGAAGAAAACGTTCAGTTTCTTCGCGAAATTAATATCAGCTTTTTCGCCATCGACGAAGCTCACTGTATTTCAGAGTGGGGACATGATTTTCGTCCGGAATATCGCCGTTTGAGAACCATTATTGAAGCCATTGGCACCGTGCCGATTATGGCTTTAACAGCTACAGCTACCCCTAAAGTTCAGGCCGATATTATGAAGAACCTGAACATGGTTGATGCAACCCTGTTCAAGTCTTCCTTTAACAGATCCAACCTCTATTATGAGGTTAGACCTAAAAAGGATGTTATTAAGGAGATTATTCGTTTCATTAAGCAACATCAGGGTAAATCCGGAATTATTTACTGCCTGAGTCGTAAAAAGGTAGAAGAGCTGGCCGAAACCCTCAACGTAAACGGCATTAAGGCGCTTCCTTATCATGCCGGACTGGATGCTTCTACACGGGCACAGCATCAGGATAAATTTCTGATGGAAGATGCTGATGTAATTGTAGCAACCATTGCGTTTGGAATGGGAATCGACAAGCCGGATGTGCGATTTGTGATTCACCATGAAATGCCGAAAAGCCTCGAAGGGTATTATCAGGAAACCGGTCGTGCCGGTCGCGA
>Ga0169931_10006664_pt1 | contig 17323 bp, 14 predicted proteins | sample Kivu_15m_20L_FD_129675 | JGI IMG/M metagenome (GOLD analysis project Ga0169931, IMG submission 129675) | Freshwater microbial communities from Lake Kivu, Western Province, Rwanda to study Microbial Dark Matter (Phase II) - Kivu_15m_20L... | ecosystem: Environmental > Aquatic > Freshwater > Lake...
AGGGCAATTTGCTTTGCCTTGGCATCGAGCATATGACAATACCGTGGATTTCAAGAAAAACATTAGATTTCAAAGTGATCGCGTCTATTTCATTCACCCACAAAACATAAAAAAACAAATTCCTAACTTTATTCAAATCGTCCAAAATGCTTTAACCTACCCTTCATTAAAACACGCTCAGCGTCCGGGTGAGGTTGATTTATCGGGTTCGATTGAAGATTGGGTTCCAACAACGAATAAGGATTTAGTTATTTTTATTAGAGGTTACAATACAATCCCGGAGAAACTTAATCGCTTATTTGATTCATTAAAAAAACAAACGGACCAAGATTTCGAAGTGATTTATATGGATGATGCCTCTATCAATGCCAGTCGGCCATATATGCAATTTTTGATGCAACACGATCCTTGGATTCAATCTAAAGTGTTCCCTATCTTTAATCATACAAATATAGGATCGTTAGCGAACCAAGTGTTCGCGATGACTTCCATGATTAAGAAGCCTGATGCGATTATCGTGAATGTGGATAATGATGATGCGCTCATCTCCCCTATGGCCATTGCCCGGATTCGCCAAGCGTATGTCCAAGATGGAGCAGATGTGACGATTGGTAACGTATTTAGACGTGATAAACCGGTCAAAGAATATCAACTGATTGATTTTCGCTGGCCTTGGCAACGCCATGGCGACAACATTTGGCTACACCCTAAAACCTTTAGGAAATATTTGTTTGATCAAGCTATTCCTTACCTACAAGATGACCAAGGAAAGTATTACTCTGTGAATACGGACTTTGCGATGATGTTACCAATATTATATGTAGCAAAGAAGCCGATTTTTATTGATACCGTTCTATATTATTTTGAACCATCACCCCAAAATCAACGTAAAATAGGATTGTACGACGAAAAACTAGTCATGCAAGTTAAGACAACCTTACTTGAACGTTGGAGGCAAATCTATGAAAAAGATCATCACCATCATTGGCGATAGCCAACTAAAAGACACTGATCAAGCTTATCAACTTGCGTTGACACTTGGGAAAACATTAATCGACCATCAATATCGGATTATGACAGGTGGTTTAGGAGGTGTTCAACTTGCCGTATGTCAAGGGGCAAAACAATCTAAACATTATCTTGAAGGCGATACGATCGCCATCCTCCCTTCCTTTGATAAGCAGGATGCGAATGCATATTCAGATATCGTGATACCGACTGGTTTAGATCTAGCTCGCAATATCATTAATGTAAGTTCAGATGCTGTGATTGTGATGGGTGGCAAAGCTGGAACGCTAAGTGAAATTGCTTCCGCTTGGTCTTTATACAAACTGATTATTGCATTTACCCAAATTCCAGGATGGGGTTCCGACTTAGCAGGTAAAAAAGTGGATAATCGAAAGCGTTATGAAACGATTCCAGAAGATCAAATTTATCCAGTTCAAGATTCCCAAACAGTGATAGCGTTACTAGCTAAATATATACCCTTATACAATAAAGCTCATCACGGGATTAAATGGAGACAATAAGATGAATTATAAAATGGATTTGCATTGTCATACCTCACCAGAATCGACCGATGCAAAGCAAACTTATCTTGAGCTGATTCACACTGCTAAAAAACATGGGGTTCAATATTTATCGATCACCAATCATGATAGTGTTGATCATCAAGAATTATTTAAACAAGAAACTCAACGGCAAGGCCTCCACTACATTAAAGGGGTTGAGGTCACCGCAACTTTAACGAACACCGCGATTCTTGGTTACCAAGTTGAAGTCGATGTCTTAATTTACAATTATGCTTGGAATGAAGAAACATTTAAAACCTTTATCAAAAAGTACAAAAAGGAAAATGATAAACGTTTCCTGCAACGTAAACTTTTATTAGAAAAGAAATATGGGATTGATTTGTCGTCAGCAAAAGCGGACCGAAATATGGCAGAATTACTTTTCCAAGCAGGAAAATTTCCTTTACTTCGTGATGCAAAGCATTTTATTAAATACGATGGTTCAATGAAACCTTTTGCGAAGAAACACGTCTCATTAGAAGAAACCATTGTGGAAGCAAAAAAGCAAGGCGCAACGATCATCATGGCACATCCATTTCGCAAGACGCTAAAAAATCTTGGCCCCTTTACTGTTGAAGAAATGTATAAACTCATGCCATATTATCATCAATTAGGTGTCGATGGTCTAGAACCCTATCATCATGAAAATATGGATGAAGATCATTATCTTGTCATTTTGGAATATTCAAAAAAGCATAACTTATTAATTTCCATTGGCAGTGATCGGCATGACATTAGAGAAAGTCAACCAACCCACTTCTTTTTTGACATTAAACTTGATGAAATGCTATTAGAGAAAACGATTAACCAATTGTTTAACAAGTGATAACTTTTTCTTCTTTTTTTGTTATAAATTATAACTTTTATAACGAAAAAACTAAAAAGAGAAACTATATAAACAAGCGATATAATGTTAATATAAAAATTCGGGGGATGATTCATGAAAATAGCGGTACCAGGTTTAGGTTATGTCGGATTATCCTTGGCAATCTTACTTTCTCAAAAGCAAGATGTTATTGGTTTTGATATTAATGAAAAACGATTAGCACAACTTAAGAACAAACAAAGTCCAATTATCGATAAAGAAATCCAAGAATACTTGTCCTCAAAGCCATTGAAACTTACCTTTACAAATCAACCTTCCATTGCATTTAAAGATGTTGATTATCTTATTATTGCAACACCTACAAATTATGATCCTGATCTTAACTACTTTGATACTTACTCTATAGAATCTGTGCTAACTGAATTCCTAAAGATAAATCAAAAAGCACTTGTGGTCATTAAGTCCACTGTACCTGTTGGATATACTCTAGAACTACGTAAGAAGTTTAATTATGACAAGATAGTCTTTTCTCCTGAATTCTTAAGAGAAGGAAAAGCACTTTTTGATAATCTTTATCCTTCAAGAATTGTAGTGGGTTCCTCTCTCCCTGAAGCGAAACAATTTGCTATGTTACTTAAAGAAGCATCACTAAAGCCTGAAACGCCAATACTTCATGTGAATTCAACTGAAGCTGAAGCAATTAAGTTATTCTCCAATACTTATTTAGCGATGCGTGTTGCTTTCTTTAATGAACTTGATACGTATGCAGAAACTAGAAACTTAGATTCTAAACAAATTATTGAGGGTGTTTCATTAGATCCTCGTATCGGTAATTACTATAACAATCCATCCTTTGGGTATGGAGGGTATTGCTTACCTAAGGATACAAAACAGTTATTAGCAAATTTTAAGGATGTTCCACAAAATATCATGACCGCAATTGTAGACGCGAATCGAACGAGAAAAGACCATATCGCTGACATGATTATTAAACGTAAACCTAAGGTTGTGGGTATCTATCGTTTAGTGATGAAAAATGATTCGGATAACTTTCGCTTTTCTGCAATTCAAGGTGTTATGAAGCGGATTAAGGCAAAAGGAATAAAAGTGATTGTTTTTGAACCCGTTCTAAAAGATAAAGATTTTTTTGGATCAGAAGTTTACAATGATTTTAATGCATTCAAATCTCAGTCTGATTTAATCATATCCAATCGTATGTACAAAGAATTAGAAGAGATTAAATCTAAAGTTTACACGAGAGATCTCTTTAATAAGGATTAAAATGAGAACAATCTTAGTTACAGGTGGTGCTGGTTTTATTGGAAGTCACGTCATTGATCACTTATTAGCAAGTGGTGATTCAGTAATCAATATTGATAATTTTAATGATTTCTATGATAAGTCAATCAAAGAATCGAATATACTTGGGCATCTGAAATTTATCGACAAGTATAAATTAATAAGAGAGGATATATCGAACAAACAATTTTTGTTCAATGCACTTAAAAAGTTCAAAATTGAAGCGATAATTCATTTGGCTGCTAGAGCAGGGGTTAGACCATCCATTGAAAACCCCCATCAATATTTTATTGATAATGTTATCGGAACTCAAAATATCTTAGATTACGCGAAAGACAATAATATTAAGAATCTCGTCATGGGGTCTTCCTCAAGTGTCTATGGGAATAACAAGAAAACACCATTTTCTGAAACTGATCCAGTTGATAATCCTATTAGTCCATATGCTGCTACAAAGAAAACCAATGAATTACAAGCTTTTACATACCATCATTTATTTGGTTTAAAAATCATCATGTTAAGATTCTTTACGGTATATGGCCCAAGACAAAGGCCAGATCTTGCGATTCACAAATTTATGAAATTAATTAAACAAGCCAAACCAATCCCTTTTTACGGAGATGGTAAAACCGCTAGGGATTACACCTATATTGATGATATTATTCAAGGTGTTTTAAGTTCATTAAATTATCTTGAAACCAATTCTTCTGTTTATGAAATCATTAATCTCGGAAACAATAAACCAGTAAATCTTATTGATATGGTTAAAACAATTGAAAAGACATTCAACCAAAAAGCAATTCTTGATAAATTGCCAATGCAAAGAGGTGATGTCGAGATTACATTTGCAGATATTTCAAAAGCAGAAAGGTTATTAGGGTATAAAGTCAAAACTCCTTTTTTAATTGGAGTTGATAAATTCTCAAAATGGTTTAATTCTAATTAGCATATGAAATATTTTTTAAAGTATTTTTTTGATTGGATCATTGCATTTCTTGCTACTTTATTGTTTTTACCTTTATTGATTTCGCCAATTGCATTGTTAATTAAATTAACTTCTAAAGGGCCGGTATTATTCAAACAAAAACGTATTGGTCAAAATAAAAAGACCTTTAATTTATTTAAGTTTAGAACGATGAGAATTGATACACCTAAAGATGTCCCTACCCACCAATTAAAGAATCCTGAAAGATGGATAACCCCCTTGGGGAGGTTTTTGAGAAAAACATCTTTAGATGAAGTACCACAATTATTTAATATACTTCTAGGTGAGATGTCGATTATCGGTCCCAGACCTGCCTTATGGAATCAAGATGATTTAATTGCGGAAAGAGACAAGTATGGAGTGAATGAATTAAGACCAGGTGTCTCAGGTTGGGCGCAAATCAATGGAAGAGATACACTACCTATTCCAGTAAAAGCTAAACTTGATGGAGAGTATGTCAAAAGACAATCTTTTTTATTTGATCTTTATATTATTTTCCGAACTGCATTCAAGATTTTTAAGGATGACACTGTGGTTGAAGGTGGAACAGGTAAATTAGGTAAAGATGAATGAGAATACTCATTACCGGTAAGCAAAGTTATATTGGGAGCTCAGTTAAGACTTGGTTAAATAAAAAAGAACCTACCTTTGTGGTTCATGAAATTTCGTTGCGAAATATTGATTTAAACACTTTATCATTTAAAAATTATGATGTTATTTTTCATGTTGCGGGCATTGCACATATTTCTTCCAATAAAAAAATGATTCCTGTATATTTTAAAATTAATCGAGACCTAGCAATCGATGTTGCTAAAAAAGCAAAACAAGAAGGTGTCAAACAATTTATCTTTACAAGTACCATGGCAATTTATGGTGATGATCGTCCGATTGGTGATTTTACGCCTATTGATATTAAAAAACCTTCACCTACGAATGCATATGGACAATCTAAATTAGCTGCAGATGAGGCGATTCAAAAACTACATGATGAAAACTTTAATGTTTCAATTTTAAGGTTACCTATGGTTTATGGAGTTAACTCGAAAGGAAATTTTCATAAACTAGTTGCAATCTCAAACAAAATAGGTTTATTCCCTAAAATTAGAAATGTTAGAAGCGCACTTCATATAAATAACCTCTCTAAATTAGTAAATCTTATTATAAATAACAAAATAAGTGGTGTTCTTTATCCACAAGATGCAAAATACTTTAATACTAATGAATTTATACAAAAATACAGGGAGAGTTTAGGTAAAAAAACATTTTTTTTTCCTTTGACTTCATTTTTTTTCATAGTACTAAGTATTTTTAATAAATCAATCAATAAAATTTATGGTAATAAATATTATGAAACTAAGCATTCAATTTTAGACAGTTATATATATCAATCTTCTTCGATAACATCACTTATCAATGAAATTAAAGATATTTCATGTTAGTAGATTATTATCTATAATGTTAATCACGGACCCTTAGCTCAATGGTTAGAGCTATCGGCTCATAACCGGTTGGTTGCAGGTTCGAGTCCTGCAGGGTCCACCATAAATTGAATTTTTACTTGTTCTTTCTTAAAAAGGGTTACCCAATCTTAAAATTATCATTTATATAGTAACTTAGCTTGTGATAAGATAATTTTAGTTGGAAACTTACTAAAGTTGCTGAAAAGACCATTATTGAAAAGTTGTAGCGCTAAGTAGGCACACGAGCTTAATCTATCGCCTTCAGTCAATATCATAAAATTAAAACAATAAAAAATGAAAATAATCTTTTTATCTAATAGCTTTCTAGTTTTACACAAATTCAGAAAAGAATTGATAATTAAATTATTAGAAGATGGGCATGATATATATATTTCTTGTCCTATAGACCCTAAAATATCATTTTTTACTGATTTAGGAATAAAATTCATTCAAACAGATCTAAAAAGAAGGAATTTAAACATTTTAAAAGAAATTAAACTTATTAATTTTTATAAAAAAATATTTGAGAATATTAAACCTAATTTTGTATTTTCCTACACAATCAAACCCAATATTTTAGGCGCAATTGCAAGTAAGAATTTTGACTTAAAATTTATTCCAAATATAACTGGTTTAGGAGATTCATTTTTTGGTAGATTTTTACTTGAAATTCTAGCAACTGCGCTTTATAAATTTGCATTTAGAAATGTTCATCATGTATTTTTTCAAAATAAATCAAATTATGATTTTTTTATTAAAAAGAGAATTATTTCATCTAACTTTCCTTCAACAATATTACCAGGATCAGGAGTAAATTTATATGATTTCCCCTATAAAAGGATGAATCTTGATAGTACGATAAAATTTTTGTTTGCTTCACGAATTATGAAAGCAAAAGGTATCGATATATTTCTCAAGGCTTCAAAGATTATTAAAAAGAGTTATCCAAATGTTCAATTTATGGTTGCCGGTTTTTGTGAAGACGATTATCAAAAATTATTACAAGAATATCAAAATAAAGGCATTATTATTTATGAAGGTTTTCAAGAAAATATATTACCCTTATATGAATGGTGTAATTGTTTAGTTTTTCCTTCTTTTTATCCAGAAGGACTCGCTAATGTTTTGCTGGAAGCAGGATCAGTTGGTAGACCACTAATATGTACTAATTTACCTGGTTGCAATGAAGCAGTAAAAAATGGATTTAATGGATTTGTTATTGAACCAAAGAATGTAGACAAACTTGTTGAGACAATGGATAAATTCATAAACCTTTCTAAACAAGAAAAATTACTTATGGGTGAAAATTCTCATCGATTTATTTCTAAATCTTTTTCTAGACAATTAATAATTGATGAATATGTTAAAATACTAAAATAATTGTTGAAGAGGGAAAATCAATCTTGTGTGGAATTAATGGTATTTATAGCTTTAATATTAAGAATAAGGAATTTTTGGTTAAGGAGATGAATAATCTACTCATTCACAGAGGTCCAGATAATGAGGGTTTATTCTCAAATTCAAATATTACACTTGGAATGAGGAGGCTTTCAATAATTGATTTGAATAATGGTAACCAGCCATTATTTAATAAAGATAAGAACAAATGTATTGTTTTTAATGGTGAAATTTACAATTACAAAGAATTAAAGTCAGAACTAATAAACAATGGCGTTGAATTTAGTACAAATTCAGACACAGAAGTAATATTACAAAGTTATATTAGATTGGGTGAAAACTGTTTAGACAAATTTAGAGGTATGTTTGCATTTGCAATATACGACTTAGTAAATGATGAGCTTTTTATTGCTCGAGATGCTTTTGGTGAAAAACCCCTTTATTTCACAAATTATCAATCTAATTTTATTTTTTCTTCTGAAATAAGGCCAATACTATCAACTAACTTAATTCCGAAAAAAATCAATCACCAATCTATGGAAATTTACTTTCAACTTGGCTATGTACCTTCACCACACTCTATGATAGAAAATATTCAAAAGCTTCCAGCGGGATATTTTCTCAAATATAAAAACAATCAATTAAAATTATTTCGATGGTACGATCATTATGAAATTAAACCAGTTGATGAATACAAAAATTTTAATTTAAAGGATTTAATAGAAAATTCAATTAAACAGTGTTTAGTTTCCGATGTCCCTGTTGGTGTATTTTTATCAGGTGGGCTTGATTCTTCGATTGTAACTTATTATTCGAGCAAAAACTTAAATCAAAAACTGAGTTCATTTTCATTGGGATTTTCAAATAAAGATTTGGATGAAAGCAAAAGAGCAAGTTATGCTTCCAGATCGTTTAATACTTCTCACAATTTAACATTTATGAATGACAAAGAAATTCGAAATGAACTTAGCTTAATTATTTCAAAAATGGACGAACCTATATCAGACACTTCATTTATTTCTACTTATATTATTTCAAAGTTTACTTCAAGAAAATTAAAAGTTGTTCTAACTGGCGATGGAGGCGACGAAATATTTGGTGGTTATGAAAAGTATCTAATTCATACATACTCAAATATTTATAACTCATTACCTTTTATTATAAAAAGTATATTAACATTCATTTTTAAATATATAATTAATCCACGTAGTACAATTTATAGTAAATATATAAAACTCCTTGAAAATGCAAAATTAACGCCAAAAGATAGAGTTCTAAATACGATGATTCTTAATTTTAAGCCATCTGAATTAGAAACCTTGTTGTTGAATAAATCAAATATAAATAAATCATTAAATTCAATTAGGAATGATTTAAAACGGCTACTAATTAGTAATGATATAGTCACAACTTCATTACTTTTAGATCAAACTTATACCCTTGAAGGGTGTATGCTGCAAAAAGTTGACAGGGCAAGTATGCTAAATTCAATTGAAACTAGAAGTCCATTATTAAATATTGATTTAGTTAGGTATGCAAATACATTAAAATCATCAGACAAAATTTCTTTCCTAACAAAGAAAAAAATTCTAAAAAAAGAGTATAAAAATATTATCCCTTCAAAAATTTTAAATTATAAGAAAAAAGGTTTTTCTAGTCCTATAAATTATCTATTAACAGAAAATGTACTTACTTCATATAATATATTTTTTGAAAATTCATTTATAGAAAATCAAGGTTTATTTGATTACACTTATGTAACAAAATTAAAAAACGACTTTTTAACTCTTAAAAAATATGATTTAAGTAATAAAATTTGGACATATCTTGTTTTTCAAAATTGGTATAAAATTAACTTATCATGAATAATGAAATTAAACCATTAATTGTTTACTTTGGAAATTATGACCTTATTTCAAAAAATGCTTCAGGGAACAGAGTCCTAAATTTTACAACAATATTGGCGAAAAAATATCGAATTGTAAATATTTTTTATACAAAAAACAAGAATATCAAAAAAGGAAAGCTTTTAAAGCACGATGACCTAGAAATTATTACGTTCGATTATCCAAAAAATATTTTTGGTTGGTTTAAATTTCCCACATTATTTAAAAACATTAAAAATTCTCTTTATAATAATAATATTCCATTTAATAAAATAAAGTTTTTTATATTTTATGGATCTCTTTTTGTTTCTTTTCAAACATTGATTCTATTGTTAGTTTTAAAAAAATATGGAATAAAGATATTTTATGATGTAACTGAGTTTGATTCATCTAATAAAAAAAATATTTTATTTAGATTTTTAAGAAATGTTGATTATTTTCTTTCTGAAAAAATATTCCCTCAATTTAGTGATGGAATTATAGTTATCTCTAAACGAATGTTTAATTACTTTCGTCATAAAAATAAAATATTGATTCCACCATTGACAAATTTTCCTAAAAATAATTTTTTCCCATTGAACGATAATATTAAACTAGTTTTTGCTGGAACTCTCGGTGAGCTAAAAACCAATAAGCTTAACAAAGACCGAATTGATATTATTTTAGAATTAATAAAAAATTTCCCCAAAGTTCAACTTGATATTTATGGATTTACTAAATCTGATTTTTTAGATTCGTTTCCAAATATTTTAATTTCCGATAATGTTCATTTCTTTGGATTTATTGATCATAAATCATTAATAAATTTGCTTCCTCTTTACGATTTTTCAATTATTTTTAGATTGCCTTCGGATAAAAATAATTTTGGATTTCCAACAAAATTTGCGGAGTCCTTTTCTTCTAGATTACCTATTATTTCAACATTATTTTCTGATATTCCTGAATATCTAATTGATGGTTTTAATGGTTTCTTTATTCCCTATGAATTAATTGATGCAACAAAGAAAATTCATTATATATTTTCCTTATCTAGAGAAGATCTTTGGAACCTTAAGAAAAATATTCCTGAGGAAAGTCCATTTGATTTAAAATCTTATGCATCCTCTTTACTTGATTTTTTTCAGAAAATACACCTATGAGAATTCTCTTTATACTTAAACAAAACCATATTGATGGTGGACCATCAGTAAGCCATAAAAGAATAATTGATAATTTATATCGAATGGGTTTTACATTAAAAACTATTTATATACCTGAAGGGTCATACAACTTAAAATCCTTTCTCAAAATATTTGATTTAAAGAGCGAAATTAAGAAATTTGATCCTCAAATTATACATATTGTTGGATTGGAATTAATAGGTTTTTATTCTGCCTTACTTTCAAAGTCTTACAGAAAAGCTAAAGTTATTCTTGCCATTCATGGATTTTCTCAAGAATCACTTGAACTTAAAAAAAATCTTTTTAAAAAATTAATTTTAAATTTTTTACAATATTTAACACTTCTAATGGTTGATTATTTTTATTGTGTTAGTGATTATGTTAACTCCCAAAAGTTCCTCAAAAAGCATTATAAGAAAAATAAAGGTGTTCTATATAACTTACTTAATACGACAAACATAAGTAATAAACTAAGAAATATCTTAAACATTAATACCATAATATCTGTTGGTCGTATTGAAAAAGAAAAAGGGTTTCATATAATTTCAAAAATAATTCAACAAATGGAAAATTATAATGTTAAATTTCTAATTATTGGAGATGGCAAATATTTAAGTCAGATGAAAAACGACCTTCGAAATTACAGAAATGTTTCATTTACTGGCTATAAAATAAATGTTGAATATTATTTAAGGCAATCATCCATTTTTTTAACTTCCTCATTTCATGAAACATTTGGTATGGCCATTGCTGAAGCAGGTTCTTATGGTCTTGCACTGATTGCCTCAAATGTTGGTGGAATTCCTGAGATAGTAGTAGATGGAAAAAATGGTTTCCTAATTGATTCTTTTAATCCATCAAATTATATAGAAAAAATATTAATATTAATAAATAACCAAAGAAAGTTATCCCAATTTTCTAGGAACTCATATAAACTTATACGTTCAAAGTTTGATGGAAAAAAAACCATTAATAAATTGATATCAATGTATAAAGAAATTCTTAATGGTTAAATAATTTAAATAATGAAACTGATAACTGATAAAATTACATTGATGAAATCATCCATTTCTCTTTTTATTATATTTTCGATTGTTTCAAAATTTATTGGTTTATTTAGAGATATTCTCTTTTCTTATCTATACGGTACCAGTTTTATATCTGATGCTTATTTTGTTTCAACCTCAATACCAAATCTTTTGTATGCATTTTTAGGTGGTGCAATTGGAGCAGGTTTTATTCCAGTTTTCTCAAAAACTATTGAAAAGGATTCCATTAGTAAAGGCAATTTGTTCGTAAACAACCTAATATTATTGTTTTCAATTTTTTCTCTATTTTTCACAATTATTTTAATTCTCTTTCCATATCAATTTATTGATCTTCTTGCACCAGGATTTAATCAAATTCAAAGATCCATTTCAGCCAATTTTTTGATTATCACTTCACTTACTTTGGTTTTTACCACATTTGTGGCAATTTCAAGTAACTTAATCAAGTTTTTTAACGATTTCATCACACCTGTGGCTTCAGGTATAGTCTCATCAATAATTCAAATAATTTTTTTGTTTCTAAGCTTAAATTTTAATAATTTAACATTACTTCCATTTGGTTACTTTGTTTCAATTAGTATACAGGTTATTTTCTTTATTCCATTTTACAAGAATACCAAACATAAATTCTTTTTTAATTTAAAGGCAAATTTTGATCAATTGATTCAATTTTTGATAATTATATTGCCAACTCTATTAAGTGTTTCTATTCAGGATGTAACTTCACTTTTTATTAAAAGTACTTCATCCTTTTTTGAAGAAGGAACCCTATCTATATTCCATTACTCTACTAGATTGAATGATTTATGGTTTAGTTTCCTTGTAATTCCAATCTCTATTTATATTCATCCATTATTATCTAAGTATTTCTTCTCGAATGACTTTTTTAATTACACAAGGGTAATTAGCAAGTCATTAAAACTTATTTTTTCCTTTTTGATTCCGATTGTTATATTTATTTTTTACTTTCACGATCAAATAACTTCACTAGTATTTTTATATGGCAATATGGAAATCCAATCTATTAATAAAATTTCAGACTTATTTTTTTTACTTCACTTTGGACTCATTCCGATTTCATTAATTCAAATAATTGGAATCTCTTATTTCTCTAAGGGAAAAACTCATATACCAATTTTCTTTTCACTAATTAATTTAGTTTTCTTCCTTTTATTTAACCGCATTTTTATTGAAGTATTTAATTTTGGAATTGATGGTCTTGCGGTATCAACTTCATTTTCATCTTTTCTTACCTCAATCTTATTCCTCATTTATTTCCTAATTTATAATAAAACTTTAATTCATTCATTTTTTAAAATAACCATATATAGACTTATTCCATATATTATCTTTTTTTTCGGTATATCTTATTCACTTAAATTTATCTTTAATTCCTTGCCATTTAATCCTTTATTAAATTTTTCATTTATAGTTTTAGCATATTTATTTGGTTTTATTCTTATTTTTAAATGGTTCTACAGATTATATAATTTTAGAAGTTTATTAACTTGGAATTTTCTTAAATGATAAAAAAAATTAATTTTACTTTTAAAAATACAAGATTTATCCTTTTATCGATTATTTCGGTTTTTGTTACTTTAACTATTTCTGTTGCTGTTCCATATTATAAGGTTGTTACAATTTTTTTGTTTGGGCTACATGGAACACTAATTTTTTTCGCCCCGGTTAAGCAATCAATCCAAATCAAATTTTACTTTTTTATATACATTTTCTATATTCTTTGGATCTTAACTTTTTCCTACATTAATTTTAAATTTCAATTGGGAAATAGGTATTTGGACTCATCATTATTTTTCTATTTTTTTCTGATTTATAATGAATTTCGTTTCTTTGGAAAAAAATTCAAAAACATCTTATTAGTTCAATTAATTCTTTTTTGTATTACTTTGTTGTCAACAATTTATGAACTTAGAATCGATCCATTTATTATAAGAAATATAATTAGTTTAAGGCTTGATGCAAAGCCCTTTTTATTAAGATTTATTTCTGGATATGATTTTTTTTACTTGATGGTTTTTTACTCTTTGATAATTTATTATTGGCTCCTTTCAAACATTAAAAGACTATTTTTAAAACGTTTTAATTTTTCCCTATTTGAAATTTTAAGCTTTCTAATTTTTGTTTTATCAAGTATTCTCATTATTTCTTCTAATTTGCTAACTGGAGTAATAATATTTTTAATTGGAATTTTCATTATTACGTACGGTTTCTTCTTTAATTTTAAAATTAATAGAATTTTCTTTTTTTCATTATTCCTAATACCATTCATATATTTTTCACTTTTCTATTTTTCAGGTTATTTCTATTCATTTGTATCAAATTATTTCCCTGAAGGTTATGGTAAAGAGAGATTGCTCTTTATAATTGGTTTTTTTACCAATGGAAATAACCTCTCGGAAATATTAATTGAAAGAGATTATGTATGGCGGATAAGCCTTGATTCTTTCTTGAAATTTCCTATCTTTGGTTCTATTTCTTCAACAACTGTTTATTTTGAAAATAACCAATGGTTTGGCTTTGGTCAACATTCCTTTATTTTTGATACATTTTCGCTTTATGGTGGACTTATTGGATTACTTAATCTTTTTTTGATCATATTTCCGTTTAGAAAATTGATTTCTCTATTTAAAAACCATTCTTTTTTTATTATTATTTTTAGCTTTTTAGTATTACTATTTTCTTTTGTCAATAATCTTACCGGGTCAATTGGATTTGCTTCATTTTTATTATTACCTAAGTATTTAAAGGAGTCTATTCATGAAAAATAAATTTTTACTTTCAATTATTATTCCAACAAAAGATAGACAATATTATGCAGCCCGAACATCAAAACTAATGTTGGATTCAATACATGATTCACGAATTGAAATTATTGTTCAAGACAACTCAATTTTACATCAAGAAAATAAGTATTTTAATTTTATTGATCCTAGATTTAAGTATTTTTATGTTGAAGATAAAATGACAGTAGTTGATAATTTCAACTTAGCACTAAACAATTCTACTGGTGATTATGTATGCTTTATTGGTGATGATGATTGGGTACTACCAAATATTGTAGAATTGGCTGAATTCATGTTACTTAACTCTATTGACTCCATAAAACCTCTAGTAAAAGTTGGTTATAATTGGAGTAATACCTCTAATGTAAAAACAAAACTTGTTCCAAATTTATTAACTATAGAAAATTTTAACTATAAGATAAGAAAAATCAATCATTCAAAAGGTTTGAAATCATTGTTATTAAATGGTGGTCAAAATTATCAAAAATTTGATCTTGCAAAAGTTTATCATGGAATTACAAGTAGAAAAATAGTTGAACAAATTAAAATAAAATATAATACTGTATTTGGTGGTATCTCACCCGATATCTATTCATCAACTATTGTTTCACTTGAAAATCAATCAAATTCATATGAAATAGATTTCCCATTCATTATTTCAGGAGTATGCTCTAAAAGTACAAGTTCAGATAGCACTTCTGGTAAACATGTAGGAAAAATACAAAACACCCCACACTTTAATGGGATAAATGGATATGAAATTGATTATAGATTACCTAAGATTTATTCAGTTGAAACTGTTTGGGTGGATAGTTTATTCAAAGCTTTAATCAAAACAAAAAATGAATATTTAATTCAAACTTTATTTAATTTCAACATTTTCAATTATTATTTAATCAAAAATAATAAAAAATATATAATTAATAATTTTTCTGATAATAAAAGCTATATAAAATTATCTAAGAGCTTTACTTTTTTTATATATTCACTCAGAGTTTGTTTTTCTAAATTTATAAGTAAACTAATTAAAATTTTAAATCGAATTTTGAAATATACAATTGTAAAGCGGGATGTTTTATCTATTGAAATTGCCAATAATTTGATACTTCATAATATTGACGCTAACAAATTACGCAAAAGTATGGTAAAGTTTAAAAAATGATACCACTAGTAAAACCTTACTTACCCCCTAGATATTCTTTAATTCCTGCACTTTCTAAAACACTATATTCAGGTTATATTGCTGAAGGTAAACAAGTTTATCAGTTTGAAGATCAATTAAGTATTCTATTGGACACAAAATATATTTTCACTACAAATTCTGGTACAGCAGCCTTACATATTGCACTTACATTAATTGGTGTTTCAAATGGTGATGAGATTATATCAACTGCTTTAACCGCAGAACCAACTAACACAACAATTTCGCTAACAGGTGCTAAAATTGTTTTTGCTGACGTAAACAAAAATAATGGATTAATTGACCCTATCTCAATTAGGAGTAAAATTACCAGTAAAACTAAAGCCATAATGATTGTTCATTATGCTGGTATGGTATGTGATTTAGAAGAAATTCAAAAAATTTCAATTGAATACAATTTACCTGTGATTGAAGATGCCGCTCACTCCTTTTTAGCTGAGTATAAGGGGAAAAAAATCGGATCATTTTCTCGATTTACTTGTTTTTCTTTTCAAGCAATAAAACACTTAACGACTGGTGATGGTGGAGCTATATCTTTTAAATATAAAGATGATTATGACAAAGGTAAATTATTGAGATGGTTCGGATTGGATAAAAAATTGCCACGTGAGCAAAATAATATAGTTAAAGCGGGTTTTAAATATCATATGAATAATATAAATGCTACTATAGGATTAGTACAACTTAAATATCTCAAACAAAACACTTTAAAATACATTGAAAATGGTAATTATTTGGATAAAAAACTTGTCACAATTAATAATCCTAAATTTAAGTTACCTGAATACACCAAAAATTCAAAACCTAGTTTTTGGTTATACACAATAATTGTTGAGGATAGAGAAAAACTTATAAATATTTTCCGTGAAAATGGAATTACCGCATCACCACTTCATAAAAGAAATGATCTACATTCGGTATTTCAACCAAACTCTCCTTTACCTAATTTAGATCTTTTTTATCCTAAATTACTTCATCTTCCTGTTGGTTGGTGGGTAAAAAAATCAAAGTTAAATTTAATTATCTCAATAATTAAGAAAGGTTGGTAGCATTGATTCCTTTATTGAAGCCTTTCGTTCCTAAAGTAGACCTCGACCATATTTTATACTCTGGAAAACTTTCATTTGGAAATTATGGATTACAGTTTGAAAATAAATTAATGGATTTTATTAAAAATGATCTCCTAATATTGGTGAATTCATATCAGAATGCTTTTCATATTGCATTGAAGGCTTTAAATATAAACCCTGGGGATAATGTAATATTGTCACCACTTGCATGTTTACAAACAACACAAGCCTTAAGATCATATGGTCTTAAATTAAGATGGGTTGATATTGATATATCCCTTGGAACGATAGATATCAACTCTTTAAAAAAGGTTTGGAATAAAAATATCAAATTAGTTGTTCATAATCATTATTGCGGACTTATAGGCAATATTGATGAAGTCAATAATTTTTGTAGATCCAATAATATTATTCTAATAGATGATGCAATAGAAGCATTTGGTTCCGAATATAAAAATAAAATAATTGGGCATAAAGATTTTTCTGATGCAACAATATTTTGTTTTAATCCAGTCAGGAATCCAAATTCTATTGAGGGAGGTGCAATATCATTTAGAAATAAGATTCATTATTCTAATGCGAAATTAATTAGGGATTACGGAATTAATAGAGAG
>Ga0169931_10006666_pt1 | contig 17318 bp, 9 predicted proteins | sample Kivu_15m_20L_FD_129675 | JGI IMG/M metagenome (GOLD analysis project Ga0169931, IMG submission 129675) | Freshwater microbial communities from Lake Kivu, Western Province, Rwanda to study Microbial Dark Matter (Phase II) - Kivu_15m_20L... | ecosystem: Environmental > Aquatic > Freshwater > Lake ...
CTTTAAAAATGACCCTTAATTGAATTTAATAATCATTCATTTGGAAAATAAGCCAATTTCTTATGAAATATATATGCTTTAAATCTCAAAGTAAAATTAGGCTTAATTCAAAACCCCTTAAAAAATGATTAAATTTTTTTTTAAATTAAATATTTATATTCTAAAATAGTTTATAAATTCTATATTTAAATTATTCAGATTGGGAAATTATTCAAATTTGATTTTTTTTCAATTCTATTAAGAATTCTTTCATCAATAATCGATAATAATTTAAGATCTACATCGCTAACTTTGTTTTCTCTAAGCATTTTATTGAAATATTTTATAATTTTTTCGACTCTATCTTCATCAAGATTTTCTTGATAATCAAATGCTTCCGCATAGGTTTTAACTTCATGTACAATCTGACCCTCAGTTGTCTTTTTAGGTTTTTCCAAATAATTAAAAGCAAGAAGCTGTTCAGGAGACAAGAGTAAATATTTCAATTTTATAAAGTTTTGAGAAGTTTTCATTATTCTCATAATGTCTCTACCGGAATTCACATCTTTTAGAATTTTATTGTACAAAATGTTTTTATTCTTTATGTTTTTTGAATGCAAGCAACTCGGACAGAAAATCGTAGATAAATATTCCAAAGGCCTTAATTTTAATTTTTTATATGAAGTGCTATTTAATTTATCTATATAAATTTGTGAATTCCTAGACAAAGAAAATGGAGGTTTTAAATTAATACCATGTACAGATGAACTAAAATTTTTAAACGAGTTATCTATATAATTAAAAGAATGAAGATCGAAATTTCTCCTATTAAACTTCTTGATATTCATCTTTATACGCCCTTTAGAAATCGAAGATTTCAATTCTTCATCCTGATTAAAATCAAAAAGGTTATTCATAATTTTTATGTTAAATTTCTTTTTTACATAGAGAACATAAAAAAATCTTGTCACAATAATAATCACTTGAATAATCCCACCAAGATTCGCAAAGATATTCTGTAATTTAATATATGTTCTAAGGTAAGTTTTATTCTGGTTAGACATATAAAATTGAAAAATGAAGATTAAACCATCATTTTCGTTATCTTCGATTATTTTGTAATCTTGCCGTATTTTCTGGAAGCCCAATTTTTCTGACTTTTTCAACTCACTGTTGAATATAATACCATCGTCAGTATAGACCACATAATTTTCAAAATGATAATCTATGCCCTTATACAAATTAGGTTGCATTACGTACCAATCTTCTGAAATAATAGTTTTCATAGGTGAGGAATAGTTCTTAGAATTCACTAACACAGATTGATAAAATATATTAAAAAATAGTCTTGATAAGCTATCTTTAATTATCTCTTTAGACTTACATGGCTTCTCTTCTGTGCTAAGAGTATCGTTATTACAAGTTTGGACCTTTAAATAGATATACTTGACGTAATCTACAGTCCAAAATCCCCCCATTGAATGATTTAAATTTTTTATACACTTGAGTGGTCTCATAACTGCTGGAGATAAAGGAAATGTAAGATTATTATTCAAAAAGTATTCTGAACAGCTTGTAAAGGAAAGTTCTGTTTCAGTATAAATTAAAGTACCATTCTTATCATACTCGTTAGTGTAGTACACTGGGACTACTTTTAAAATTGTTTCGTCATCTAATGGATTATTTTGATGATCACTGAAAAAATAACCGAGGAAAAAATTTTCATAATTTATTGTGTAATTAGGATAAACATAACCTAAATCCTCATCAGAACCTATAATAGAAGGCTTTTCTTTTTTATATATATCATGTCCTATTAACCAGGCATTTACAAGTACAAAGGCTATACTAAAAATTGTAAGACTGCCTCCTAGTAATGTGCTGTATTTTTCTTCACCTTTATAGGATAGATTTATATTTAAAGAATAGTAATCTAAATACTTTAAGAATGATTTCATTTTATTAAAAATATATGTAATTGATATTTTAATTATAATCAATTATTATTTTATGGTGGAAATAATATTAATCTACTATAAATAAAAATAATGTAAATATATATATATAAATGTTTTATTAATCTTCATTTTTATAATCTACTTCTGCCTAAGATCAATAAATTTATATTTTTAAATTAAATATAATTTTTTGATGGAATATACAACAGATCTCTCAATCTCAAATAAATCTACTATTGAAGAGAATCCATTCGATATTATTTATTATGGATCTCCTTCAAAACCAGCTAACTTGAAATTAGTCAAAGCAAAGAAACTTCCTTATGAGAGGACGCTTGTAATAGATGTAAAAACAAACAGTACAATTTCCTCTAGCTTATTAAATAAAATTAGTCAAAGCCATTTAGGACCAGAATACTTTAAATTCCATATAGTAGCCCTTCCATGTAACGATTTAATCTACAAATTTCACGATGTAGAATTATCTGAATGTATAAATTCAGGAGATAATATCCTCGACTATGGAATGGTAAAAGTAGATCATGATATTCAATCAGAATTTACTGGTTATCAATCAGGGGGGCGATCTTCTATAATCAAATTCAAAGGGAAATATTACAGACTTAAAGGATGCGGAAATCTATTCCAAGGATTCACACTTAGAAAAATGGGTTTTCCTAAAGATGGGATCGAATTAAGAGGTTGCCAATTCAGGCACACTGCAATTAGAGAAACCTTTATGAGTGATAAAATAAATGAGATATTGAATGAGTTTGGATTTCAAGTAGGTAACAAATCAGTTGGTATATGGTTATATTCCGATATAGAATCAAAAGAAAAAAAACTTGAGGATTCATTAAAGAGAATAGATAAATTTTGTTCAGTTTATGAAACTGTTTCAGAGAAAAGACTTGGTGTTCATTTATATCCTACTATCGAGCTCATTTTATTTGAATATTTAAAACTATTTATAGACGAATTTAAAAGCGAAACGATTAGCATAAATCAAAATTATAAAGAAATAATTGCTGACTTGTATCCCCAATCTAGGGTTGTTTATAAAATTAATAATCCAAATACAGGCTTTGAAACAAAAGATATTTTTGAAATCGAACCCACAACTACATATGTCCCTAATATCGAATTAATTAGAGAAGAAGGAGATACTTTGAATTCACTTTTTGACAAATATAAAATATACGCTGAGCAAGATAATAATCTTACAAATATTTTCAAACTGATAGAAGAGAAATCTTCAACAAACAAAATTTTAAAATTGATCTCCAATCCAGAATCATTTAAACAAATAATTAAAAAATTTTTAGCTAGTAAAAACATTTACAAGTTATTTAACGAAAAAGTGAATCCAAACTCTGAAGAAATCATCAACAATAAAATAGAAAAAATATATCAAAATTTAACAGATAAATCCAAATATACTCTGCTAGAATTAATTGGTTTAATCTACGCACGAACAGGATGGGAGAGTGGGAAAATGAAGAGAATAATTCAAAATCATGATATTAACTGGGGAACATATGAAGATCTTCCCTTTAGACTGCACTGCAACGCCCACACAGATAATTATGTCATAGCCCCCAGAAATTTAGAAAATAATAAAAATCTTCTATGCATCGTAGATTTCGACATGGCATTTTTCAGAAAAAATTTCTTCAACATCGACGATGTAAACAATAAAGAAAGATATGGTTATCCAGATGATTTCTTATTCGACAATTACTTTAACATGGAGAGAGTATATTTAGAGTGGGAATTCTCAGGTTCAGAGAATGTGATCTCGTTAGAAATTTCTAAAAACGAAATGAAAGAAAACCCGCAATACGAATTTTCCTTTAAAAATTTTTTGCACATTCTAAGAGATACCGCAGTAACATCATATAGAGAAGGATATCTGCTTAAAGAGTTCTTCTACGAAGAGCGATATTTAAATTTATATGAAGATTTATACGATTTAATAGACTTAGTATTATTGATAGGACACGACCTGATTGGATAAATTATTACGAAAAATTTTAATCAATATTATCTATTTCAATTTTTAAAAGCATTAAATTTAAATTTTATTACTAGTCTATAACAATAAAAAATATTTAATTAGGTTTATCCAATCTATAAATGAATGAAGAAATATCTGTAGCTATTTGTATTTTAAATTCTAATTGCTTATGATTCTATTAAAAATTCATTTTCAATCATGAACAAAATATTTTCATAAACATATTTAAATATGAAATAAAGATCGTTTATAATATGATTGAAATAGGATAAATTTGAATTTACTTGATTGTCTTCTAAAAATGTGGCCAACATTTTGAATACATTTCTAATTTTTTCGAAGAGTTCGATATTTAAAATCGCATAATTATTTAAATCTAGCAATTTTTCTGCATCCTGTTCTATGAATAAATAATATTCTCGTTCTAACTCAGAATTTTGATTAATTGAAAGTCTTTGAAGAAAGTTAGTGATATTGTTGATAATTTCATGATATCGTTTGGCCATGGATTCTCTAATACTCATATTGTTGTAGAATTATAAAACTTAATAATTACTTTAAATAAACATTAAAAACTCAAGTGAAAAATAAAAAGTAAATTAGTTTCTAATTATTTAACTAAATCGTAAATTAATTTTAAAGAAAATTAATAACAATCATAACTAAAAATGTATTTTCATAATATATACAGCTAAATTTAATAGTATATAATATATACAAATATCATTTAGTTGGTTACTTACTCAACAACATCTGAATAGTTTCATTTTGTTTATTTCTGCTAACATCACTCAAAACTTAAAACTCAGAATTGAAATTATTACTGATTAATTCGAATTCCATATTTAACTCGTCGATTGCTTCATCAACATTCCAATCATATTTTATCATTATGTTATAAATAACAATCGGATGTTTTGTACTTATCCCTTCTTTGATTATTTTGTACATAATTTCCTTTTGATTTTTGGGAATTGCAGTTAATATAGGAAACATCGAGAAATATTCATTCAAACTTTCTTCCTCTTGGTCTAAATTAATTTCAATCTTGATATCCACCGATTCGCAATCGATTTTCGCATTAGGATGATAAAGAAATATTTCAAAGTCATGTATTTTTATTTGTTCTTTAGATTCACATTCTAAAAAGATTTCGCACTTTTCTCTTGGATGCAAGTCGAAATCTACTAAATATGGAGTTACAATTAAATCTTTATTATTCCTAGTAAGAACAAGTAGTTTATTTCTAGGCATCATATCAGATTCATTATAAATGTAGAATGGGATCTTAAATTTTTTGTATGGCCTTACTGAAATATAATTAGTAAAGACGTGAGTTCTTAATTTAAATTTCTTTTCAAAAATGCTCTCAGATATTTCTCTTATCCTTCTGAATACATTTTTAGTCAATTCTGGCGTTTTAATTTCTTGTTGTGATATGACGAGATTCAAAATTTCTTCTTTTGATGAAATATGTGCACTTTTGAATTTTATCATAGGATGGAAGTGAGTAGGTTCGCAATTTTCACAAGCCGCCATATTATTACAAATGCAGCATAAGAATTTATTGAAAAAAATATTTCTGCTACAGATTGAACATATATCATTAAAAATTGCGTCAGGTGGTGAAGAGTCTTTAGAGATATCTACGAATTCTAAATTTGATCCTTGAAGTTTTATGTTGTTCTGAGAATCTCTTATAAATTTTTTTTCTATGTTAGCATCTCTTAACTCTATATTTGAATTTGAGGGTTTTTCAATACATAACATGTCTGAGTTAAACTTATTTATTGGCAAAATTTTGTTTAAATTACCAGGATCTGAAAAGGATGAGGAATTGACAAATTTTTTATTATCTAAATTATAATTTAAATCGACCGCGGAATTTTCAATAATCTCATTTACAAATTGTTTAACTAATAAGAATTCGTCATTTGTTTTATAATCAATCACGTCTTTATTTGACCTCTCTTTTACAACGTATTGTGATTGTTCAATTTCCGTGTTTAACTCTAAATATAATTTTAGACAGTTTTTATTATTAGAGGAAAGGAATCTATAATATGTTTTATCATCAAGAATTTGTGTTCTTTCTCCTAGATTATCTACAGAAAAATAAAAAAGAATTATATGATTTTTGACATCATTTAATTCATCTCCAAAATTGAAAACAGATTTCACCAGTTCAATTAGAGTATCGAAATTTTCAATATTCTCATTTATTCTTTTTGTTTGGTTTTTGTGAATTAATTTTATGCCTGCCATTTTAGATTTTCCATTAGATTCTCCTTGCATTTTATTAGTTAATTATAAAAAATATAAGTGTATGTATAATACAATCTTAAAAGAAATTATAAATCTGTTATTTAAAAATGAGAATTATTCTAAATTAAAATTTATCAAATTTCAACACTTGATGATTTAATAAAAGAAAATAATAATTTTAATTCAATTTTGCATATGATTCTCTTAACTTATTCCTCATCATGCCCATAATTTAATGACTCTCCTAAAATTCAAAAAAATTTTTTTACTTCTATGATGTTCAGTTTTTGCTTTTGTTATAACATCATCTACAAAATCAGAAGACAAACTTTTTATCAAGGAATTTTTCTCGACATTTCCTAAATAAATTAGTTTTAATACATGTAAAAATATTTATGTACCATCCTCTAGACTCTCACCTCTATGGTGAACAACAAAATTCAAGTCAGAATTTTTATTAAGATTCATTTCACTAAATTCCTTTCCCTCTTTGATTTTCTTTTTATTCTCTTCCTTGATTTTCGCAAGCTGGTTTGGGTCGTTAACATAAGCGCTGCTTTGTACTGCCATTTCATGCGCTCTTTGGTCTTCTTCTGATATTTTTTTCAGGACTGCTATTTTTGTTGAAATTTTCGGGATGCACGCTTTAAAATCGCAAGGAATGTTTTTTCCTTTCCTAGGATAATCTAGGACCAAACCCTCCTGGGCGCATTTGAAATACATCGCACAAAATTCTATTATATCCTCAGGTTGGTTGCGAAGAATTTCTTTGGAGAGGTCGTGTAAAATCTCAGGAAAATTTTCTGGTATGGGAAATTTTTGAATGTATTTGGAAGCCATTTAAATATTTTACACACTAATTTACATTCAGTTATTATCTAAATAATTTATCAAAAAATTATTTAATTTTAAGAATTCGTTATTTATTCATTTGCTTAATAATTTTTTGATAGTTTTATTTAATCCTCAAATTAATAATTCAATAAAACATGCTTAAAGACGGTCAAAAAGAATACTTAGTACAAGTGACTGTAATTGAAGGAAGATATTTTGCAGCTAAGGATAGTAATGGAATGTCGAACCCATTTATTAAAATAAAATGTGCGAAACTTGATGTCCAATCCACTGATGTTATATATGAAAGCTTAAATCCGGCATGGAATCAAAATTTTACATTTCAGGGACTGATGTTAAGTGAAAATGAAATACAAACTTCTGAATTGGAATTTGCAGCATATTCAAAGAATCGTTTTTTTGGGAATGATCTTATCGGAAAATTTGCAATAAATTTGAGCACATTGTACAAGAATAAAAATCATGAGTATTTCAACGCATGGTTAGTTTTGGTAAATGAACAATCTCCAAATGACCCACAGGGGTACCTTTTGATAAATGCCTTTATTATAGGTCCAGGAGATAGGCCACCTGTTCATGACGCTAACGAAAATGTGAATCAAGATGTTGCTGATGAAGATGAAGAAACGGATATAAGTTCAATGAACATAGAACAGTTAAAAGCTTATCAAGAAAAAAAGCAAGGTGTTATCGTACTTGGAAAACCAACAGTCGCAAGAAAGGCCTTCCAATTATCTGTATATATCTTCAAATGTGAGAATATAGTTAGTTTCGATTCTGCATTCGGTCCTACAAAGCCTAATGTGTTTATATCAGCAAGAGTATCTGGTCTTGTACAAATAACTAAACCGGTTAAGAATAATAATCCAGTTTACAATCAGAAATTGCGATTTCCATGTCACTTTCCTTTTCTTAATGATAAAATAATTTTAAGAATGTGGAATAAACAATCAGGGTCGGGTGACATATTCATCGCAAATATTCCAGAATTCCAAAAGCATAATGATTTCTTCAATATTAGTAAACTAATTTCCCTGGGGGGAAAATTACCAGCAAAATGGATTAACTTGTACAGTATCCCCCCTCATGAAAGAAATCCAGATGTTAGCCTTAGTAAAAAGATAAAACACCCTAAAGAAGGAACCTACTTCATGGGTAGAATATTGTTAAGTATATCGCTAATCGCTTCTGAAAATCCTAAATTCCAGCTGGCTCAAACACAACCCTTCATCGATCCAGATACTCAAACATATGCTTTATTTTGTGATATTTACGAATTAAAAGATTTAAACGACAAGACCTTTGATATTCTTGTATGGTGCGATTGTAGAATCGGAACATACACAACAGGCGATAACAGAGCTAAAAAACCGATAAATAATGAACGCGTTTATTGGGTAAATGAGGAAAAATCAAAGGAGATTAATCTAAATCAAATCGTGGAAAATTTTCCAAAGGATATTACACAAGTTCCAGACATTTTTATAAATCTCTACACAAGATGTACAGGAAAAGCCCAAAGAATAGGGTATATTCGTTTAAAAGCAGAGGATGTAATCAAATGGGAGCCTACTCCTAGATGGCTTCATTTTAAACCTCTTGACATGGATAATGACTCCCCAGGCAGTGTGTTACTCAATCTACAATTTTCTATTAAATCAGAAAATACAAAGAGAGTTTTTAAACAAAAAGGAATATCACAAAAATATGTCTTGTATTCTTATATCATTTCTGGATTCGAGTTGGATCCAAAAGACGATAATGAAAATTTAGAAACGGAAATTAATATCAACCTAGATAAGGAAAACATTAAAACAGAAAAAATAGGAATAGGAAAATATCCATTCTGGAATGAAATTCGTCAATTTAAAGTGGAATTAGATTGGAAACTCGATTTTACTCCTGATGTAGTTGTTACTGTGTTTAAATTAGTCAAACAGATTTTCGGTTCAGAAAAAGCTCGTGTCGAGATAGGAAAATTTACTATACCAGTACGTACCATCAAAGCTAAGAAGAAAAAATATCCGCAATATTTTAATATAATCAAAAATAATCAAGCTGTCGGAAGAATCCTTGCGATGTTTTACATAGTAGAAGAAAAGAAAAAATCAAAGGAATCCATCGAAGCTATTTTCCCTCTATATAACTCCCTAAAAGTTAAACGAATAGCTGATGTCAAAATATTCATTCTCGGATTAAGAAATTTAGATTTCGAAATTGATCTTAACAAAGTAGAATTGGAAATTTTCTTATGCCAACAAGATAAACAAATTCCTCAGGGTACCTCTAAGGAATCTCTGGAGTTAGAAAAAATAAACCCTTCACCTAATGATAATTTAGATAAAAATCTGATTAATATCGTCAGAATATTTGAATTAAAAAATGTCATAATTTACGGAAATTCTGAATTCCAGATATATCCCTACATCAAAATTCTCATACGACAAAAACATTTTTTCTACACTCAAGAGAGATACATAATGTTTAATTTATCTGAATTCTGTTCAGAAGTCAGTGAACATACCAAGAAGATCTATCGCCTTATCTTCCAACAAAATTTGGGAATTACATCCTTAGATCAAGAACAATCTCCTATAGAGGGTGAGATCCTTATTGAAACAGCAACCGAAAACAAATTCACAGATGAGACAAACGAAGATGAAGTAAAACTAATACCTGCAAAAGAGCAAACAAATAAAAATAAAAATTTAGATTACGATGATGAAAAATATGTAACGATGATTACAAAATATAAGAACATGGTCGTAAGTGAGAATATTGAATTAGAATGTATGCATAAAGACAAATTAGAAGAAAAAGAAGCAAAAAAATTATTAAGGAAAAAAATTGTGAAGGAACTAAGAGATCTTATGAAAATGACCCCATATACCAAAGAACAGAATGAAATTATGATAGATCTTCAAAACAAACTGTCCGATTTAAAAAAGCCTCAAATGACAGAACCGATGTTCTTTGGCTTTGACGATATTGCAGATGAATATGATTACGGAAGAGAAGTGTTTAAGGAAGATATATACGAATTCCATCCTGATATGAAAATCGAACATAAAAAGAGAAATCTTTCCTATATCCCGACTGGACTGTTTACTGAAAAACATGAAGTAGTTGAGGGATATATGAAACTCGGTAAGGAAACAGATAATTTTATCAAATTCAATGTTCAACTGAAGTATAAAGATGGAAATGAAACTACCTTAAGTAATGAAGAAGAGATAACACAAGCAATTGCAAAACTAGAATCTAAAAGTTTAGCAGGTAGCGATAAAAAGAAAAAATCTGAAGAGGAAGAAAAACTTGAAGACTATAAATTAGAAGAAGAATTGAAGAAAGAGGTTATGAAATATGATATTTTTAATCATGATTATGTAAATATTATGCGTGAGATCTATCTGATGAATAAGGACCAGGGAGGAGGAATCTCTAGATCTAGCAAAAACAAGCTATTACCTTTGAACTCTTTAAAAGTAAGAGTCTATGTATACAGGTGTCTGAATCTTACCGCTCAAGATGACAACTGTGGTATTATAGACAAAATGGCTGGTTATTCTGCTTTTAGTCGCGCAAATGCTTATCTTGAATTGGCAGTTGGAAAAGGCGAAAATGTTGAGAATAGGGGACTTAAATTTATAAATGACAGTGTATCATATGTGGCAGACACGCTTTCTCCTAATTTTTATAAATATTATGAATTAGAAGCAGATTTGCCACAGGACTGGCTATTAACAATTAATGTAAAATCATTCAAAGAAGGATCGATCGTTCATAATCTAATAGGCTCTACTACAATTGATTTAGAAGACAGATATTTGGGAGATTCGAGAAATAGAAACATACTTAAATTAAAATCATTATATATCCATTATAGTGAAGTTTTAAAACGGATTGAAAAGAGTGATGACGAGGAAAAAGATCAAAAGCTCGAGAAAATATTGGATAAGCTGAGTAAAATAAATGCAAGAATCGATCAACTCAAAGTAGTACCTATTCCTGTTGAATACAGACCGCTTCTTAAGCCAGGTAAAAAGACAGCGCAGGGTATAATAGAAATGCTAGTAGAAATTTTTCCTATTACAATAGCAAAGATTATGAAGCCACTGAAAATAGAACCCCCTCCTCCTGAAGAATATGAACTGCGTCTTGTTATATGGGAAACATTCAATCTGGCATATGGGAAAAAAGTAAGGAAAAATATTTTTACTAAATTTTAGAAAACTATTGATGTTACTCTGAAAGTGAAATACGATCCTGAAGGATGGCTTAGCGATGAAATTATGAAAGAAACAGATACTCATTTAGGCTGCGATAATGGAAATGCTATCTTCAACTGGCGTATGAAGTTTCCTATCAAAATTCCTTGCACTTTCCCTAGGCTTTATATAACTGTTTATGACTTCAATGCGATTTCAAGTGACGAGGCAATAGGAGAGTGCTATATATCTATGAAAAGAATTTTTAAAAAATTGCTACAAGAAGGTAAGATGACTATTCATCGACAACGATTCCCCCTAACTCAGCCTAAAGACCCTGGAGAAACAAAAGGAGAAATAGTAGTTTCGTTCTATTTAGTTCCTAAATTCGAAGCGGAAGCGAACCCAGTAGGAGAGTCCTGGGATGAGCCAAACAGAGATCCTAAACTTGAAAAGCCTAAGGTTGGAAGAGGAATTCTAGATTTCTTAAAAGGATCTTTCCTAGATTTTTCTTCCTGGAAATTCAACTTCTCTTTATTCGGAGCTCTTAAAACTATGATGATAATTGCTCTCGTTTTGATAGTATTTATGATTCTCTTCGTCTCTCCTGGAATTTTAACGGGCTAAATATTCTATCTATAGAATATAAAATAATTATTAAATTGATTCTTTTAAATAAATAAGTATGTATCTAAAACCTTTTATTTTTAATATATATTTTATATTATTTTGAATTAAATTTATGATCAAAATTTCTAAATTAAACAATGCCATAAAATGTTAATGTTCTAATTTTATATCGCAATTATTTAAATAAAATTAAAAATTTTCTAAGCGTTTAAATAAATATATGTGTCATATTGAATCTAAACAAATAGCAATTCCTTTTAGAATAGCGTCATCTATCTTGCCAGCAAAGGGTATTTTTAACTTACAAATAAACCGTTCTCTAAAGATATTTTCATAGACGGGTATCTCCTAAAATTATAAAAATAATTTATCAATATAAAAATTACCATTTCTTTTTCTGAGAATATCATACTTTTCTTTTCTACCCAGTATAAATTCATACTAGGCAATGCAATAATTTCACTTTTATCTCCACTGCTGTCAATCAACTGTCCTCCTTCTAAATCTGAGCCTTGTAAAAACAATCCAGATATCTTTGCAACGATTATATTAGGATCTTTTCTGGTATTACTAAAATCACAAGCCAATTCAAGTTGATCTATAGGAATTTTATTTCTCCTCGCGCTATTCTGCCTTAAAGCGCTGATAAAAGCATCAGGGTGAATAAAATCAGCCAAATTTAAAGGATTCTCTAACAAATTGTCATTTATTGCATAATTAACGTAGGATATGACACCAGTTATTTTCTTACTTAATGATTTTATGTAATTCAAAGGCAGTTCTGGTCCCTCCCACAGCTTGATCCACGCATCTGGGATTTGATTTTGTAACAGACTGTTACAATTTTTTAGAATATTAGAAGTAATTAAACCGTTTGAAAACAATGATTGCGAAATTTCGTTGAATGTCTTTTCTACTGCTAAAATCAACTCATAAATATGCGAGGCTTCAGATTTTATAAATATTTTTAAAGGATCTTCTGTGTTAATTATTTTAATTGCAGTTCTCGAAATGGAATCTACAATATCTTGAGTGTAAATGGATTTCCACATGTTGAAAATCGGTAATAACTTCTCTCCTACTAAAGTTTTATCAAACTTAAACGAATCAGACGAGATTGAGTATATATTATTTAGCTTCAGGATTACTTGCGCACTTGTGTACCTCTGTACACTTCTATCCACATTTTGAGGGAGCCCAAAAATTCCGGGCTCGTCTACATCTGGAATTGAAGAAATTAAATCAATGTAGGATTTCAAATTCTTACTCATCAAAACTGGAAACTTATTTAATATTTTTTGATTGGAGTTAGTTAAAATATTCCTGTTTAGAATTTTAATTATATAAGTCATCATCACTTTGAAATCGAAATCATTATCGATTCTTCCACCGAAGAATGAATTGATTACCAAACCTTGTATATTCTTCCAGACTTTTTGTGAATCATATTGTTTTAAATATTCTACAATCGTCTCTGCTGAAACTTTTAGGTCAGAATAAGAAAATTCATAAAATTTTGACCATCCTTGAGGAATGTAAGTTCTTCTTTCTTGTAAAATTGCGTGAATTAATGCCATCGCGAAAAGAGTTTGGAGAACTAGTTCTGATTCGTTGGTGTTAATTTCTTTAAAGAGACTATTAGACCAGATCTGATAAATTCTTTCCATATTCTTTTTAATTCCTGGGGGAGCTTCGTACGTGATTTTGGTGCATGTTTGTAACAAAATAGTTGAAAATTTGGCATGAGGTTCACTTGTTAAGAAAAGCCTAAAATTCTTATTAGGGTCTTTTAGATTTTTAATCTCTTTTTCTAAAATGGGTAACCAAGAAATGACAAATGTAAATTTTTCAAACAGACCCATTGCCCTTTCTTGGCCGTTTCTTTGATTTTGCTGATGATCTTTTCGTTTTCTCCACCTCCCATGGGTATCTCGAAGTAATTTTCCCTACCTACTTGTTCTGCTGCAAAATCTTCTAGTTCCCGACTTGGATCTGACCCAAGAGTTGTTACAAAAAGTACAGGAATTCTGTTATCATTTTCATCTTGTATAAGCTGATTCAAAGACATAGAGGGAGGATTTATTGAGCTTAATTCTAAATTTTCACAGATAAAATTTCTCATTGCTGATTCAAGACGATCTGGTCTTAATACTTTTATAATTAACATTTTATATATTGTGGAGATTGAGTCCAAATTCGAGACACGAGAGAAGAATTTATCTAAATCTTTTTCTGGAGTACTTGACTTGCATATCGCATCCCAAAATTTGTTATCTGAAAATTTACAAACATTTGCTAAATTACTGAATGAACTCGAAAACAACGAAAATATTTCTTTCCTTTCGATTGGTACCCATGATGGAATAGAAATGTTAGTTGATGAATTCCCATTTAAAGTTGTGTTTCCTAAGAGGAAATCCAATTCGAGTTTTTCTTTGTAATTCTCGTTATCAGAATAAACGCTCTTAATAAAGAATAAACCGTACAATAATAAATCAGATTTAAAAATTGATCTTGAATAGTAAATGAAGGCTTCATTTGTAATCGATTGTATATATTGTTTAATTTTTAATGTGAATTCAAGTGACGCGCTGTTGTTGTGGCATTTTTTGATGGTATTTTTATACAAATTAAAGAAATTTTCGAGTGAAAATTGATACATGGGATTAATTTTATAAAGATCCTGGAGTAAAAGATATATTACAGTGGATAGTTTTGATAGAGGTTTATAAATGTCTCTTTTTTCATCTATTTCTAATGATAATTTCAAGGAACTCTGCAAACTTTCTTCACTTTTCATAGACTTGGCTTTGCTTTCTTCTAAGGATTCAATCAAGGCTTTATTTTCTATCAAATTTCCTTCGATATTAATTAACTCTTCAAGAAGCTTCTTTTCAACCTCTGCTAATTCTAATTTTATCTTGTCTTGATCTTCCAAAAGTTCATTCTTCTTTTTTTCCAACTCCGGCTGTTCTATGTCTATGGTTATGCCTAACAGAAGTGCTTCTAAACCAGATCGAGTAACAGTAAAATTCACAACTGACAATGCAGACATAATGTTATTGGTAATTTCAACAGAAGAATCTCTTGTCGATAGATATAATCTGAATCTATCATGAAGGTCAATAATTTTATCACCGAGTTTAATTATATTCACAGGACCTCTCTTACTTGTTTCCATTCTGATAAGTGGTACTAAAAACGACTCAATTTTATCTACATCAGTGATTAATAATATTTTCCCAAATCTGATTGCTAATTCTAAGTTGGTTAAAAGTTTAGAATCTTGCAGAGAAACTGTTTCTAATGGATTATTCTTGGACGTAGTATAATTTTTAAACCAATTTGTGGCTATTGTAATAGGATCTATTATAAAACTAGTTTTAAAAGAATATTTTATTATAGCTGCATTTTCTAGGGATAGATTGTCAGTAGGAAGTCCCATCGATTTTAGTCTGAGTGAATCTGACTCTGAGAATAAGAACTTCGTAGTGCTTATGAATTTCTTCCCTCCCATGCCTCTTTTTATGTTGTAAATCCAATTGTTTATCATCTTTTCTCTAATCGATTCGTTGTAGTATCCTAAGAATGTTATGAATGCGCTAGAAATCATCGTGTTATAGGGCAACATTTCGTTCTCAGCTACTAATTCATTTATTTGATTTTGCCATCTGATTTTTTCACCTGTTAGTTTTCCTAACAAACTTTTAGCCTTATTTAAAAGATCTTCAGTCTTTTTACTTTGAATTTTTAAAAGCTCAGTCTCTCCCATTTTCTTAGAAAAATTAGACTTGTGCTCTTCTATTCCTTGATCGATTTTGATAAGATCATTATTAATTGTAATCAATTGTCCCTTACTCTTTGATAGCCTTTCTTCAACTTCTTCAAGTGCAGATTCTAAGGGTCTAATATTTTCCTTAGCAGCGTAGTACTTCGTAATAGCTTTGATGTATTCTGAAATTTTAGCACTTGAGACATTGATTTTCTCTGCATATTCTTTTTGGAAAAATGTGGGATTAGCTGAGACAATGGCAGTGACTTTTTTGACATTTTCCTTTGATAATTTTTTAATGTCGAAATTTTTCAATTGCGAAATAGTACTCATGTCGAAAGTAGCTTTAACACCCTCTGATGTTAGGTCTGAATACCCGATCAATTGAAGAGCTGCCTTAAGAACTATATAAATTTCTGGTTTCAGTACGGCGGCTTTAAAATATTGCTTCATTTCTGCCAAGGCGGAGGAGTCTAAAGATCTAATAAGATTCTTAGCTCGCTCAACTTCTGGCATTACCTCCTTTAATTCGAATTCTACTTTAGCTCTGTTTTCTTCCACTGTCGTAGTTTCTTCAGCAATTTCTTTAGATAGAATTTCTAAATTTGATTTTTTATTTGCACTGATTGTCATGGCCTCCTGGATTTTAACCAAAGACTCGTTGGCTTCTTTCGATTTGAGTTCAATTTGAATCTTCTCCTCCTTAGATTTTAGACTAAGCTCCTCTACAAATTTTTCAGCTTGTATCAGTTGATTTAAACCAGATTGTAGATGGTTCAAATTTTGAGAGGAATTGTCTAATTTGTTTATGATGAGTTTTTTGAAATTAAATATGAACTCAATAAACTTTCCATGAGTTGAGTTAAGTTTATTTTCCTTAACATTTTGATAAACTGTAACGATGTCAGCTATAAGACTATCAAAAACATTTTTGGGACTAGACCCTGCTATTATAATTTTCGTTTTTAATAGCGAGTCGAAAGTTTCTTTTAACTCTTCTTTACAAAATTGTGTAAGTGCATTTTGAGAGAATTCATTGAACCAAACTATTTCACATTTTGTAACAAAGGCAGGATTATTGAGTAAATAATTATTAAAATCTTTATTGTCATAGTCGATTAAAATAACTAATTTCAAATATTTTCTTAACCTGGAAACAAAAAATTCATAGATCGACCTAAATTCTGTTTGCTCTTTATACTCGCTCGTTAAATTTCCATAAAATCCTTCCATTTCTTCATTAGTAAATAGACCAGGCACTTCTCCAGAACACAGAATAGAGTTTATGTACTCCAATATTTCAGATTTTGTAATGTGATGTTCTTCAATTAAGAAGATTGTGTTTCGTCCTTCAACACCAGCAATTTGAAAAACTTCCTTGATATTCTTCTTGAATTCTTTTATTCCGTAGTCTTTTGTCAAGGATGGACTGTAAATTTCGAAATTTCTGGAAGATGCGATTATTCTTACTGTTTTCTTTCTCCCTATTGAATTTGTTCCGATAAGAAGTAAATTAGTGAAGTTCTTGTTTATTAATCTATCTACGATTTTATACAAATACAAACATTCATCGAAATCATAAAAGTAGATTTCTTGGTTTTCTCTTTCAAATATCATCTTTCCTTTCTGAAGTA
>Ga0169931_10006667_pt1 | contig 17318 bp, 14 predicted proteins | sample Kivu_15m_20L_FD_129675 | JGI IMG/M metagenome (GOLD analysis project Ga0169931, IMG submission 129675) | Freshwater microbial communities from Lake Kivu, Western Province, Rwanda to study Microbial Dark Matter (Phase II) - Kivu_15m_20L... | ecosystem: Environmental > Aquatic > Freshwater > Lake...
CAAACTTAAAGTTTCAAGCCTCTACTGCTGATGCTGGTACACATGTTGGTCAAAGTATCCGCAGAATTCCAGATGGGGGCAACTGGGCAGGTGTTGGTGCAGGAACTTATGCCAATTGCAATGCACCTTGTTTTGACCCAAGTGTATCTACTTGCACGGGTACAGCAACCGTTACCTCTGCTCCAGGAAATGCACCCTTCACCTATTTGTGGGATGATTTTGAAAATCAAACTACGCAAACTGCAATTGGATTATGTGCTGGGACTTACACCGTTACGGTTACTTCTGCCAATGGGATTGTTACAACCGTCACAGTTACCATATTGGATTATGTGCCTCCTGTTTCTTTTAATTTCACTCCTTCATTTTGTATAAATAGTCCTGTGGTACCAATGAGTGGATATTCGCCAGTACCTATAAATAACCAACAAGGCGTATTTTCTGGATCCGGAGTTGTTCAAAATAATTTTAATCCAGCTTCGGCAGGACTTGGCGACCACACACTCACTTATACTTTTACAGATCAAAGTGGCTGCACAAACACCACGCAAACCGTTGTTACTGTTCATCCCTTACCTGTTTTGAATATTGCAGCAATTCAACCCGTATGTGTATCAGCACAACCCTTTAACTTGTCCGTAAATCCAGTTGGTGGAACACTTTCTGGACCAGGTATTTCGGGAACGACTTTCAATCCAGCAGTTGCGGGAGTTGGCACTCACACAATAACATATTATCTCACAGATACCAATGGATGTTCAAACTCAAGCACCATTCAAATCGTGGTGAATCCAATACCCCAAATCACATTTAACACGCCAAACGCGTTTTGTATAGACGATGCACCTCAAGCACTTTTGGCCAATCCAGCAGGTGGAGTTTTTACGAACAACAACAATCCGGTTACCACTTTTAATCCAGTGTTATTTGGTGCTGGCAGTCATGATTTCACCTATACCGCGGTAAACAATTTTGGATGTAGTAACACAGAAAATTGTACTATAAATGTAAATCTTTTGCCCGATGTAGATTTTAACATCACTACAGACTTGTGCTTGAATTCTTTATTTTACCCATTCACAGATTATACAGTTTCTCCAACTGGAGGTTCTGTTGTTTTTTCTGGACCTGGAGTTCAGAACAACAGTGGTTTTTTAGCTTCAGACGCTGGAATTGGAACACACTTAATAACACTCGATTATACGGACTTAAATGGATGTCAAAATTCAGATGACGCAACGGTGAACGTATTTACCCTACCTGAATTGAGCGTTGTGAATAATTTACCTCAATATTGTATCACAGATTCTGTAACTAATTTTGAATTCACCCCTGCAGATGGTGATTTGTATGGACAATCTGCGAGTGGAAATCAATTTTTTCCTAACCAAAACCCAGCAGGCGATTATGCGTTGGAATATATCTATATCGATCAATATGGCTGCACGGATACGCTCAATTTTAATGTTGAAGTCGCGCCTTTGCCTATTGTCGAAATTCTTACACCGGCCTATGTATGTTTGAATGCCGCGCCTTTTCCAATCAATACAATTCCAGTTTCTGGGGACACAATTTTAATCAATGGAACACCTGGAAACATCATCGTGCCTTCTGAATTGGGAGTGGGTATTCATGAGATATACTTAGAATACACTGACAATATTGGTTGTTTCAATAGCACTACTCGTCTGATGTACATTGCGCCGCTTCCATCCATTTCTGTGAATCTAGATCCAGTTGAAGTTTGTCCACCAGTAGTATATACTTTGTTTGGAGAATTTATTGACGGTTCCAATTGTCAATGGAATTTTGGTGATGGTGGTGTTTCTAATTCCTGCCTACCCATTGACCACATCTACACAACTGCCGGTTGCTACTCCCCTATTTTTAGTGTATCGAATGAATTTGGATGCGTTTCAGACACTACACTAACCGACTTAATTTGTGTTTTTCCACAGCCAAATGCCTATTTTGAATACGCTCCTACGGAACTCACGATTTTCAATACATCAGCCCAGTTTATCAATCTTTCTTCAGGAGCTTCGCAGTACCAATGGATTTTTGATATCAATGGTAATCAAACCACTTCGAATCAATTGAATCCTGCTTTCAATTTTCCTGAGTTTCAAGTCGGTTCATATCCCGTTACGCTTTCTGCTATTTCGTCTGATGGCTGTATTGATTCATTTTCGGTTATCATTATTGTCAATCCAGAGGTAATCATTTATGTTCCAAACACCTTTACCCCAAATGGTGATAATAAAAATGAAGTTTGGTCGATTTATATAGATGGGATTATTCCTTCTACTTTTACGGTAGAAATTTTTAACCGTTGGGGCGAGTTGATCTTTGAATCGGGTAATCCATTTTTTACTTGGGACGCAAGCTACGAAGGTTTACCCGTTCCATTTGGTACCTATGTGTGGAAAATTAAAGCACTCGAGGCATTTTCTAATGAAGAAAAGGAATGGATCGGCAACGTGAATGTAATCCGTTAAACGAGCTATTAACACTTCCTTTTAATAACTTAAATGAAGTCATTCAATTCTCACGGTGTTAACTGTTTACTTTTGGTTCCGTAAAATTAAAATCATGAAGTTTTTTATTGACACTGCCAATTTGAGCGAAATTAGAGAAGCCAATGACTTAGGGATATTGGATGGTGTAACAACCAATCCGAGTTTGATGGCCAAAGAAGGTATTACAGGATTCAGTAATATTCTCAAACACTATGTAGATATTTGCAACATTGTAGATGGCGATGTTTCTGCTGAAGTAATTGCCACAGATTATGCCGGAATCATCAAAGAAGGTGAAATGTTGGCCGATTTGCATCCAAATATTGTGGTAAAAGTGCCAATGATTAAAGACGGTATAAAAGCTATTTCATATTTTAGCAAAAAGGGGATTAGAACTAACTGTACTTTGATATTTTCCGCGGGTCAGGCGATTATGGCTGCAAAAGCAGGAGCATCATACATTTCACCATTTGTGGGGCGATTGGACGATATTTCATTCGATGGTCTAGACTTGGTAGAACAAATCAGAGTCATTTACGATAATTATCTGTTTGAAACGGAAATTTTAGCTGCATCCATCAGAAACCCAATTCACATTATAAAATGCGGAGAAATTGGCGCAGATGTTATTACCGCTCCTTTAAGCGCAATCACAGCACTTTTGAATCACCCATTAACAGACAAAGGTTTGGCGCAGTTTTTAGCTGACTACGCAAAAGGCAACTAATAAACGTTATAAATAATGTATATCAGCATCAATCCAGACAATATCAACCATAGACACATTGAAGAAATTGTTGATTTGTTGAATAAGGATGGTGTAATCATTTACCCCACAGATACGGTCTATGCTTTAGGCTGTAAATTGACTAGTAAAAAAGCGCTTAACGCAATGGCCCATTTGAAAGGCATCAAGTTGAATAAGGCCAATTTCGCTTTGGTTTTTGACAGCATGAGCAACCTTTCTGAATATGTGAAGCAATTCGACAGACCAATTTTTAAATTGTTGAATCGCGCTTTACCGGGACCTTTTACTTTCATTATGGAGGCCACCAATGCCCTGCCTAAACTTTTCGATTCCAACAAAAAAGAGGTGGGGATTAGAATTCCAGACAATCCTATCGCAATGGAAATTGTAAAAGCACTTGGAGTTCCATTGGCTACAACTTCGCTCTACGATGAGAACGACGACATCATGGAATACTACATTGACGCGAGTGAAATATTGGAAGACTATGAGGATAAAGTAGATGCCATTGTTGATGGTGGATTAGGAAAATTGTATGGTTCAACCGTTGTGAGTTGCATTAGTGGTCAAGTAGAAATAATTAGACAAGGTTTAGGAGAATTGCCAGTATGATATTGTTGATCGATTTTGGAAGTAGCAAAGCACCGCTCATAGAAGATATTCTTATGAAATTTGCTTCTGTAGAAAGAATCGGCTATTACGATTTTGATGATAAAACGCTTCAAAAATACAGTGCTGTTGTTTTTTCTGGGGCACCAATTTTACTATCTCAAATCGACAACAGCAAATACATCGCAGATTTTCAATGGGTTAAACAATACAACAAACCGATTTTGGGTATTTGTTTTGGTCACCAACTATTAGGCTTGCTTTTCGGAGCTAGTGTTTCTTTGCAACGCGAAGACCGAGGTATGCAGTGGATTGAAGTGATTGCGCACAATCCCCTCTTTGATGATTTGGAAAACCTAGTGGAGATGCAAGAAGACCATAGCGAAAGCATTTCTGTGGCACCTGGTTTTGAATTGACAGCTACTTCCGATTTTACGGTAAACGAGGCGATGCACCACAAATCCCTGCCTTTTTTTGGCGTTCAGTTTCATCCAGAGGTTTCGGGAAATGCTGGACAATTGTTGCTCGAAAATTTTTGCAAATTGGTTAAACTCTTTAATGCTTAGCACATGCTGTTGAATAGAATTTGGATCGGATTTTTTCTAATTGCTTTTATCACAGCATCGGTAAAGGCATTTGGTTATGCCGATTGGGATATATTCGACCGCATTGTAAAAGCCTTGTTCGAAAGCACGGTCACAGGTTTTGAACTTTCTATAGGTCTGACAGGAATTTTAGCACTTTGGATGGGCATAATGAAAATTGGTGAAGATGGAGGCGCGGTAAACTATTTGTCTAAAATGGTAGCCCCACTGTTTACTCGACTTTTCCCAGAAATCCCACAAGATCACCCTGTTTTTGGCACCATCATGATGAATTATTCCGCCAACATGCTTGGTTTGGATAATGCCGCCACGCCAATAGGTCTCAAAGCTATGGGCCAATTGCAGGAATTAAATCCAGATAAGGAAACAGCCTCCAATGCTCAGATTATGTTCCTAGTGTTGAACACCTCTGGTTTAACCTTAATTCCCGTTTCTATCATTTCGTATCGATTGCTGAGCAATTCAGCGAATCCAACTGAGATTTTTCTTCCTATTTTATTGGCAACCTATTGTTCAACGATTGCGGGATTGCTTTTTGTTTCAATAAGGCAACGTATCAATCTTTTGAACGGCGTAATTTTGGCTTATCTCGGCGGGCTATCCTTGCTCATCGGCGCTTTGGTTTTCACCTTGTTTGCCTATCCCGAAAAAATCGATTTTATCAGTAAATTTTTAGGCAACTTCTTATTGTTTTCAGTGATTATATCCTTTATTTTATTGGCGGTTCGCTCAAAAATTAATGTTTACGAATCGTTTATAGATGGAGCGAAAGGTGGTTTTGAAGTTGCTATAAAAATTATTCCCTACCTCATAGCTATTTTAGCAGCAGTTGCCGTATTTCGAGCTTCTGGCGCCATGGGTGGCGTAATGGATGGTGTTCGGTATGCGCTTCAAGCTTTTGGTGTGGAATGTATGCAAATCGCCGATGCTCTACCCACCGGGATTTTGAAACCCTTTAGTGGAGGCGGCGCAAGAGGAATGATGGTCGATGTATTCAATCAAGATGGTTTGGGTCCTGATTCGTTTGCAGGTCGCTTGGCCTCGGTATTCCAAGGTTCAACAGAAACGACCTTCTATGTACTTTCTGTTTATTTCGGCTCAGTGCAAATCAAGAAAATCCGTTATGCTGCAGGAGCGGGTCTGTTTGCAGATTTTGTTGGTATCATCGCTGCAATTTTTATTACACTCATGTTTTTTAGTTGCTGATATACAATAACTTAGAAGTTCTTACAAATTCAGAATATTCTTTCAATTTCCTTAAGATTACTTTCTACCTTTGCCTACCGACTTATGTTGTATCAACTTGCCAGATTCATTATTGGGATTGCCCTGCGCATCTACTACAAACGAATAGATATTCGCAATATCCATCATTTGCAAACAACCGGTCCTAGTATCATTATCTCAAATCATCCCAATACCTTGATGGATGCGCTTTTGTTGGGATATGTGAGCAGACAAGAAATTTATTTTCTAGCCAAGGCCACACTTTTCAATACAAAATTGAAACTCTGGATGCTGCAAAAAATGCACATGATTCCAATCAATCGACCGGGAGAAGGCAAAATTGAAGGTGTTCAAAATACGGATTCATTCGAGGCATGTTTCAAAGTGCTCGAACAAGGCAAACGGATTCTTATTTTCCCTGAAGGCTCGAGTTTTAAAGAGCGTGTGTTGCGACAATTGAAAACTGGAGCTGCAAGAATTGCGCTGGATTTTGAGAAAAAACACGATGGAAAAATGGGAATTGTGATTATCCCTGTTGGCATCAATTATAGCGATGCAGAACGTTTCCAAAGCAGTATTTTGGTGAGTGTTGGCGCCCCGATTTTGGCTTCTGATTTTTTGGATGCCTACCGCGCTGATTTTGTGAATACTTCACGTGATTTGACTAAAATTTTCCGTTTGCGTTTGGAAGAATTGTTAATCACTTCGCATGATGAACAAGAAGATAAATTGTTTGAAGTACTTCGCGAAATATTGGCGTCCAAGTACTTACTTAAAGAAAAAGATGATTTTAGTTTCCTTACTGAACTGAAAAATGCGCTGACAAAAATTCGGGTGAGTGACCCTTTGAAATACCAAGAATTAATCAAATTGGCCTATGAAATCAAATGGAAAAGCGAAAAAGTAGCCATCCGTGCCGATTTTGCTGATAGAAGATTTCGATCTGTGATGTTTTTGCGTCAGATTCTATTTTCGATCATCGGACTTTTTATCGCTTTTCCCGTGTTTTTATATGGATTTGTCCACAACGGCTTGCAATACCAGCTCACCGACAAACTTATTTTGCGCATTACCAAAGAAGTGGAATATTATGCGCCTTTGGCTGTATTAATTGGCATTCTACTTTATCCCCTGACATACATTGGTTTTATTGTATTGTTGCACCAGTTTGTTCACATTCCTTGGTGGGGTAACATTATATATTATGCCAGTTTACCGATCAGCGGATTATTGGCTTATTACATTTACAAGTATTACACGCATGTTTCATTCAAATGGAATTATTTCCTGCTGATGTTCAACCGCCGCGACTCACTTTTAGATATCAAAAGCAAGCGCGACGAACTGAGAAAATTATTGTTTGACTAGACTTGATCCCTATACATCAAAGTCCGTAGAACTGCTCATATCTCGATGTTCCTCAACGCTTTGTGATATTTCACTTAAACGACGGGCTATTGTACGTAGCGCATCCGAACCCACATAAATTCTCGATGGGAGCACCTCCGATTCGGTCAAATCCATGATAAACTTAGGGAATTTGTTTGGGTCACCGCCCTGCATTTTATTCAAACTTGAATATCTGGCAATTGTGTTGCGCACAGCTGTATAATCGTCGATTGGGTTTTGCGCTGTTTGCATAGAGCTGCTGTCTAAGAAATCGGTTCTGAATCCACCTGGACAAACCGTTGATACACGAATACCAAATTCCTCAACCTCCATATTAAGCGCTTCGGTGAATTGAATCACTGCTGCCTTGGTTGCACTATACAATCCCAATGAAACTGCTGTGTAACTCCCCGCAATTGACGCAATATTCAGAATAGTACCACTCTTTTTCTCACGAAAATGAGGCAAAATGGCCTTCGAAACATGCATAACTCCGAAAACATTAACATCAAATATGTCGCGGATTTCAGTCATGCTCAACTCTTCCATAGTGCCAAAGAGCCCATAGCCCGCATTATTCACAAGTACATCAATGGTACCGAAATATTGGATGGCCTTCTTCATTGCGAGATTTACATCAACTTCATCGGTGATTTGCACGGATAAAGGAAGAAATTGTTCCCCAAATTGTGCAGCCAATGCATTGAATGAATCTATATTTCGAGATGTAGCCACTACTCGATTTCCATTTTCTAAAAGTTGTTGAACCAAAAGCAGTCCGAAGCCTTTAGAAGCCCCAGTTACAAACCATGTATTGTTTTTTGACATGATGATAAATATTTATGAAATAACTGTTTACTGCTGCTTTTGTTCGCGTTGAAATTCTTGATAACGCACAACATTGTCGATGCAATCGTCTAATGAAATATACTTATGAGGATATATAGAATCCATTTTGGCAGTTGAATAAGACGTGTTGCTGAAGGCACTTTTTGCAGCATCTTTTGTCAAAGCGGTTGGTTTTCGGGTTATAAAACTAAAAACAGCGGCCAAGCGCCAAGCCAAGCCCATCATCCATTCGGGTACGGCAATGTTGGGCGACTGTTTGCCCAAACGTGCTGCTATAGCTGTGGTCATGCGCTTAAAAGTCAAATTCTCCCCAACGATAAGATAGCGTTCGTCCACAATAGGTTCTTCCATCAAAAACAAAATGCGTTTGGCGATATCCCGCACATCAACAAAGGCATTGGATCCGGGTGCATAAAATTTCAATCCTCGGTGAACCGCTCGAAAGATGGTCAACGAAGATTCATCCCAATCGCCTGGGCCAAAAATAACACAGGGATTGACCATAGCAGCAGGCAAGCCCTCTTCAATGCCCCGCCACACCTCCTTTTCAGCAAGATATTTAGACATCGCATAGCCGCTCACTTCAATATCTTCGAGCCATTTAGATTTTTCGGTGATATTCAAATTGTCGCGCTCAGGTGCTTTGCCTACTGCGGCTGTTGAACTCGCATGACAAAACCAACGGACTTTATGTTTCAAAGCCAAATTCACCATATTGGCCGTACCAAAGCGATTGATCTGAACGAGCTTCTTGAAATCGTCGTTGCGAAAAGAGACCATTGCAGCGCTGTGAATAACAACATCAATGTTTTTAAAGGCGTCCTCCAAAGCCACCAAATCATCCAATTCCGCCTGGAACCATTCGATTCTTGCCCATAGATTTTCGGTATTTTCGGCATTATAATACGCAAACAAGCGCTTCACCCGGCTAATTCTCAAGTCATTGCGATACAATGCACGAACCTGATGACCCGCTTCAGTCAAATCATAAAGGACATGCATGCCTAATAAACCTGTGGCTCCTGTGAGTAGAATCATTGCAATTTTGGCGAAAAAATAAGCCGAGCAAAGATAGTTGAAATTGGAAAGCCTATTGTTTCTAAATTCGCAATTCAAATTCTTTAGTTCAAATGGCCAAAACAAAATCAGCTTTTTTCTGTCAAGAATGTGGACACGAAGCCCCAAAATGGTTGGGGAAATGTCCTTCATGCAACGCGTGGAATACCTTTGTTGAGGAAAAAATTGTGAGCACCAAGAGCTCAACAGTTGCTTTTTCAGCCAATAAAGCCGTGAAAAACGAACCGCGTTTGATGCAAGATATTTCCATGGCCGACCAAATGCGCGTTGATTCGGGAGACCTTGAATTGAACCGCGTTTTGGGTGGAGGCATTGTTCCCGGCTCTTTGATGCTTTTTGGTGGTGAACCCGGCATTGGAAAATCTACGCTCTTGCTACAATTTGCAGTAAATACTGGTAGTAAGGTTCTTTATATATCAGGAGAAGAAAGCGAGCAGCAGATTAAAATGCGGGCAGAAAGAATTGGCATCAACAACCAGAACTGCTTTATCCTCACAGAAACTTGCATGCAGCGCATTTTTGACCAGATAGAACAAGTGAAACCTGAAATTCTGATAATAGACTCCATTCAAACACTTTATTCAGAAGAAATTGAATCAACTCCAGGTAGCATTTCTCAAATCAAAGAATGCACAGCTGCTTTTCTTCGCTTTGCCAAAGACAGTCAAATTCCAATTTTTGTAGTGGGTCACATCACCAAAGATGGCAGTTTGGCTGGACCAAAAGTTTTGGAACACATGGTTGATGTTGTGCTTCACTTTGAAGGCGATAGAAACCACGTTTACAGATTGTTACGAACAGTTAAAAACAGATTTGGTTCCACTCATGAAATTGGCATTTATGAAATGTTGTCATCTGGCTTGCGACCCGTTTTGAATCCTAGTGAAATATTAATTGGCAACAATCCAGATGCTTTGAGTGGTGTTGCAATTGCGGCAACCATAGAAGGCATTCGTCCGCTATTAATTGAAGTACAAGCTTTGGTTTCAACTGCAGCTTATGGCACTCCCCAAAGAAGTTCAACAGGATTTGACCTCAGACGTTTGAACATGCTTCTGGCCGTGTTAGAAAAACGCTGCGGATTCCGATTGGGCGTAAAGGATGTTTTCTTAAATATCGCTGGAGGCATAAAAGTTGTTGACCCAGCCACAGATTTGGCTGTTGTAGCTGCTATTTTATCGTCAAACGCAGATATACCCATAGAAAAATCCATTTGTTTGGCTGCCGAAGTGGGTTTGAGTGGCGAAATCAGACCCGTTAATAGAATTGAGCAACGTGTCTATGAAGCCGAAAAGCTAGGATTCACTAAAATTATTATTTCAGCACAAAACAAAGGCTTAGACAAATTGCGCGAAAATCTTAACATTGAAGTAGTGGCTTGTAGTAAAATTCAGCAGGTGGTGAAGGCGCTTTTTGCTTGATATAAAATTTGCTTCATTTTTCTAAATTTTGACGGTAGTTCTCAGGAATTAATTGGCTCAAAACAATTCGTTTATTAACGGTTAAGTAACGGTTATTAACCGTTAGGTCACGGCTATTCCCCGTATCCACATAAAAATCAATTAATTACAGCGATTCCATTTTTAAAAAAATCCATTGCAATTAAACAACTTGAATTTCACATTTTTCATTTACTTGATGCGACTCCCCTAAATTCTAAAAAAAATCAGCACATCAAAAAAATGAGATGCGGACTTTCTGTTTAACTGAAAAGATCTATTTAAGAGGTTCCATCATATTCATGAATGGATTCTTCGGATCCATAAAAATTGTTTTTGCGTTAGGAGAAGAGGCCAAAGCCAGCATCGCTTCAATCTGTTTCATTTTTAATACACCAGGCGTCAACGAAGAATTGAGTAGTTCATTGGCTTTTTGCTGTGCCTCCGCTTCAATTCGAATAACTTCTGCTTTGGCTTGAGCATCAATAATGGCTACTTCGCGCTTGGCATTTGCAGCAATCACCTGACGCTCAGCTTCCTTGCGTTGTTGGTCCAATATAAACTGCATGCGCAATGCATCCTGCTCTGCTTCCAGTTTTTGCTCAATTGAATTGGTCAATCCCTTAGGAAGCGTAATGCTTTTTAACAGAACAGCTTCGATTGTGAATCCTTTTGGACTCAATCGTTCGTTCATTAAATCGCGAATTTGATTTTCGATAACGCGACGTTCGCCACTGTGCATATCTTTTGCAAAAAACTGAGAACAGATATCCGCGGCCGCTGAACGAAATACGCTCGTAACAATCTGGTCGTAGTTTAATCCAATTTCTCTCAAAACGTCAGTTACTTTGACTGCTTCTATTCGGTAAAGAATTGAAACGTCTGATGCAATAGTTAAACCCTCTTTTGATGGCAAATTCATCGTTAACTCTCTGTTGATGGTTCTTGTTGGTACACGAATCACTTTGGATACAAACGGATTGTAAAACATTAAACCTTGAGACTTGGTGTTTTCGCTCAACTTACCAAATCTTTGTTTCACGCCCACCTGCCCTGGCCTAATGGTTGCGCAAGAAAAGGCGAATGCTCCTATTGCGATAATTGAAAGTACATTTTTAAATTTCATGATGCTGATTTTTAATTTCTGGTCAAAAATAAGCACAGACTTATGCGTACAAAAATTCTAAGCAAACAAAAAACTTAAATTTTCATAAATGACCTTTTTTGCTGCACGATTAAAGGAATTTCATGGACTCGACTAGGTATAAATATATCCCTGATAAATGATAAACATGGGTTTAGGATTTCTTGCTAATTATTAACAGTCTAATGTTTTTATTTCACTCGAAATCGGATTGTTTAAAATTTATATATTTGTGCGTTAAAACAAACGACACAATGGAAGCACAACACGTACCAAGTTTTTGGGATAAACTCATCCCAAATATGGAAAACAACAGATTTGGAACAGTTTCAATAGTAATTCTTATCACAGGATGTCTTGGTGGCATCACTGTTAGTCAAGGCGCTTACGACAGCTGGATTCAATTGGCATTGCTCATCGTTCCGCTTATGGTTACAGTAACTATTCTCTTGGCTGGCTTGTCGATGCGTTCTATTCTAAATGCAATGGCGGTTACCGTTTTGGTTGATTTGGCCGTTTTGCTTTTCAATCTCTTTTCTTAAGGTACTGGCTGATACATTTTTTTGGCCTCATATCGCGACATTGCGTTGAAGTGCCACCACTCCGTATCAAGATTTCTGAATCCGGCTTTTTTCATTACTTCTCTAAGTAATTTTCTGTTGTTCACTTGTTCTTGTGTTAAAAGTCCAGTTGAAAGAAAATGAGCTTCCTTGCTTGGGTATGCAATTGGTCTTGGATCATCAAATCCCGCGCCCATATCCAATGGATTTCCTGCTGCATCACAAATAGTTAAATCGACTGCCGCGCCATAGTTGTGTACCGACTTGTTTTTGGGATTAGAAACAAAATTAACCCGTTTCGAAACTGGAATGGAATCCAATAAATTCCACATTTTCCATTGTACCCAAACGGGACGAACAGCATCGTACACCAACAAATACAAATTGCTATCTCTGTCGCTTAAAAACTCTTGTGCCCTGCTTAACATTTCTGCTGGTTTTTGCTGCAAATAAGCCCGGTTTAAAGAACCATAGACATGGGTTTTCATGAAGTTATCCTCAGTGCTGTATTTTAAATCCACTATGATATGAGGATTGATACTTTGAACATCGATTAAGCCAAGCGATATCAAACGCAGTTCGAGTGTGTCTGGGGCAAGCACTTGATTTTCCAAACGATTCACGCTATCAGATTCATTGCTTTGATAATCAACTAGTAACGTAGTAAAAGCCGCCTCATCATTCTTCGAAAAAAGATTGCACGACAATAATCCGTAAGTAAAACCGAGATAAATAAAGTACTTTTGCATAAGGAAATTGATTGCACAAATATACTTTTTATGAATAACCCAGAACGCATCATCATGGTTCGTCCAGCGCATTTCGGTTTTAATGCGGAGACGGCTGAATCGAATAAATTTCAACAATCTATTGCTCTTGAAGGCACCAGCGAATTAGCTTTGTCTGAGTTTGACTCGATGGTTGAAACCCTGCGCAATAACGATATTGAAGTTTTGGTTTTAGAGGATACTATCACCCCAATCAAACCTGATGCAATTTTCCCAAACAATTGGATTTCATTTCATCCAGACGGTCGTTCCTTTTTATACCCAATGGAAGCGCTAAATAGACGACTAGAGCGACGCATGGATGTGTTTCAGCTTGTACCTGAATTCAATCCTGAGAATTTGCTCGACATAACTCATTTTGAAAATACCAAACAGTTTTTAGAAGGTACAGGATCAATCATTTTCGACCACAATAACAAGTCCGCCTATTGCGCCATATCAAGTCGCTCTGATGTTAAAGCCTTTGAATATGTCTGTAAACAATTGGCTTTCACACCCATCAGTTTCGAAGCGCACGACTTGAATGGACATGCTATTTATCACACCAATGTGTTGTTATCCATTGGAAATCAAATTGTTGTAATCTGCTCGGAAAGTATTTCTAATCCTATCGAACGCGCCATGGTAGTGAATACATTAAAGCAAAAGGACGTTTTACTCGTAGAAATTAGCTTGCATCAAATGAATCAATTTGCCGCTAACTGTCTTGAAATCAAAGATAAATATGGCAAGTCCTGTTTGGTAATGAGCACCACAGCGTATCAATCATTTTCAGAAGAAACACGCAATGAAATTAACACAAAATCGAGAATCATCCCTGTTTCCATTCCAACTATTGAAAAAATTGGAGGCGGAAGTGCACGATGTATGATGTTGGGCGTTTGAATACCATTTTCTTTTTAAATTCGCGGCACTAAAAAACGAACTAAACATGTGGAAAATTGGAGTATTAGGAGCAGGAACGATGGGAAGTGGAATCGCTCAGGTGGCAGCACAAAATGGACACTATGTTGTACTTGTTGAAATCAATGAAGCCCAATTGAAAACGGCCCACCAAAAGCTGAATCAAACCCTTGATAAATTGGTGGAAAAAGGTAAAATGACTTTTGAAGATAAAGCTGACTTGATAGGTCGCATTCAGTTCTCGAATACCACAAACGATTTTAGTGATTGTCAACTCGTGATTGAAGCTATTGTTGAAGATATCAATGTTAAAAAGCAGGTTTTCAAAAATTTAGAGAGCATTGTTTCTAACACAACGATTTTAGCAAGTAACACATCATCCTTATCTATTGCTTCCATTGGAGCTGCGCTTAATAATCCGAGTCGCATTGTTGGAATTCATTTTTTCAATCCAGCGCCCTTGATGCCATTGGTGGAAATTATACCTGCCTTGCAAACATCAAAACAAACTGTTGAATGGGCTAAAAATCTCATTGATGGATGGAAAAAAGTAACAGTTCTTACCAAAGACACGCCCGGATTTATTGTGAATCGCATTGCACGACCTTTTTACGGTGAAGCTTTGAGAATTTATGAGGAAGGTTTGGCAGATTTTGCAACAATAGACTGGGCTATGACGCATTTCGGGGGCTTCAAAATGGGGCCGTTCACCTTGATGGATTATATCGGAAACGATGTGAATTACGCAGTCACTGAAAGTGTTTTTGCAGCCTTCTATTACGACCCGCGCTACAAACCTTCTTTGACCCAAAAACGACACAGTGAAGCTGGTTTTTTTGGTAAAAAATCAGGACGCGGCTATTACAACTATACCGAAGGATCGACTTTACCAGAACCCAAGCAAGACGAAATTCTGGGGAAATATATCTGCGAGCGTATTTTGGTGATGTTGATGAATGAAGCTGCAGATGCTCTGTTTTTGAATATTGCATCCAAAACAGATATCGACTTGGCCATGACCAAAGGCGTGAATTACCCCAAAGGACTTTTACAATGGGCAGAAGAATTTGGCGTAGAAAATCTCTTACAAAAACTCAACGAACTCTTTGAAGAATATGGAGAAGATCGCTACCGTCCGAGTCCAATTTTGAAGCGAATGGTGAAAAACAATCAAAAAACATTTTAATACGCATGGAAAAGATTATTTGTGGAATTCAACAAATGGGCGTTGGTGTGCCTAATGTAGAAGCGATTTGGAAGTGGTACAGAAAATTCTTTGGTGTTGATGTGAAAATCTTTGAAGAGGCTGCCGAAGCTCCTTTGATGATTGATTACACAGGAAACAAAGTACAAGCGCGAACTGCAACACTTGCGCTAAGCATGCAAGGTGGCGGCGGATTTGAAATTTGGCAATACACCAGCAGAAATACAGAAAAAGCCGCTTTCGATATTCAATTGGGTGACTTAGGTTTTTACGCCTGTCGAATCAAATCGCGCGATGTGAATGCTTCTTACAACTACATGAAAAGTAATGGTGCTGATGTACAAAACACACCGCAAAAAGCTCCAGACGGCTCGTTGAGTTTCTTCGTGAAAGACCCCAACGGCAATTTATTTCAAATTGTTGAAGGCAGCGGTTGGTTTAAAGAAACAAAGCATCCTGGCAGAACAGGTGGTGTGGCTGGTGCGCTAATTGGCGTAAGCGATATGGAAAAATCTTTAACGCTCTATCGCGATATTTTGGGCTTCGACACTGTGGTTTATGACAAAACATCAACATTTGATTGCTTCAATGCGCTGCCACAAGGCAACACCACATTCCGACGTGTGCTTTTGGCGCACAAAGACGAACGCCGCGGACCATTTTCAAAATTACTCGGACCAACACACATCGAATTGGTTCAATCGATTGACAGAAGTGATGTGAAAAAGATTTTTGAAAACCGTTTTTGGGGCGATTGGGGATTCATCCACCTTTGTTTTGATGTTCAAGGCATGGAGGTTCTGAAAAAAGAATGCGAGTCGAAAGGATTTCCATTCACCGTAGATAGTGGTTCCACTTTCGACATGGGTGAAGCTGGTGGACGATTTTCATACATTGAAGACCCCGATGGAGCTTTGATTGAATTTGTGGAAACACATAAAGTGCCTGTAATGAAAAAGCTAGGTTGGTACATCAATCTAAAAAACAAAAAACCCGGTGCTCGCCTACCCAATTGGTTGCTCAGCGCAATGGGTATGAATCGCGTGAAATAAGACGATTATAAAAAAGACCACCAAAATAGCGTTCCTGTCCATAGTTGTGGTCAAATTGGTTCTCGGCCTAGTGTTTATGAATCGTTTGAGTATTGATTTGGATGAACCGTTTTCAATTTTCCATGCGCAAAAAAGCCTAGATGCGCTTGGTCATTTGTTTGTGTCTGAAAATAATCCACCCCTTCATTTTTATCTGCTTCATTTTTGGATCAAATGGTTTGGCATATCAGCCGAAGCCACTCGTTCTTTATCCCTGATTTTTAGCATTTTAACACTGCCAATTCTTTTTCAAATTGGTCGTAAAATCATGCACGATCATTTGGGCATTTTGCTCATGCTTCTTTTTACTTGCTCCAATTATCACCACAGTTTTGGATTGGAAGCCCGGGCTTATGCACTTTTCACGTTCCTATTTGCAGTACTGATTTTGCTCCTGGTTAGCATCCAACAGAAAACCAGTATCACACGAAGCGCGTTATTGGGACTTGTTTGTGCCGCGCTTTTTTATACGCACTACATCGCAATAATGGTCATTCCGTGGGTCTTTATGCTGCATATACTCATGAGTTTTAGGCACCAAACCAAAAAGGCATGGTGGTCATTTGCCTTGTTTATGTTCATTTTTACGGTCTTCTTGCTGCCCTATTTACCCATTTTTATCGAGCGCTTGAATCATGTACAAGAAGCAGGTACTTGGGTCGATCGTCCTCATTGGTCGGCGTTTTATGGCTTGATTAACAAATTTTTAAACGGACCTTTGACTTTAATCCTTTTTGCAGTCATTTTAGTTGGACTTCTTTTTTCAAAACGACTGATTTACAAGTCCATTCCCCTAAATAAATGGCATTCACCCATTGCGCTGGTTTTCCTATTAACAGTGGGAATTTATATAAGCGCTTTTTTCATTTCTTTGTTTGGTAACACATCAGTTTTCTTAGATCGCTACTTATTTTTCTTAAGTCTGGGCATGTATGTTGTTTTGGGATTTGTTGTCATAAAAATATTCAAAAAGAATCTGAAAATCATTATTTTACCCATCATAATCTTCATCATTGGTTTCAATCCATTTCGTACCCACAATCGAGAATCGGATGTGTTGGTGGCATACGCAAAATCATTCAAAGGCAGTTACTTGATTACTCCCCCGCATTACGATTTGACATTTATTTATCACGCGGACGAGGCTTTGTTTCGAGCGCAGAAAG
>Ga0169931_10006668_pt1 | contig 17316 bp, 11 predicted proteins | sample Kivu_15m_20L_FD_129675 | JGI IMG/M metagenome (GOLD analysis project Ga0169931, IMG submission 129675) | Freshwater microbial communities from Lake Kivu, Western Province, Rwanda to study Microbial Dark Matter (Phase II) - Kivu_15m_20L... | ecosystem: Environmental > Aquatic > Freshwater > Lake...
AATTTTAAATATAATTAAATATAATTAAATTATGATAGAGTTAATTTTAAAATATATGATGATATCAAAGATCATTCCATATCGATATCAAGAATATCATCTTTTTTGATATTTAATATCTTTAAGGTTTAAGTGTTTTTATTTGAAAACAAAGCTTTGTTATCTTTTTTAAGAAAACCTAAGCCTTCTTCAATTACCTTTTTATATAATATTTTTGGTAGTTTTTTTTCGGCATTAGCTAACCAATCATCCCAAAACTTGCTTTACTGCTGATCATCACAGCCTCTTCGCATTGGCGCTTATATATCCCAATTTTTTAAGAAAAAAATTGAGATTAACTATCTAATTTTGCGTGATAAATTTTCAGAAAATATATTTTTTTTAAATATAAACTAGAACAGTTTATTATTAAAGAAATTAATTCTCTTTTATTTTTTTATAATAATTTCTGATCTTGGAGGATGTAAATTATAGTATATACATTTTAAATATACAAAAACTATACTATTTATTAATATTAATCATTCTATAAGTTAAATAATTCATTAAATATTCTTTAAAAAGTATATTAATTTGGATGTATGATTTATCATAAATATAAAGTTTACGATTGACATATTTAATTGCTAAAATATAATATAAAGATCAATATTGAAGGAAATAATCTTTTTATTGACTAATTATTTATATTAATATCATAACAGAAGAGATATATTTTCTTGATTGCGCCATTTATAATATCATAAATGATAAATTCTTAGTAGTATTATTAGAGTATAATATAATAGTAATAATCAATATTAATAATATGTCAATAAATTATATACAATAATATTATTTGTACTATATTGATAGTTTTTTGAAATATCTTATTATAGGATTTAAAATTTATTACTATTAATTTATCTTTAATACTAATTTTTATCTATGAAATTTATATTTATTATTTATTTTAAGAGATAAAACTTTACTTATCTTTATCAAATCTTTAATTTTGTATAACTTAAATATAATTTAAATGACAAAGACTATTATCAATTATCAACCAATAAAATATTTATTGTTAATTAAAAATTCTTAATTGAAAAACTTACAATCAATCAAAATAGATAAGAAATTAAAATTAAAATTATGAAATGATAATAAATTGTTTATATATAAAATATTTATGAAATTCATCATCATTTTCTTTTTTATTTTATCTCTAGTTCTTGTCTATAAAACTTTATATGACCTAGTCCTTCTTCGATCATTTTTGACAAAACAATTTTAGGCAATTTTATTTCTGCATTCGCTAACCATTCGTCCCAAAATTTATTTTCCTGCTGTTCAAAGCACCCTCTTCGCATGGCGCTTATACATTGTATCAAAAGATTTAAAGTTCCTTAAGGTTGAACTGATAAAGTAGCACATTTTTATTGAATAAAACTATCCATACTTGTTAATGCTTAATTGACCAAATCCTTTTTGTTATTCTTTAACATTTTATTGAATGAAATTAATGGCTCATCTACATCAAAATTTTCATCATCTTAATTATCATCAAACATTCTTCTTGGCTTGAGATCTGTCTACTATGAAGCTGTTATATCTTCAATTCCTGTTTATTGATTTTCAATCAGTTATTTCCACATCAATGCCTTCTTCTTTTCAGCTTTTTCTTTAGCTAATTATTTTCTAATAAACTTAAATTCCTTTCTTAGTTTCTTGCATAAACCTTGATTTTATTCGTAGATAATTAGTTATGGATTTAAATAACGTTTGACATTTTAGTTAAGTTCAGGAATATCTCCATCATTATTAACTGCTCTATAAAATACTGTCTGGAAGAAATATTGCCTTGTTGGATTAAAAGTATATTAAATTTTTAATTTTTATTCTTCTTCATTATCATTTTTCTTATAGAGCATCATTTTTGAAATTAGTTCTTTACAATATTCTTTTTGAGTTTCAGTTGAAGGTTTTAAACTGTTGAATGGATAAGATCTAACATCTTCGACTGTTGGTAAATCTACAAGATATAGAGCTTCTTTTTCTAATCCTCTATAAGGTATCAAAACAACTAATCGAGGGATTACTCCATTTTTACTGTTACGAGGTACATAACGACAAATCCCATATTTATTTAAAGTAATCATAGAGTAGATAAGTGCTGTAAAAAGTTTTCTACCTGGTAAATTTTACATTTATTTATTAGGGACAATAGTTTCTACCTACCCCATTAATGCTGCTCGATTAAATTTACTTTTATCTATAAATCCTAATAATCTAAGATTTCTATCTTAATTAATTTTAGTTTCTTTTTACAAAATTTCTGAAATTGGAACTAAATGAGGACCATAATTATATGCATTCATTTGATTTTCTTTTAGTACCTAAGTATTAGTTTAGTCTCCTTGAACTATATATTGAATTATTGTAGATATTTATTTTGCTTTGTCAATTATAGGATTAAAAGGCTGATTTATATCATATTTAGCTAATGACTTTAATCTTTATCTTCGAATAACTTTGAATGATTATACAGGTATGAGGAGATCTGATATTTGAAGTGATCCTCGATATAATGCCACAGGATTCACCTATCTTTTTCTTAGCTTTTTATAAAGTTCTATAGCAGTCGCTTATGGAAAGATTAAAACATTATTTTATGCTTAAGATCTTAAATCCATTAACAATTGAGCATTTATTCTTTGTTATTGATATTAAATATCTGTCTATACTTGATTTTCTTATATATCATATCCTTCCATAAAATTTATTGCAATTACATTCAATTTAATATCTTTTGCTTTTAATTATTCAGCTAATATCTTTATATTACTTTAGTTATAGATAGTATCTCCCATTCCATTAGTAAAGACAAATATTCTCTTATTTATCTTCTTTTTCTTGCAGTGTTTTTAGATAATATTGATAGATGCCTGTATTGCTTGAAAAAGATCTCCTCCTTTCTTTTTATTATCTAACTTTGCTTCACCCATCATATTTATCTTCTTAAATAACTCTAAATTAGGCTTGGAAATTTAATGAAGAGTTAAAAAGTTTGTATCAAAATCGTTCGTATCTTAGTCACCAAATATTCCAAATCCTACCTCATGATTGTTGTTATTAAATATTTTCTGCTGAAGACTTACACTTATACATTAAAGTGATATCTTTAATCTTGAAGAATTCTCATTGTACATTTAATCCATTGAAGATCCAGCATCTACAATCATCATTGTTGCTTATTTCATTTGGGTCTCTTAATAACTTTAAAGATGAAAAAATTGAATTGTATTACTTTTAACTATCTAGAGTTGATTTTTATAAGTAGCAATTTTCATTTATTTTTATTTTTAGTAATTGTCTTTGTTTTTTATGTAATATTGTTATTTATATAATTTTAAAAAATATTATATTTATATCTTTTTTTATCATATTTTTTTATTATTTGATTGATATATTAATATATATATATTTTGAAGTAATATAGATTTAATATAATCATTTGAGCTTGGAAGCTGTCATTTGAATCATATTACTATACTTGCTTTTTTTAAGTTGTTATTATTTACGTTTATTTGGCATTAACGATACTTGATTACGATATTTATAAGATGTTTAATCAGTAGATCGAAGCATTTCTCCAAGTTTGCTTAATCTATCATTTAATAACTTCCATCTCATACCATCTTAAATCACATTTAACTTTTACATATAAATTATACGTTACATATCATAAGCTACGTCTAAAAAGTTTGTTATTTTTATAATAGTACATTTAGGTATGTATTTATCAATTAATTTTACGATTTCATGCTTCCAAATGAAAGGAGAAGTATCGTGTAATACAACGATTTTAGGTTTGTCTATTAAAATTCTTAAAACTGCAATCTTTTTCATTAAAGTCAAATTGAAATTTTATCCACCTTATTATTAAAGATTAACATCTAAGCCTAAATAAGGAAATTTCTTTAATTGCTCTCCTAATTAAATTTAATTTGCCACTTAAAGGGCTAATTTTTCATTAAAATTTGGATTTCTCCATTTTAAACTTTCTCGTAATGTCCCTGTTAAAAAGAAATTTTGATAAGTAATCACACCAAATATTTTATTCATAGCTAAATAGATTTATTATTACACTCAGATGATATGCTACATATTGGAACTCCTCCAATAAATACAGTTCTTTCAACATTTTGCCTATCGTAAAGCGTTGATATGTTCTTAGTCAAAGCATAAAGTATGTTATACCTTAATGTTTCATCTTGCTAATATATGCATATCTTTTATCCTTCAGCTATATTTAATTTTAGTGGATATATTTCAAAAATATCATCATCGTCAACATCTTTTAAATAACAGCTATCAAATTTGATATCATATTTTGTAGGTTGTTATGGATATGCGGTTTTTCGAGCTTAGTATTAAGGTGGAACTATTTACATAAATGGTAGCTATATAATTTATATAATTACTAAGTTAATTTTGAAAAAAGATTAGATATGTACAGCAGTTTATATTATAGATTTAATGACATCTGCTAAATTTAGTAATAATAAGATAGAAGTAGCTACAACTGCAAGATTAGAATCTGAAATCGAAATACTTGTTCCTAATTATAAAGCTAAAGCTGATATAAAAGCTGAAGTTAAATCACATATAAAGCTTTGACTATATGCTACATAATTGGATGCTAACTTGTACTTTGATAAAAGATAGTATTTTTCTTTAGCTTTTTCAACTACTTCATAACTTACATCATATATCTTAATCAACTATGCTCCATCAACACTTTCATTGAAAACCTTAACAAATTAATATTTATAAAAATAGAAATATTTTATTATAATTGATCTGGCCTTTCTAAATAATTTTAGTAAGTAGTAGTAAATTACAGCTACAATTATAACGACTAAAACTACAAATTTTTGATTTCCACCTAAGAGAATAGCTGTTACAATAACTATTATCACATTTTTATATAGATTTAGTATGCTATGAACGGCAATAAAGATTTATTCATAATCATGATTAAATTTATCAGCAGTTCTTAAAGCATATTATTTACTATACCATTTTAAAGGTTTATGAGAAAGACATATTAATGATTATTAATACAATGTATTACCTGTAATAACAGAAATGTAGGAACTTACCTCACCTTATAAGTATATCAGGCCAGCTAATCCAATCGTTAGAATAACTTAGTACAACATTAAATTTTTCATTGATTATAGCCCAGACTTAGCCCTATGTTCATACTCATGCCCGATGTAAAAATGAATAAAAATATGTAGACATTCACATGCAATTATAATAATTACTGAATAAATAAATAAGTACGTATATAAACAGATTAAGAAAATTTACAGGCTTTTAAATATTTTAAAAAATAGTGATGAAATTTCTTTTCTGAATCGATTTAGCTTATTTTTTATTTATCTTAATAGTGTTATATTGTTAATTTATGAGAATAATTTGCTACAATTTGAGTTAAATAATCTATTTTATCTTTTAATTTCTTTGATTATGATTTTTTCATAAAAAGGGAACTAAAAGTAATTGATTTTCGAACTTTATGTTGAAACTATAGAGCAATTAGACGGAATTATTCTTATTATACATTAGTTAAAGATTTTTTAGGTCCTTGTCTTACAAAATTATCAATATAAGATCTTGGATTTTTAATCATTTCTTTATAAACTCCAAATTATTTAGTTGTTGCTAAGTTCATTATGATAACTTTATCATTATCCTTCATATATTTCATAGTTTTTTGGACCATAATAACTATTGCGCCACGTTTTTGTTCTTATCTTAATAATTTCTATATTTTTTAAGTCATTTATGAATTCAATCCAGTAAAAGGATTATCTAAAACAAATATATCAGCATTTTGACAGAAAACACGTGCTAATGAAATTAATTTTAATTGGTTTTAATTATATTTATTAGTTTAGATAATTTATTATAACCCTTTGTTTAATCTTAATTAATTATAAAGATTTAAATAATTATAAATCTATTATATTCGTGCTTAATCATAATTTTTATTATAAAAAGCCATATTATTTTTTAATGTGTCGATTGAAAAGAAGTTTTATTATGATAAATAAGATATCTTGCCTTGTACTCTTACTAAACCAGTCTTTATAGCGACTTCGCCTAAAAACATGTTCAAGAATGAAGTTGATCCTTGCCCTTTACGACCTAAAATTACAAGTCTATCACCTGCTTATAATTAAATATTCATCTTCACATCTAATTAAAAGCTAAGTCCGTTTTTTTATATAATACCTTTAGTTCCATTTGCCATTACTGCATAAGCAGGTTTGGTAGTCGTCTTTAAATAAAGATTAGTATTAGTTTTAACTGTGCATTAAGGAAGTTAAAAATAATCTGTTAATCTTCTTAATGAATGAAATCCATCACTCAAAGCTATTGAAAAAGTTCTAAATTATTTCATTGGCTTATAACATATACCAAGCATAGATAAAATAAGATAAAGTTGTTAAACCTTCATAGGTTGTTTTGTATTAAGATCAAACATCAAACTTGTGACGACTACTGCAATTGGTAAAAGTAATTGAGCTATATCATATAATGAAGAATATCTATAGAACTGCATATGATCATGATTTTCATGTAAAAAGAAGTCATTATTTTTCTAAACTAACAAACTTTATGAAGCAATAATTCTAGCTTAATTTATTTTTTCCATAAATTAATAATTTAACTTAGATCTTTGATCAATTAACTTTAATTTTGTGAGATTACATTTACGCATTTTATCATCTAGAGCCCGCTGCATTAAAAATATTATTATAAACCAATATGAAGCAATTAGTCCCAGTAATGTATTCAGAGAGAATAACCATATTATTGCTATACCAATTGTGAAAGGAATTTCTACTCCAAGATATAAAATAGTAAATAAATTGTTTATTAATTTGAGATCTACATTTTATAATTGATAAATTTAAGTCTAAGGGATCTTTTTCTGACACTATCTATCAAGCATTAAAGCTTTTTTGACTAGTTTTTTCGCTATAGTAGATTAAATTTTTATAGAAAGTTCTTGAAATATTCTCTTCATATGAATTCCTGATAACATTTTTAAAAGTTGCATAATTAAAAATTTTTATGTTACATTATTGATGTATCTTTTAGCATCATTTTATTAGTGCATAACCTCCATAAACTATTTGATTATTTGAGAAAGTAATAAATTTAATGATGAATATATTACAGTAAATAAAATGCCTACAGATATTTACCATCTATAACAAAGCAAGATATTTTTAAATAGTTTAAATCTATCCTTTTCTCCATTGTAATATTTAGGTATCGGACGAAACATTGTGAAATGCGGTTATGGAAAAATATGATCTTTGTTATAATAAAGAAATACCTTTTTATTATGTTGCGGCTCCTAGTTTAAATAAGTATAAAAGTGCATCAATATGAAACCAACGCATTAGAAAATTTGATTATTTTGTTTAACCTTTTCCTTTCATAAATTAATATAGGATAGTATTATATCAAAATTTAATAAATTTTAATTTTCAAAGGATATATCATATATTATAAAAAATATCCATTGAGAATTTTATTGAGAATTTCAAAAATAATCGATGTAGAAATCAATCAATAGTCATACTATTATGGTTTTCCTTGCTCTTTTGCTTGATTGGAGACTTGTTTATTGTCAGATTAATACTTTTTTCCTCCAAAACGATTTTAGCCATCTCCATTAAACTTTCCTTTAAAACCATTTTAACCTCCTTTGAATCCTCCTTTATAGCCACCGTTTTCACCACCTCTATTGTTGAAATTGCCTTTTCCTCCACTATTTCCATTGTCTCTTTGATATGGTTTGCCTTAATTTCTATTGCCACCATTAAATGGTTTAAATTATCTTTGCTATCTTGGCTTAAATCCTCCTTATCTTTGATTTTGGCCACCTCCATTAAATCCATTTCTTTCTCCTTTGGGCTTTTCAGTTTTGTATTTTACATAAATCATCTTTCCAGATATCTTTTTGCCATTTAGATTCTTGATTGCTTCATCAGCTTATTCTTGGGAACCATACTAAACAAAACCAAATCCTTTTCCTTAATTGATTTTAACAAAGAAATCAGTTACTTTTCCAATCTTTTCAAAGGTTGATCGAAGATCTGTCTCATCCATCTATATCAATACTTATCTACCTCAGAGGTTATATTACCAATAAAGAGTTTCCTGCTGGGTGGTGCAAAGTTACTTCCTGAACCCTTTTATGATCTATCAGAATAGTTAGAGTTTGATCTACTTCTATCTCTCATATATGATTATAATAAATATACCTATTGCTTTGACTTATAGTCCAAATCAAGATTTTCAATTGAGAAATTCCGATAGAAAAAATACAAAAAACTAAAATATATAATAAATGATCGAATTGCATTTTTTCTTACTGATAGTACCTTTTCATATAAGACGATGATGTTATTTTTATAAAATAAATAAATTTAAGGAATGGGCAATCAATAATCATCTATATATACAATTCAAGGTTAAGAGATCAAAAACAAGAAATGCATAATTATGGTATCACCACCTTCATATTAAATAACAAAGTAATGATACTATTAACGAGTTAGGGTGATGTCCAAATTTCCATAAGATTTTAATTATTAATACATCTCTATCGGACAGATGATTCGAGATGAGATCAACAAGAAGACTAACTATTCAACACTAATTATGCAAAATTTATAAAAAGATAAAAAGATAAACGAAAAAATATTAGACATATTACTAAAGAATGCAACTTTGCTTAGAAACTTTATTATAAAATGTACAAAAATATGTATTTAGTTGCACCTGTAGATGAGGATGAAATAGGCATATGGAAGAAATTTATTAACAAAGCTAATATAGAAATGGTGGTTATAATTCGAGCATAAATTGATGAAAATTTAAACAAAAGTACAATATATAAGATGAAGGACCATCATATCGATAAAAATATAAGCAATATCAAAAAGACATTGAAAATCTTAAAGACTTAGTTAATAAAAATTTAATTATTTAAATAGATAAAGATTAAAATCCTATCGATAGAATATCAAAAAGGCTTTATTAAAAATCAAAATGATCTACATTTTATATATTATAAACATATTTTTAAAAATAATTTACTTTAAGTTTCATTTTATATATCAGAAATAATTAGAAAATATAATTTAAATTATAATATTGTTCTTGTTAGATAATAAGATTTAAGATGTAAAAAGAACAACTTAAGAAAGAGCAATAAAGATATAGCAATTTGTTAAGAATGCATAAATACAATTATTGTTAGCATTAGCTATATTAAAATCTTTAAAATACTATCAAACTACTTAAAGAAATTCTTTAATTATCTAAGACAAAATAGGGACGACAAAAACTTTATGATATAGAGTCTTGGCTGATAGATTTTTATTTGATTGAGCCAATTCATATAAGATGGCAAAGATATGGGTATTGGGAAGTTGATAATCTTATTCTAAAGATACTTGGAAGTTTGGCTAAAGATTAAATTTTTTTGAAAAGTTTACTTAGAAATAAAAGCAGGTTAATTGATCTAAACATAAGGGTTAGATCTAGTGTTAATTTTACCAAATTAATTACATAAGCTATTAAATAAATCAATTAGAGATAAAAATAATAAAAATAAAAAGCTCCTAAAAATATATATAAAACATCTTTTTCAAATAAATAATAGTTTTGGGAATAAATATAAAAACATGGAGATTTTTATAATTTTCCAAGATCTTTATTATATCTATAGGAATATAAAGACTATGTCAATATGCTTATGGGAGGAATCAAATCAGGTTTAAAGAATTAAATTATTAGAGTATTTCCAAAAGATTGTTTTGGCTGTCTTATCTTTACAATGGTTGTTACAGGATATCAAACTAATCAAGCAAATATAGCTATTGATTTCTTAAAATAATACACAGATAACTGGACTACTTAAGCTTTTTATAATTCGGTACTTGAGAGGATAAAAAACTTTTATAGATATTATGGAAGAAATGCTAATTTAAGTGATAGATCATAGTTGGTTTGTTTAAGGCTTCATTAAGACAAAAGTTATGCAAAATTAGAATATTACTTATATGAATATTTTGATTTATTAAATAGGGCTTTATCTGATAAAAAATTACATACAATACCAAAGATTCATAGTTCTTAGCAATTAATTTAACAACTAAGAAAATTAAAAGATATTGATGGTAAAAAGAAGAATCGATAGGATATATAAAATAATATAAAAAGAAAGTTTAATTCATAGAAGTATATGATGAAGCCTTACTTAACAAAATCTTTTTTATCTTAATCTGGAGAATAATTCAGGGCTAATACTTAAAATCTTCTGAGTTATTTAACTATGAAATAATATGGTTCTTAAATATCTGAAGTAATTTTAACATATAGATTTTCGTAATAAGTATCTAAATATAAATTGGAAAGAGTATGTTCTTTAAGTGATTATTAATTCTTCATGATAAAATTAAAATCTGGAAATATACTTGGAGGATACTCTCAAAACCGTTGTAGCAAGCCTAAACAATTTAATATATTTAATTATGGCAATAAAAAATGTTATAATTTTGGTATTTTGGAATCATATGGAAGAATAAGAAAAATAGAAGAAAAAGAATTATAATATGAATGGGTGGATAGAAGGTTCATAGAATAATAATAAAATTATTAGATTAAAAAACAAATTTAAATTAAAGAGGATCAAAACAAATATTAAGCTGATTTAAATTAAAAATATAATCATTTGATCTTCGAATGTTCAAATTCATCTTTTTATTTTACTATTTCAACTGATAAATAAAAGCCTATGATTAAAGAATTTTGGGAAAATATGAGTAAAGAAAGCTAGCATAATGATGAAAATAAATTGATTATAAAGTTCTAAAATTTATAGATATACAAAGTTAAAATAAATAAAAGTGAAAAGTTATAATAAGTAAGCATAGGGCAATACTTTTATGAACCTTAAGTAAAAAATATTTGATCAAAGATATATTTATTATAAATTTATTTCATTTATTAAGCCTTTTATTTTGTTTAAATTATCACAATATTTGTCTATTTCATGAAATATATAAAGATAACAAAATCTTTTTTTATAATTATAAATATAAAAATAAATAGAATTTTTCTGATGATATCTTAAATTCTATTAACTAAAACATAATAAATAAAAAAATGATATTCATGAATACTATGGCTACTGTGCTAACAACTATCCTTCTTACATACAATTAACCTACCTATCAAGTAATTTCACAACATGGTAACTATTAATTAAGAAATTATGATGATTGGATTGTTGCATAAACAACTGTATATAGTAACAATCATCAATGGGCTAGTAGTAGAGCCTTTAACTTACTTGGAAGATATATTTTTGGAAATAATGAAAGAAATATATCAATTTAGATGACGTCTCCAGTTACTTCAAATTAAGTTGGTAATAACTTATATAAAGTTCAGTTCTATATGCCTTCTAATTGGACTCTTGATACTTTACCAAAACCAAACGATCCAAGAGTAGAATTGAAAAAGATACCATCAAGAAAATTGTTTGTTCATAATTATAGAGGAGGATGGTCAAGTTAAACTTTTTAAAAAAAGCATGCAGAGCTATTATAAAAAGCTAAGGATTTATCTATAGATCTTGATCTTTCGACTAAACCAATATGGGCTCGATATGATTCTCCATCAACTCGAATCTCAAGTAGAACAAATTAAGTTATGTACTTAGTTAAATGATTATTAAAAAAATTTATTTGAAATATAATGATTTATCTGATCATAATTTAGGCTTTAATTAGCTCTGTTTTTACATGGCTTAAATTTAAGATAATTAGGATGTCCCTGAGCTCTTAGCTGTATTGTATTTCTTATACATACCAATTACACATGCTCCACCAAGTCCAAGATTATGTTGAAGGGCATATTTTAAATTTGGAACTTGTCTTTTTCCTGCAAGTCCTCTTAATTGCCAACATAATTATGCGCATTGAGCGAATCCTGTTGCTCCAAGTGGATGTCCTTTACTTATAAGTCCTCCTGATGGATTGACTACTACTCTTCCTCCATATGTATTATCACCTTTGTCAATAAATTATCCAGCTTTTCCTTCTTAGCAAAGTTGTAATGCTTCATAAGTAACAAGTTCATTTGCGCTAAAGCAATCATGAAGTTATACAACTCCGACTTAACTTGGCTTAACTCCTGATTTAGCATAAACTAAATAATTAATTGATTACCTTTGTTAGCACAAGTTTTAGCCATTGAGTATCCTACAACTTATCTTGCACTTTCAAAAGTTTTTGGAGTATCTGTAGTTAATTACATAGCTAATATCTATACAGCTTAATTTTATCTTTTAAGTTTTTTCATTATAGCTTCATTGCAAATTATAGCAGCTCCAGCTCCATCACTTGTTGGGCAGCATTGTAATTTTGTTAAAACTCCATGAATTTTTGGGCTTTTTTGTATTTGTTCAAGAGAATAGCCATTTCTAAATTGAGAGTATGGATTATTCAAACTATGTTTATGATTTTTGGCAGCAATTTTTGCAAAATGTTATGGTTTAGTTCCATATACTTTCATATGCTATGTACCAGCATTTCCGAATAACATAGGAGCGAAAGCTTTTGGCAATTATTAACTTGGAACAAATTATATAGATTTTTATACAAATTTTTGTAATGGATTAGCCCTGTCAGGAAATTTTAAGCCTAATGAACCTCTTTCCATTTTTTAAAAACCAAAAGCTAATACACAATTATGTATGCCACCTGCAACCATATTTTTTGCAAGATGAATAGCTGAAGAACCGGTTGAGCAGTTGTTATTGACATTATAGATTGGCATACCAGACATACCAACTTCATAAAGAGCTCTAAATTATATATGAATTACCTTTGTCCGCATGTTGAATCACCATATACATATCCTGCTACTGCAGCTTAAATCAATTAAAAGTTGCAACCTGAATCAGTAAGAGCTCTATTGATAGCTACCTTAGCTAATTAAGGATAATCTGGATTATTATCTGAAGGTTTAATAAATTTCGTCATACCTACTCCGACTACATAAACTTTGTTAGACATATCTAATTATTATATGATTAATTAAGATAAACAAAATATTAACTTAAGAACATAAGTATGACGTATATTTAATGATGAAATTTTTTATAATAAATTAATTTTGGATCATTATGATTTTAGATTATTCTTTTACTTTATATATCCACATATTGATGTTCTTGGACAATGTGCAGAAGCACTACAGTAAGATGGTACTGCAAATACAGTACTTGGAATATCTTTTCTTTCATATGTACTTAAATCATAATCAGTCAAAAAAGCTCCACTTTAATCTAATCTTCTAGGTTTTTGACTACTATCAGTTGTAGCATAGAAATAATCTTAAGTTGTAGCACCTAAATTATGTTTTATTTACCTGTTTTATGCCATTTATCATAAGTCTGATCATCAATTTTAGATTAGCCTAAGTATTAAGAATCTCTAAGCCAATCTGGTCTCAATATACCACATCCATGTTAACTTGTGCAGCAAAGACAACATTTATTTAATTGAGGATATACCATCCATCTATTTCCTCCAGTTGTCAATGAAATGCAAGGAGTATTAGTAAATGGCAATACAGTATTACAAAATACATTATGAGCTCCATTTTAAATATCTTTTCTTTAATTATTGTTAACAGGATCATAAAACAATTTTCCTTTTGTATGGAAAGTACCTTGTTTATTGATCATTGTCTCTTGAATAGCAACAGAATAAGCATAATTATAGACTGGAGCAGGCTTTGTCAATACTATTGCAATTAGAGCGGCTAGAATCACTATATATCTTTGCATAAATATATCTTTATAGTTATATAAATGGACGAATTATATAAATCAATTAAATGATGTAAATTATAGTTGGAATTCAAAGATTATGAAATAACAACAATAAAATTATGAAATTATAAAAAATGTTGATATGATTGATATAAATAATTATATTAAATTCAATTAATTTCAATAGATGTCGGATATTGCATAGGAATAAACAAATAATAAAACATAAATAATCATCTAATACATTTATTTATGTATTGATTTTACTTTAAATCTTTAATTATTCATTTTTATTATTCAAAGATAAAAAGTTATATAATTATTACAATAGATTTTATTGATCTATGAATAAAGCATCAAACATCTAAAGAAATGATATTTAAGCATATCCATAATATAATTTAAGTAATCAATTACTTCAGCATCAGAGCTAACTCTTAAAATTTCTATTTTATACAAATTATGATATCATATATGAAACATTCGAATTGAAACATGGTTCATATTCATAAAGAAAAGGTGGGCATTTCGTTTAGAAGTTTAAAAGTTAATAAATATCTAAGCATTATTAAATAATATCATAAAAGATACATTTAAGGATAATAAGAGATGATATATAATTAGATAAGCATCTATCAAGATTATAAATTTTATGGAATAATCGTAATATACCTTTCTTTCATCGGTATTATTTCCTTAAATATCTTTTTACAGCATATTTCAAGAATATATCACCAGCCGTAGTAAAATAATAACAATTAATAAAAACTTAATAACATATATATTTTCATCTATTCAAAAGTATCAATGCTAGATAATCATGTCTGCGTAATTTAAAGAAAAGTTTAGCAGAATTGAAACCTGAAGATGTTTATTAATATTTACATGTAGCTAAATAAAGATTATTCAATTAAAAGCGTAAAGTAGAAAGATAAAAATATAAAGCTAAGGGGTATAAATTAAAATTAAATTAATAGACGAATGAAGGGAAATTAAGTAAGACTAAATTAGAATTATTTTCAGATTCGTTTAATCATTTAACTAAATTGACATTATATGTTTTGGAATATATACTTAAATGGAAGGAGTATATATCTTCTTTGACACATGATATAAGGAAACAAAAATAAAGGATGGAGTATTATTTTTATGATTAAAATTATTTCTTGAAAATATTGACCGATTTAGGATTTTTACGGGTATCATTTTTAGCACAATTTTATCAATTTGCACCAAAAAATGATCCTTTTATATTATAGCCGATCTTAATGTTCTAGAAAAAAGAATAAAAATCTTTAGAAAATTAGTTACTTAAGATGATCTTCATGCCTCAAAAGTAACAATTAGCTGAGATACTCCTTAAATTATAACTTTTGTCATAATAATATCGATATAATATACGTAGTCGAAAAGTATATGATTTGAATGTCCTTAAAAAACCACTTTTAAGAGCAGATTAAAAATAATTTAATAATTAAAAAAAATAATAGGTTGCTAATTTAGTATTAAAAAAGATTCATTAAAATTCTCCAAAAGTAGTTAAGAAAGCTAAATCAGTCTCTACTTTTAGAGTCAGATAACAACCAAATTCATTAAAAAAGTAAAAATTAATAATATAATTCAATAAAAACTAATCTCCTATAAGAAAGAAATTAATTAATATACCTCTACAAACCAATAAATAAATACTAGATATGGATATAGGTTCTCCGTTTAAAAACTCGACAATAATTTCTAAAAATTAAGATTTTCATAATAATAAATAGCTAGTCAATGGTTAATTATTATAAATCTTAAAGAAATAAGTTATAAAAAAAGTAAAATAAGATTTTAGTGCATATAATTTCAATACTAAAAGTAGCATGTCACCTTCTAAGGATAAAAATTAAGCATTATAGGTCTATATAAATAGCAAGGTTGCTTAAACAATGAAAAATATATTTCCTTTTCAACCCTAAACAAATACAAAACTACCAATATAATTCACATTAAAAACAATAAAATAAATAAACATAACATCATAAGTCTAAAACATATTCAAATATGCCCTTCCAGATTATCATTAAATGCAAATCAACCAAACTTAATTAATAAAGTTGATGTAAACCCTCTAATACGTTTATATCTTAACTGCAACAATCGGTTAGCAATAAATCGGTAAGGTCATATGCAGTTTATAAAACTAGATAAAAGATTTTAAAGTCATTAAAATATTATACGTACATTTTGTCAATTTAGCAGATATTGATATGATAATATCATAATTTGTGAAATATCTATGGAAATATTAAAATTCATATTAGATACATTATAGATTTCTATAACCATCGAATAATCAGCAAATCAAATTGTTGTTATAAAATATATAAAAATCTCTAGATAAGCTATGTATATTTGCAAGAAAACAGGTATATTCGAATATAATATAATTGAAATTGATATTTAAACGTCCTAATAAAAATGTAAATTATATGCCTAATCATCATCCTCATGAACTTCATCTATAATTTAGATGCCTATTCTCAAATAAAAAATTGATGTTATAAAATAAAAATGAACAAAAACATTTATAACTACTAAATTATGACTATTTTTTAATGCAAGTCATAAAAAGATTTTTGAGCCCACAGGACATATTGATTCTAAAATAGAAAATAAGCTGGAAAAATCGATTAAAGTACATAGTAGATCTTATAAAATAGTAATAAGAAAGTTAATTAATGAGTGAATTAATCCATCAAATTTAATCTAATAACATCTCATAACTAAACACATAACTAACCAAGTTACATCAACCATTCATGTAGGTATCAGATATAATCAAAAACAACAAAATAAATTTAATTACTTTACAATTAACTTTTAAATTAAACTATCCATCAAAATCAATATATCGATCTAATAATCAACAATATCATAGATATACACTTAAAGAAAGATGTACTATTTAAATTGATTAAAATTAGACTGAATTCTATACTCTTAGATTAGAAAATTAAGATGATTTTTAGTTGGTAGTGTTTAATGCCAAGTATTATAATAGTTTATTGAAAGAAGACAAAAGTAATTATCTTAGTTTGTATTTATATTAGAGATTGAATAAAAGGTAGCATGGAATAAGAGTCTTTTAAAGATTTATATAACATTTTTGGTTGCCTATGGCAAGATATCCTCAAAAATATAAAGATAGATAATAAAATTTCTATCATACTATGAGAGTAATGGATTTATCAGTTTTGAAATTTGATACATTGATAGGGTAGAAGTTTTAATGGTTTTGTAATATGTAGATGCAAAATTCTATAACATATTAAGACTTAGATGATGATATAATAATCGATCATCCTTATGGAATAGCAATAAGATCTATAGCTTCTAAAACTATCATATATTCG
>Ga0169931_10006669_pt1 | contig 17315 bp, 17 predicted proteins | sample Kivu_15m_20L_FD_129675 | JGI IMG/M metagenome (GOLD analysis project Ga0169931, IMG submission 129675) | Freshwater microbial communities from Lake Kivu, Western Province, Rwanda to study Microbial Dark Matter (Phase II) - Kivu_15m_20L... | ecosystem: Environmental > Aquatic > Freshwater > Lake...
CTCGAAGAAGTAGCAGTACTGATTGGTCAACTGCGTCACAACGGCTCCTGTCACGCCCGGGGGTGGACCCGATTCTGAGGATACTCAATCTGTCTGATTGTCAGACCATACGCTAGTGACAGGGCCTGCGGGGTGCAAGCGTATGCGAGGTGCAGCCTCAGATGAACAGGTCGCGAGCCAGTGCGGCATGGCAGCCGAGTGTCTGGTCGACCACCTGCGTGACGCCGAGGTCCAACGCCACCGACGCCAAGGAATAGGCGTCGTCGCGAGTCAGTCCCAGGTGCTCGGTCATCAGCCACAGTGCCTGTTCGCACGCCATGCGCATGGCGGCGTCCAGGTCGGCCCCGAAACCGTGGGTCGCCCAGTGGCTGTCGGTTTGCAGCAGTGGCGAGGTGATCCCCAGGTCCTTGATCAGCGAGATCTGCACCGTGGCCGTCAGCGAGGCCTCGATGGCCGTACCGCAGATCTCGCCGTCACCCTGGGAGAAGTGAGGGTCGCCGAAATAGAGATTGGCCCCTGACGCGAACACCGGATAGGCGATGGTCGCCCCCGGCCCGAAGCGCCAGTTGTCCACATTGCCGCCGAACACCCCTGGCGGAACCGACGAACGTCGTTCGTCACCCTCGGGCGCCACGCCGATCAGCCCGAAATGGGGACGGACGGGCACACGAACGGGCCGACTGAAGGGTGTGCGATCCACGGTGGTCGGATCGGAGATCACGCCGGGGAGGTCGTAGAGGGGCCTGGCGGTGAAGTCGAACCCGAACATGGGCCGGGCGATCGCAGGGAACTGCCCGCCCGACTCGAAACCCTCCAACTCGTAGATGGTGATTCGCTCCTTGCCGAACACGTCGTACAGCAGACCCCAGTTGGCGGCGCAGTTGGCCCCGTACGCCAGGCGAGGCACCATGTCGAGTATGCGCACCACCACGGTGTCGCCTGGTTCAGCCCCCCGAACGTGGACGGGACCGGTGAGCACATGAGGTCCCGGGCCCCGCCGGTCGGGGGCGATGGCCGACCATATGGCCCGCACGCCGTCGTCCATCATCAGATCGGGAGCATCACCCGAGTGGTGCGTTACGCCCTCGACCACCACCACATCGCCCGGATCGATCTCGAGCACGGGCGGTTGGTTGCGATCGATGTAGCCCCAGAACACCGTCTCAGGCGTTGCCCTGAGATGGTGCGTGACACCGGTTGCTGCGAACGCGTTGGAGAGGTCGACCGACATGCCGACCAAGGTATGGACCGACCGTTACGGCGGTGTTTCCTGCGTGCAACGACACGTCGAGGCTGGTGTCGGCCCGGCTCAGCGCTCGAGGCCGAGCGCTGCGAGCAGTCTCCACACCGGCGCCCTACCATCACCGACCCCCGTCCATGTGGACCAACCCTCGCCGAGGGCACAGCGCACGGCCCGGGCACCACCGTCGCCCAACACGACACCCGAGGGCCCGTCGAAGCGTCCGACCGCTGTGATCACGGCGCGGAACGGCCCGTGCTGGCCGAACGACGCCGCCCCCGGGTCACCTCCCAGTCGCACCTCGCTCATGACGCGGACGCGCCCTGCCTCGGTGAGTCGCTGGCGCAGCACCACCGTGCCCGGCACTTCCCCGTGACGGCCGAGGATCACCTCGTCGACCCACCGCACATCTCCGTCGCGTTCGACCTCGAGGGCGACGTCCAACGTGTGATGGCTGCCACGCACCGACACGATCGGCTCGGGCCAAGCGTCGAGGACAGCTCCCGCCCCGACGCGCACGCGGACGGCGGCCTCGGACGACCGGCCGTGCGGATCGGGTTGGGCCATGGAGGCAGCAACCGACCTCAGGCACACCCTCGAGCCCGCGGCGAGGTCCAGGTCGAGCGCCCACCGGTCACCTCCGAGGGGTCCGGCGGCGCCTCCCACCAGATGAACCTGCAGCGTCGGGAACCCGCGCCCGACCGCTTCGGTGACGCGGAGCAGTTGCGGTACCTCACACCTCAGTTCGACGGCCCGGGTGGCGCCCTCGGCGTCGACTCCCACGCGCAGTCGGGTGGCCGAGTCCACGAGGTCAGCCGCGCTGCCAGGCGGCCAGTTCGCCCCGCAGCCAGTCGGCCACGGCAGTGGCGCCCGAAGGTTCCACCAGGGAGGTGAACCTGATGGGCAGATCACCGCGTCGGGCGACGGCGTCGCGCTCCATGACGCCCAGGTCGGCCCGCACCAACGGTGCGAGGTCGGTCTTGTTGATCACCAGCAGATCGGCGGTGGTGACGCCGGGGCCACCCTTGCGCGGCACCTTGTCGCCACCTGCCACGTCGACCACGAAGATCTGGCGGTCGACCAGGGCACGCGAGAACACCGCGGTCAGGTTGTCACCGCCGCTCTCGAGCAGCGTCAGCACCGCATCGGGATGACGCGCCTCGAGTGCCTCCACGGCGTCGAGGTTGGCCGAGATGTCGTCGCGGATGGCGGTGTGGGGGCAGCACCCGGTCTCGACGGCTGCGATCCGGTCGTCGGGGAGCACCGCCATGCGGCGCAGGGCCTCGGCGTCCTCGGTGGTGAAGATGTCATTGGTGATGACCACCAGCGACAACTCCGCCGCCAGGAGCCGGCACAGCGATGCCACGAGTGCCGTCTTTCCACTGCCCACCGGCCCACCGATACCCACGCGCAAGGGGCGACGGCCCGCCGGGGTGGTCCCGGGTGCCGGTTCGTGATGGTGGTGGGGCTCACCGAGTCGGGGTTCGTGATCAGGAGGCAAAGAGCCTCACCTCCCAGGTCGCATGATGTTCGGCATAGACGTCGGCCAGCAGGCCCACCGTGGCGGGCAGAGCGGAGGGATCGGCCCATGTCGCCGACTGCTGCGCCAGCATGGTGGCCGTACGGTCCAGTTCGCCCGCCAGGCGTGCCGACAGGGCGCTGACCTCGAAGGGGTCCAGGCCGAGCAGGCGGACCGCAGCGGTGGTGGCGGCGGCCACCACATGGTGCAGCGCACACAGGGCGGCCCCCGCCGGGTCCAGACCCGCTGCCGCAGCCACGGCCCCGAGTGCGGCAGCCTGGTGCGGCCCATCGGGATGGCTCGCCCGGCATGGTGCATCGTGTTCCGAGGGCCACACCCGTTGCCCGGCCCTCAGGAGTTGGCGACCCTGGGCGCGCGAGGAGGCGCGAAGGCGGGGTGAGGCCATCCGGGCGCTGATCTCCCCGTCCAGGACGGTCCACATCGCCGGGTCGGCCCGGTCGGGGCGACCGACCACCCATGCCGCCACACCCGCGTCGACCAGGCCCTGAGTCGCCAGTCGCCCGCTCACGAAGCGTGCGAGCGATGCGACGTCCACCACATCCCCCTGCGCACAGGCCGCCTCGACGCCCCATGACTGGGCGTGTCCACCCGACGGGAACCGACCGTCGGCGAGCAGCAGGAGGGCAGCGTCCACGAAGCCTCCCGTCAGAACAGGAAGTAGCGCTGGGCCATGGGCAACACCGAGGCCGGCGCCTCCTCGATCAACTCGCCATCGACCCGCACGGCGAAGGTGTCCGGGTGCACCTCGATGCGGGGGAGGGCCGTGTTCTCGGGCAGATCGGCCTTACCCACCGAACGGGTGTTGCGCAACGGGACGAGCCGCCGCCGAACGCCCAGGCGATCAGTCAGACCGGCCTCGAGGGCAGCGGGGGCCACGAAGGCCACGCTCAGGGTGGGGGCCACCCCCGGGGCAGCACCGAACATGGGGCGGGGGAGCACCGGCTGGGGGGTGGGGATGGACGCATTGGCATCACCCATGGCGGCCCAGGCGATCATGCCCCCCTTCAGCACCGCATGGGGCCGCACCCCGAAGAAGCGCGGATCCCACAGCACCAGATCGGCCAGTTTCCCCACCGCTACCGACCCGATCTCGTGGTCGAGGCCATGGGCGACGGCCGGGCAGATCGTGTACTTGGCCACATAACGGCGCACCCGGTGATTGTCGGCCGAGGTGTCCCCGGGCAGCGCACCCCGGCGTTGCTTCATCACATGGGCGGTCTGCCAGGTCCGAAGGACGACCTCGCCGATACGCCCCATGGCCTGCGAGTCGCTGCCGATCATGGCGATGGCGCCGAGATCGTGCAGCACGTCCTCGGCGGCCATGGTCGAGGGCCGGATCCGGCTTTCGGCGAAGGCGAGGTCCTCGGGAACCGAGGCGTCGAGGTGGTGGCACACCATGAGCATGTCGAGGTGTTCGGCCAGCGTGTTGACCGTGTACGGACGGGTGGGGTTGGTGCTCGACGGCAACACGTTGGGGTAGGACGCCACCGTGATGATGTCGGGGGCGTGGCCACCGCCCGCACCCTCGGTGTGGTACGTGTGGATGCTGCGCCCGGCGATGGCGGCCAGTGTGGTCTCCACGAAGCCGGCCTCGTTCAGGGTGTCGGTATGAATGGCCACCTGCACACCCGACTGGTCGGCCACCCGCAGGCAGGCATCGATGACGGCGGGTGTGGTGCCCCAGTCCTCGTGCAGCTTGAACCCGCCGACGCCGCCGAGGACCTGCTCCCACAGCCCCTCACTGGACACGGTATTGCCCTTGCCGAGCAGCACCACGTTGACCGGCCAGTGGTCGAGTGCTTCGAGCATCCGCTCCAGATTCCAGGCACCCGGCGTCACCGTCGTCGCCTTGGAACCCTCGGCCGGACCGGTACCGCCACCGATGAGCGTGGTGATGCCCGAGCCGAGGGCCTCGGTGATCAACTCGGGACAGATGAGGTGGACGTGGCTGTCGATGGCGCCGGCCGTGAGCAGCTTGCCGTTCCCCGCCAGGATCTCGGTGGAGGGACCGATCGCCAGGGTCGGATCCACCCCGTCCATGATGTCGGGGTTCCCCGCCTTGCCGATGCCGACGATGCGGCCGTCACGCACACCCACGTCAGCCTTCACGATGCGGTCGTGGTCGATGATCACCACGCCGGTGATCACCAGATCGGGTGCGCCCTCGGCGCGGGTGCGCATCGACTGGCCCATCGACTCACGGATCACCTTGCCACCGCCGAACACCGCCTCGTCGCCACCGGCACAGTGATCGGCCTCGACCTCGATCATCAGGTCGGTGTCGGCGAGGCGGACCCGGTCACCCGTCGTCGGGCCGTACAACTGCCGGTAGCGGTGGCGGGTGATCTCAGCCATCGAGCGCCCCTCCCACCAGGCCCCGCAGGCCCGGAACCCGGCGGGCGCCGATCAGTGGAACCAGTGCCACCTGCATATCGATACCGGGTTCGAAACGCACCGACGTCCCGGCCGGGATGTCGAGCCGGTGCCCCCGGGCCGCCTCGCGATCGAAGGCCAACGCAGCGTTGGCCTCGGCGAAGTGGAAGTGCGAGCCCACCTGAACGGGGCGATCTCCTGTGTTCACCACATCGAGGTGCACCACCGTGCGTCCGGCATTGAGGTGCAGGACGCCGTCGGGTCCGGTGATCTCGCCCGGGATCACGACACCACCGGCGCCTGGATCGGCGAGTGCAGGGTGACCAGTTTGGTGCCGTCGGGGAACGTCGCCTCGACCTGCACCTCGTCGACGAGCGCGTCCACGCCCTCCATCACGTCAGCCGTGGTGAGTACTCGACGGCCGGCGTCCATGAGGTCCACAACGCTGCGACCGTCACGAGCGGCTTCGAACACCCATGACGTGAGCACGGCGACCGCCTCGGGATAGTTCAACCGAAGCCCACGGTGTCGTCGCTTCCACGCCAGCTCGGCGGCCACGTGGATCATGAGCCGTTCTTGCTCGTGCGGGCTGATGAACACGGCGGTGACGTTAGCCACAGGCCTGCCGAGCTCGACGCGTCGACAGGCTGTTCATCGGGCCGAAACCGAGAGCCGGCTGGGCAAAGTGGCCCTGAGGAAATCGATAGCACGACTCAGCATGGGTGTCAACAGTCGCGCCACACTTCGACGACCCCCGCGAAAGGAACCCCAATGCGCAAGACCATCGTCAGCCTGGCCGTCGGAGCGGCTGCCCTCGGACTGGTGGCCGCCCCCGCCGCCGCCCAGTCCGAGCAGTCGATCGCCGAGATCGCCGCCGGCAACGCCGACTTCTCGACCCTGGTGGCCGCCGCCACCGCCGCCGACCTGGTCGGCACCCTGGCCGACTGCGACGCCGGCCCCTTCACCGTGTTCGCCCCCACCGACGCTGCCTTCGCCGCTGCGCTCGAGGCGTTGGGCGTGACCGCCGAGCAGTTGCTCGCCGACACCGCCACGCTGACCGCCGTGCTGACGTACCACGTGGTGCCCGGCACGGTCCTGGCCGCCGATGTGGTGACGCTCGACAGCGCCGACACCCTCAACGGTGCCCCCATCACCATCGAAGTGGTCGATGGTGCCGTGAAGTTGAACGGCGACACGACGGTGACCGCCACCGACCTGACGGCCTGCAACGGCGTCGTCCACGTGATCGACAAGGTGCTGTTGCCCCCGACGCCCGTGACCACGGGCGAGACTGTCGACGCTCCGCTCCCCGACACCGGCTCGTCGAGCAACGTGCTGGCCCTGGTCGCCGTGGTGGCCCTGGCCGGTGGCGCGCTGATGCTCGTCACCCTGCGTCGCCGCTCGGCCTGACCCTTTCCGATTCTCGGTAGCTGAACGAGCGATTTCTGCTCGTTCAGCTACCGAGAAATCGCCAGGCCCGCAGCAGCGAGGCCGGCGATGCGCCCGAACACGGTGCAGTTGGCGTACGAGTTGCCCGAGCCCACGTACTGTGCCCCCACCACACCGCCCGTGCATTCACCGGCGGCGAAGAGTCCGGGGATGGCCTGCCCGGCGTTGTCGAGCACCCTGGCCTGGCTGTCGATGCGCAGTCCGTAGGCGGTGAAGCACACCGTCGATGGTCGCATCTCCACCCCGTAGAACGGCGGCGTCGAGAGCGGCTCGAGGAACTTGGCGTCCTTGGCGAAATCGGCATCGCGACCGGTCGCCACATGGGTGTTGTAGCGGCGCACGGCGCCCGACACCGACCGGGTGGGCAGCCCGAGGCGCTCCGCCACCTCCTCGAGCGTGTCAGCCCGGATCACGCGGCCCTCGGCCACCATCTGCTCGATCACGTCGAGGTTCCAGTGTGGACTGCGGTTCTTGGCCCCCGGGATGAGTTGCTTGTAGCGGGCCGACCCGAGAGCGGTCGCCTCGAGCACCGCATGGTCCAAGAGGGCGAACACCCGGTCGCCCTGCTCGCGCACCAGGAAGTCCATCATGCCGTACGGCGCCGTCTCGTCGCAGAAGCGATGACCGGACTGGTTGACCAGCATCAACCATCCCGGGAGGTACGCCTCGTAGATCTTGGCGAACCCGGTGTGGAGCAGCCGCAGGCCCCGGTCGTGCCCGATCATCTGGGCGTCGACCTGTTCGGCCAGCCTCAGCGCGTCACCGCGCGCTCCGTCTGCCCCGATGTACCAGGCGTTGCCCGTGCCGGCCGCCGACGGGAAGTGCTGCCGGAGAAGTTCGGGCGAGTTGGCGAACCCACCGCTGGCGATCACTACCGCCCCGGCCCGGATCTCGTCGTCCGCCACCGCCACACCGACCACCGCACCGTCCTCGACCAGCAACCGATCCACGCGGCGACCCAGGGCGACGTCGACCCCGGCCTCGCGCACATGGCGCGTGAGCACCTCGACGACGCCGGCACCGCGTCCCACGGGCACGTGGACCCGGGGGACGCGCTCGTCACCACCGAAGACGAGTTGCCCGGCGAACTCGACGCCGAGGTCTCCCAGCCAGTCCACGGTGGGCCCGGCCAGATCGGCGAGGCGACGCACCACGCCCGCGTCGACGTTCCATCGGTTCACCGTCAGGTAGTCATGGAACAGGGCGTCGGCGTCGTCTTCGATACCCAGTGCACGCTGGTACCGGGTACCGGCACCCATGATCAGACCGCCCGACAGCCGTGACGATCCGCCGATCACGCCTTCGGCCTCGGCGACCAGTACCTGTGCGGCGCCCGCTTCCCGTGCGGCCAGCGCTGCGCACAGACCCGCCGCACCCGACCCGATGACCACCACGTCGACGTCCACCTCAGGCGTTCCCATGACCCGGGACGGTAGTCACCACGCCTACGGCGCGAGCGAGGCACGGACAGTACGGTCGGAGGAAAGACACGCGAGGGGGAACGCCATGAATCTCGCCGGTATCGGCCGCTTCTGGGCTCGCTGGCAACCGCACCAGACCGCCATTCGTTTCGCCGAACACGACACGTCGTGGCTGGCTCTCGACCAGCGCACCGACGCTCTGGCAGCCGGGCTGCAGGCCGACGGCGTGAGCCGAGGCGATCGCCTGGCACTGCTGGCGGGCAACAGCCTCACCTGGTGCGAACTGACCATCGCGGCCTGGAAGCTCGGGGCCGTGATCGTGCCCGTCAACACGCGCTTCACCGCCACCGAGGTCGCCTACGTCGTGAGCGATGCGGGGGCGCGACTGCTCGTGGCCGACCGGGCCCTGTGGAACGCGACCCTGGACGTGAGCAGCACCTGCCGCGTCTGCGCCACCGACGAGGTGGACGCCATGCGCCGACCCGATCTCCCGGCCCCGTGGTGCCCCACCGACGATCACGACCCTGCGTTCATCTGCTACACCTCGGGCACGACGGGCGACCCCAAGGGTGCCGTTCTGACGCACCGCTCCTTCGACGTCGGGTCGCAGGCCTGGGGGCAGGCCTTGGCGCTGGGCCCCTCTGACAGGGTGATCCTTCCCTTTCCGCTGGCCTTCACGGGGGGCCTCGCCGTGTTCCTGTTCACCTATTGGGCGGGGTCGACCCTGTTGCTGGAACCAGCGGTCGACAACGACCGTCTGTTCGATCTCTTCGAACAGCAACGGGCCACCGCCCTGCTGTCGGTGCCGGTGATCATCCAACAGTTGGTCGACCATCCCCGCTGGGCGACCGCCGACCTGTCGAGTTGGCGCATCGCCTGTTCGGGTGGCGCCCCGGTGCCCGTGTCGCTGCTGCAGGCCGTGCAGGCCCGGGGCATCCCCATGCTCCAGACGTTCAGCCTGACCGAGGCATCGGCTGCCGCCGCCGTACTGCCCAACGCCGACGCCCTGCACAAGGTCGGATCTGCCGGTCTGCCCATGCTGCACACCCGCATCCGTATCGCCGACGAGCACGACCGCGACCTTCCCGCCGGTGAGGTGGGCGAGATCCTGGTGGCCGGCCCGCAGGTGATGGCGGGCTACTGGAACCAGCCCGAGGCCTCGCACGCCACGCTGAGAGGGGGCTGGCTGCATACCGGGGACCTCGGGTACCTCGACGACGACGGCTACCTCTACGTGGTGGACCGGGTGAAGGACATGCTGATCTCGGGAGGCCTCAACGTGTACCCCGCCGAGATCGAGCGTCTGCTCACCGGCTTTCCCGGCATCGTCGAGGTGGCGGTGGTGGGTGTCCCCGACGCCAAGTGGGGTGAGACTCCCGCAGTGGTGGTGTTCACGGGTGGAGCGGCATTCGACCCCGTGGCCATGGCCGAGCGGTGCCGTACCTCGCTGGCGGACTTCAAGCGACCCCGCTACGTGAGCGTCGCCGAGCAACCACTGCCCCGCGGCATGTCGGGCAAGATCCTCAAACGCCAGATCAGGCAGCAGATGCTCGACGAGCCCGGTCGCCTGACCCGGTTGCGTTGATCGGAGCCCGAGATGACCGCACTACGACCCCCGGCGGTGTCGGCCCGCATCGGCGTGACCCTGCTGACCGCCGACTTCGCCATTCGCCCCGACGACCTGGCACGTGAAGTCGAGGCCCGTGGATTCGAGAGTCTGTGGGTGCCCGAGCACTCGAACATCCCGGTGAGCAGGGAGTCGCCATGGCCGGGAAGCCTCGACGGTGCGCCTCTGCCCGTCGAGTACTCGCACCTGCACGACGCCTTCGTGGCCCTGTCGATGGCGGCGGCCGTGACGCAACGCCTCCGCCTGGGAACGAGCGTGCTGCTGCTGGGCCAACGCGACGCTCTGTGGACCGCCAAACAGATCGCCACACTCGACCATCTCAGCGGCGGGCGGCTCGAGGTGGGGGTGGGCATCGGCTGGAACCGTGAGGAGATGGCGAACCACGGTTTCGACTTCTCCAGCCGGTGGGAGCGCACTCGTGAGGTGGCCGCGGCGATGCGTCGACTGTGGCTCGACGAGGTGGCCGCCTTCGAGGGCCGGCAGGTTCGTGTGGAACCCACCTGGCAGTGGCCCAAACCGGCACAGCCGGGTGGTCCAGCCCTGCACATCGGTGGTGGCGTGGGGCCGCGACTACTCGGGGAGGTGGTCGCCTGGGCGGACGGTTGGCTGCCCATCTCGGCCCGGACCTCGCTGGCGAGCCGCCTCGAGGCGCTGCACCGGGCGTGCGAACTCGTCGGCCGGGACCCCCTGACGGTCCAGGTGAGCGTGTTCGGGGCGACCACCAGCGCCGACGGCCTGACCACCCTGTTCGGCGAGGGCATCACGCGCGCCGTGCTGACCCTGCCCAGTGCCGACCGGGAGACGGTGTTGCCACTGCTCGACGAATGGGCGAACACCAGGGAGAAAGTGGCGCTCCGGGTGGGCGGCTGAACGACACCGCACTACAGTCCGGCCCATGTCCGTGCATCAGTTCGAAGCCACCACCATCGACGGCCGCACCGTTTCGCTCGGCGACTACGCCGGGAAGACGCTGCTGATCGTCAACGTCGCCAGCAAGTGCGGTCTGACCCCGCAGTACCAGGGACTCGAGGCGCTCTACCAGGCGCACAGGGACCAGGGGCTCGAGATCCTCGGGTTCCCCTGCGACCAGTTCGGCAACCAGGAGCCCGGCACCGAGGCCGAGATCGCCGAGTTCTGCTCGACCACCTATGGCGTGTCGTTCCCTCTGTTCTCCAAGATCGAGGTGAACGGCCCCGGTGCCCACCCGTTGTACAAGCACCTGCGGTCCGAGCAGGTCGAGCCCCGGCTCGAGGACGTCGAGGGCGGCGCCCATCTGGCGGGTCTGCTGAACCAGCACTTCCCCGACGCCTGCACCGAGGACGACGGCATCCGCTGGAACTTCACCAAGTTCCTCGTGTCGCCTTCCGGTGAAGTGGTCAAGCGCTTCCAACCGGTGGTCAGCCCCGACGCCATCGCTCAGGAGATCGCTCCACTCCTCGGCTGACACCGCGCCGCCTCCGGCGTCGCTTCAGGTTCGTCGTCGACCTCGCCGTCACCAGACGGCGAGGTCGATCTTTTCTCTGAGCCGGGTGTCTCGGGTGAGCAGTCGTGAGCCTGCCGCCATCGCCTCTCCCACGATCAGACGATCGAAGGGGTCACGCGTCCACGCCAGATCGGCGGCAGAGCGAACCACCGCGTCCCATGGCGTCTGCGACATCTTCACACCCAGACGGGGTGCCAGATCGCCCAGAATCTCGGAGCCGCTCACCGACAGTCGGCCGATTTCGTGAAGGAACGTCAACTCCAGTTCCACGACGGGCGCCACGATCAGGTCACATCGCTCGATGAGTTCCCCCGCCGTGTACGACAGTTGCTCGACCAGACCGGCGTACAGCCAGGCCACGACGTGGGTGTCCAGTCGGATCACCCGGTCCATTCACCCGACCACTCGATGTCGACCAGTTCGTCCGGGTTGCCGGTGATCGCCTCGGGGCGCCGCACCAAGACGGCGAGCCGCGAGGGAAGCTCATCGGCGGTGATGCGCAGCCGGCGACCCCGGCGGTCGATCTCGACCACCTCGCCGGTATCGAGCACATGGTCGAGCACGCGATAGATGTCGGCCCTGAGTTTCGACGCCGTGAGCTCCATGCAGCCGACCCTACCAGTGAACGTACGCCTCGCTACATCACGGACGTACGTCTGTCTGACGATCAGTCGACCGGACGCCCCTCGAAGTCGCCGATGAGCGACACCACCACCCGACCGGCCCCGTCCCGGTTGGCGAGTTCGGCCAACTTGGTTCGGTAGTACTCGTCGCGCAGGTCGCCCTCCCGGGCGGCGTTGTAGGTGGGATACAACGCCCGACGGTTGCGGTCGGACAGGTTGGGGCCACTGCGATGGGGGGTGCGCGAGTGGAACCACAGCGTCTGACCGGCCCGCACTTCGGCCGGCACCCACTCGAGGTCGGCCACCACGTCGGCGGCGATACAACCCCGGTCGTCCACGGGAAGCACGACGTCGTGTCGGCCCGACACCACCTCGAGGCAGCCGTTGGCCACCGTGGCGTCGTCCACCGCCACCATGCACGACACGTGCGTGTCGATGAAGGGGTAGGCAGGGGCGTCCTGGTGCGGCGAGTAACCGGCGCCGCCCGCCAGTTTGTAGTTGATCTTCTCCTTGTACAGCACGGCGGGCTCGCCCAGCAGCAGCGAGGCGGTGACCGCCAGGCGCTCGCGCACCACGTCGCGGAGACCGTCGTGCGACGGTGTGAAGTTCTCGCTGCGACACAACGTGGCACCGGTCTCGGTCAGTTCGCGGTAGTGCAGCACACCGTGCTCACCATCGGGGGTGGCCGCCACCTGATCGACCCACCGGCGCAGATCGGCGACCTCGGCGTCGCCGAACGTGTCCAGCAGCACCCAGCCGTGACGATCGAAATGCGCTTTGGCCGCCACCGCGCGCAGTGGGCCGATCCAGTGGTCGAGACCCGCCACCGCCGCACCGGGCACCTTGGCGCCGTCGTCGGCCACGCGCAGCGCCACCATGGCGTCGGCATCGGGATGCGACGCGAAGCGGGCCACCTCGTCGGGTGACATCGGTCCACCCTGGGCGACAAGGGTCATGACGCTGTCGGGCGACAGCAGCCCGGCGTAGTCGGGACGGGTGGCCACCAGGTAGCGCTTGGCCGGCACGTGGGCCAACACCAGGTCGGCCACCCGGGCACCCAGTACCTGGCGCACCGCTCGCGCTCCCATACCCGCATGTCGTGGCTGGCCCGGGCCATCCCAGGGATGGGCGAGATCGTGCACCAGACCGGCGACCTGCAGCACCAGGTCGTGGGGGTGCAGGCGTTCCAGGATCGCAGCCGTCTGCAGTCCGTGATCGAGCTCCGTGAGGCCTTCGCCCTCGACAGACCCCAGCCGACCCAGTCCCTCGAGGTGGGCGATCACCTCGTCGACGTCGACGAACACGTGCTGCTCAGCCATGACCCGGACTCTAGGGAACCGAGGCGGCATCGAGGTCTCGTTCGGTCGACGGCGCCACCATGGTTCACGGATCGGCAACACTTCGGTCACCATGACGACATGCACGCTCGCCAGGCTCCCGAGGTGACCATGGTCAAGGTGCGCGCCCCGGGCACCCACTGGGATGAACTGGTGACGCCCGAGGGTGGTCCGCGCCCGGGAGCCGAGGCCCTGCTCGATGTGCTGTCGGGCATGACACTGGCCGAACTGACCGAGCGTCAGACGTTGGCCGAACTGGACATCGTGATGAGCGGTGTCACCTTCACCGTGTACCACGACGGGCGCGGCATCGACCGCGCCTGGCCCTTCGACATCATCCCCCGGGTGATCACCGCAACCGAGTGGCGCCGCATCGAGCAGGGATTGGTCCAGCGCATGCGGGCCCTGAACGCCTTCATCGACGACCTCTACCACGAGCAGCGAGTGATCGCCGACGGTGTGTTTCCCGCCGAACTGCTGGAGCAGTCGGCCAACTTCCGGCCGCAGTGCCGCGGTGTACGCCCGAAGTTCGGTGTCTGGGCCCACATCTGCGGATCCGATCTGGTGCGCGATGCCGATGGCACGGTGTACGTGCTCGAGGACAACCTGCGGGTGCCGTCAGGCGTCAGTTACGTGCTCGAGAACCGGGCGGTGTCAAAGCGCGTGTTCGCCGACCTGTTCGCTCGCCAGAGCATCCTGCCCGTGGACCGCTACACCGACGAACTGGCCCGCCTGCTGGCGTCTCTGGCGCCAGACGGCGTGCGGCGCCCCCGGGTCGCCGTGTTGACCCCCGGCATCCACAACTCGGCCTACTTCGAGCACTCGTTCCTGGCGCAGCGCATCGGCGCCGCGCTGGTGGAGGGCTCCGACCTCGTGGTGGGCGACGACGACGGCGTGTATATGCGCACCATCGCCGGTCTGGAACGGGTCGACGTGATCTACCGACGCGTCGACGACCTGTTCCTCGATCCCGAGGCGTTCCGGGCCGACAGCATGCTGGGCGTCCCCGGGCTGATGCGGGCCTGGCGAGCGGGCCGTGTGGCCATTGCCAACGCCCCCGGGGCGGGGGTGGCCGACGACAAGGTGGTCTACGCCTGGGTACCCGATCTCATCCGCTACTACACGGGTGAGGAACCACTGCTGCCCAACGTGCCCACGTATCGCTGCCATCTGCCCGAGGAACGCGCCTACGTGCTGTCGCACCTCGACCAACTGGTGGTGAAGCCTGCCAACGAGAGCGGCGGCTACGGACTGCTGATCGGCAACCGGGCCACGCCCGAGCAACGACGCGAGCAGGCCGCCGTGATCGAGGCCGACCCCCGCAACTGGGTGGCGCAGCCGATCCTGTCGCTGTCCACGGTGCCCACACTGCGCGAACACGGCATCGAACCCCGCCACGTCGACCTTCGGCCCTTCATCCTCTCGGGTGCCACGACGTACGTGACGGCGGGCGGCCTGACCAGGGTGGCGCTCACCGAGGGATCGTTGATCGTGAACTCGTCCCAGGGTGGCGGCAGCAAGGACACCTGGATCGTCGAGGCGCCCTGATGCTGCTGTCCCGGGTCGCCGACCGCCTGTACTGGGGCGCGCGCTATGCGGAGCGGGCGCAGAGCACGGCGCGCATCGTGCGCACCTATACCGAGTTGATGGTCGATCTGCCGGTGAGCGTGCTGACCAGTTGGGAGCCGCTCCTGGCGGTGGCGGGCAGTGGGGTGGCCTTCGATCTGGCGTGCGGCGGCGCCACCGACGAAGCCTCGATCGTGGCGTATCTGCTGGCCGACACCACCAACCCCGGGAGTCTGGCCGCATCGGTGGCCCAGGCACGCGAGAACCTGCGCACCACGCGCGAGATCGTGCCGCGCGAGGCGTGGCAGACCCTGAACGATCTGCACCACGACGTGGTCGCCAACGTGGACGGCGGATGTGCGCGGGCCAACCGCGCCCGCTTCCTGAACCGCGTGATCGGTGAGTGTCAACAGTTGAACGGCGTGCTCGCCACGGTGATGCTGCGCGACGAGGCCTACGACGTCTGGCAGCTGGGCGAGGCCGTCGAGCGCGCCGACATGACCACCCGGGTCGTCGGCGTCAGGGCGGCAGCCTTGTTGATGTCGCACGGCGGCGACGACGCACAACGCGCCTACGACGACGTGCAGTGGATGAGCGTGCTGCGCTCGGTGTCGGCACTGCAGATGTACCAGCGTGCCCACGCTGGCGCCATCGACGCTCGGGACGCCGTCGAGTTCCTGCTGCTCGATCCGCGCTTCCCCCGGTCGGTGGCGGCCTGCGCCCAGCGCATCCGGCACTGTCTGGAACGCCTGCCCCACCCGGCGCGTACGCTGCCCGCCGTGAGTGCACTGGACGCCGTGCTGCGCGACGCCGCGAGCCACACACACGACGGTGCGGCGCTCGACGGGGCCATGGACGATGTCCAGACCGGACTGGCGGCCGTGAACGACATCGTGCAGCGAACCTTCGTGCGAGGCGATCACTGATGCTCGGCGCGTTGGGCTACCCGACGACGCCGAACGGTTTCGACGAGGCAGTGCACGCCGACGGAAGCCTGCGGGCCAACTGGTCGGCACTGGGTCGCGTACTCGGCCACGTGCAGCCCGGCGACCTGGGCCGCCGCCAGCGCCTGCTCGACCGCCTGATGGACGCCGAGGGTGCCGGCCACCTCATGGGCGAGCGGGGTCAGCAGGTACGACCGTGGACGGTCGATCCACTGCCGGTGGTCCTCGACCACGACGAGTTCCGCGTGCTCGCCGCCGCAGCACTGCAGCGGGTGCGGCTCCACGAGGAGATCCTGCGCGATCTGTACGGCGGGCAGTCACTCGTCAGAGCGGGTGTGCTGCCGGCGGCCACCGTGTACGGCCTCGCCTCGTTCCACACCACCATGGCGGTGCAACAACCCCGGCAATGGCTGGTACATGCGGCCCTGGACGTGGTCCGCACGGCGAGCGGGACCTGGAGGGTGGTGGCCGATCACACCGACACGCCGACGGGCCTGGCCGCCGCGCTGATCAATCGAGGCGTGATGGCACGGGTACTGCCCGACGCCGCCCGGCATGCCGGCGTGGCACCCCTGGCCGGGGCACTCACCGACTACCGGCGGGCGTTGGCAGCCCTGGCGCCCGCTGACGTCAGGAGTCCGCGCACCGTCGTGCTGTGCGCCGGTCCCGAGGACCCCGCCTATGTGGAACATTCCTCGCTGGCGGTCCAGATGGGTGTCCACCTGGTGCAGGGCGGTGACCTCGTCGTGCGGCAACGGCGCGTCTGGCTTCGCGCCCTCGAGGCACTCGAGCCCGTCGACGTGATCGCGCGGGGCGTGCCCGACGATGGGCTCGACCCTCTGGCGGCGCGTGCGGTGGGGACGGGTGGCGTGCCGGCACTGTCATGGGCCGCCCAGGCCGATGGCGTCGTGCTGGCCAACGCCCGGGGCAGCCGCCTGGCTCAGGAGTCGGCCCTGCGCGGCCTCGTGGGCGCTGCGGCCCAGCACCTCGACGGCGAGACACTGCTGCTCGACGCACTGGGCAGCGAGGAGCCCCTGGCCACCACCCCCGTGTACGACCCGGCGACCGACCGGGTGATGCCCGGTCACGTGGTGTTGCGCCTGCACGTGATCGTGGGTGCCGAGGGCGCCACCGTCATGTCCGGTGCGTCATGCCGCGTGACCGATGCCGAAGGCGTTCGCAACGGTTCGGGCGACACCATGAAAGACGTCTGGGTGGTGGGTGTGCCGACGGCAGACCGCGTCATGGTGCGCCAGCCCGCACCACCTCAGGTCGACCTGGCGGGCTCGGTGCCCAAGCGAGCGGCCGATGCGCTGTACTGGCTGGGCCGGGCCGGTGAACGCGCAGAAGTGGCGGCCCGTTGCGCCCGCACGGTTGCGGGGCAACTCGAGTACGACCCCTCGCTGGTGTTCCTCGCCGACGGCCAGTGGACCCAGGGGGCGGTGGCGCTGCTGCGAGCCGCCCGCGCACTGCCCAGCACATCCCCGGACGACCTCCTCTCGCCGCCGGCTGAACGGCTCGACCGGGAACTGGCAGCGGTGCCGCCCTTCGTGGGCACGCAACTGGTGACCCTCGCCCAAGAGGCGGCGTCGGTGCGCGAGTACCTGTCGGGAACGTCAGCCCGAGTGTTGGCGCGTCTGGCGCACGAACGTGCCGACCTGCTGGGGCAGCGGGGTGACGCCGACGAACTGGACGGCGTGATCGTCGACCTC
>Ga0169931_10006670_pt1 | contig 17315 bp, 11 predicted proteins | sample Kivu_15m_20L_FD_129675 | JGI IMG/M metagenome (GOLD analysis project Ga0169931, IMG submission 129675) | Freshwater microbial communities from Lake Kivu, Western Province, Rwanda to study Microbial Dark Matter (Phase II) - Kivu_15m_20L... | ecosystem: Environmental > Aquatic > Freshwater > Lake...
GATATGGCGCGCACCGCGACGAATGTGATCGGCAACTGTATGGCCACCGCGGTGATTGCCCGCTGGGAGGGTGAGTTTGATGAAGGGTAGGAGAATAGGAGAATAGGACCGATAGGACGAATAAGATCTGTACGGCCTAAACGTCCTATGGGACCTATAGGTCCTATACGTCCTATTCTCCTATTTTCCTACCCCCACAGGAGTTCTACCATGCGATCGCTCAAAGAGAAGTTACCCAAACCCGAGTGGCTCAAGATTCGCTTGCAGATGGGCGAGGACTTCCTGGAAGTCCGGCGGATGGTCAACGACCTGACGCTCCACACGGTCTGCCAGGAAGCGCGCTGTCCGAACATCTATGAATGTTGGACCAACCGGACCGCCACCTTCATGATCGCGGGAGACGTCTGTACCCGTCGCTGCGGATTCTGCGCGGTGAGCAAAGGCGAGCCGAAGCCGCTCGATCCGACCGAGCCGCTGCACGTCGCCGAGGCGGTCCAGAAGCTCAACCTGCAGCACGCGGTCATCACCGGAGTCAACCGCGACGATCGGACAGACGGAGGGGCCGCACACTGGGCAGAGACGATCCAGGCAGTCCGGCAGATCAATCCCGACTGCAAGATCGAGGTCCTGATCCCTGACTTCGAAGGAAACGACGAAGCCCTCGACATCGTTCTCGATGCCAGGCCCGACGTTCTCAACCACAATACAGAGACCGTTCCTCGCCTCTATCATCGTGTTCGACCCCACGCGCGCTATGAGGAATGGACGATGAAGCTGCTGCGGCGCGCCGCCGCCCGTCGCGACGCGGAAGGGCGCGGAATGCTCACCAAGTCCGGGATCATGGTCGGACTGGGAGAGACGAATGAGGAGGTGCTTCAGACGATGCGGGATCTGCGGGCGACCGATTGCGACATCCTGACTATCGGGCAGTACCTCCAACCAGCCGAGCGGCGGCTCCCCGTCGAGAGGTACTACACCCCACAGGAGTTTGCCGACTTCAAGCGGGCAGGCCTCGAGATGGGCTTCCGCTATGTCGAATCGGGGCCACTGGTTCGGTCGAGCTATCACGCCCACGAACACAAGCCCGAGAATGCCCCCGCCCTCGACGAGATCTTTTTACCAGATCCAGTGGAAACAGGGAGGCGCGAGCTGCGCGTCCTCGATGCCCGCCAACTCTCCGTACTGACGACGGCAGAGTGATTTTCGAGAGGAGATTGTCATTCATGTATAAACTTGTTCTTGTTCGTCACGGAGAGAGCGATTGGAATCGGGAGAACCGGTTTACCGGGTGGACCGATGTCGACCTCTCCGAGCAGGGGTTGCGCGAGGCGCGTACCGCCGGGCAGGTCTTGAAGGCCGAAGGGTTCAGCTTCGACCTCGCCTTCACCTCCGTTCTCAAACGGGCGATCCGGACCCTCTGGATCATCCTCGACGAACTCGATCGCATGTGGATTCCAGTTGAGCACTCCTGGCGCCTCAATGAACGCCACTATGGGGCCCTGCAAGGGCTCAACAAGGCGGAGACGGCGGCCCAGTTTGGAGACGAGCAGGTGCGGATCTGGCGTCGCAGTTACGACACGCCTCCTCCCCCTCTCGCCTTGGAGGACGATCGCCATCCGGGGCGCGACCCGCGCTACCAGTCGCTCTCCGCCGCAGAGCTGCCGTTGACGGAGTGCCTCAAAGACACTGTCGCCCGCATGCTACCCTACTGGCACGAGCAGATCGCGCCGGCGGTCCGCTCAGGCCGCCAGGTGATCGTCGCCGCTCACGGGAACAGCCTGCGTGCGCTGGTCAAGTATCTCGATCAGATTTCCGATGAGGAGATCATCGGGCTCAATATACCCACCGGGATCCCCCTCGTCTACGAGTTGGACGCTAACCTGACTCCGATCCGGCACTACTATCTTGGGGATCCGGAGGCGATTGCCAAGGCCACCCAGGCCGTCGCCGATCAGGGCAAGAGCCGCTGACCCGCGAAGGCCGAGCCAGCTTCCCCCACTAAACCCTCGCTGGCCCCAGCGGACCGTCCAAATCGGATCCGGTGGGGCCACGGCTTTCCCGCGAAGGAGATGATCATGTCGACCCAGCAGAGACGAGTTCGATGGATTGGCATTCTGATGGCTGTCAGCCTCGCCCTGATGGCGGCGTGGGGCCTGGCTGTCCCCGCCTCATTTCCGATCTCCTGGCAAGGGAGCGCGGCGCGCGGCGCGAATGAACACTGGCCGCAGTTCCGGGGACCGGACTCGACGGGCGTGGCGGCCGAGGACGCCAACCTGCCCGAGACGTGGAGTCCGACTGAGAACGTCGCCTGGAAAACGCCAATTCCCGGGATGGGTTGGTCCTCCCCGATCGTCTGGGGCGACCAGGTCTTCCTCACCACCGTCATCACCGAAGGAACCGTCGAGAGTCCGAAGAAGGGCCTCTACTTCGGTGGTGAGCGCTACGACCTTCCCAAAGAAGAGCATCGCTGGTTGGTCTATGCGCTCGATCGCCGGACAGGGCGCGTGCGATGGGAGCGCGAAGCGGCGCGTGGTCCAGTCAAGTCCTCGCGCCACCTCAAGAACAGCTATGCCTCGGAGACCCCTGTCACCGACGGAAAACGCCTCTACGCCTTTTTCGGAAATGTCGGCCTCTACTGCTTCGATATGGCCGGCAAGCCCCTCTGGAATCTCCCCGTCGAGCCGCGCAAGACCCGGTTTGGATGGGGGACTGCCGCCTCTCCCGTACTTCACGGCAATCGGCTCTTCCTTCTCAATGATAACGATGAAGCCTCTTCGCTGCTCGCCCTCGACGCCGCCACCGGGCGGACTCTCTGGCGAGTCGAGCGCGAGTCCGGCACCAACTGGGCGACCCCCTACGTCTGGCGCAACGAACGCCGCACGGAGCTGATCGTGCCCGGCACGAAGGTCGTCCGCTCCTATGACCCTGTCGATGGCCGAGTGCTCTGGGAGTTGCGCGGGATGTCCTCGATCGTCATCCCAACCCCCTTCGCCACCCACGGCCTCCTCTACCTCACTTCCGGTTACGTCGGGGATCAACACCGACCCGTCTATGCCATTCGACCCGGTGCGAGCGGCGACATCTCCCTCAAAGAAGGCGAGACCTCCAACTCCTTCATCGCCTGGTACCAGCGCCAGGCTGGGCCCTACAACCCCTCGCCGCTCGTTTACGGCGACCTTTACTACACCCTCCTCGATCGCGGCTTCTTCACCGCTCACGACGCGCGCACCGGCCAGGAGGTCTATGGCAAACAGCGGATCAATGTCGAGGCGGGCGCCTTCACCTCATCCCCCTGGGCCTACAACGGCAAGATCTTCTGCCTCAGCGAAGACGGCGACACCTACGTCATCGGCGCCGGCCGGGAATATCGACTGCTCGCGAGAAACTCGCTCGGCGAGATGTGTATGGCCACCCCCGCCATCGCCCAGGGAAGTCTCTTCATTCGGACTTCCCAGCACCTCTTCCGCCTCACAAAGTCGTCGACCAGGTAGCTTTCTCCCTGACTGGGAAACTTTTTCCCGGTCATTTTGGCTCTTTCGTGTAAAAAATACGTGGATGGGCCGAGAGGGAAGGTTGCTCGTTGAGCGAAAGTGGTCAAATGAAAGAGAAATCAACTGGTTACGGAATTCAGTCACGATTCCGGTCCGTGGCACGATGGTTGCAATTGCCTTGGTGGGGCAACGAGATACCAAGTGGTACTTCCACTGTCGGTGTCACGTGGTTATTCGAGGTGTGAGGAAGATAACCACGGTTTCAATCGCGCTACAGGCTTCCCACGGCTGTAGCGCGATTTTTTATTGCCTCCGCATCCCCTCCTGTCCCTGTGGCGGGTCTCTGGCTGAACGGATCCTTCTGGAATTGCCCTCTCCAACTCGTCACCAACAGTCTGGAAAAGACAGGAAAAGTCTGGGATAATGCCAGCCGTCTGGGGATGATCGGGCTTGGTGCCAATCAAAGGAGGAAAAGTTTGGCTGGCAATTCAAGTGCTGGCCCAACTTCCGTGACCTCCCCAGACGACTGACTTTCCAGCGCCTTCCCAAGGGGCGAAGCTACCTCCGCTTCGCCTCAGTGCGACTCCCGGGTCACCTCGACGCCGCTCTTCCCCACCAGAAAGTCGAAGTCTGCCCCCCGATCGGCCTGCAGGACGTGCGTCGTGTAGAGCTGGTAGTAACCGCGGGTATGCGGGTGGACGGGAGGCTGCCAGTTGGCGCGCCGTCGGGCGAGCTCCTCTTCCGTGACCTCCAGTTCGAGTTCCCGGGCTTCGACGTCGAGCCGAATCGAGTCCCCGTTGTGGACGAGGGCGAGCGGTCCCCCCGCGGCGGCCTCGGGCGCGACGTGGAGGACGACGGTGCCATAGGCGGTGCCGCTCATCCGGGCGTCGCTGATCCTGACCATATCGGTGATGCCCCGTCGCAGCAGCTTGGGAGGCAACGGCATATTCCCGACCTCTGGCATTCCCGGATAGCCCTTCGGTCCACAATTCTGGAGGACCAGCACGCTCGTCTCATCGACCTCGAGGTCCGGATCGTCGATCCGTGCGTGGAAGTCCTCGATCGAGGTGAAGACGACCGCCTTGCCGCGGTGGCGCATCAGCGAGGGCGTTGCCGCCGAGGGCTTGATGACGGATCCGTTCGGGCAGAGATTGCCTCTCAGCACGGCGATCCCGCCCTGCTTCGCGAAGGGTTGGTCGAAGGGGAGGATCACCTCCCGGTTCCAGCACGGGGCGTCAGCGGTATTCTCTCCGATCGTCCGCCCATTGACGGTCAAGGCGTCGCGATGGATCAGGTCCCCCAATTCGCGAATGACCGCCGGAACTCCCCCCGCGTAGTAGAAGTCTTCCATCAGATACTTCCCGGAAGGCATGAGGTTGACGAGGCAGGGGACCTCCTGTCCCAGCCGATCCCAATCGGCCAGCTGGAAGTCGATCCCCATTCGCCCCGCGATCGCCAGGAGGTGGATGACCGAGTTGGTCGAGCCACCGATCGCTCCGACGACCCGCACGGCGTTCTCGAAAGCTTCACGCGTGAGGATCTGTGAGAGGCGCAGATCCTCATGGACCATCTCGACGATCCGCCGACCCGCCTGATGCGCGAGGGCGTACCGCCGCGCGTCGACCGCCGGAATCGCCGCGTTCATCGGCATCCCGACTCCGAGCGCCTCGACGACGCTCGCCATCGTCGAGGCCGTCCCCATCGTCATGCAGTGGCCCGCCGAGCGGCTCATGCAGCTCTCCGCCTCCTGGAAATCGCAGAGCGGCATCGCCCCGCTCCGCACCTCCTCGCTGAACTTCCAGACATTCGTTCCCGAGCCGATCTCCCCTCCCCGGAACTTTCCGTTGAGCATCGCGCCCCCGGAGATCGCCAGCGTCGGCAGATCACAGCTCGCCGCCCCCATCAGGCACGCCGGCGTCGTCTTGTCGCAGCCGACCAGGAGGACCACCCCGTCGAGCGGGTTTGCCCGGATCGTCTCCTCGACGTCCATGCTCGCCAGATTCCGGAAGAGCATCGCCGTCGGCCGCATGAGGTTCTCCCCCAACGACATCACCGGGAACTCCAACGGAAACCCGCCCGCCTCGTAGATCCCCCGTCGCACGTGCTCGGCCAGCTCCCGAAAATGGCCATTGCACGGCGTCAGCTCCGACCACGTGTTGCAGATCCCAATCACCGGCCGCCCGTCGAAGACGTGATCCGGATATCCCTGATTCTTCATCCAACTCCGGTGGATAAATCCACTCTTGTCGAGCGGCTCAAACCAATCCCGGCTTCGCAACCGTCGCTTCCCATCCTGTCCCATCTCGTCCCACTCCTTTGCTTTAGAGGCTTACCTGGGGGCCCACCCCCTCGATCTTCCCCGCAGCATACTCTCCCCTCTCCTCCCGAGTGAAGCCCCACCGACGATTCTCCGCCGATGGGGCCGTTTTTCGCTCTGGAAGCCCAGGCGTCGCTCTCGTCTGTTCTCGGAGATCCGGGCCGATCGGCGGATGATTCTCAGGGGGATTGTCTTCGAGTCGAAATTGTTTCTTGAGAAGCAGTTTCTTTCTTGACAAATAAAGCCGACGAAAGCCAGGATGGCGGCTGTGAAGAGGAGACGCGCAATCATTCCGAAGTCGGTCGCTGAGCAGGCGTTGATCCGCCTGATGCGGGTGGGGGATCGTCTCTGGCGGCAGTCTGACGAATGGTTCCACCGCTGGGAGTTGACTGACAACCACTACAATGTTCTGCGGATCCTGAATGGGGCGGGGGAGCCGATTCAGCAGGTGGAGATTGGGCGACGGTTGCTCTCCTCGCGGGCAAATGTGACGAAGGTGGTCGACCATTTGGAGGGGATGGGATTGGTGCGTCGGGAGGGGGGGACGGATCGTCGGGTGAAGTGGGTCGAATTGACGCCCGGCGGAATGGACTTTCTCGATCAGACCTCGGGCGAGGTGATTGGGTTTGCGGAGCAGGCCTTGGGCAGATTGACCCGGGAGGAGCAGAAGGTGCTCCTCGGATTGCTGGAGAAGTTGGTGGAGAAGGAGACGTAGGCAAGTACTCGACGATCAGCAGGTCTGATGGAAGAGGAAGGGAAGGAGAGAAGAGATGGTCAAGCAATTGATGGGGACGACGGAGGATTGGGTTCCGGCCTTGTTGCGGATCGCGTTGGGCGGAGTGATGTTTCCGCACGGAGCGCAGAAGTTGCTGGGGTGGTTTGGAGGGTACGGATTTGTGGGGACGATGGAGTTCCTGACGGGGATGGGGATGCCGGCGGTGATCGCGTTTCTGGTGATCATCGGCGAGTCGATTGGGGCATTGGCGTTGATGCTGGGCTTTCTGACGCGGTTCTGCGCCTTCAGTTTGACGTTGATCATGGTCGGGGCGATCGGGCTGGTGCACTGGCAGAACGGATTCTTCATGAACTGGGGCGGTCAGGCGGCTGGCGAGGGGTTTGAGTATCACCTCTTGATGATGGCCTTGGGAGTGGTCTTGATGGTGCGGGGAGGAGGGAGCTGGTCGATCGACGGGCTCCTGACGAAGCGTCGCTGAAGGAGGAGAGATGAAGATCATTCGGGCAAAGGATCGGTATCACCTGGAGAGCGACTGGCTCTCGGCCTACTGGCTCTTCAGCTTTGACCATTATTATGATCCGGCGAACGTCCAGTTTGGCCCCTTGCGGGTCTTCAATCACGATTGGATTCGGGGAGGAGCGGGCTTTCCGACCCACTCCCACCGCGAGATGGAGATCGTCACGTATGTTCTGGAGGGCGTGCTCGCGCACCGTGACAGCACGGGTGGGGAGGGGCTGATCCAGGCCGGCGAGGTGCAGCGGATGACAGCCGGGACGGGGATTGCTCACTCCGAGATCAACGCGGATCCAGAGGCTCCCGTGCGGCTGTTGCAGATGTGGGTCCTGCCGTCGCAACGGGGCCTCCCGCCGTCGTACGAGCAGCGGCAGTTTACACGGGAGCAGCGAACGGGGCGGTTGCTGCCGATCGCCTCGGGGCAAGGTCACCCGGGAGCGGTCCACGTTCATCAGGGGACGACGTTCTACGTCGGCCATCTGCGGACTGGGGACCACATCGAGACGCGGATTGACGCGGGGCGTCGTGGGTATCTCTACCCGATCGAGGGGGAGCTGCTCGTCAATGGAGAGCGGTTGACGGCGGGAGATCAGGCGCGGATCGAGACGCCTGGGCCCCTCGCGCTGGTCGGCCAAGAGGAGAGCGAGCTTCTCTTCATCGACCTGCCGTAAGTGGGAGAGTAAATACTGGTCAGGGCTTTTGCAAAGTCGATTCAGCTTCCGCCCTGAAGGGGCGGCGCATACCAGCCCAGGGTGCAACCCTGGGTATCCAAGGAGCCCCGTTCAGGCGTTCTGAAGGAACGCCGAGGGATGCCGTTGACGGTACCCAGGGCGTCGCCTTGGGCTGGTATGCGGTGTCCCGTTGGGACACCAGGAGCCGATCCTGTTCTCCCGGTCACAATCACCCCAGCGCCTACCTCATCGAGTCACGTCAGGTCATTGAGGGTGCCTGTCCCTGACTTTGCAAAAGCCCTGAAATACTGGTGGGGCGGGAATCGCGGTGGTTGATCTGCGGACCGCGTCGTGTATAATGACCATTCTTCTCGGGGCGTAGCACAGCCTGGTAGTGCGCTCGGTTTGGGACCGAGAGGTCGGAGGTTCGAATCCTCTCGCCCCGATCAATCCAGATAATAATAGCCAGAAAGAACAGCCGAATTTGCTGGCCATTCAGATCTGACGAATGGCCCGGTATCACTCTTTACCAGCCAAGATGCCTGGTCAGCTCAGTTGGATGTCGACGGATTGAAGCCTGGATCGCCCCGTGTCTGCTGGAATCAACCGTTGAACCTTGGTGGGTCTCTTCCACTTTCCCTTGTCGATTCATGATCGACGGTCGGGGGGAGGAGGAGGGCTTTGGTCTGCCCATTTGTGAATGGAAGGAGTTCTGAGCCATCGATGGGACGCTCAACCGAGCCGATGATCCGGAGTGGCAAAGATCGAAGGAGGGGATGATGCCGGCACGTCTCATTTTGCCTGGCCGTGAAACAGGGGATCGGGACCAGATGGAGCCTGTCTCAGCTGGAGGTCCCGAAGGGCTGCCCGAGGTAAAGGTGCGGGTGGCGACTCAGCTCGATTCCACGCAGAGAGGGGACGAGCAGGCTCAAGTATGCCTCGAGGACGCCGCCGAGGACGATCTGGTGGAGATCACCTTCGAGAGGGGGGTCAAATACTGGGTCTCGGTGGCGGGTGCGTTGGAAGATCTCGGCTGGTCAGCGACTCGGGGAGGAGTGAGCGAGGCCAGGATTCCCCCCACGTGGGGTCCGATGATGGGCAAGACGCGTGGGGAGTCGGGGGCGCAGCGGATCCAGGCGCTGCGGGTTCTCCAGACCAGGTTCCCCAAAGACCTGGCCGAAGAGATGGCCACCCTCAGCGTGGGCAAGATTGCCAGAATGATCGAAGAGAAGCTGGCCAAGTACAGCTCGGGCCTCTACCACTTTGACGCACCTGGCGGGTTGGGTAACAAGATCGAGAAGGGTGCTTTGGTGGACACGACGCGTCCTTACCTCCTCTTTCTTCACGGCACGGCCTCGAGTAGTGTCGGCAGTTTTGAGAAGCTGGGGCTTCAGAACTCCCATGATGTGTTGAAGCTGGAACATTCCGCGGAGTGGGAGCAGCTGCGGAGGCAGTATCCAGAGCGGATGCTGGGGTTTGAGCACCTTACCTTTTCGGAGAGCCCGATTCAGAATGCGAGGACGCTCGTTGAGAAGCTTCCAACGGGGGGAACCCTTCATCTGCTGACCCACTCCCGGGGTGGGTTGGTCGGAGAGCTGCTCTGTCTCGGTCAATTGGATGGACAGCGCGATTCTGACACCTTGAAGGTAACGAAAGAGCGGCTGCCACGTCTCTGGATGAAGAGGGAGCGTTGGAAATACCGGGATGACCAGGAAGACTGGAATGACCTGGACGACCTCATCTCTCTGCTCGATCTCCTCAAGGAGAAGCAACTCAAGATCGAAAAATTTGTGCGTGTCGCCTGCCCGGTACGCGGGACGATCGCGCTCTCGGATCGGCTCGATCACGCGCTCTCACTCCTGCTCAACCTGCTCGAGACGCTCCCGGTCTTCTCTGGCAGCGTCACCTTTCAGGTAGTCAAGGCCCTCTTTCTTGAGTTGATCAAGCGCCGGGCTGATCCGAGGCTCTTGCCTGGGATCGAAGCGATGATGCCATCCTCCCCCCTTGTCTACATGCTCAATAATCTGGGCCTGCGCACGGCATCCGACCTGGCGGTGATCGCGGGCGACATCGAGGGATCGGGGCTCCTGGGCCGAATGGCAGTCTTTCTGACCGATTGCTTCTACCAGGAAGATCACGACCTGGTGGTCAATTGCGCGGCGATGACCGGAGGCTTGCAGCGCCAAGCCACCTCCTCCGCCTATCTCGATCGGGGGCACGAGGTCAACCATTTCAACTATTTTCGAAATCTCGATACACGGAGCCGGATCGTACGCTACTTGACGGCACCGGCCAAGGACCCCCAGGCGGTGAAAGAACTGGGCTTCACCCCGTTGACGAGAGGGTCAAAGACGGAGGCTCCCCCGCAGAGCCCTCAGCCTGGTCGCGCTGACGAGGGGAAGTGGACGCTCTTTCTCCTGCCAGGGATGATGGGCTCTCAGTTGTGGGAGGGAGACAGGCAGGTCTGGCCCGACCCGGCGATGATTGGGGAACTGGGAATTCCTCAACTCGAGATGGGTCGCACACTCGAAGCGAAGGAGCTCCTCCCGAAAGCGTATGACCGCCTGATCGACTATTTTGAGGGGAAGTGTCGAGTCGTTCCATTCGCTTACGACTGGCGCCAGTCGATCGAGGAGGCGGCTCGTCAATTGGCCGAGAAGGTGTCGGAGAAGTTGACCAGCTCTCCACAACCGGTTCGCTTTCTCGCCCACTCGGCAGGTGGATTGGTGGTTCGCGCGATGATCGCGTTGGACCCTGGTCTATGGCGTCAGGTCACCGAGCGGGGGGGGCGGCTGCTCATGCTGGGAACTCCCAATAGAGGCAGCTACTGGGTAGCCCGGCTCCTTGCCGGAGAGGTACGGTTGGTCCATCAACTGGCCATGCTCGAACTGGAGCGCGATGAGCAGGATCTGCCCGCCCTCTTCCGAAGTTTTCCCGGTATTCTCGAACTGCTCCCCGAGAAGTTGCTTCACGCGGACGGGTGGAGCCAGTGGAAGCCGGCCTTTTGCCCGGACCGTGTGGCCTTGGATCGGGCGCGAAGGGTGCGGGAGATGCTCACCCGGGGGGGGGAGGGGCAGGATCGATCGTCCGTCCTCACGGTCGCGGGTTCGGCTGCGGCGACGCCGAGTGGGCTACAGGGTGACAGGGGATCGATCGTCTTCCTGGCGGAGGCGGCCGGAGATGGTCGGGTCACCCACGAGCAGGCGAGGGTCGAGGGCGGGCGGATCTGGTATGTCAGTGCTTCCCACGGCAACCTGGCTGATCACCCCGCGCTCTTCCCCGGATTTCTGGAGCTGCTCGAACGGGGAGAGACCCGTCGTTTTTCAGAGGCTCCTCCAAGATGGCAATCGAGCAAGGGGGCCCTTGATCCTGAGCAAGAGATCCCCTCTTTCTTTCCGACCGAGGAGGACTTGGTCGACAGCTCGCTCGGGCGGCAGCGGGAGCGGGAGGAGACACCGGTGCTCCACCTCTCGGTGCTTCACGCCGACCTTCGCGATGCGATGTATCCGGTGATGGTTGGTCATTATCGAGAAGATGCGATTGTCGGCGCAGAGGCGGCGATTGATCGCCAGCTTGGGATGCAGCTCTCCCGGGCGTTCCAGCTTGGAATCTATCCTGGAGCTGAGGGAACGGTCGAGATCTTCGACCCAATCGATGAGACGAAGGCTTCAGGATTGAAGGGCGCGATCGTCCTCGGGCTTGGAGAGATGGGACAGTTGACCAGAGAAAAGCTGCGGGTAGCGGTGACGACTGCGGCGGTACGCTACGCCCTGAAATCTCAACATAAAGCCTACTTCCGCGGGATTGGCTCTGGAGCCGAGTCGATCTCGCTCAGTACCCTGCTGCTGGGAACCTACAGCAACTCTCGGCTCAGCGTGCGAGAGGCGGTCCAGGCGATCGTGCAAGGGGTGGTTCAGGCCAATCGTCTTCTCGAATCCGCCCGTATGGAAAAGAGTGATTCGGCAGCGAGGCCGTCGCCGCCCAACCCCCGCATCGAGGCCCTCGAGATCGTCGAGCTGTATGAGGATATGGCCTCACAGGCGATCAGGGCGGTCAAAGGAATCGTGGAAGATCCTCCGCTCGATCTTGGCCAGGCGAGCCTGGTTCTCGATTCGGGCTATTTGATCACGAAGCGTGGAGGGCGGCCGCAGCGCCCAGCCGATCTCTTTACCTCCGGGTGGTGGCGTCGCATCAAGATCACCGTCGAGGAGGGAACGGACGCGATTCCCGCCGCGGAGAGGCGGTTGCGGCTGACCGTGCTCTCGGATCGGGCCCGCGTGGAAGAGGAAGAGCTGATTACCCAACGGAAGTTGATCGATCAGCTGGTCGAGCGTGCGACCTTGCGTCCGGGCAACCCAGGCAGCGATGACCCAGCCCTGAGTATGGTGCTCTTCGACCTGATGGTTCCTCCCCTTTACAAGGACCAGATTCTTTCGCAGGGAGACCTCGTGCTGGTGCTCGACGGAGAGGCCGCCAATTACCCCTGGGAGTTGATGGCCTCTCGCACCCGCGAGGAGGTCAGGCCCATCGCTCGGGGGCGGGGCATGATTCGGCAACTCGTGACGGACCGCTCTCGCCCGCTGCGCCCCTCGGCCAATAGCAGCGATGTTCTGGTCATTGGCGACCCAAAGCTGGAGTCTGGGGCGAGCCAGCTGGAGGGAGCCAGGCGCGAGGCAGAGCAGATCGCCACTCTGTTGAAGGACAATCAGTACGATGTGAAACAGGTCATTCAGGAAGATCCACTGACCACCCTCAGTCGGCTCTTTGAGCGGGACTACCGAATCATTCACCTTGCCGGGCATGGACATTTCGACGCAGCGAATCCGACCAACAGTGGATTGATGCTCGGGGAAGGGCTCTGGCTTGGCCCTGCCGAGTTCCGGCAGCTCCGCACCCTGCCAGATCTGGTCTTCCTCAATTGTTGCCATCTCGGGATGATGGAGCGACGGGGGGCTCAATGGAACCGATTCGCTGCCAGCCTGTCTCAGGAATTGATCGAGATGGGAGTCAAGGCGGTGGTCGCCGCTGGGTGGGCCATCGATGACCAGGCGGCCCTCACCTTTGCCGAGGTCTTCTACCGGCAGATGCTTCAAGGAAAAGGCTTTGGGGAGGCCGTCAAGCTGGCTCGGGACGATGTCTATAGCCGCTACCCGCAGTCCAATACCTGGGGAGCCTATCAATGCTATGGCAACCCCGATTTCAAATTGCGACTACCCAGTGGAGAGACGCCAGCGTCGATCTGGCTGGAACCGTCGACGAAGCGGGAAGCCAAAGATCAACTGGGGATGTTGCAGGAAGACACGCGGGAGGGCCAGCGATCCCAACAGATCTCCGTGCAGCTCACCAATCTGCAAAACTCGCTCTCGCCGGATTGGCTCGATGGGGAGATGCTCAGTTTATTGGGTGATCGCTGGGCCTCCCTGGGTAACTTTGATCGCGCGATTGACTTGTATCGCCAGGCAAAGCGGCATAAGTCGGGGCTGGTCTCTTTGTCGACCTTGCAAGGTTTCGCCAATCTTCTTGTCCGATCGGTCACATCGAAGGATCAGCCGTCTCTGTCAGCTGAGAAGATCAGAGAGCGCTTTGAGGAAGCGGAGCGGCTCCTGCAAACGCTCTCTGATTTGAACCAGACGCCGGAGACTCTCGCGTTGATTGGGAGCCTCCACAAGCGGTGGGCGCGATTGGAGAAATCGTCGAAGTCGAGACAAGCGAAACTGCGTCAGGCCGCAGACCAGTACCGCAAAGCGTACGATCTCTCGAAAGAGGGATCTGAGCAAGGGGATCCCTATCCCGGACTCAACTGGTTGAGTTGTGAGTATGTCATCCGGGAGTTGAGCCCGCAATCCAGGCAGCCGTCCGGCGACGGGGCCGAGCCAGCGTTCGCCAAAGAGTTGGGCGAGATCCACCAGACAGCTTTGAAGACGAGCCAGTCCGATAATATCTGGAAGCGGTTGCACACTCCGGACGCCGATCTGTTGGCCGCCCTATTCGAGGGGCGGCTGAATGGCGACGTCGTGTCGAAGATCCAGGAGCGATACCGAGAAGCGATCGGCGGGCGTGCCGATCAGAAAGAGATCAACTCGGTCCGGGATCAGTTCGATTTCTTCCTGGAGATGTTGCCCGGCAATTGGAAGGGAGGCCGAGAACATCTGTCCACCATTCAGCAGTCCATCTCTGCGTAACGGGATCTCAAGAAGTGATGGGCGGGCCATCAATCGAGGTAACGGCGGCTTGACGAGCGGACGGGGCTCGTATTACGGTCCGCGCTATGAGACTCGACGTGCTGAGCGGGGAGGGGAAGGGAGCGGTTCTGCCGCGTCGGTGGCGGGGGGATCGACCGCTGCGGAGGGGGCTGCAGGCGGGGGCGCTTCTGGCGGGAGCGATCCTTGTTCTCGATGTCGGGTTTCGCACCGCGCCGTGGTCCGATGGCTGGGGAGTGGTCTACGCGGGGCTTTCGCTGGGGCTGGCGATTGGTCTCTCCCTTCGTTTATGGCGAGAGCGCGAGAGGGGGGGACGTTTCCGACGGCTGGCGCAGGGGCTCGTCATTCTGCTGCTGCTGGGCGGCGCGGCCAACAGTCTGCGACTTTCGACACTTGCGCTGGATGAAGCGGGCGCTGGGTTGGCGCTCGCGGCGTTTCCCACGCAGATTCCTCTCCTGATCCTCTTCCTGATCGAGTTCAGCCACTGGAGCCTCTCGGTCAACCGTTTGCGGATCCATCCGGCGCTTGTCTTTCTGCTCAGCTTTCTCCTGGTGGTTCTGGTGGGAACCGGGCTGCTGTTGCTGCCGAACGCGACGGTCGGAGAGATCGGTCTCGTCGACGCCCTCTTTACCGCCACGTCGGCGGTCTGCGTGACGGGGCTGATCGTGCGGGACACGGCGACGGAGTTTACGCTCCTCGGGCAGTTGATCCTCCTCTTTCTGATCCAGGTTGGCGGCCTGGGAATGATGACCTTCACCAGCCTCTTCGGCTTTCTCTTCCGGGGCAAGTTCTCTCTGCAGAATCAGCTCTTCCTGCGCGACTTCATCAATGAAGAGAGTATCGGCGAGGTCGGGTCGACCTTGCTGCGGATCATCTTGTTCACGGTGCTGGTCGAGGGGGCGGCCGCCGGGTTGATCTTCTGGCTGCTCGACCCGGGATTGCGGCCGGGAAGTGCCGAGCGGCTCTTCTTCGCGATCTTTCACTCGATCTCGGCATTTTGCAACGCGGGGTTTTCGACGCTCTCCCTGGGCTTGTACGAGCCGGGGTTTCGTACGCAGTATCACGTGCACCTGATTCTGGCGCTGACGATTGTGCTGGGAGGGATCGGGTTTCCGGTGGTGCTCGGGTACTACACCTATCTTCGCCACGTCTGGACGGGAATTCGGAAGCAGTTGCTTGGCATCGAGGACTACCGGCACGCCCCGCGAGTCGTCAACGTCGGCATTCGCCTGATGCTCTATCCGACGCTGCTCCTGCTCGTCATCGGCTTTCTCGGCTACTGGGTCTTCGAGGCACAGCACACATTGCAGGGGATGACGGGATATGGTCGCTGGGTGACGGCCTTCTTCGGTGGGGTGACGCCCCGGACGGCAGGGTTCAACACGGTCGAAATGACGGGGCTCGCCTTGCCGACCCTGCTCCTCTACCTGCTCTTGATGTGGGTCGGGACGTCGCCGGGGTCGACGGGAGGGGGACTCAAGACGAGCACCCTCGCGGTGGCGATCCTCAATATCGTCAGTCTCGCCAAGGGGCAGGACCGGGTCGAGATCTTTCGTCGCCAGATCAGCCAGGAGACGATTCGTAAAGCCTTTGCCGTCGTTCTCCTCTCGTTTCTGGTCATTGGGAGCGGGGTCTTCCTGATTCTGCTCTTCGAGCCGAAGCTGTCGGTCTTGTCGGTCGTCTTCGAGGTCGTCTCGGCCTTCTCGACGGTGGGGCTCAGTTTGGGAATCACGCCGGGCCTCTCGATTCCCGCGAAACTGACGCTGGCTGTGCTGATGTTTCTCGGGCGAGTCGGGATGTTGACCGTTCTGGTTGCTCTCGTTCGCAAAGCCCGTACCCTCAACTACAACTACCCCGAAGAGGGGGTCTTCATCACCTGACCCACCGTGTGGATCAGGCTCCAGTGCCGGACGCATGAAATTCATTATTGTCGGATTGGGAAACTTTGGAGGATACCTGGCGACGCGCCTGACCGATCTCGGGCACGAAGTGATCGGCGTCGATTCGCGGGAAGAGAAGGTCGATCTGGTCAAGGACTCGATCACGCACGCCATTCGGATGGACGCCACCGACGCGCACGCGATCCGCATGCTGCCCTACCAGGATGCCGATGTCGTCTTGATCACGATCGGGGAAGACTTTGGGGCCTCGATCATGGTGACGGCCCTCTTCAAGCAGCTGCAAGTCCGCCGCCTGATCAGCCGTTCGATCAACAAGGTCCACGAGACGGTGATCCACGCGATCGGCGTCGACGAGATCATCCATCCGGAAGAGGACTCGGCCGAGCGGATGGCCAAACGGCTCCAGATGCGCGGCGTCCTCGACTCCCTCGACGTTTCGGACGAGTACAAGATCATCGAGATACAGACGCCGGATCTCTTTGTCGGAAAGTCGATCGCCGAGGCGAAGCTCCGCCAGGAGTACCAGCTCAATGTCCTCTCGATCGTCAAGATGGTGGAGCGGCCGAACATCTTTGGGGTCAAGGCGAAGAGTCGGAAGGTCTTTGGCGTGGTCACTCCCGAGACGAAGATCGAACAGGGGGACCTCTTGCTGCTCTTCGGCCATATGCGGGATTTGCAGAAGATCCTCTCCTTGAACGGCTGAGGGCGCTGCCGGGGATCAGTCGAGAAAGACCAGACGGGGGATCGCGTCGGCTCCCGCCGAGAGAATCGCGCGCTGCCTCCACTCCCGACCGAGGGCCATGGCTTCCGCCAGTTCCAGCCCGAGAATCAGGAAGCTCGCTTCACCGGGCCAGCCGCCTCCGGGATGCCTTCCGATCCCCTCGAAGAGGGCGTGGCCTCGCCTGACGAGGGCCGACCGCAGCCGCGCCTGGCGGTCCGCATTCTCGAGCTCAGGGAGGAGTCGGCTGCCCGGATTGCAGGCCGTCAGGTAGGCGCTGGCGCGGACACCACAGGCTTCCTGTAGGTCGAGCAGCGCCGGGCTGGCTTCGTCGACGCGCAGGGTGAAGGGCGGTCGAGTGAAGACGACATAATCGGTCTCACGGTAAGCGCGGAGAAGCGCCAGGCTCTCGTTCATCGTCATCACGGTCATCGGTCATCCCTCCGTTCATTTTTCGGTCATTTGGCGAATCGATTCGCCGTTGACGCGGGAATCATCCCCTGAGAGGGACCGAAACCCCTACCTTTCTTTTTAACGAAGATTTGAGTAGTCTACCAGACTGGCGCTGGGCGCTCTTTCTTTGTTGTTTGCGCGTCAAGAGCCGGCGGATGAACAGGCTCGACCAGCGTCGAGAGGGAGGAGAGCGGGAGAGGGGGCCCGTCATTGGGGATCTGCCATGCCGAGAGAGAACGAGGTCATTGGCCCATACCGGTTGATTGAAAAACTGGGGGCGGGAGAGTATGGCGTTGTCTGGAAGGCCGAGAAGTA
>Ga0169931_10006672_pt1 | contig 17312 bp, 15 predicted proteins | sample Kivu_15m_20L_FD_129675 | JGI IMG/M metagenome (GOLD analysis project Ga0169931, IMG submission 129675) | Freshwater microbial communities from Lake Kivu, Western Province, Rwanda to study Microbial Dark Matter (Phase II) - Kivu_15m_20L... | ecosystem: Environmental > Aquatic > Freshwater > Lake...
GAATTTCCCTTATATCAAAAAGGAGATTTGATTGTTGAAATAAAAATCGAAAAAGATAAATTTTTAGAAAGGGAAAAAGAAAACTTAATTTACCAGAAAAAAATTTCACTAGTTGAGGCTCTTGTAGGAGTAAAAATTCTAATCCATCATGTTAATGGGAAGAAAATTTTGATAAATTCCAGAAATCGTCAAACGATTAAACCAGGTGATAAAAAATGTGTAAAAAATTTGGGAATGCCTTATTATGAAAATCCCTATATACATGGTGATCTAATAATAAAATTTGAAATCGAATTTCCCGAATGTATTGATAAGAATTCTGCTGAAAAATTAAATGAAGTAATATATTTGTTTTAAAATAATTTACATCTATAAAAATTTTAGATTTTTAAGGGGACAAGAAAATACCCGGAAGAGTGCAAGAAATGTGAAGAGACATATATCGTTTCTGATTTTATAGAGAGTGAAGATAAGGATATTAATATCAGTATAAAATCAAATACAGAAAGATTAAACTTTTATAACCAAGAAAAAGATGATGTTTGCGAAACATCAGCCGGAAGTAATCATCAATAACTGCATAATTAAATAATTATAAAAATAATAACTCATCACAATCTCTTTTTTCCCTAAATTATATTTATCCCTAAGTTCTATTCTATTGCACAAACTAAAATTTATTCTAAAATAATTTTATAAATTAATCAAGGTTAAAATTATTTTAATAAAATGAAAGGAAATCACAGATCAAAAGACTCTTTAGAATTGGATAAAGAGAATTCAATAATCAACAACAAATTGAACACAGAAGAATTTAGTCAAATAGACATTGATATGAAAGGGAAAAACAATGAAAATTTAAGTGCACCGGCAGAAATTCAAAGAAATGAACAAGTAAACATAATTGAAAATAATCCCGATAAAATCTCAAACAATCAAAAACAAATCCAAAGTGAGGTACTTACTACTAGCAGTTCAAAATATGAAACTCTAGATGAATCTTACATAGACACATTTGTAATAATTAAAATTAAAATCAAAATTAGAAAAGAGATTTTCATAGAATTTTGCATAAATTAGAATATGTGTTACTGCCAAGATTCAATGCATCTAAAGAAAAAGAATTAAATAACTGGGATCTTTGGGGACCTCTTATCTTTTGTCTTATTTTATGTATGTAAGAAATTTACAAAAGTAAATTTAATTTAAATTAGAACTATTTCATTTTCTGGTAATTTAAGCAATAAAGGAAGTGTCTTTGTTATTATTTTTGTTATTGTATGGATTGGAGGCCTAATAATTACACTAAACTCAAGATTTTTAGGAGCGACAGTGTAAAATTAGAATTTATATTTTATTATCACTTTATTTCTTTTCATAGTTCGTTTTTCCAAAGCGTCTGCTTAATGGGATACTGCCTTTTCCCACTTGATGTGGCTGCTATACTTATAAGGTTGATTCCTCTCCTATCATATATCAAGCTTATTATAGTATCTGTTGCTTGCTTTTGGAGCTGTCTTTGTATATTTTATATTTATATGTAGCTTCTGTTGGATTTATGAGTGGATTGATCGAAAAAGAAAAAAAGTTTTTGGCTACCTTCCCAGTTTTTCTTTTTTATATTTTTCTTTCGTGGTTTGTCCTTACCCTATAATTAATTAATTTGAATTACAGAATTTAAGATTAGTAGAGATTACATATGTTAAATATCATCTGTAATTATATTTTTTAAAATATTTTGTTAAAGTAATTACAATTAAACTTTAGGAGAATTCAATTTAAAAATTTATATATAAAATATTTTAATCATATTCAATTTAATTTGAATAATTATCTGTTTCACCTATTTAATTAACTTAGTACTTTATTTATAAATGATATTATTCGAAGAAGCTTCGTCATATTATGGCATAAGTAATATAATTAACACTTAATTTAGTTTAATTTAAACTAAATAGAAATTAATATTATTCAGGAATTATACCATGGGGATTGGGGATAGGGGATTGGGGATTGGGGATTGGCCAATCCCCAATCCCCAATCCCCAATCCCCAATCCCCAATCCCCAATCCCCATAAATTCATTTTATCAATATATAAGTTAAAATAGAAAAATAATTTGTATACACTCTACAATTGTATACAGTCTTAACTATATAAATAAATGTAATAATAAAGATAAAATTATTTTATATAAAATAATAAAAAAATATACTTATATTAAATTTATAAAAAAACATAATAAACATGAAAGAAAAAGATAATAACACGTCCGTAGAAGAGGTTTGTCTGAAGTTTAAAACTGATCTATCATTAAACAGTTTTTCTCATGATAATTTTGAACACAAAATACTCTTATCAGATAAAAAATTAGACAATATAAAGTGCGGAGAATATTTGACTGAAGATCTTTTAGAATTTATGCTTTTAGATTATTTAACCACTAATCCACTAATTAAGACGAAAACAAAAACTTTAAGAAATTTCATTTTTCTCTCTGAAAGATTTCTTTACAAAATTTTTCGAAAGGAAAATCTGCAAATTACAAAACAAATAAATTTTATCAAGGTAAACTTTGATTCCACTTAAATTAAGAATTATGATATTTTAGATAAGGCATTCATTTACATCCCTATAATGTCACAGGATGGAATTTGGAATTTAGCGATAATTAAGGACCTTTTTAAAATATTTAATAGGAATCCAGCTGAAGATAGCAAACCTACTTTTTATTTTTTTATTTATGAAGCATTACAAACAAATCATAAAGATATCTTTAAAAGAATTGCAGATGGATTGAATTCTTTTTTAAAATCTTATTTTCTACTGAAATCCAAATCCGACTCTAATCCTTTTTGGCGAGATTATAAAAACATAAATGTTACTAACTTTGAAGTAGTAGTGAATAAGATAAAATCTTTCAAAACCGTCGATGAAACAGGATTCATCACATTTAAAATTATTTCAGAATGCTGCATAGAAATTGAAGATGAATCTTCGGATTTCATAGAAAAAACAGTATGAATATAAAATGTAAATAAAATTTTTTAGGACTTTAATGAATTCGCTACAGAAAATACTGCTTCATATTTTAGAGATATGCTCTGTAATAAAATGTCAGACGCACTTTTTAAATGCAGAATTTCAATCGAAACTCATAAGAACAATATGTCATTTAAAAACCTAACCGAGGCTGAGAAACATAAAGAAATCATAAACATGTTCCTTTCTTATAAAAAGTCACCTTCTGTCAGTTCTGTTTTCACTTCGCATTCTAGAAAAAGAATGAATGCTGCTTTAGAAGGATATTTCGGAAATTTGAAGAGCAGAAGTTAATATCTTTTTAATATTTTTAGATCTAATGAATAAAACTATGACGAATGAAGAATTATTCAATAGTGGATTTGAATTGGATAAAAAATCGAGAAAAACGACATACACACATCAAGATATGCATGACCATAACTCATTATCTTATAGAAATGATTATGGAAAATTTCATGGTGTCAACTTAGCTCAAAGAAAGCAAGGCCCTATAAGTCCTTCAGAAAGAGACGACATATCGTCTAATTTTAACATTCAGCTTATGAACATGAACCATAATGAAGATTTTAATAACATTTCAGGAGTTTTGAATGATGTCAATGCTTCATTAATGTCCTATCATCAAAACAAGAGGAATAATGAAAAAATAGTCATTGATAAAGAAGATGATGCATATGAGATAAATAAGCCAAGTACGGCGCGAAACAAAATACCAAACATTCAATTAGATTTTAGCAAAGGTGAGAACATGAGAAGTTTTGAGTTTCTGAATAATAGCATTGTTAAATCTCCCCAACCTAATTTGGAAATCGTTAGTATTCATGATTACATCAACTCGAGTAAACTTCAGACTAGTCAATCACCCGACAAAAAGGAAGAAACTAAGCCTGAAAAATTCTTTTTCTCCTTCGACAAGGAAACACCTTTGGAAAAATCGAAAAGTAAAAAAAAGAAAACTGCTTCATTTAGGGATCTAAGTACAGAAGTCCAAACAGAGCATAAAAATAAAAGTGAAGAGAATATTGGAAGTCCTATCTTCACTATTAAGAAGAGAATAGAATCCAAAGGGTTGAAAAAACAAATAAATCTACTAGAAGAGATTCTAAATTGTCAAAATGAATTTCAGACAAATGAAGACATTGAAATCAATCATACTTCTTTCAATAATAATAACCCATACGTTAGAAGTTTTCCTTTCAGTAATTCAAATGCCAATAATTCTTTCATTATATCCAACTTCGAAAACGATAAAAATTTCAACTACCAAAATAATTTCAACAAAAGTATGACTGCCTTTTCTAGAACTTCGGATATGCCATTTTTAGAAAGTCAAAAGCAGAAGGAATCCTATAAAATAAAAGACAGTAAAAAGATGAGGGAAATTATTCAAAGCTTCTGCGACGATGATGATAAAGCTATGCAGATTGAAGACATCAAAGCTTATTCTGACGGACCGTGTGACACTTGCGCAAAACAGTGTTCAATATTTTGAAGAATTAAAATGTTTAGTAAAATATGAAATTTTTTATTTAGTAGTAAGATTGTTATAAAATTCAAATTATTATAAAATTACATATTTTATAAATGTGTTATAAATTATTTTTATAATTAACATTTTGTTAATATGAATATATCATGTTCAGTAATAATTTAAAAAGGTAAAAAAGGAAGATAAAACAAAATCAAATTATTAACAATCTTTGAAAATTTACTATAATTTTTAGACCTATTGGTTATTTTTTAACCACTCATGATTTAACAATGATTCGACAGTTATCCTTAGAGTCGGATCTTTTACTAGGCATTTTTTAATGAGATCAACTACCTCAGTTGAGAATTTATTCCAAACGTTTTTAGGAAAATCAACTTCATTAAACACAATCATATTAGCAATTAATTCTTCGTTGTCATCTTTATCATCGAAAGGTAAACTTCCACTAAGCATATGATAGAGAATGATACCCAAACTCCAAATGTCTATTTGTTTGTCATAAGGCTTTCTTATGAGAACTTCAGGGGATACATATGATAAGGAACCGAAACCATCAGCCAGCCGTTCTGTTGGCCCTATAATCTTACTTAGCCCGAAATCCATGACTTTTACAAAAGCATCTTCTGAAGCATCGACAAGCATGATATTCTCTGGCTTTAAATCGCGATGAAGAATACCGAAATTATGTAAGTATTTAACTGCTGAGGCAAGCTGATGCATAATATTAGCTGCTCGTTTTTCTGAGATGTTAAAGTTTTTTCTTTCTATGTATCCTCCTAGATGTCCTCCTCGCAGATATTCCATCACAATGAAAATATATTCATTATTTTCAAAGTGATCTAATAATCTAACCACATTAGGGTGCTTGCAGAGCTTCAAAATATCGATTTCTGATTTTATCAATTCTATGTCGCTCGAATTTACAAGTGACTCTTTTTTGATAATTTTTATAGCTACTTTTTGGTTAGTTTTTTTATAAATACCCAGTTTGACTTTTCCAAATTTACCCTCTCCAATATCATCTAATACTGTAAAATATTCAAAAAAGTTTTGATATCCAACCGACTCCTTTATGTTAGAAATCCACATTTGATAAGAAGCTTCATTTTCACAATAATAGTTTCTAGTTTTCCCAGTCACAATGATTGAGAACCCGAACATCTTAGTGTCAAATATTTTATTTTCTCCTTTTTCTTTTAAAATACAACCGCATAAATTATGCATCAGCAAAAGTTCTTCTTTTTTAGGATTTTTATAATAATATATTTCCTTGCCACTTAGGACTAGCCAGTACCGTTTCATCTTTAAGCTTTCGGATAATTTAAAAACCCATCCTTCATATTCTAGTACAGAATTTGTAATAAATTTTGTAGTTATACTGAAATTATTATATTCAGCCTCATCTTTTTCGTATTCATCATCTAATCTTATTTTAGTTAAAATATTTGATATTGTATAATCAGAAAGATTATGCGATCGCCTTGACTTAGATATAAGAGTAGACGGAGAATCAAATATATTCATAGAATTTTTTGATAAATTATCGTAGCCTATATTTTCATTTGATTTTCTTTTTTTGACTAAAACTTCATTAGGCATTCGAATCATACCTAAGCAAGGAGGCAAATCAATCATAGAGGATTTTTCTTCTTCCCAACAAGAAACATTGTTGAATTTCATAAAAGCCTCAAATGGAGACAAATAACTTTTAAAATTAGGAGAAGGTATGATTTTATTAATCAAAACATTTTGATAATTTACATTTTCATTTTGTAAATAACTCGCTTTCTTTTTATATAAATTCATTTTATTTAAGTTATGTTCAAAAAAAGGCTTTTTCTGATAAATAAAACACAAAAGTTGAAGGAATACGTCCGACTTTCTATTTTCTATAGCGTATATAAATTCTTTTAAATTCAGTTTATCCTGTTTCCCAAAAGTACTACTTACGATATCTTCAATCTCCTCTAAAGATTCCATTTGATATTTGTAAGTAAAATTAAAATTAGAATCTTTTAAAGGGATATGTGAAAGAATAATCCTCACATCGTCGATCTTAATTAATCCATCTTTATCGAAATCATATATTGAAAAAATTATTTCAATCGATTTTTCGAAATTTCCAAGGTATAAATTACATAAACCATCAACGAATTCAAAAGAATTTAAAAAAGAATCGCCGTCTAAGTCAAGCGAATGGAAAAGTTTTTCACCGATGAAGACAGGTAGTTTTAAATAATCTAAGAATGTTACTTTTGATATTCCTTTCTTGTTTGTTAGGCTGCGTTCGGAAAGATCATAGTAAATCTCATTTAGATAAACAATGAACAGTTTGTGATCCGCTATATTAATGTATTCCCTAATGTTTTTAAAATCTATAAATTCAGGGGATTGAGAAGTTCGTATGGCTTTGGATGATTGAGTTTCCATTCGATTATTTAAATTTTAATTTTAAATAAAAATTATTTAATTTTAAATTAAAACTATTTTAATATTTATATAGAGAGCAGAGACATAACTAATTGATAATTAGGAATTAATTTACTCTAATTAAAATTTTTAATTTACAAAGCTATATTCTGAGTGAATATGTATTTAAATAAAAAAACAGAGAAAATTAAAACTGATCAAGATATGTTTTCTCTCTTCTTATGATATGGCTGTATTCAGGCTTATCATCATTGTAACCTGATAACATTTCCTAATAAATTTGAAAGTCATATTTTTTTATATTACCTCGAAATATCTCAAAAGAGGTTTGTCTTTGTTGGATAAAACAGACGCTCCTCCCATTTGTGCTGATTCTATGGAATTTTCAGGAATAAACGGAGGCTTAATGTTAAAATCAGTAAGAGCTTCCTAATGAAGAATTTATAAATATAAAACTTACAAAATCTATTTGACTAAAAAATGGATGTGCCTTAATGTGATTGAAATTGCAAATTCTTTGTATGATATTTTTTGAAAGGATAATTTTGAAAAAATTGTTTATGTCCTTGAACTTTGGTTCGTAAGGAAAGGCCAATTTTCTAAAAAAAATTTAAAATAAGTTATTAGAATAATTGATACATACTTGTTAAGAATTTCTGAATATATCTCCATGACATTACTAGAGCCCTCTCCAAAAGGGTGATAGCCATAAAATATTTCGAACATCATGACTCCGATAGACCAGTAATCAACAGAGAATGAATATTCTTCACCTGAAATAACTTCAGGAGCCATATAATGAGGAGTTCCACAAATCGTTAAGGTGAAATCTTTATCGTACAATTCCTTGGCTATTCCAAAATCTATCAGCTTTAAATACCCATTCCGGTCAATCATGCAATTATCAGGTTTTATATCTCTGTGTATTATTCTTTTTTTATGGATGTAATCTGCAACGCATAACAGAATCGCGCCATAAAATGCGGCTTCAAAGGAATTGTTCAAATCTTTTTTCTTTCTCTTGTCAAGATAACTCTTTAAAGTGATACCGTCTATATATTCCAATAGAAAAAATATACAATCATCATTTTTTAAGGTTTTAACTAGCTTTAACACAAAGGGATGATCAGTCTTTAGCATTAAATTCTTTTCGTTTATATAGTAATGGATTAAATTTTGTTTTTGACAAACATGTTTAACTATTGCGTATTTAAGCGCATAAAAATTCTTTTTATTGTGTACTAGTAACACTTTTCCAAACTTTCCGCTTCCCAAATTCTTTAGATAATAAAGATTATTCAAATCAATGTTGATATTATGTAATGCAAGCATATTTTGTAAATATTTTTTTAATGTTGAATCATCGATGTCGCTGAAGGATTCTTTAGTTAGAATATAACATTCTACATCTCCAACTGCAGTAAATGTGATAGTGTTGACTGTGTTCTTCCCATAGGAAATTTCTCCGAAGAGACTTCCGGGCTCCATTTCTCTGATAAATTCATTTTCTCTTAATACATGGACTTTTCCTGATTTGATTATGTAAAGCTTTTCTAAATCTGTGTTTTTTACAAGCTCTTGTTTATTTTTTAATTTTTCTATATTCATTTTTTTTGCAATTTGAAATAGCTTCAATTCACTAATGGATGAAAATATAGGAATTTTCTTTAGCCGACAAACGGTGTCATAAATATTTTCTTTCAACATAATTGTGTCGTTATTGAAATTTTTTAATAACTCACTCCAGGGAGCCTCGAGTGTTAGTGTTGAGTATACAGATAAGATATTACAATCTAAATCCTTTTTAGAATCAATTATTTCTTCTCCGAAAATGTCGTCTGCTTTAGCTACTATTTCTCCTAATTTGTTTTGTTTCTTCAATTTTCCTGAAATAATTACACAAATCTTTTTATTTTTTTGTATTGTAGTGTGATAGACAGTTTCATCACTTGTATAATATCTAAGCTTAAAAATATTAAAAAAATGATCTAAGTCTTTAGGTGTTTTCTGTTCGAATAGGATTCTCGATCGCTGAATAGCATTAATAAACATTCGATGAATGAGGAATTTAACGAATTCTTTTCCTAAAACATCTCTAACTAATCTGTAAGGAATTTCAAAAATTGTTGCATCATCGCAATCAACTGAGTAAGTGTAATATGATGGTGTTTTAATCAATAAAGTTATATCGCCGAAAAATTCGGAAGGTGATATTTTGTAAATTCTTTTATAACTTTTTGTCACTTGCACAGTTCCTTCTTGAATCAAATATACTCTATCAAGACTATCACCTTCTGATACAATTATTGTATTCTTATTATATTTTTTTTGAATTATGCCATCACTGATTTGCCTTACTTGAGAAATGTCAAGATATTTAAATACAGGCAAGGTTTTGATTAGATTTATTATCTTATGTTGGTCTTGCAGATAAATTTGCTGGACCATATTCCTATACATTTCTCCAGTAAGGCACAACAATATGGTAGGCTCAGTGGTAATTGCTGTGCAGGTTCTTATTTGATTCTCTTCAAAGGCCTCGATTCCGAAATAATCTCGAGTGGCCATAACCCGCTCATTTTCTTCATTATCGTATTTTATTTTAACAGTACCTTTCGCAATTATGAAAATTAAACTTGCATCATTTCCTGATTTGAATAATTCTTCATTAGCTGGTGCTTTAATTTGAATGAACAGATCAAGCAGTAATTGTCTTGAAAATTAAATCTATAAAATTTTACATGTTTACTGTATTGAAACCACCCCATAAGTCTAATTCGTAGAATATTTCAATTATCATATCCTTGTGGTCTTCTGTGATAGAGTCTGTTATGTCGCATTCTTGAGTTGGAATATCTATGTAGCTGCTTTTTCTGCTTACCTTTATTAGTCTGTTAGATTTTTCCAATTCGTCAGGAGTGAGGCTTTTTTTATTTACTAGCAGCTTCTCTTTAATGTTAAATCTAAATAGTAAAGCATCATCACTAGTAATTTTTAATCTAGGCAAAGGTGCAACTTTCGTGAACTTAAATTTAATATATAAATTACTCTTTTTGTAGGGTTTCTGGGAATTATAAAGGGGATATTTTGAATCTCTTCAACATCTTCAGGAATTTTTATCGCATTTATTGCAACATAATCTATTTTATATAAATTTATATGAATACTATTTTCTTCTTTCGGTTTACAACACTGGGAACCCATTTTCCTTAAAAAGTAATAGTTATAATTTGATTAATTATGGTAACAAATTATATTTAATATATTAAAATTATCTCCCGTCAGTTAAATATTTTATAAAGAATACGATAATTTAAAAATATTTTCATAGGTTATTCTTGTAGTAATAATTTTGGACTGATTTACCTTTTTATGATTTATAATAAAATTTTAAGATTAATTATTTGAAATAATCTCCTTATTCTTAGATTTTTTAATATTAACATACATTTCCAGTACAATAGTTTGAAAAACATTTAACATCACAACTGTCCCTAGGAAATAAAACAATGTAAAATATCCTTTAAACCAACCTCCAATAACTTGTGATAATGCTTCCGTTTGTATATTAGTATTATTGATTACCATAAAAGAGAAGCAAGTTATAAACGAAGAGCCGAAACTGTTAAAATTAATGTACGAATAGTTTTCTGGGATAGTTTTGGAATCTACATACTGATCATTTTTTATTTTCCCTCCTAGAATAATCATAGAGACAGAAGAAAACAAAAAAAAGAAGGAAAATTGAATCCCTAAAAGTTTACGAAAAATTCTCTTCATATGAGTCAAAGTAGTGAATATAATTTTATACTCATCAAATGTATTTAGCAGCTGGAAGATTCTAGTAGAGCGTAAGATCACGAATGTTCTTCCCAACTTGACACTAGTTTTTAAATTTTCCTTTTCTTCAATTATGTTGTATAAAATTAAGTAAGTCATAACAACAGAGCCTGAAATATTGATGATACAGAAAATTGTTCTTAACATTTTACGTCTAACTAATTTTTGAAAACCGTAATACCTTATATAAATGACATATTCAATTATGAAATAAATAAAAATAAAATCTTGAATTATATACTCCACGATATTTTTGGTGTTAATTATTTCGATCCCTATCACGCTAAGATTTACTATGTTGACTATTATTTCAGTTCTCTTCATCCTCAACAATCTCAACAGTTTATATTGTTTCTTCTTTTCTTCGTCTTCATCGATTTGTGATAGAAAAGCTGTTGTAGAATATCTGGATTCATCTAGCTTAGTAGAATTTGACAAATTAAGCAACTCCTTAAATTTTTGAAATTCTAAATCTGTAAGATTGTATTTATGCTTGAATAAAGCTATGTAATTTAAATCGTCATCTGAAAATTTGATTTCTAATTGGTAAATCTTTTTCAATATGAGATGTGTCCTTTTTTTATTTATTTCTAAGTAATTAAAGTAAATCAACACTTTTAGCAATGATAAGAAAAGGAAGAAATTTATGATGAGATAGGAAACGAAAAAAAACACTGCGTAACGGGAGATGTTTATAACTCCAAACATCACATCTGGAAAGTTACATGTCGTAATTAATATAAACATAGAGTTCAACGAGGTAAAAAAGGTTCGGAAATCGTTGTTGTCCTTTTGAAAAAGCAGATGGCCAATTAAAGAGAACATAAACAAATTGTAAAATACAATAAAGCTGACTGTTTTTGTATGATAAATAACATGGAAGATCTTCACCCATTCTTCGCGAAGCTTTTTGTTGAGTATTATAATTAAGAATGATCGAATAAGAAGATTCATTATTGGAAAATAATTTAATATTAAGCCAAGTAATATTTCAACAACACAAACAGAAATAAATATTATTATTATGTAAAAAATAATTTTCTGAGAGATCTTTTTCTTATCTAGAAGATGCCATTTCAATTTTATATTTAACGTAAAGAAAGTAATTAATATTCCCACTTCAATAAGACGATAAATAATATTAGGTATGAAAAATGGTATAATTTCGATCATGTTAACTTTTCTATCACATTCATTGTCAATCTACATTTAAGGAAAAATTAAAAGTACTCATATACTTTATAAAGATCCCTGCTGAAAGTAGTAGACTCATAGCACCAAAACGGCTTCTCTAAAAATACCATAGAAGCATAAATTAGCATGATTATAAGTTTAATCGTTCTGAAGAGATTAAAATTTGTTTTTATGAGAGATTTTGTCATTTTCTTCTTTTTATCTATTATAAAAATAATCCAAATATTATGAACATATACATACGCTTGTAAAATTTATACAAATCCATCAAAGCTAACTGAGATTTGAGGTTTTCTGTGAGTATTCTGCAATTATCCTCACTCATTGAAGAAACTGAGTTCAATTTGTTCATCGAATCACTTTCTGTAAGATTAAATATGAGCTCATTTTTTGACATTATATAATAAATTATTTATTTTAAATAATATTTTCTTACTATGTTTAAAAAATGCCTAACTAAATTATATCTCCCTAATAGAACAACGAAATTTTCCAAAAAATTTTTCTCCCAAACTTACACCAGCTTATCTGTTGACAAATACCCAGATGAATTTATTGAAAAATTAAAATCTTCAGAATTTACTGAAGAAACATGGGTCCAATTTGAGTCAGATGTTTTAGAGAAGATTCATTTCTTTGATTCAGATCAGTACGTGGATTTAGTTACACTTGCTACAAAAGCCGATAGAGGCACTGAATTATTCTGGGATCAACTAGCTAGAAAAATATATGATTATGAATTGGACTTACCACAGACTATTTATCTAGCAGAAGCACTTGGAAAAAATTCAAGAGTTCCTTATTTTATTTATGATCCTATTTACAGAAACTTACTCACTGCTAAAATTAAATGGCCTAACGGATCAAAGGCTATAAAAAAATTAATCTAAAATTAGGATAATAAAACAAACATAGACTTTATTTACAATAAAATAAAAAACCATATAATCGAGGAAGATTGATTATACTTTGTAAAAGAATAAATTATTAATTTATATAATTATTTATAATTATAAAATTATTAAAATTCAATTTTTAAATTGTGAAATTTCTTACAATTGGAAATATTTCTAATTTCATAATAATAAATGACAAAAAATACCTTCAAAGGAAATTCAATAATTTCTCCAATTAGTCTAAGTGTAATACAAAATGGAAATCAATTCGATTTAGACAATTTGAATTTAAATATGATAATAAAATACCAAGATGTATGGTATTGCCTCAATATGAAAGAAAAATCAATGAATGATTATTATGCAATTTACAGGGAGCAACTTAAGACCCTAAAAGAGCATATGAGTGATTATTATTCGTTCTTAGCGACCATAAAAGATACTACTACTACACCAGGTAAGAATATTTATAATAAATTAAGGGACATCTATTGGTAATAGTGTAATTTCTCCTAAACAAGGGATTGTAATCAAGCAAGAGAACTATGAAAATGAGAGCTCTAAATTGAAAATTCTTTCAGAAATTCTTAACAATATTGAAGAAGAGAAGAAGATACTCAATAATTTAGGCAACTTCGAAGAAATCAATCATCATTACAATAAAATAAAAGAAATAATTTTTAAAATAAAAATTGAAAATGAGGAAAATCCCATTCCTGCAAATTCTCATTCTAACATTGAAGTTATAAATGATTTAAGGAATAAAAACAAAAATCGTGGAGTACCCGAAAACTTAGGGTATACAAACACATATCATCATGGGGATAATAGCTACCCTGTTCAAAATAGAAATGAAAACCAAAATATGATTTCAAGTCTAAGCCAAATCTACTCAACTCCAATCAAAACAGATGTGAAAGTATTAATCGAAGAAGAACCCCAGGATGTTAACATTTTCTCTTATATTTCTGAAGATGTTATACTATCAAATTTAGACAACTTTGATTCAAATGTTGATCAAATTGATTCAATTCAGAATTCAAAATATATTAATTCTTTTATAAGCTTACCTAATTCTGCAATCAACAGTGAAGGAAAATTATTCTCTAACAATTCTTTCTTAGGCAAGAAAAGACCCAATAGTTATAAACTAACTTCCATTATTGAATCCGAAGAAATTACGAAGTTCGACTGCGGCGATGTTAAATATAAGAAACTTAAGGATGACACAATCAACTCTCTATTTTCGATAGGAAATCATAAGCTTAAACTGAAAAGATACACTCAAAATTGTATTGATTGTGGGGTCAGCCTTAAAATCATAAAAATAGATAAAATATGCTGCGACAATTATCTGTGTAAAACTTGCGTCATGAAAAATTTCACCTTCTTATCCGAACTTATTGTAAACTTCAATGTAGAGAAGTATAAAATAGACAAATGCCTTTCTGTTCAGTTCAAAGTATTCTTCTGTAATTATTGCTACCTGATTGACAATAGAGAAAATTTAGAGGAATGCGGATGTTCTCTGTGTTACAATTTATTTCATAGAGATTGCTACATTATGATGAAGATAGTAGACAGAAATTCTTTGAATTTGGATAAAAATGAAAAGACAAGGATATGTGAAGAAGTCGTTTCTATGATAATAGAGGAAGAAAACACTAAAAAATTCAACATAATCGACAAAAAAATTAAAAATGCGAATTTGAAATTTTTGCAATCCTGCTATGATTCAGGACAATTGCTGATGATACTCTATAAATTCAATAGATGCTCTTTCTACAAATTTTATATAAATTATTTCATTCAATACATGTTAAAGAAAAAAGACGTTTTCAACAGAAATTTTACCTACTCCAAATACGAGATGGTGTGTCAAAAACATCTCTGCATGAGTTGTCTTCAGCCTATCGATGAATTAAATGACTGCAATGGAGAAGAAGCATTTTCTAAAATATGCTGTAACAATCTCCATAAAGAATGTTATGGTAACGAGAACTCGCATTTAGATTACATCTATAATAGAAATACCAGTCATCTTCCAATTCTGCATTTTAAATTCATAAGAGAATTTTATTCTTTTGTAAAAAGAATTTCGATGTATAACAATAGAATTTATTACAATCAAGATAATTTCGATATTAAACAGGCTTGTGATTTAAGAATAAGCAACGAAAATAATAATTTGAGAAGGGATTTAATTCAACCATATATTAGCCAATCTGATTTGAATAGGAAAAACACTCTTGTAATTTCTCAAAAATCTGATTACACTACTCTATCAGAAAAGGAAAAGGAAGATGTAATGAAATCTTTTAATGAAATTCATTCCAACAGATTTAGCAAAAATATAAACAAAGAGAAAAAGAATAAAACTCTTAAAAAAGGAATAACAAAATGCGAATGTCTGACTGAAATAATAAAACATTACAAGAATTCAATCATCTCTATGACTGGTACTGATAAAAGGAAAACGAATTTAAGAAGCTCGCTAACATCTGCAGAAAAAAATTTAAAGGATGAAAATTTGAAAGAATTCATAAAAAATTACGGTTATTGCTGTAGCGAATCCTGCAACAACCGTATACTAAAAGTAGAATGTTTTAAAAACACATGTGACTGTCCTGCAGAATATTGTTTAAATAGATATGATAAAACCAACTACTATAATAATTTTGAAATTATTAGAACGTCGAACCGAGGATATGGCTTGATCTGTAATAAAGACATAAAAAAAGGAGAGTTTATAATAGAATACATAGGGGATGTTATAGACTATTCAGCTTTAATTGAAAAGAGTTCTAATCAATCTAAAACAGAGCCTCATTCAAGTTGGTATGCTATGAGTATTGATAATAATTTGTTCATCGATGCAAGTGTAAACGGAAATAAAGCAAGGTAAATTATAAAATTTAAAATATAGATTCATTAATCATTCATGTAATCCAAATGCTTTTCTTGAAAAATGGCTCGGGGAAGGATTTAATAACAAAATTTTCCTTTTTGCTTCAAGAGACATACCAGCGGGATTCGAAATCTCCTACAATTATAATTTCGACTATTTCAGCCTCGATTTTAAGCAAGAATGTAAATGCGGAGAATCCTCATGTCGAGGAATAATGGGTGGAAGTGAACCAAAAACACTAAATAATTTACAAAATGCAACTAATATTCCGAGCAAAGATCTTGTACAAAAATCAAATCACAATAAAAAAAATAAATCAAATCCGCTTTCGAAAATAGCCCCCAAAGAATTGAAAATAAATCCTCTTGTAATTTTAGATAAGGATTTGAATGTTATTTTAGATATGAAGATCCTAAAGGAATGCGGATTTCATTTAGAAAATTTCAAAAATTTAAAAATGAAGCCAGCCACTACAAACGAATTCAAAAACAGCTCCTATACAGAAAAAATTATAAAATCTGTATATAGACAGCTATTCCTTACAAATAGCCTTCCTACATATAAGGGTTCCAAAAAAATAAACAAATTGCCATTCCTTAAAAAGAACGCAGATTCAGTAATTAGATTACTAAAAAAGAAATTCATCCTTAGAGACAACAATCAATTAAGTAATGAATTAAGTATTTCACAAATTTTCTCAGAGAGAATTTTAACTAATACGAATATAAATTCCTTCCCTTGCTATATCTGCAATATGTCTCACGAAACAGATGATATAATAAAACATTGCGAATCATGTAAATGTTTCTATCATTTACAATGCCTAAGACAGTCTATTCTAAATAAAAAAGAAAATTCTTCCTGTCAAGAATGCCTTAACTTATTAAAATTTTATCTGCGAAAAAAAATACACATCCCAAAAACGACAATCAACGAAGAATTCCTTCAAAGATTAAAAGCATTGAATTTAAGCAATATGTCTAGATGGGAAATAGTTAAGAATCAGCTTTTGCACTCAAAAATGAACGAAAAAATTTCATATTCTTTATTACTCTTAAGAAATGAATCGAGGAACCGAAATTCTGCATATTTTTACGAATACGAAATATTTTTCAAGCAATTCAAATCAAAGGCTAAAGGGATGAAAACTAGAAAAAAATTCCGAATGCTTACAGAAATTGGAGACCTTTCTATATTTGCTAGTAAAGCTATAGATTTATTCAAGGGTCTAATAAAAGAAATTGATAAAGAGATTTCCAAATATATGTTACATAAATTAAATTAAATAAATTAAATTAAATTATAAAAATGAAAATTGAGTTAATCCCCATAGGGCCAATCCCCAAAACAACATTTAAAATTTATTAATTATTTTAAAATTTAAAAATTAATTGATTAATTTATTTTCGAATTAAATTAATGGTTGGGGATTGGGGATTGGGGATTGGGGATTGGCCCAATCCCCAATCCCCAATCCCCAATCCCCAATCCCCAATCCCCAATCCCA
>Ga0169931_10006673_pt1 | contig 17312 bp, 10 predicted proteins | sample Kivu_15m_20L_FD_129675 | JGI IMG/M metagenome (GOLD analysis project Ga0169931, IMG submission 129675) | Freshwater microbial communities from Lake Kivu, Western Province, Rwanda to study Microbial Dark Matter (Phase II) - Kivu_15m_20L... | ecosystem: Environmental > Aquatic > Freshwater > Lake...
CGGAAGGGATACTGCGACCGCATGATGAACACATCCCCTTTCTGCGGTTCCACGATCTGCCCGACTGGCAGCGGGGCGCCATTCGCATCCAAGGGCGGCTCCAAGGTGATGCGCCAGGACCGCTGGAAGCTGGCATCCGACGGCGCGTCCTTGAAGACCAGATCGATGGTGCGACCCGAGCGCAGGATGCCCGTGCGGGGCAAGGGTTCGTTGTAGATGAAATCCACCTTGGCGCCGGTACCGAGTTCGGTGATGCGGAACTTGGCGGGGCGTGTCACGGACCCGGTCGTGGTTGCGAACGAGACATCGATCGGATCACCGTCCGGATCACCGACCTCGATCCGGATGGACAAGGGCCAATCCACCTCCCGTTGCGGGAACTTCGCGGAGATGTTTTGGCTGATGGTTGTCCGCACGTTCGTCTTGCTACCGGATTGCCAGGATGCGTTCTGTTGCGTATTGGAAAGGCTCGGGAAAGTGTTCTCGAACTGCAGGATGAAGCCCTCGGTCAGCAGCTCGTAGGTCCAGTTCCGCTGGAACGTGTTGTCCAGGTTCTTCGGGACCGGAATCTTGTTGGCGATCACCTCGTTGCCGTTCCGAGTGACGGTGAAGGTGCTGGTGGCCCGTTCGACCGAGGCACGCGTCGGGATGTCTTCGAAGGTGACGGCATAGGTCGCGTCTTCGAACAGACTCGGTGAGACCGCGATGGCTCGTACCGTACCCGTGGCCTGCCCGCCGGTCTTCGAAACCCGGTTCTGGGCATCGGTGTTCAGATCGCCCGGAATCACGTTGGTCGGCCGCGAGTTGGGCCGCGCAACCGCCGTGTTCGGATCGAAGCGCACGATCACGCCGTTCCGCAAGGTGATGCTGGCCGGCGACTCGGACGGCGAGATGCGGAAACTGTTCTCGATCTGGGAGATGCCTCGGGCGAAGAAATCGTCAAAGTAGCCGGCATCGTAGGCGATCACGGCGTAATAGTATTCACGTCCGTTGATGACGTTCTCATCGATGAAGTAATGCCGCAGGCCGGTGTCATCGCCCATGTAATAATGGATGCCGGTCGGCGCGTCGATCTCCTGGCCCAATTGCAGCGGATGCGGACCCGTCAACCCGTTCAGCAGGTCGTATTGCGCGATGGCGACCTTGTAGCGGGGCGTGCCCAGGGCGTCGGTGATGTCTTTGGCGTCGCGGAAGCTGGGATCGGTGGCCCTGATGACGCGGTAACCTTCGAAATCGAACCCGTAGATGGGGTCGAAGGAGACTTCCGAAACGGTGTTCCATTGCAGGATCACGCGGCCGTCATCCGGTATGGCCTGCAGCGTGGGCTGGAGCGGCGGACGTGCGAAGCGGTAGTCCGCATCGTAGATGCGCTGGGCCACCTGGGCATTGCGGAACATCTCCCGCGAGTTCGCACCGAACACGAAACAGGTGGAGAAGCGCTCGGTCTGGTTCGGCAGCAGGGTGAAGGGACCCGAAGCGAAGATCCAGTATTGGTTGACCGCCTGTTGCGGGATGTCGAAATAACCCGGCTGCATCTTCGGCCACATGGATTCCTCATCGGAGATCGCGACCGTGCCGAACAAGGGCGCGAAGAAGGAGGTCAGGCCGATCTGGTCGGATTCGTCCTTGTCCAGACGGCCGAAATTGGGTTCGCCCTGGTCCGGGCGCCCGTTTCCTTCGGTGCCGTCGGCATCCGGACCCGGGTAGTTCGGGTCCAGCGGACCGATGCCGTCCGAGCCGACATCGTCCGTCAAGGGGTTCCAGTTGCAGTTCTCGTCGCCTTCCCAGCGCATCTGGGGTTCGGCGTAGATACCGCAGGTACCGAAAACATAATTGCCGGCGGGGTTGTCGCGGCGTTCGTCGACCAGACCATCGCCGTCGTTGTCGATGCCATCCACGGCGATGCCGGGGCTTTCCAGGAATTTCCAACCGATGTAGCCGGGAGGTATTTCGCGGAACTGGTTCCAGAGGCCTTGTCCGGTGGCGGACCATCCGTACACGATGTTGACAGACCTGTTGAACGCGGCGGCATCATCCGATGCGCCGGCGCCGGACGGGTTCACGTCCGTGTAGCCACCGAAAAACATCGGATTGTCGTTCATGTTGTAGGTGTAGGCGGTGGTGCCGATGTTGGTGACCGCATACTGCATGAAGAGGATGTCTTTGGCCAAAGCCTGGCTCCACTGGAACAGACGCACGTTCACCTGGACGCCGAGTCCGCGGCGGGTGGTGTCGCGCGAATCGGGATAGAAGGGGTACTCGGTGTCCCACAGGTCGTCCATCACATAGAAGGCCTCGAGGTCGGCGTTGAACTGGTTCAAGCCGAAGAATCCGTTCCAAGCGCCGTTCCAGGTGGCATCCTTACCCGGCCAGGACGCAGGCCAGGTGGTCGGGTTGAGGGAGTTCGCGATCTGGGGATTGGCCGCCTGACGATTGAAATAACCGGGCAAAGGTTGGAATTTCCGCTCCACGCCGGTTCTCGGGTCGATGATGCCGGGCGTGTTCACGTCGCGGTAACCGTCGCTGAGCAGCACGCGGGTGGCGCCGTTGCGGTCCACCACACGGCCGGCGATCCAGCCGGTCATTTCGTGCAGGTGGCCGTGCCCCGTTCCCCGGGGCCAGACCCCGGCCTGGTTGATGCTTTCGTTGCCACGACCGATGGTGCCGAAATTGGTGATGACCGACTCCACGTTGTTGCCGGCCATGTTCATGGTGGTCCGCTCGGAGCGGTTGGACTTGTTGGGGTCCACATAGACGCCGCTATCGGTCTGGGCGGCCAGGGCGGCGGGGATGAGGATCGGCAGCAGGGCGGCGAAGATGCGTGTCATCGGGTTCACCTCAGAAATCGAATTGGATGCCGGCCCGGATGTTGCGGGGAGCGGGTTGGACGATGGGGTTCCGCACGAATTCGCGGCGGGTGTTGATGCGTTCGATGCCGCTGGCACGGCTGGCTTCGATCTCATCTTGCCGCAAGGGCGGATAACGGTCGTCGCGGACGAACCCGAGCAGGTTCTCCCCGATCACGAAGAACTGGCCCTTCAACGAACCGATACGGATGATGCGCGACAGCCGCGCGTCCATATAGAGTTCGGACTGGTAGCGCGCCTTGTTCCGTTCCTCCACGATGGCCTGGTTGTTGATGTTCCGCGGCGTGAAGGGATAGCCGGTTCGGAACTCGCCGGTCAGGCCCACATTCCAATTGCGGAGCGTGAGAGCGATCTGGGTGGTCAGGTTATGGCGCGTGTCCCAGTCCAAGGGCACGAGCACAGCCGTGGCTTCGCTGCCGCCCTGGGCGTCGAAGAAGGCTTGCAAGGGATCGGACCCGTTGCCACGCACGGATTGGTAGGTGTAATTCAGTCCGATGTTGATGCCGGAACGGAAATCGGCGTAGTTGAGGGCGGTGGTCACGCCGCGCACCGATCCGAAATCGCGGTTCTCATAGCGGCCGTAGGAATCGCCCCCGGTATAGGCCTCATACAGGGCGGTTCCGAGAAGGTAGCGGACATCGCGATGATAGACCGTCAGATCCATGGCCAGATGATCACCCAGTTGCTGCTGGAGCCCGATCTCGTACAGCACCGAGCGTTGGGCCTCCAGGTCGGCGTTTCCGATGAGGGTGTTGAAACTGCCGCCCCGCACGTTGAAGGTCGGATTGTCGTATAGGCGCGAGAATTCGGGGATCTGGAAGAACTGCCCGTAGGAGGCGTAGATCACACCCGTGGCGGTGATCGGAAAGGCGAACCCGAGCCGTGGCGAGAGCTGCTGCTTGGGCTTGGCCTTGTCGAAGGCCTCGGTCTCCGGGCGATCGGTCAGGGTATTGTCCGGGTCGCGCAGGTCGGTCGGCACCTCGCTGTTCGGCTCGAAATAATCCCAACGCAGCCCGATGTTGATGATCAGGTCCTGGATCTCGATCTTGTCTTGGATATAGGCGGAGATCTCGACCGGCGTTCGGGTGTAGTTGCTGTACAGGCGCGAATCGTTGAGATTCCGGCGCGGGGCGAGGTCGCCGAACTGGAAGGGATCCACCAGCACCGTGAAATCCTCGATGCGGAGCTCGTTCCACCGGTACTCGAAGCCGCTCTTCACCAAGTGCGAACGCCCGAATTGCCGGGTGATGTCGAAGCGCGTGGCCAGGGTCGTGCTGTTGCGGTTGATGTGGCGGTTGTCCAGGCCGCCCGTGCTGAACACGAAGCCCGGCTGGCGGTTCCGACCGAAGGCCGATGCATACCGCGTGTCTTCCCAATCGGCGTATTTGTGCTGCTCGAACCCGGTCCGGTTCATCGTGAAGCGCAGATTGTAGAAGGTGCGCGGATCGATCACGTGGTTCAGCGTGACCAGATGGTTCCAATTCTCGCTGTATTGCGTGGGCTGGTAAAACGGATTCAGGCGGAACGCGTGGGTGTAGAATTTGGCCTTCGTGAATCCGCGGGTCACCGAATAACTCAGCTTGATGTCGCGGGTGATGTCCCAGGTCAGCTTGCCCATGGTGGTCAGGCCGGTGGACGGATTCATCGGCACGGTGCTTGAATCGCCGGTGGCTTCGATGTACCAGAGGTCGGGATTCGGATTCGAGAAATTGGAGCTGTCGGCCGGGTTGAAGATGTGGCGCCCGAAGAGATACCCGTCGTTGACGGTATGGCGGGCGTTCACGAAGAATTTCAGACGCTTGCCGATCAGCGGTCCGGACAAAGACCCCTCGTAGGATTGGATTCCGAACCGGGAGGCATCGTCGATGCGGTGGTAGATGTCGGTATCATCCGACAGGTATGCGCCCACCGAGGAGATGAAGGTGCCTTGATAGGTGTCGCCGCCCTCGCGTGTCACGATATTGATGATGCCGGAGTTGGCCTGGCCGAATTCGGCGTTATAGGTGCCGGAGATGACTTCCACCTGTTGGACGGCCGTGTTTTCAACCGGCACCGACAACCCGAAATTGAAGGGGTTCGATACGGCGATGCCATCCACGTAGTATTTCACCTCGCTGGTACGGCCACCGCGGATGTGGAGGGAGCCGCCTTGTCCTCGGGTGACGCCGGCCTGCAGGCCGACGGCCTGCACGAAGTTATCGACCGGGAGCACCTGAAGCTGGTCACCGCTCACTTTTGCCGAAGAGCTGGTGCGGTCGCGTTCGATGCGGACGGCCTCCGCCGACACCACGACCTCACCCAGGGATACGGATTCCTCGACCAGGCGGAAATCCACCTTCGTGGTGCGGTCCACCGAAACCTCCACCCCGCTCACCTTGCTGGTGTTGAATCCGATGTAGGTGGCCACCAGCGTATAGGTGCCGGGACGCACGTTCAGGATGAAATAACTGCCATCCATACCGGTCGAATTGCCACGGGTGGTTCCTTCCACGAACACGTTCACCCCGATAAGCGGTTCGCCGCTGGTATCAACCACACGGCCTTCGATCTTACCGGTCTGGGCATTCAAACCGGCACCGAAGCCGGACATCGCGACCAACATCCCCAAGCGAAACAGAAAAGCCTTCATAACCGGCGGTTCAGGAGTGGGTTAAACATAAAAAACCCGGTGTCCGCCGTTCGGCGGACACCGGGTCAACCACGATAACGTCGTGCGGACTCACTTGACGAGGGTCATCGTGCGGGTCACAACCTCGGAGCCGTTCGTCAGGCGGTAGATATACAGACCGCTGGAAAGGCCCGACGCGTCGAACGACACGCGGTATTCCCCTGCGGCGCGGACATCGTTCACCAGAACGGCGACCGGACGGCCCAACAGGTCATATACCGTCAGATTCACCCGGCCGGACGTGCCCATGCCATAGGTGATGGTGGTGGTCGGGTTGAAGGGGTTCGGGTAGTTGGCTTCCAGATAGATGGACCCCGGACGGTCGGTATCGCGGCCGATGAGATCCTCCCGCTCGATGGATGTGGCGATCAGCGGGATACCGCCGGAAATGACGTTGCCGCGCATCCCGAAGCTCTTCGAGTCGCGCCAGAGGGCGGGCATGCGGCCCAGGCGGATGAAACGGTTGTTGCCACGGTCTCCAGCATCCAGGTCGGTGACATCCGCGTCGAACACGATCACATGACCGTTCGCCGGACGATACAGAGGCCAGTCGAACTTGCCGGAGTAGGGACCTGTGCCTTTGGCCACATTACCGGCCAAGGATGCGAGCGGAATCTTCCATTCCAGAAAATAGCCGGCTTCCTCGTCGTCCAATTTGCCGGCGGCAACGGTACCTCCGATCGTGGTGTCCATGTAGGCACCCGAGTAGGTGTGCATGCGGCTCTGGAAGGTGGCCGGATTGTGCGGCAAGGCGCGGATGATCAGCTGGTAATCGGGGCCGAGGGTCGAGGTCGTATTGTCCTGGCCCGGACCGATCCGATAGGTGCGGTTGGCGAGCACCGAATCCCGGCGCTCGTTGTTGGCGATGTGATAGAACTGACCGGGCCCTTCCTGGTGCGGGGAGCCTGCCCGTGCGCCGATGTTGTACAGGCCGAGGTACACGGAAAGATGGTCGTAGTTGAAGGCCAGGTTCGGTGCGTCCGGCGTCTCGATCATGGGGGTTCCGTCATCCCGCACGCGGGCGAACGCATACAGGTTATCGTCGTCCATCTTCATGGCGAAGTAGTACGAGAAATCGGATGCCCCGAGCGGCACGCCTTGGATCGGGTTGCCGTTCACATCCAGGAAATGCGGATGGTCCTGCGATTTGCCCACGAACATGGCGTCTTTCCAGTCATCCCAGTTTCCATCGATGGTGATGTTCTGAGCGGGCTTGTAGTCGATGTAATATTTCGAATCGGGGCGGTCGTAGGCATGTTGGGACAGATCCACGACACGGCCCCGCATCCCGAAGCTTTTGGAATCGCGCCAAAGGGCGACATTCTGGCCGGCCCGCAAGAAGCGGTTGTTGCCACGGTCGCCGTCGTCCAGGTCGGTGAGGTCCACATCGAAGGGGATGATGTGGCCATGCGCCGGCGCGTAGAGGGGCCAGTTGAACTTGCCGGAATACGGACCGGTGCCTTTCGCCACATTACCGGAAAGCGATGTGAACGGAATCCGCCATTCCAGGGTGTACCCGTTTTCCTGGGGAAAGAGCTTGCCCGCGGCCAGGGTGCCCCCGATCGTGGTGTCCATGTAGGCGCCGGAATAGGTATGCAGGCGGGAGTCGAAGGTGGCGGGGTTGTGGGCGAGAGCGCGTAGGAGGAGTTGGTAATCCGGACCCAGCGTGGTGGTCGTATTGTCCTGTCCCGGACCGATCCGATAGGTGCGGTTGGCCAGCACCGAATCCCGGCGCTCGTTGTTGGCGATGTGATAGAACTGACCGGGCCCTTCCTGGTGCGGAGACCCCGGGCGGTTGCCGATGTCGTACAAACCGAGATAGAGGCTTACATGATCATAATTGAAGGCCAGATTGGGCGCATCGGGCGTCTCAATCATGGGGGTGCCCTCATCCCGGACACTTAGCGCGATGTAGATCGCCTCGTCGTCCATCTTGAGGGCGAAGAAGCCGCTGAAATCATCCGGACTCAGCGGCACGCCTTGGATCGGATTCCCGTTGAGATCCAGGAAAAAAGGGGAATCCTGGCTCATGAACACGAAATGGGCGTCGGCCCAGTCGTTCAGGTTGCCATCGACCACGACGGGGATTCCTTTGTAGGCGATGTCCACCAGATTGTTGGCGGATTGGGCCTGGGCGCCGGTAGCGCTTCCAAACAGAAACGCAAGAAGAAGCAGAACGTGCATGTGTTTCATAAGCATGATGCCTCGGATTGAGTGGGTAATATAGGCCGTCTCAAACGTCACGAGATTGGGACGGTCATGATCGAAAGTAAGCGATGCCCATCTGATCCGCAAGCGAAATCACCAAACGGATATGAAAAGCGCTTTTCATAAGGTATCTTCACGTGGCCCCACATCGTGGCCGGATTGATTTGTGACGATTGTGACGCACTGAATTTCCCCGTATACTGCCGAAATACGCCCTGGCATGTCCGACCTGTCGCCCCGCACCGCCATCCTTGTCTCGCACACCCATTGGGACCGCGCCTGGTACCTTCCCTTCGAAGCGTTCCGCTTCCGGCTGGTCCGCATGGTGGACCGTCTGCTCGACCTGCTGGAAACCGATCCGAGCTTCCATTCCTTCACCTTGGACGGGCAGACCATCCTCTTGGAGGATTACCTTCGGCAACGTCCGGAAAACAAGGCGCGGCTCAAGGCCCTGATCGCCAGCGGGCGGTTGGTCTGCGGGCCATGGTATGTGCTGCCCGACCTGTTCCTGGTCAGCCCGGAATCCGTCGTCCGAAACCTTCAGACCGGCATCCGCATGAGCGAGGCCTTCGGGGGCACCATGCAGGAGGGCTATGTGCCGGATCCCTTCGGACATTTCGCACAATTGCCGCAGATCCTGAACGGCTTCGGACTCACCTCCTTCCTGTTCATGCGGGGGCTCGGTGCGGAAGACAAGCGACGCGCGGGCACCATGTTCCGATGGAAGGCGCCGGACGGGTCCGAGGTGCTCACCCATTACATGCTCGACGGGTATTTCAACGCCGCGTCGCTGGGATATCCGACCACCTTCGGGCGCCATGACGGCCTGACGCCCGACCCGGACAAGGCCGCCGCCCAGATCCGCGAAACCATCGAGAAACTGGCTCCCTTCCAGCAGGAGTCGATCTTCCTTCTGAACAACGGCTTCGACCACATGCCCGAGGAGCCCCGCCTGACGGAGATCTTGGACGGCATCCGCGCCCGGATTCCCGACCTGGATCTGCGACATGGCACCTTCGCCGAGTTTATGGCCGCTGTTCGCGCCGAAAACCGGTCGCATGAGGTGGTGGAGGGAGATCTCTTGGGAAATGCCGACCACCCGATCCTGTCCAGCGTCTTTTCCACGCGCGTCTATCTGAAACAGCTCAACCACCTCTCCCAGAGCCTGCTCGAACGCGTGGTCGAACCCCTCCTCGCGTTCTCCGCCACCCACGCCGGCCACGCCGACACCGCGTTCGCCCTGACCGACGCCTGGAAACGCCTGCTATCCACCCACCCCCACGACGACATCTGCGGCTGCAGCCACGACGCCGTCCATGAAGACGACGAAGCCGCCTTCCGGCATGTGCACGAGATCGGCGGATCGCTCGTGACCGAAGCCCTCGAAGCCCTGCGACGCGCCGGCATCGTAGCCCCGCCATCCACCGACACCCCGTCCAGCGAGGTCTTCGTCTTCAATCCCCATCCGTGGCCGACCACCCAGCGCATCCGCACCCGCATCCATTTCGCCAATCCGGAAGCCGAACAGGGCGTGCGTCTCCCCGAAGAGAACTTGGCCGCGATCGACGGCCAGGGAAACCCCATTCCCGTGCGCGTGATCGGAACGGTTCCCCACATCCTGCGGAACCGGTTCCTGGAATCGACCTGGAGCCGGGCCTATGATGTCGAATTCGATCTGACCATGCCGTCGCTCGGGTATCAGATCGTGCACATCCACCGGACGGATCGGCCGGGCGAGACGCTTCCGCCCTTGGCGCCGGATCCGAAGTTGGCGGTCTTGCGCGAGACCCTGCTTCTGGAATACCAGCCCGATCTGGGCGACACCTACTCCTTCGGACCCGATCCGGCCGGAACCGTCATTGAAGCGCATCTCCGGGACGGCGGCATCTCGGTGCCTCGCCGACCCGGTTCGGACGAAAACGTGCACCTGGAGATCGACACCGCCTTCGAACAGCGGCACGGGTCGGCACGGTTGCGGCTGACCTATCGCAATCTGGCCGAGAACGGTCGCTTGCGTCTGGCCATCCCCTTGCCGACCAAGCCCGGCCATGTGCTGGCCGACGGCCATTTCCGCATCGCACGGCGTGAGAAAACCCCCATGATGACGCCGGAGCAGTATCCGGAGCGTCATGCCGGGTATCCCGGCGAGTTCGCATACCCGACCTTCCACATCGGCGATTTTGTGCTGGTTCCCTACGGCTCGCGGTATCTGCGCGTCAGCACGCGCGGCTTGCATGAGGCCGAACTCGGCGAAGCGGGTGGCAAACCGGCGCTGCTGCTCACCTTGCATCGGGCGGTGGGCGAGTTGTCGGTCGGCGGCGGACGCCTCCGCCGCGTGCAGGCCGGTCCGCAGATTCCGACGCCGGGGGCGCAATGCCTGCGCGAAATGCACCACGAGATCTGGTTCGGCTTGGAGCCCGAGGCCGATGGCGGCGCCTTCCGCCGGGCCCGTGAACGCGCCCATCCGGTGTTCGTCCGCGAAATGCCCTATCTGCCGCACCTGAAACCCGGAACCGCTGTTCCTCGGGCCCATTCGCTGCTGCATGTGCCGCATCCCGACATCCAACTATCGGCATGCAAACATGACGAAACGACCGGAGACCGCATCATCCGTTTGTTCAACCTGAGCGGGTCGGAGGTGGCCACGGTCATCAGCACCGACATCGCGGATGGCCACGTCTGCGAAACCGATCTTCGCGAAGCCTACGATCCGATGGCGGCCTCCGTCTTCTCCGACGGCGCCATCCCTGTCCGGCTGAAGCCGCACGGCATCCTGACCCTGCGGATACGTCCGGCATGAGACGGCTGCTGATGGTGATGGCCTGCCTGGCCCTGGCCGCGTGCTCGAAAAAGCCCGACCCGATGGATGCGCCCGTGGCCAGTTGGAACGGCGTGCAACTGACCTTGGGACATTTCATCCAGGAATACGAGCTCTACGGCACATACGCACCCATCACCGACGACCTGCCCACGCGCATCGACTACGCGAAACTCATGCTCGAACGCATGGTCATCGCCGAAGGCGCGCGCCAGGCGGGCTTGGACACGAGCCGCATCGTGCGGGAGACCATCCGTCGGCGCACCGAAATGGCGAGCCGCGCGCACCTCTTCCAGATGAAGGTGAGACCGGCCGTGAAACCGGCCACGGAAGCCGAGATCCGGGAAGCCTTCCGTCGCGCCAACACCCGCGTCTTCACCCAGCAGATCTATGCGCCGACCAAGGCCGCGGCCGATTCCCTGCGCGCGCTGCTGGTCCAGGGTGTCAGCTTCGACGAGTTGGCCCGCCAGACCACCGGCGGCACCGGCATCATGGGCTGGGTCACCTTCGACATGCTGGACGAGGGTCCCGAAGCCGTCCTGCTCTCGATGACGCATGGCTCCGTCTCCGAACCGGTCGAATCGCTGCGCGGATGGCACATCTTCAAAGCGATCGAGGTCGAGGAGACCGTGAACTTCGACGAGGGGAGTTATCACAACAACCGGGAGCGTTTGCGCTTCAAGGTGGACCAGCGTCGGTTCGATGAGGCCAGCGCCCGCTGGCAGCGCGCACAGGTGGAACCCATCCCGCTGGCCACGGACGTCCGCGTGCTCCGCGAATTCCACCGCCAACTCGGTCCGCTCCTGCCCCAACGCGACGTACCCGAGGAAATCGCACGGTTCAACCGGGAGGTTCAGTTCCTGCAACCCGACCTCCCGCCCGACACGCCCTTGGCCCTGGTCGATGGCAAACCCTTCACCGTCGCACAATACCTGTATCAATTGCCGGACATCCCTTATCAATGGGTGCGCTCCAACCCCATCGAAGCGCTGCAGGTGGCGATCCGCGATTCGATCCTGGCGGATGTGGCAAGGCGGACCGTGCGTCCCGACACCGCGCGCGCGGTGAGAATGGCCGTGCGGGTCGCCGAATACAGTTCCCTGTATTACGCGGCCTTGCAACGCGAAGTGGACCGCACCGGGGAACTCCGGCTCGCCGAGGTCCACCTGTCCCTGCTGCCGCTGACCTTCAACCGCGACCACATCCGCATCGACACCACCGCCATCCGTAACGCCCTATGACCCGCATCACCGGAACCTTCCTGGACGAGATCACCCACGACATCCCCGCGCAGAACTGGGGTCCGGCCGAATGGGCGGCGGATTTCGACCATATGAAGGCCGTCGGCATCGATACGGTGATCCTCATCCGTGCCGGGTACCGCAAGCACGCGACATTCAACTCGACCGTGCTGCAGAAAGAGATGGGGATCTTCCCGGTGTACACCGACCTGGTGGACCTCTTTCTGACCTTGGCCGAGGAGCGCGGCATGGATTTCTATTTCGGGACCTATGATTCGGGCACGCACTGGGTGAACGGCGATTATCAGCGGGAGGCGGACATCAACCGGGCCTTCTGCGATGAAGTGATGGCCAAATACGGACACCGCGCCGCCTTCAAAGGCTGGTACATCTCGCATGAGATCCACAGTTTCAACGACGGCATGATGCGGGTCTATGAGCAGCTGGCCAACCACCTCCGCGGGCTGAAATCCATCCCCATCCTCATCTCGCCCTATGTGAAGGGATCGAAGCAGTTCGGGGCCCAGGCCATCACCCTGAAAGAGCATGAACGGGAATGGGAGCAGGTCTTCGCGCGGATCCGAAATCATGTCGACATCTGCGCCTTCCAGGACGGACAGGTGCATTACCACGAGCTGGAGGAATATCTGCACCTGAACAAGACCTTGGCGCACAAATACGGACTTACCGCGTGGAGCAATGTGGAAAGCTTCGACCGCGACATGCCGTGGAACTTCCCACCCATCCCGTTCAAGAACCTTCGGTACAAGATGGAAGCCGCCGCTCGCTCGGGCGTCGACAAACTGATCACCTTCGAGTTCTCGCATTTCATGAGTCCGCAGTCGATGTATCCGAGTGCGGGTCAGCTTTATGCGAGGTACCGAGATTGGATTAATTCTAAATGATGAATTATATCTAGCCCCCGGTTTAAACCGGGGGTTAGACGAACACATTTAAAATTGTTCATTTAAAATTCACCGAGTTACTTAAAGACCATGACCCCATTCGATTTTTCGGAACTCAAACAACGCTACGAAACCGAACTCTTCTCCCGCGTCATCCCCTTTTGGGAGCGGCATTCGGTGGATCGGGTGAACGGCGGGTTCTGGAACTGCCTGGATCGGGATGGAAGCCGCTACGACACGAAAAAGTACATGTGGCTGAATGGCCGGCAGACCTGGATGTTCTCGAAGTTATACAACACGGTGGAGCCGAAAGCCGAGTGGCTGGAGATCGCACGGCTCGGCGCCGAGTTCATCCGCGCCCACGCCAAGCGAGACGACGGACGCGTGTATTTCTCCATGACCGAAGACGGAAAGCCGCTCTCCCTGCAGCGCAAGATCTTCAGCGAGTGCTTCACCATCATGGCCTTCGCCGAATACTCTCGCGCCTCGGGCGATGCCTCCTATATGACCGAAGCCAAGGAACTGTTGGAAAAGGTCTGGGACTGGAGCACGGATTGGACGAAAGTGGGTCGGCCGTCCTTCGCCGGACAGGAACCCTCGCAGATGCTCGCCGTGCCCATGATCCTGCTCAACCTGCTGGAGGAAGTGGCCGGCGACCGCAAGGACGACTACCGGATGGAGGTGGACGACTGCATCCGGCGGATGCTGCTCCATGTGCATCCCGCCGACAAGACCGTCTATGAGATCGTGACGCCCGAAGGCGGGTTCATCGACTCCATCGAAGGTCGCTTATTGAATCCGGGTCACGCCATCGAAGCCGGATGGTTCCTGCAGCACTGGGCGCAACACCTCAAGCGCGACGACCTGTCCAAAACCGCGATCGACATGGTGCGCTGGAGTTTCGATGCCGGCTGGGATGCGGAGCATGGCGGCATCCTGTATTTCCTCGACAGCAAGGGCTATTCACCCACGCCGCTCGAGTGGGACATGAAGCTCTGGTGGCCGCATTGCGAAGCGCTCTACGCGCACCTGCTCAATTTCAAGATCACCGGCGAGGCGCAGGATCTGGAGCGCTTCCAACGCACGCACGAGTACACCTTCGCGCATTTCCCCGACGCCGAGCACGGCGAGTGGTACGGCTACCTGAACCGCCGCGGCGAGGTGACCCACCGCTTCAAGGGCGGCCCCTACAAGGGATGCTTCCACGTGCCGCGCGCGCTCTGGCTGGTGTGGAAGGCGCTCTGATTCAGCTCTTCATGTTGTCGAACTGGACGGGGATCTCGAGCGAGGCGCCCCGCACGAGCGCCATCACGGCCTGAAGGTCGTCGATCTTCTTGCCCGTCACCCGCACCTTGTCGTCGTGGATGGCGGGCTGGACCTTCAGCTTCGAATCCTTGATGACCTGGATGATCTTCTTGGCATTCTCGCGGTCGATGCCCTCCTTGAAGACCACATCCATCTTGAGTCCGCCGTGCGAGGTGCCCTCCTCATCCTTGAATTCCAAGGACTTATGGCTCAACTTCCGCTTGATGAAGTTGGATGTGAGCATCTCCTTGACCGCCTTGAGTTTCATGCTGTCTTCGGTGACCACGTGGATGCGCTTCTCCTTCTTGTGGAAGACGACCTCCGTCTTCGAACCGCGGAAATCATAGCGCGTGGCGATCTCCTTGACCGTGTTGTTCACGGCGTTGTCGATTTCCTGATGGTCGATCTCGTTGATGATGTCGAGGCTGGGCATGGGTTTTTTATCGGATAACCCCCGGTTTAAACCGGGGGTTAGTGAAAGGAATCAGCGAAGCACCGCCTCCACGTACCCTCGCACCCGTTTGGAGAAGCGGGCGTAACCGGCCTCGCTGAGGTGGAGTTCGTCGGAGACGAAGAGTTCGGGAATGGGCAGGCCGTCGGTGCCGAGGAAGAGGTCTTCGGTGGGGATGAACACGACGCCTTTGTGATCATCGGCCAGTTGCGCGAGCAGGAGGTTCGCGGCGCGGCTGTTGCTCCATACGGCCCAACGGCTGCGGACGGGCGTGATGGCCACGATGAAGATCGGCGCTTCGGCATTGTAGGAACGCGTTTTCAGGATGAAATCCCGGAACCCGTCGCGCACCAGCTCGGGGGACCTGTCGTTCGGCCCGCCGGTGATGTCGTTCGCCACGAACACGATCACCGCCCGGTAGGTGTGATGCGCCATGTAACGGTCGCTCAGGCGCAACACGTCGTTCATGTTCGATCCGCCGAAGCCCCGGTTGATGATGGGGTATGGGGCGAGATCTCGTGCGGCGGTCCGCCAGAGCACGATGGTGGAGCTGCCCGTCAGGAAAATGGACTCCGCCGGATAGGTGTTGGCCTTGTCCTGGGCTTCGAAGGCTTGCATGGCGTTCTCCCACGGCTCCTGCGCGAAGACCGGGGTAGTGAGAAGCAACAATAGCAGGGGTAGAAATCGAAACATTCCGTGTTCGTCGTTTGTCGTTCGTGTCAATTTAGAACTCTTCGCAACCAACCACCAACCACTAACTGCCAACTACTATCCTTCACTGCTCCCACAACTCGTTGCGGATCACATCGCAGCTGGTCTCGGACAACTGGTATTGGAGCATCAATCGTCCATGTTCGGGCAGTGAATTCTCGACCACTCCCTTTGTCTCGAAGGTATACAGAACCAGGTCCACATCCTTCACGAAGGCGGGCAGGTTCCGGCCGGATGCCAGTCCGGCCAGGATGGTGCCATCATAGCCGAGTGCCTGTTGCAGTTCCTGGGTGAGGAGCGGGATGCTGGCGGCATCGCTGGCGATGAGCCCGAGCGAGCGCACGGCGGATCGCTCCACGACCGTCATCAAGACCGAGGCATCGAACCCGAATACGACCGGTATCATCGGGATGGAGTCGATGCGGTCCTTGAAGCCGCGAAGGTGGCGGATAGGTAGGAACAAGGCATCGTATTGGACGGCCCGATCGGTATCGGTTGTGGTCAGGATGTGGCTCTTCACGCCGACCTGCCGGCGTATGGCGCGCGCCAGCATGGCGGCGATCTCGTGCGTCGGACCCACGGTGGCGGTCGATTCCATACGATCGGGCCATTCCAGATAGGTCAGCTGCTCCTCGAACAGGGTTTCGATCTCGTCCTCATCCAAACCGTAGCCGATCAGCTCCTCCAACAGGGCGCGGATCTTCTCGGCGCCCTTGTCGAGGCGGGCGGACTTGTCAAGGCCGGAGGTCTGGTTCTTGACGATGAAACCGCGGCCGGCTTCCGCCCTGAGGATGCCTTCCGCCGTGAGACTCTGATAGGCCTTGCGCACGGTATGGAAGCTGGCACCGAGCTGCTTCCCAAGCACACGGGTGGAGGGCAGGGCCTCCCCCACCTGGAACTGCTTCGTGGCCACCATCAGGCGGATGCGGTCGGCGATATGTCGGGCGGAGTTCAGAACGGTAGGTGGTGGGCGGTGGGTGGTGGGTGGTGGGTGGTGGGTGGTGGGCCTGCCTGCCGGCAGGCAGGTGGTGGGTGGAAATATACGCTTCGTTCTGAACCCCCCGGCTGAAGCCGGGGGTGATCGTTAAGAACGACCGCTCTTAACGATCACCCCCAGGTTGACCTGGGGTTGGTGGACCTGACCCCACCTGGCTCCCTCCCCCCGCCGACGGACCAAAGTGACGATCCATCCACTCTTTAAATTTTCTTTCGCGGCGGAACTTCTGATTTCGGATATACCGTCGGATCACCCCCACTTCCTGAGGTGCGACGCTTCTCACAAAGTAGCCCCGAGCCCATCGGAACTTGACCGGATGGGCTCTTTCTTTATTCAATTGGAAGGAAGTTGAACCTTTCAGTGAACCGATCAGTTTGGACAGGTTGACATCGGCTTTAAGCCGCAACAGCAAGTGGACATGATCCTCCAAACCATTGATTTCAATGACAATGATGCCTTCCTCAAGCAGAATCTCCATCATAAACTGATAGCATCTCTGAGACCACGTTTCGTCCAGATACGGGAACCGGTACTTGGTCGGAATCACCACATGAACGTAGAGAATATGATAGCTGTGGTTCATTGTCGAAGCTCGTCGATTGCCTTATTTCTGTCAAAAAGTTTCGTTCCGTAATCTGTGCCATTTCCACTCCCCCAGCTATGGCTTGGGGTCAGCGTTAGGATCGACCTCTCTTAACGATCACCCCCAGGTTTACCTGGGGGATAAAGGCTCTAGCCGCGTAGCAACCCCTTCACCCGCTCCCCCAGCCACGCCGCGTAATCCATCCCCTCCATCTCGGCCAGGATCGCGAAGGTACCGTCCACCGCGAAGGTGGGAAGCGGGTTGATCTCGAGGAAGAACGGGTTCCCGGCCTCGTCGCATTTGAAATCGAGCCGCGCGAAATGCCGCACGCCCAGTTCGGCGCATAAGCGCAGCGACCAGTCCGTCAACCGCGCCTCCAGCTCCGGCGTGAGGGCGTGGGTGAGGAGGCTGTCATCCCCGCTGCCGGTCACGTGCGAGCCCAGGCGCGTGGCCGGATCCAGGGCGCGCTCCAATACCGGGTACGCGTTCAAGGGATCTCCGAATACGGCGACGGTGAATTCCGCGCCGGTCAGCAAGGGCTCGATGATGGCGTCCTGC
>Ga0169931_10006674_pt1 | contig 17310 bp, 12 predicted proteins | sample Kivu_15m_20L_FD_129675 | JGI IMG/M metagenome (GOLD analysis project Ga0169931, IMG submission 129675) | Freshwater microbial communities from Lake Kivu, Western Province, Rwanda to study Microbial Dark Matter (Phase II) - Kivu_15m_20L... | ecosystem: Environmental > Aquatic > Freshwater > Lake...
CCCCGTCAAGATCCGCGTGCCACCCCTTTGCATGAAGAGAATAGATAAAATGTAAGAATCAAAGAATTGAGAAATTGAAGAATGAAATTAGAAGTTGAGAAAGAATAGGTATGATAAAAAGATAATTCAAACATTCTTCATTTCATTGATTCATTTACCATTTGATTCTTCCATTTTTCGGTTTCTCCATTCATCAATTCGTCTATTTCATTTTTCATCATTTCATTCTTCATTTTCTTTATTAACAAAAAGTCCTCTGCTTTCACAAGGAAAACAAAGGACTTTTATTATGTAGCGAGGGAGGGACTTGAACCCCCGACCCACGGATTATGATTCCGTTGCTCTAACCAGCTGAGCTACCTCGCCACTCTGTTCATTCACGAGGAATGAAATTAAGACTGTAAAAATACGATAATTCTTATTTGAGAAAAACACTTTTTATCAGAGACCTTCAATTTCATCTCGGAGCTTTGCTGCTTTTTCATAATCTTCATCTTTGATAGCTTGCTCCAATTCTGCCTCTAGTCTCTCTTTTTTACTCAATGTAGTATTTGATCGTTTTTTCTGTGCTCCATCTTTAAGGAAAAAGTCAATGTCTTCTTCCTCCGTATCTTCCATATCAGATTCATCCAAATCATCATCATCTTCTTTGCCATCAAAATCTTCCAAAGAAAAACCAGCAAGATCTAAAAGGGAAGAAGCAATAAACATTGGAGCTTCAAAGCGTAATGCGATTGCGATAGCATCACTTGGTCTGGCATCCACAACTGATTCTATTCCATAAAAGTGAAGAGATGCATAGAATGTACTGTCTTTCATTTCATGAATGAAAATCTCGGTCACTTTTGTGTCGAATGTTTCAATGATGGTTTTTATCAAATCATGTGTCATTGGACGACTCGTATGAACGCCTTCCATTTCATAGGCAATTGCTCCAGCTTCCGGAGCTCCAATAACGATTGGTAGTCTCCTATCTCCATCAATTTCTTTCAAAATCAATGCATAGGATCCATTGCTAGTCGGACTTTGAGATAAACCCAGCACTTCTACTTGTATCTTCTCTTTCATTATATCATTCCAAGGTAAATGACCCCAAGACAAAAATGGCCGTTTTGACACGGCCATGCAATTCTATGATTTTTTTCTATTAAGAATGAAGCATTGCTTTCAGTTTGGCATCCAGGACAGGCAATACCTCAAAAACATCACCAACAATTCCATAATCAGCAACTTTGAAGATTGGAGCATCTTTATCTTTATTGATTGCCAAAATGAATTTGGATGAACTCATTCCTGCCAAATGTTGAACTGCACCGGAAATTCCACATGCCACATATAAAGATGGTGATACCGTTTTTCCTGTTTGACCAACTTGCTCTCCATGTGGTCTCCAACCGGCATCAACAACGGCTCTTGATGCACCAACTGCAGCATTCAATGTGGAAGCCAATTGTTCGATGATTGGGAAATGCTCCGGACCCTTCATGCCTCTTCCTCCGGAAACGATGATATCTGCCTCAGCTACATCAAGTCTACCTTCATTTTTGACAATTGAAGTCACCTTCACTCCAGCATGTTTTGCTTCTAAAGTCGGTGCAAATGATGATATGGTCGCAGAAACACTATCTTCTTGTTTTGCAGTAAATACATTTGGTCTGAGTGCAATGATTGCATGAGCAGAAATAGCCTCAACAGTAATATGTGCTTTTCCTGCATAGACCGGTCTTGTGGCTTTCAATCCACCATCATGAGAAAGTGCAATACAATCAGGCAATAAACCGGATTTGAGTTTCACACTCAATCGTGGTGCAATTTCTTTACCGGAAGCATTTCCGGAGAGAATGATAGTATCAGCAGAAACTGACTGTGCATATTGAGCAATTGCTTCTGCTGTTGCTGTTGATGAATAGCCGGAAAGTAATTCATGTTTTGCGAGCACAACAGAATGCACGCCATATTGTCCTGCTGTAGATAATGCTTGCTCATTTCCTTGTACTGCAAAAGCAGTGATTTGAGCATCTCCAGCTATGGAACGTGCCGCTGTCAATGCTTCATAAGAAGTTCTTTTCAGTGAGCTTGCATCTTTGGGTTCTATATATACGATGATATGTTTCATGAGTAGATTCTTCCGAATAAATTAAATAACTTTTGCCTGTTCATGAAGAGCGGTAACAATTGAAGTAATTTCTGCTTCTGAATCTCCAACAATCATTCCTACTCTTTTTGAAGATGGAAGAGCCATTGATGTCAATGATACCAATGATGCTCCATGACTTGGAGCAATTTCTTCAATGGGCTTGCTTTTTGCTTTCATGATATCAGGCAATTTCGGATATCGAGGATCATTAAGTCCTTTTTGGGCGCTAATTACACAAGGAAGAGTACATGACAATACTTCTTTTCCACCTTCAATATCTCGTTCTGCTATGATAGCATTATTCTCGATTGACCAGGATGAGACCACTGAAATGGAAGGAAGATCAAGCATCTCAGCAACCATTGGTGCCATTCCGGAAGAATCAAAGTCTATGGATTGCCTACCGAATATCACAATATCCGGTATTATTGATTTGGCATAATTCGCAATATTTTCAGACACATTAAATGAATCTAATGTTGCATCTGTTTTCACTATTCCAGCTTTATCAACTCCCATTGCCAATGCTGTACGTAGAATTTCTTTTGATGTTTCAGAGCCAACGGTCAATGCCGTTACAGTGCCTCCGAAACGCTCTCTCAAGCGAAGTCCTTCTTCGATTGCAAATTCATCATATGGATTCAAGATAAACTTCACACCGGCTTTTTCAATGGATATTCCATCGCCGGATACTTGGATTTTGGCTGTGGTATCAGGTACCTGTGATATACACACAAGGATATTCATGGAGTAACTCCGTGTTTTTGATGGTGATCAGTCTGCAAAATTAGGGAATTTAATGGATTGAAAATCGCTGAATTTTCCACGTTTTCAGCGAATGAGCTTGAATAGTTCAACTCTTCGACAGCGTTTATTATAAGTGTCATTGTCTTCAGAAAGTCTTTTTTTCGGTAAAGCTTCTTCTCCTTTTGACTCAGATTTGAGCAATTGTGCTGGAACGCCCAATTTTACCAATTGCTTGACGATAAAATCCGCTCTTCTTTGGCCAAGTTTCATATTATAGTCATTGCTTCCTACCTCATCTGTATGACCAATAATGGCCAAAGTGCCGATATTTTGCTGAAATCTCTGAAGATTTTGTGCCACTTTGAGGATAGCTTGCTGATACGGTACAGTCGTTTCATTTCCATTGGAATCCAGAACAAATGGATATGGGTCTTTGAATTCATTGGTTGGGAAATTTACGCGAAGAGCTATAGACTTGGGTAATTTTAAAGCATCCGCAATCACTGCATTGGAATCGGACATCGTAAATGTGTAAATAAGTGCATTTTCAAAGAGTTCATCGGATTCTGCAGAAATTCTCACAGGACGATTTGTAGCTACTTTGACAGTATATCTCCCGGCAGTATCAGTCATTTGTTGATCTATGATCTCATTTTCCGGATATAATGTTGTTGTCACCTCAGCATTGTTGACAGGTTTTTTGCTGTCCTCATCAATCACTTTCCCTTCAATCGTGATAATTGTCTTTGGATCCAGCTTATCAGCTCTTTTCAGTGTTGGAGATGTCATTTGCCATTTAACAATAGGAGACTGCTTCACTGTATCAAATTGATAAGCAGGATGATAGACAAATATGTCGAAGGAAAAATCCTCACCCGGGAACAATTGATTGGAGCTATAATAGAGCAATGTATCTATGCGATTACTCGGAGAAGAAGGGAATAACTCATCATGAATGGTATTTATTGGCGCACCAATATTGGATGGTTGCTCAAATGCTCTAGCAAGAGCAATCGAATCTCGAGATTGTACTGCTTTCTTTACCGTTTCCGGATCAAACATGGAAGCGAAGATATCATAACCGCCAAGATTTGCATGACCAGATGAAGCAAAGAGGAGCATATTTCCCGCTTTGGTAATAAATGGACTCAATTCATCGCATTTTGAATTGATGATATGTCCGCAATTCATGGGCTCGCTCCATGTATTACCATTTTTGATGGAAACATAGAGATCGGTCCCTTTGATCGATCCAATTCTATCACTAACAAATATCAATATAGTGCCATCTGGTGAAAGCGTCGGATGTGATTCCCAATGCAAGAGAGAAGAGACTTCCAAGGAATTCTTGGGTTTGATAGTATTCACGGATACTTCGGAATTCACAATATCGGCATCACCGGGATATGCACCGGCTGACACTCTGGCTGCTATTGCTTTTTTCGAATCTCCCGTCACAAAACCAAGAGAGCCATTTTCCTCCATTTCAGGGGTATATATCTCTAAAACAGTCTTTTCATTATAGAATCGAATGGATCTCAAAATCTGACTACCACCGGCAGATGCGGTATTCCAAATGGTCGAATCCCAGAGAAATGAAATATTCCATTCATCGATCACGGGGGAATTCAAGCCTTCAACCGAGCGAATCCTCATAAATCGCTCTTTTCCTTGAGATCCGGTATCTAAAACAGGACCCGTGAAGCGTTTGGGATAACAATCTTGTGATGGAGGTGGTGGACAAATCAGATCTTTGAATAAAGAACGGGGGCGCAGCACCGTGCAAGAAGACAGCAATGCCACGAGCGGAAACATAAGTATCAGTATGCGAAATAGATATGTCATATCGCAAATTACAAATTCAATGTGATTGTGATCATTCCGGGGATATGATTGTCCCTATGAATGAAAGAGGTATTTTTGCACTTCAATGTCAATTCCTTCATTTGGATTCATGAGTCAATTCGACATATTTTCAGCCGATTCAAGCGAACAATCGCCCTCAAAGCGAGCAGAAGAATTGCGCGCGATCATCAATTCAGCAGATCATGCCTATTATGTAGAAGCTCATCCAATCATGAGTGATAGGGAATATGATGCGATGTTTAGAGAATTGCAAGACTTGGAACAACATGATCCAACACTCCTCACACCTGATTCCCCAACGCAAAGAATAGGTGGCTCTCAACTCAAAGAGTTTGTTCAAGTGATGCACAAAAAACCAATGCTATCGCTCGCAAACACATATTCTGAAGAGGAAGTTCGTGATTTTGATGAAAGAGTGACGCAAGGACTCGATAATCCACATCATCCATATGTATGCGAATTGAAAGTTGACGGTGTTGCTATCAGTCTTCATTATCGCAATGGTGTATTGGAAAGAGCCGTAACTCGTGGGGATGGTGAAATTGGTGATGATGTTACCGCCAATATCAAAACCATAAAAGAATTACCTCTCAAGATTCAGCATATTCAATTTGAAGAATTGAATCAAGAATTGGAGATCAGAGGGGAAGTCTATATGGAAAATGCCGCATTTTTGGCTTTGAATCAAGCCAGAGAAGAAGCCGGAGAGAAGACATATGCAAATCCAAGAAATCTAACTGCCGGGACGCTAAAACAACATAATTCAACAGAAGTAGCAAAGAGACCACTGAAAATTGTTTGCTATTATTTAGATGCAGATTCTGAAAACACTGGCAATTCACATGCGGAACGACTCGCAATCTTGAAAACAATGGGTTTCCCTGTAAGTCCCTATAGCAAAAAAGTTGATGATATAGATGGAGTGATGGATTTCATCCAAGAATGGGAATCTAAAAGAGAAACATTGCCTTTTGGAATCGATGGTATTGTCATAAAAGTCGACTCCTTACCTCAGCAAAGAATCTTGGGCACTGTAGCACGTGCTCCAAAATGGGCAATTGCCTTTAAATATGAAGCTCAGAAAGCAGAGACAATATTACGAGATATTACATTCCAAGTAGGTAGAACCGGGGTCGTCACTCCGGTTGCTGAACTTGAACCTGTTGCATTGGCCGGCAGTACCATAAGCCGCGCAACATTGCATAATGGAGATTTTATTCGTGGATTAGATGTCAGAATAGGGGATACAGTCATTGTTGAAAAAGGTGGCGATGTCATTCCTAAAATCACCGGATATATTGCATCGAAAAGACATCCGGATGCTTTGAAATTTAGCTTCCCACACATTTGTCCTTGTCCAATTAATTCTGAATTGCATCATCCGGAAGGAGAGGTACATTATCTCTGCATGCATCCGGAATGTCCATGGCAGATTCGTCGCAGACTTGAACATTTCGCTTCAAGAGATGCCATGAATATTGAAGGATTGGGAGAAAAAGTGATTGATCAATTCGTGGAATTGGGTCTTTTGCATTCCATAGCAGATATTTATTCTCTTCAAGAAAAAAAAGACAGCATTCTATCCCTCGATCGATGGGGCTTGAAAAGCGTCGAAAAATTATTGGAATCCATCGAGCAAAGTAAGAATCAACCATTCCGAAAAGTGTTATTTGCCCTTGGCATTAGACATGTCGGAGAAGGTATGTCAAAGACTCTTGCACAACATTTTGGTTCGATTGAAGCTTTGCAAAATGCAGATCTGAATCAATTGCTGGAAATCAAAGAAGTTGGTCATTCCATTGCACATTCACTCATTGAATTTTTCAAAGATGAACATGAAATGGCCATGCTGGAAGCATTAAACAATGCCGGCCTTCAATGTAGCATTGATGAGTCTGAAATGCAATTGAGAACTGATGAATTCGCAGGATATAGTATTGTGTTGACAGGTGAACTTATTGCCATGACAAGAAAAGAGGCTTCTGAAGAAATTGAAAAAAGAGGCGGAAAGGTCACTAGTTCAGTCAGTAAAAAAACAACATGCATCATTGCCGGTTTACAAGCCGGTTCAAAATTGGATAAAGCACGCGAATTGAATATTCCAATTCTCACAGAACAAGACTTTCTAGCTGTGATTCAAGGAACATTACCATTGACTTCATTTTTAGGTTTACCATGAAAGCTGTTTTTATTCTCCTTCAAGCATTGTTCTTATTGACTACCATGCTCAATGCAGGCACGATGCAGATTCAACCTGCAATGCCCAAGCGAGGTATTGATACTGTGGTGATTCAATACACCGCATCCAAAGCATCTCTCGCAAAGGCAAAAAAAATCTATGCGATTATTCATAATTATACCGCCCGTGACAAAAAGCCATATGCCGTGCAATATGCATTGGAATCATTTCCGACAGCAAAAAGTAAAGACAGTTTATCGTTTATTGCAAAATTTGTTCCGAAGACTGATGCCGCACTCATTCTCGTGAAAGTTGGCGATGGTTCAAAATATAGTGATAACAATAGTGGTAATTACTGGGAATTGCTTCCACTTGACAAAGATGGAAAAACACCGGAAGGACAGTCACTGAGAAGAATCATTTCTTATTCCGAATCATTCCCCGAAGAATGCGCACGAAAGCAGAATATAGCATTGGCAATGGAGATATTGCAAAACAATAAAGATTATTCTTTTACTACATTTCAAAGAAATTTCTTTGAGAGAATACTTCCATTCATGGCAAAACAAATTGACAGAGATAGTTTGAAGAAATCAATGTCTGCTTTTTTGACTGAGAATGCTGTTGATACGGATTCCGAAGCGGAAAATAGAATGTTGACTCAGGCTCTGCGCATCACCGGAAATCCTGAAATGGCAGATTCTGTTGAAAAACAATATGAATATCTTCATCCACTTGATGAATTTTCTGAAGAAGCTTCTGCCAACAGAGTATTCTCTTCAAAAACAAAAGATGAATTCATTGTGAATGCGGAAAGTTATATCAATTTATATCCTTCTTCATATTCTATTCTCTCTATCGCTGAGTCATATATACGTATTCAATTGAAAGAAGGCAAACTTTCTATGTTGACAGAGCGCTTCTTGCGTGATCCGACTTTGCCAACTACGCCTTCTCTAGATCTTGCAAATACCTTCCTTGAACTTGATTCACTCAAAGAAGCATTACGCTGGGCTGAGAGAGCAGTCTTTTTTGCCAAAGATGAAGCTTCTGTTGTACAACCAAAATATTTGGCACCATGTGAATTTGCTGAGGAACGAAAAAAAGTGATTGCAGAAGCATTACTCGCCCCAGCATTTGTGAATAAACGCATGAAGAATCATGAAAAGTCGCTATTGCTATATAAAGAAGTGGCAGATGGATATGCTGATAAATTGGACATCATGCAAATGACTACTGTTTATCAGAGCATGATTGAATTGCATGATGCACTTTCGAATCAACAAGAAGCGTATGCATTGGCATCAAAGGCAATTTCAATGGGGTATATGTCCGATAAAATTCTGTCTGATCATAAAGCATTATTTGAATATCTAAGCAAGCAGGATCTTATCAAAGGTGACTATGAAGTTGAGATTTCAGAACTCAAGAAAAATGGCGCTTTGGCAAAACAGCAATTGATTTTGCAAGATCAACTTTCTATTCCCATTGTTCCCGGACAATTGAAAACTGCTGATGGTACAACAATAACACCTGATGATTGGAAAGGAAAAGTCGTGTTTATTGACTTTTGGGCAACATGGTGTGGTCCATGCATTCGTTCATTTCCCGGTTTACAAAAATTATATGACAAGTATAAAAACAATCCTGATGTGATATTTGCCGTAGTGAATGTATGGGAAAGAGTTGAAGATAGATTTGCATCCGTCAAGACATTCCTCAGTAAAAATCCATATACATTCCCAATTCTTTTTGACTTGAAAGATGAGATGGTAAAAGGATATGGCGTGACGGGCATTCCATCCAAGTTCATACTTGATAAAAATGGGATTGGTCGATTCATGGAAGTAGGACTTGCAGAAGAACAAACATTCATTGAACAAACATCAATGAAAATAGATGCTTTATTGGCACAATGAGAAGGAATGATGTCAGAACTACATACTGAAATTCAACGACGAAGAACAATTGCCATCATCTCGCATCCGGATGCTGGAAAAACAACTTTGACTGAAAAATTACTTTTGTATTCAGGTGCTATTCGTAGTGCCGGTGCAGTTACAGGAGGAAAACATAGATCAACAACTTCTGATTGGATGAGCATCGAGCAAGAACGTGGTATTTCGGTGTCATCAAGTGCAATGCGAGTTGAATATGATGGGTATTTATTGAATATACTGGATACTCCCGGACATCAAGATTTCTCTGAGGATACTTATCGCACGCTCATGGCAGTTGATTGCGCAATCATGCTACTTGATGCTGCAAAAGGAGTCGAAGAACAAACTGTAAAACTATTTAAGGTTTGTAGAGATCGTGGCATTCCTATCATTACATTCATCAATAAAATGGACCGCCCTGCTCTTTCACCATTTGAATTGATGGATAATGTTGAAAAAGTGTTAGGTATCACTGCAGTTCCGCTCACATATCCAATTGGAGATGGACCCGGTTTTCGTGGTGTATATGAAAGATCCTCCGGTGTATTGCATTTGTTCGAAAAAACAGAGGGTAACAAACATAGAGCTCCGGTAAGCACAAAAGGCATACATGATCCGAGTTTCAAAGCATTGATCGGCGAAGATGCGCATGCAAAGTTTCTTGAGGAAATTGAACTTGTTGAAGCAGCACTTCCTCCTTTTGAGCATGAAGCATTTTTGCAGGAAATCATCACACCGGTCTTTTTTGGAAGCGCAATCACGAATTTTGGCATTGAAAATTTTCTCCAATATTTGATTGACTTGGCTCCATCTCCTCAGGGTATGGGGTCTTCTGCGGGACTTATTGCACCCGATAGTTCATATTTTTCGGGCTTTGTGTATAAGATGCAAGCAAATATGAATAAGGCACACAGAGATCGCATTTCTTTCTTTAGAATTGTGAGTGGGATTTTTGAGAGAGGCATGACGGCAAAGCATCCGAGAAGTGGAAAGGAAGTGAAAATTAATTATCCTTTTCAGATTTTTGGACAAGACAGAGATATCATCGATGTGGCTTATCCGGGTGATGTGATTGGTCTTTCAAATCCTGGAACATTTCTCGTGGGTGATGTACTCACAACAGGACCTGATTTCACAATCCCACAATTCCCGAGATTTGCTCCCGAGATATTTGCAAAATTATTTCCTGCATCAGGATCATTCAGCAAGAGTTTCCGCAAAGGAATTGAGCAATTAGGAGAGGAAGGCGTCGTGCAGATTTTCAGCGATGCACATCATTCTCCAACTCCACTCATAGCAGCGGTTGGTGAACTTCAATTACAAGTGTTTCAGGCCAGAATGGAGTCGGAATACAATGAAAAGGTGAAATTGGACAGACTGCCATTCACCAGAATGCGTTGGCTCGGTGGAGATGTGAAACCAAATAGTGCAACATTGACATTTGCTTTTGATGATGCTGATAGAGAAGTGATTTTGTTCAAGAATGACTGGGAAATCGGCTATCACAGAGATCGAACAGAAGGATTGATTCTCTTGGATAAACCCCCAATAGCATAAAAAAAGCCCCAAATTGGGGCTTTGTTGTTGTGGTGAAAGCGGGATGCGTACCAGAATACTTTCACTTCTCCGTAAACATCGTCACATATTGACATGTTCCCGCGCTCTCGAAATTCTTCTGAAAAATATCTAATTCATTGAAAATTTGAGAGTAAACATATCAGTGATCTGTATTCAAACCCAAGTTTCTTCTGATTACTCTTCCAATTCCATGTCTATATTTTGTCATTCTTGCCATGATTATATCAACTTGAGATACATTTCTTGTATTGAGAAATAATACATCAAAATGTGTTTTTCTTGAAAAGACTATACATGCAAATCCAAGTGACTTCAATCTGGAGATGATATCAAGAACATCTTGTTCCATCTTCATTTCAGGGATGAAATCATGAAATTCGACTGTGATTTGTTTAATGGATTTCAACAAATCATCCGACATTCCTCTCAATACAGCAATTTCAGCTCCTTCAATATCCATTTTCAGAGCATCAATTCTTGGTATTCCATATTTGTGTAAAAAGGAAGGAATAGAAATCGTCGGAACTTCTATTGTTGATGTGAATGCATCATTTGTACGAATCAGAGAATTTGATTCAGGATTGGAAGATAGGTGAAATGACATCATTCCATCTTTATCAGAAGCTGCATAGTGATATGTGTGAATGTTCTGTGTTTTTGGAATGGAAGCATACAATGCAGGCATTGCTTCAATTACATGACAAGTACAATGATATTGATTGCTGATTATTGAACTGAATTCTCCTTTATGACCGCCGAGATCTAGGACAATGCTTTCGGAATTCAATATACCATCATAGATATGATGGCCTCTGATACAAGGAAATGCCATGGAACTGTCTAATTATGAAAAAAGAACCGTGTAAAGTTAGCGGTAATTCAAAGATTCACCAAGGAAAGAACTTCCAAACGAGGATTATCCCTATGAAGTCTCTCGATGCTTTTTTGTAATTTTGCCACTAAATTCGGGCACTTAGAATCATGTCGGAAAATTGTTTATGACAGTAAATAAATTCCTTTTGATGAGCATCGGGGCAATACTTTTTGTGGTATTGGGGATGACATTCTATATCAATATGTTTATTGTTGATGAATTGCCATCATTTGATCAACTAGAAAATCCGCCGCAGGAATTGGCTACAAAAGTACTGAGTGCTGATGGCAAGATTCTCGATATGTTTTTCATAAAAAAACGCTCTTCCATTCCATATGATAGTATTCCCAAAGATGTCATTAATGCATTGATAGCTACCGAAGACCGTGCATTTTATGATCATTGGGGAATTCATCCAATGCGAATTGCAAAGGCTTTCATTAAAAATATCATTGCATTCAGGGCAAAAGAAGGTGCCTCTACTTTGTCCCAACAACTTGCCAGAAATCTCTTTCTCAATCGTGAAGTCAGTATCACACGAAAGCTTAAGGAAGCAATTACAGCCATAAAAATAGAACAGACATATACCAAAAAAGAAATCCTTGAATTGTATTGCAATACCGTGTATTTCGGAAAAGGAGCATATGGAATTCAAGTGGCATCTGAATTGTATTTCAAAAAGACACCACTTCAATTAACCACGGCAGAATGTGCGTATTTGATTGCATTATTGAAAGGACCCGAAAACTATTCAGCCATCGGCAATTATGAAAAAGCATTGAAGAGAAGGAATCTCGTATTATCTATGATGGCTGATATGGGCTTTCTTGAAGAGGATCAATATAATGCATCCCTTATACAACCAATATTTCTGAATCGCGGAAGACTTGGGATGAAGGATGAATCTATTGCACCTCATTTTGTTGAAATGATTCGACAGGCATTAGAGAAAGATGATCAATTTAATTTACAAGACAATAATTTATACCGAGATGGTTTGGTGATTTTCACCACATTAGATTCTCGCATTCAGCAAGCTGCCAATGAAGCGGTTCAGGAGCATCTTACCGGTTTTCAAGAAACATTCAGAAAGAATTGGGGCTGGAAAGGAAAACAAAAACTGCTCAATTATCTTATTAAACAAGCGGTCATGGAAAAGCCGGAATATCTCAGCTTGACAGATCCTGCCAAAAAAGAATTCATGATTCAGCAGGCGATGAAAAACCAAGCATTCATTGATTCCGTGAAACGAAAAGCAACCACTATCCAAACTGGTGTGAATGTTATTGATCCAATGACCGGACATATACTGGCAATGGTTGGTTCATCACCCGAAGGTTTAGCATTGGCCGGTGATTCCAGATATACATTAAACCATGCAGTGCAAATCAAAAGACAACCTGGTTCATCTTTCAAGCCTTTTGTCTATGCAAGTGCAATGTTGAATGGACTCACACCTGAAACCGCAATTGAAAGTGGTCCCTTTTCCTATACCTTGCCCTCCGGAGGAGTGTGGAGTCCGGGTGGATCTTCCAGTGGACCAATTTCGCTTGCAGGTGGATTGCGCTTTTCTATCAATACAGTTGCAGCTCGTTTGATAACAGAGCATACATCGCCTTCTGAAGTCATTGCTTTAGCACATCGCATGGGTATAAAATCGGAATTGGATCCATTCCCAACAATTGCACTTGGTGCTGAAGAAGTGACGCCACTAGAAATGACGTCCGCTTTTGGGACATTTTTAAATCATGGAATTAGCATCGCTCCTGTGTTTATTCAAAGAATTGAAGATAAACGTGGAAAAATCATTTATCAAAGGAGCAGACAGGTAGATTTGGTTGATGCACTCAGACCCGATGTGGCAAAATCTATGGTAAAAATGATGCGTGGTGTGGTAACCGGAGGTACAGCATCTTCCATTCGATCATTCTTTTCTTATGATGCTGCCGGAAAAACAGGAACGACAAATGATTATGCCGATGCCTGGTTTGTTGGGCTTACTCCGCAATTGGCAGCAGGTGTTTGGGTCGGATTTGATGACAGGCGAATCAAATTCACCGGTTGGTATGGTCAGGGTGGGAAAGCCGCCGCACCTATTTGGGGTAGAATGATGCAAAAAGTGTATTCCACTCCCGGCATACAGTATAGATTGAAAAGCTTTGGATTTACTCCTGCAGATTCTTCAGAAATATCTGATTCAAAAGAACTGATTGAAGAAAATGCAATACCAAAGAACAAACAACAACAGAATCAGGAATTTCAATGATGAATCTTTCTAATCATGAATATTTCAATGTAAATGATGGTAGGCAAATCTCAGTAAGTACTTTTTATTGCATAGGTAGAAATTATTCCGCTCATGCCAGAGAAATGGGTGCTTCAGTTCCGGATAAACCACTCGTTTTTCTTAAACCACGCACTGCATATATTCCTTTTGAGAATGCCTCTCTGACATGTCCATCCTTTTCAAAAGAAATGCATCATGAGGTGGAAATTGCCATTGTGATTGGCGATGATATTCCATTGGGTGTACAGAATGGTTTTGAGAAATATATCGCAGGGTATGGCATTGCATTGGATCTTACATTGCGTGATATTCAATCAATTGCCAAGCAAAAAGGTGAGCCTTGGGCAATCAGCAAAGGTTTTGCCGGATCAGCTCCGGTATCTACCATTTTCCCAATGGAATCATATCCACATTGTACATTTTCACTGAATATCAATGGAGAATTGCGTCAAAAAGGTGACACAACCATGATGGAACGGTCCTTCGAAGAACTCATCGCCTATTGTCATTCCATTTTTCATCTCAAAGCAGGTGATTGTATCCTCACGGGAACTCCTGAAGGAGTTGGCCCATTATATTCGGGTGATGTCATTACTGCCGAGATTCAAGATGTTTTGACCACACAATGCACTATTGCCTAAGAAAGAGAATCACTTCATGAATTTCAACATACCTATCCATTTCATTTGTATCATATCCTTTTTCCTCATTGGATGTTCGAGTCTCACCAATATGGGTGGGATAGATGAAATGATCACAAGAACAGAAAAGGATATCTATACGAGAACTCTTCGAGATACCACAATCATCGATGCAGTGAGAAATGCTCCTGGTCAGAGAGACAATGGTATCGTCTATCCAACCTCTCGTATTGTTGAAATGCGCAGAGATGTCATGCAGGTAGATTCTTCCACCACAAGAGATTATCCAAATTTTATCCGGATTGGTTTATTGGAAACCATTGGAATTGTTGGCGGTGGGTCGATGCAGAATTCCCTCAATGGTGGACTCTTCGGGATTTTTGGGTATTTCAATCGGGATTATGACAATCGCAGAGCTCCTTCAACAAGCAATATTTTCCCGGGAGCGATTTATAGACTTGGCATCATGGAAAAAAGACTCCGTTGGTTTAATGATGATCCTGATTGGACATTGGGAACACATTATTATGAGTCTATCATCGGTGACAATACATTCAATAATTCTCTCACCGGTATTGCTCCGATCTATATTCGCAAACGTTTCTTTTTCAAAGAAACCATACCATATGTAGCAGTCACTCCATCCATTGGATTTTCGCTCTTTCCTGATCCTTATGTAAATATCAGTGTTTCTGGTGATTTGGGTTCGATTGGCGGTATGAATCTTCGAACCTATATTGGTGTGGCTATTCCTTTCATTGCAAAAAATTATATTCCTTATGCCGGGATTGGTACTTCCTTTCTTGATTTTCTGAATAGGGTTCCTGAAACCGAAAAAGAGTGGAAATATCATGAACATTCCGGCTGGCAGATTGGTTTGGCATCGGTCATGGGCGCTTTTTCCAATGCTGAAAAACCATTTTTTGATCCCAATACAAATACTCCATTCAAAGGTATCATTGCCAGACTTGCTCCAACTTCAATGTTTATTCCACTTGGAAATAACAAATTCACGCTCGGTACATCGCTTGTCAATTTTCTCCTCTTTGGAAATAGCGAAGGCGGAATTGGAATTTTACCTATGAGAATCGGGTATTGGCAAAATGTCATTTCGAATGATGCAGTGGTGGAGCCATTTCTTGAATACAATTATTATCCAACGAATATGGTACATATGGGTGCCAAATTATCATTCCGCATCAGCAAGCAAATCAATGCCTTTTTGCAAGCGGGATATTCTTCCGGCTCTCAAATTGCTCAATTCCAAAGTACATTCAATACACTTCGAGATTTTGATATCTATTATATCGGCTTGGGAATTGGCTTATATGATAGAATATTCTATAAGGACGAATTGCGCTATGGCAAAAAATAACATGGTGCGATTGATCATTTCCTGCCTTTCCGTTTCCATCTTATTATTGAATGGATGTATGGAATATCTCGATAGCTTGCTTCCTCCTTCCCCAGATTCTTTTGAATGGAGAAGCGGATTTTTTGTGAGATGTCTAGGACAGGTCTTATCTCCACTTGGTTCGGTTGATATCGTCTATGAAAATGGCTATGTTCTTAAAGAAGATGGAAAAGTGGCAGTATCCGTACCAAGAATCACGGATTTTCGCTTATTGATGAATGCCTCTGTATTGAAAGGGGATGGCCTGAGAGTCATTCTTCGAAAAACAGTCAAAGGAGATTCAACCTTACCGGGAATTACCTTCGATTATACTCAAAAAGGCATTCTCATACGGGATGGTGAGCGCATTATCATGCAAACAGACACCATCAAAGCCGTACAGGGAGTAGAGGAATTGATAAAGATAGACTCAGAAGGAAAAACCATTCGAATTGAGATAGGTTGCGCAAAACCATGTATATTTACAACCGAAAGTCTTGGTACTGAGTTCGTTATCACGCATTCTTTACCATATTCCAGAGTCGCTGTCAATGGTTTGGAATTCCTCCCAATGCGTCTCACAAGACCAAGCATTCGATGAACATGATGAAATTTTTGCATTGCATTGTATTCTCCGCACTCCTTTTCCTATTGCTAGGACATTCGCTCAATGCTCAGGTTACAGGTGCGATCAAACTTCCCAAACCCGGTATGATGAAGCTCGGTGAATATGATACCACCGCACTTGAAAAAGCTGAATTACTCTCCAAAGAAACACTGGGATTGGTTGAAACTCCAATTGATCCAAAGCAATATATTCTGGGTCCCAATGATATCCTGACTGTATTCATAGCCCCAATTCTCTATAAACCTGAGGTCCCTTCGCATATTGATATTCCCGTTTCGCCAGATGGAAGAATCATCATTCCCGGTATTGGAGCAATTCAGATCGGAGGATTATCACTCCATGAAGCTGAAATATTGGTTTCTGCTGAAGTGATGAAAATTCTTAAGTCACCCTCCGTTTCTCTAACATTACGAAAAATGCGAACATTTAAAGTGTTTATTAGAGGTGCAATTAGGAAACCAGGAATCATTCCGGCCACTCCGGCTGACAGAGTTTCGGAGATCATTGACAGAGCAGGTGGTTTGATGTATGATGCATCCATGAGGAAAATCTCCATCACACGCACCAATACTTCTGCTCAGACACAATCCATACCCGTTGATTTGCATGATTTCTTCTTTAAAGGTGACAAATCAGGTAATCCATTCTTGAATGGTGGTGATGTGATTTTTGTACCTGCGCAATCTTCCAATCTCACATTTGAAGTGAGCGGTGAAGTTGGAAAGCCCGGATTATTTGAATTCAAAGAAGGCGAATTACTATCAAGTGCAATAATATCCGCAGGTGGATTTCTGGAAACAGCTATCATTGATTCCATAGAGATATCACGATTTAATGCCGATGATCGAACAATCAAGACATGGTTTGTGAAATCCACTGATACAGATATCACATTGGAATCGGGTGATAGAATTGCTGTAAGAAAAAAGTACAATTGGAGAAAACCACACACTGTTTCAATTACCGGTGAAGTCTTGAAACCCGGTCGTTATGCAATTGATCCTGAATCAGTGAATATTCATGATTTGATTGAGAGAGCG
>Ga0169931_10006675_pt1 | contig 17308 bp, 13 predicted proteins | sample Kivu_15m_20L_FD_129675 | JGI IMG/M metagenome (GOLD analysis project Ga0169931, IMG submission 129675) | Freshwater microbial communities from Lake Kivu, Western Province, Rwanda to study Microbial Dark Matter (Phase II) - Kivu_15m_20L... | ecosystem: Environmental > Aquatic > Freshwater > Lake...
GGTACACGCTAATTTCAGGAATCGTACGTGTACCAAATTGGTACACCACGGGTCATTTTTGAAATGACCGCGCTGTACCAATTTGGTACAGTACCAATTTGGTATTTCAGGAATCAACCATTGACTCTTAAAAACAGAGTGAAATGATCATAAGAAGTTAGAAAGAAGCACGAATGGGATTTGTTTTGTATTACGTATCAATTTATCAATTTCCAAACTTAAAAATATCCGGAAGACAAAATTAACCTATTACATAATAGAGAATAGAGAGATTGATGATACATGTTCACGATGTTTACGCCCATTAGCTTGTTTCGACCGGCAAAAGATATCAATTATAACTTTATTACAGCTGCATATGGTGTGGGTACATTCCTTGGAGTGTTCCTGTATTCTTTGCAGAGGATACTGCATGCACCTGAAGATGTCGGCACGAATGCAGGAAACGTCGATATAATAGCTAGTTCCGAATCGATCAAAGAATTCTCTCAATCTTTGCAAGGCCTATATTTAATATTCGTTCCATTCTTCCCATGCTTCATTTGGAGCTTATGGATGCGAAGAAATTGGCTCTGTAAAGAACTGGACATAGACGAGCATAAGAAGAAGGACTGATGGTGTAAATAATCTTCGATTACGGGCCGCGATCCGAGTCGTATCCATGAATAGGCTTGAATCTTATTGTTCATCTTGGGCTATGTTAAGTTACGAAGAAAAATTTCAAGATGAAACGTAACAGTCAAGTATAGGCTTGAATCTTATTGTTCATCTTGGGCTATGTTAAGTTACGAAATACTTAATTTGTTTCATAACGATCAATTTTTAATACACCTCGTCGAATCGTTGAGATCGTCCTATGTATGTCATGATACTTTATCACCAAGCGTTACATATGCGATTATTTGCTCCGTCAATTTCATTGTGGTAAGCCTAAATGCTGTTGTAGGTATACAGTAGGTTAAATACAAGGTGCAATTGTGTTGGTCATTAATTGATGTAATTATCTTGATGTCGACGACGATTATTCCTGGATTAGTCCTGATCCAAGCGAGTGCTTAGACTGTCTGCTTGTTTGAACAAAGGGTAAAAGTACCATAAAAATGAATGTCATGACATCGAAATCGACAGAAATGGAGATAGCAATTTACACGTCGTTGCATACCATCATATTGCGATGCTTTTATCGTTTTCATTTTGTTTCTGCTCATTGACACTTAATGTTGCAACGGGTGATCTGCTTTGCAGTAGTTTCGACAATTCTTTCTCTTTGTCAAATAGACCCAAAGAGCCCCCTATTTAAAAAATGACATGCAGTGAGGTTCAAAGTCGATCATTCGTCAAGCAAGCAATGGGAAGAGATGGAAATTACCTGTGTGCCAAAATAATACTGTAGTGTCGCGAAAATGCCGCACGTTTTTACATATAACTTGTGTAACAAAGTGATAAAAGGCCTTGCCACTATATACAGGATCCAGTGCAACCCCATATTCTATGGAGAAATTCGATATGAACTCTAATTCTTCTTTCGAGCTTGTTGCATAACCAAAACCTTTTCCTTGATAAACATTGAGAATAGAGCGAATATATTGGTCCATGGTTTTTGAATGGGTTCCTAATAAAGATGGAGAAGAACCATGGTGTATAGAAGAAGGGACCACAAAGCCCATGTCTTGAGCGATATCAGCGATGCAGCTGTAAAAATAATCTGGATCATCACAAACACCTATTGCGTGCATCGTTGGGATGGGTAAATTGTTGTGATGACAAGCAAGGGCCATACCTAAAGTTATACCTGCTGCAGTACCCCCACTGCCGGTTGCAAAAACGATATGAAGTTCCTTCTTAAATTCACTTAATTTCATTTGATGCAATATTTCATCTATAGCTTGAATGTAGCCCCAAGTGCCTAGACCATTGGACCCTCCAACTGGTATGGAATATATTTTTCTATCTTGATTATTCGACATTAAATACTGAGACAACCTTCGTATCAACTCATGGCTTCCTATCTCACCATATTCACGAGGTGTGCATGTGTAAATACTAGCCCCAACAATCCTATCAAAAAGAATATTGCCTGTTGATCCCAACCAATCTCCATCTGCAGAATCATGAGGCCTACTATGCTTCCTTCGTAAGATTAAATGCGGTTCAACTCCAACCATACGAGCAGCAGCAGCAGTCGCCCGACAGTGATTACTTTGTTCTCCTCCTATAGTCACAAGAGTATCACACTGACGATTGATACAATCTGCAAGTAGAAATTCAAGCTTCCTAATCTTATTCCCACCAAGTTCACATCCACCAGACATGTCATCCCGTTTCATGATAAAGGTAATATTCAAATGATTGAAAATTCCTTTTACGCTTGTAATTCCTTGCTCATCGACGGAAAAGGTATTTTTTATAGAAAAAGTCCTAGTCCAACAATGTAACGGTGTCGGCAAATTACCCAGGCTTATACGATATTCTGGTATCTTAGTAAAATGATTTTTACACCAATCAGGAGCTGAGTATGGGAGGAGATTGGAAACAGACATTGATTCTCCCAGCGAACCTTTCAATTTCGTGTGAAAATGATCCGAAACGTAGGTCCATAAAGAAAGAAAAGTCGGAACGAATCTCATCGGTAACTTATACAAAGACATACGACATGACACATAGGAGACACAGACGCATATGCACGTTTCAGAAATCCTCCGCCGACTCCCGCAGCCGGCTGCCGGCTCTAGCCGGCTCGATTGCTTGCATACTCATACTCTTATGGTTAACTCTTTTGTTCTACCGGTAGTTCGACAGTATCCTTGAATACATGGACGATTCAGCGTAGATGAGCAGCAACTATCGAGTCAATGAGATGATACGATGTTTGGCGTCGCATTCGTTTCAATTACTAATCTCTCGGTCTCGTACAGTTTCTTGGTTCAGTACAGCTCTTATCGAAGATGCAAAGATCCATCGTTTACTACTTGAAATTCCAATTGGCAAAATGACTCCTGAACATATCACTGATGCACAATCCCTCATTTTTAAATGGTGCGAAGTCCCTTCCTTTCGAGATGCTGAGAGAGCTGAATTTATGCTCAATAGACTTATTACTGAGACAAGCGATGGGGGGAATCACTCACTTCACCTACCACTTTCTATTTACGTTAGATTACTTGAAGCTTATTCTAAATCTGATGTTGTTGGGACAGGTCCACTTTATGCCCATAATTTACTCCAGCGTATGATTGAGCGACACGATGATTACCATCCAATTAATGCCGATTTGGCAAGATCTAGGAATTCTAGTCTGAACAAGATACTTCCGACTCCAGATATAACATGCTTTAATACCGTATTACATGGATGGGCTAATAGCTCCCATCCTCAAGCTATAGAAAAAATTGAAGAATTATTTGGTGTACTCGAGCAGAATATCACTAAGGGGTATCATCCGCAACCCAATACTTCCACTTACAACATCCTCATCAACGCATATGCGAATCATGCGTCGTTTTATGGTTACGCTCAGAAAGCCGAAGACGTATTATTGAAAATGGCAAATATAAACAGTCAAAATCAATCTTTTGTTAGGCCGAATACAACTAGCTTTAATCTCGTTCTTAAGGTACATTGATTGTCTTTTATTGAATCCAATTTTTTTTCATCAAATGCTATTCATGATACGATCTTTGGTTGTATAAAACTAGGCTTGGAAAAATTGTAAAGAAGGCATAGAGTGTGCCCAAAGGGCTGAATCAATACTGAGACTAATGACAAAGGTAAAAAATTTTGATTTTTATTCGTTTTGTTACTATAATGACTACTTTTATCTCACGAAATGTGTGTGTATCACGTTTGTAGCTAGAATCTCAAGGCCATTATCAAGTTCGACCTGATCTAATCTCCTTTTGTACCGTCATCAACGCCTATGGTGATAATGCGAGACTGAGTTTAACTTCATCTGATAAAAATGACGTTTCTGATACCGTTTCGATTAGTTTTGATGGAGCACTGGGTATCTTCCATTTATTCAGTGATTCTTCACTCGTATCAACAGAAGGGGCCGTTTCTAAATGCTTGTCTGCGCTAATAGATACTATGGGACATATATGTCAACAATCGATGACAAAGTCAAATAGCTCAAGTGAAGCTTCCCTTATTCTATCGCTTTTGGGAGAAAAATACATAAAGGTTTTGGATATGATGAAACAATTAAAACATCGTCGATTGTTGACAGACACTTCTCTTCTACACACACTTTGTCATACTATCCTCGATTACCTTCAAGTTTCTCCGCGAAAAAGTCACGAGAACGAACATTTATTTGATTCACACATGATCTCCCCAATTAATAGAGGTTCAAAAATGCAGGACCAGTTCGCTCAACTCAATATTAAACATATGCGTATTATCCTCGAGAATATATTCGATGGTTCGTACGGTATTTCTCCAGATACCTTGTGCGTCAATCGATTACTTCGTGTTTATAATCGACTAGGAGACGAATCTGCGGCAGAAACGTTGTATAAAACGTTGGTTCATGGCGACCATTTCTCACCAATTATTGATCTAACTACTTTCTGTATTATGGCAGATTTATTCTATCAAAGTCGATCGAACGACTCTGCAAACAAAATTCTCAAAACTATTCAGGATCTTCAGTTGTTCATAATATCTTCAATCTCATCTCAGTCAGCTTATGATCATAGGAAAATCAACTTCTGTTTTAATTTAGCTATTTCTAAATTTTGCAAAATCAAAAGTCCAACTTTCACTCAACATGCGTATGATATCGTTATGAAAAGGAACGAATTCAGCCAACAAATGGGCTTAATTGATATAATTCATTACAACATGGTTCTATCATCATTTTTACATGTTCGAGTCATTCAACCATGTGCAAAAGCTCTTGATATACTAAGATGTATGCACCATAATAGAGCAGCGGGATACCTTGGTCCCGACGCCATCAGCTTTACACATACTCTTCAAATATTGTTGAAGTTCGGACAAGGGAGACATGTTCAAGACATTATGAAAATTTTTAATGAAATGAACAGCATCGATGGATTCGTCTTTGATGCCATGGTTTTTGAGCATACATTGCATGCTCTAACCTCTGCTGGAAATAGCATCGAGGGGACATATGCGAGAGAAGTTTTTGTGCGTATGCGAAACTTGAACGCTGAGGGGAAAGTACCTGTCACTGTAGCCGCTTGTAATTTATTTCTCAAAGCTCTATCGAGATCTCCCGAAGAGTGTCATGAAGCACTCCTCCAATTGATACAAGACTTCAAAGAGGGCAAATTACCTACTCTACCTGATAGAATAGGTTTCAATACTGTGATACATTCTTGGTCCTTATCTAAGAGAGACGATGCATTTAAAGAAGCTTATAATTTACTTGAGCTGATGATAAGCTTGAATGGAACGGAAGCCGATCAAAATTTAAGCCCTGATCAATTTACAATCAGCACTCTTCTATCAGTCATAATCAACAGTCATCGAGCAGATGCGGGGGCTCGAGCTGATGAGCTAATGAAGCGGATATCTAAAATTCCTGATTTGCATATAGATGCCTACGTTTACAATCGTCATATGTCAGCTTGGGCTAAGTCTTCATCGAAACTGAAACTGGGGAGAGTCTTAGAAATTCTTAGAGAAAGTCAGCGTGAAGGACATGCTGACTTGGTGTCGTTCAATACAGCTCTGAATGCATTTGCTCACGTTAATGGCGCCTCATCAGGCATTACAGAGAAGGATCAAATATTAAGTAAAGCTTATACAGTTTACGACGAACTTTGCTCATCAACTATTCGCCCAGATGACGTCACATTCACGACGATGTTGCGAGTAATTTCTAATCTGTCTACCGATAGCAACCAAAGGGATGAAAAAGTAATGAATTTGTTTAAGGACTATTGTCGACTTGGAATCGTCACAGTCACGGTAATAAAGTTACTTCGAAACATTATACCAGACCCGAATTATCGCAAGACTTTATTTCAGCACTCACTCGAAGAAAAAATGCTAGACAAATATTGGACGCGAAATGTTGATCGTAAATCGGTAACGTTGAAGTAAGAGCACAGTGTTAAGATGGATTAACCAAGGTGAAATATCAGCACAGTACCCTACCATGGATGATTCTTAATTATCTTGGGATTGAATCTCTTCAGACTATTATTACCCTCTATGACGAACGAGGAAACGCAGTTTGCCGTCACACGAGTGTCTTGTGAGATATTTAACATTAATTAGTATGTTACAATTATCGGTAGAAGCGTTTCAGTGCTTGAGGAGCGTCACTTTTGAATGAGTTATCAGCTTGATCAGACGTTATTTTCATTTTTTTCGCCTCTTTTTCTAATTCTTTGGCTTCTTTCAATTTTACTAAACTCTCATCAATTACGTTCTTCTGTTTTCTCCTGAGCTTCTTACCTATTTTGCTTCTGCCCCTCATCTTTTTCTTTTCTTTGGGTTTACCCTCACTCTGCATTTTAGTATTTGCCTCCTCTTCAATTTCTCTAACCTTTTCGAGTCGTAAATGAGGATCACTCACTTCGACAGTACCAATTACGTCTGGATCCAGTGCGATCATTTCAGGTTTCAGCTTATCCATGAGAGCTCGAATCTCTCCTTCTTGCCTCTGTTTAGTATCATGATAAGGATTAGTATTGTATTCCATAGAGTCAAGATTGGGTTCACCACTACCAGGTATGACAATCGATGAAAACCCTTTACCATGTCCAATACCGCAAACATCTTCAAATGGTCTAAAGCGTAATGATTCCACGGGTCCACAGCCAGGTAATGAATGACTCATGTAAGGGTCTTTCACTTTATATCTCAATGCATCGGGGGACCAGAATGTAGCATGAGTCCCATGACCTATTCCCAAGACTCCTCGCTGGGAAATGTCAAGGCATGTTGGTGGGCCACTACGAGAATAGTACGCATGCGTTTCCTTGTACATCCTTAAATCCCACACCTTGATTTGTTTTTCAGCACCCCCTGTGACCATATATCGACCAGTGTCATCTACAGCAACTGCGCGTATAGGGGCCCCTTTATGACATAGCATTTTAACTAAATATTCTGAGCTGGCAGGGCTCCACAATGTAACAACCCCATTCAAGTGTCCTAAATGAATGATAGCATTAGTTGGGTTTTGAGTCATGACATCACAAGGTCCTAATTTCGAACGATGACTTGAAATCAAAGTTCCTGTTGAAGTATCATGATACTTGAGAAAGCCGGTCCGTCCCACTGTGGAGAGAAGCCAATGATGGGGTAAGTACTCCATACGAAAAACGTCCTATGATTCCATTTAGGAAAAGTTATATGATAAGAAACCAGGATTGGAGATAGAAGGATTGATCAATAAGAAAGCTCCACGTCATACCTGATGATCACTCAAACGATGGATTTCGACACCTGAGTTATCATATATATACACATTCTTTTGCTGTGCCAAAGCAAAGAGAGATGTGTTATGAAGAAATACTGCATCTCGTATTTTCTCTTGTACATAAAATTCTGTTACGAGACTCCGTTGATACATATCCATAAGAGCACAATGTCCACCAAAAGAACTTTTACCGAAAAGAATACCACATCTTCCAGATCGATCAAAGGATATGCCATAGGGTGAGTACTGAGATAAACTTAGATCGTAAATATTTCTTGCTGTTTGTTCATCGACTTGTTTTTTCATGTCTCGTTGTGTCAACTTATACGTTTTCTCCATTTCATGTTCTACTTGTATGAAACCTGTTGTATCACTTAAGATCCTTTCAGCATCAGATGCTGCAATGGCTGCTTCAATATTCTTTTTTTCCGTACGTATCATCAATGATTGTAATGCACGGTCTTTCACTCCATTTCGTTGTCTCTTCAATAAGGCACGACGTTGACTTGGATCTAATTTATCTAGCCGTGCGTTGGAATCATCTTGTCGTGAAAGCTCTCGACGTTTTTCATGATGATATTGTGAGACAATACCATGATGTAAATGAGCTTGCACTGTGTCTTGTGATACCGCAGTTTCCTTGAGTTGTTTTAAAACCTCCTTTGTTTTTTCATCGACTCGTCCGCGTGAAATGAGATGGCTTGTTCCACCTATATCATCATTCTGATGCTTCGCTAAAACTTTAGGTGCAGGATTCCCTCGGGCGATCATATCTGGTTATACTAAGTCGTCTTGAATTTGGAAAGGCTGCTGATAGTTGAAGTGTTGATGAAACATAATGTTCGATGGTTCCGCGTTATTCCGCCTTCCGCCTTCCGCCTAACAGAATTTTTTGTCTATTAGGTCATGCTTCCGATTTCCGTTTTCGCGATCCAATCAATCATTTTCATTTTTAATTTTTAACACTTTTCAGGAACTGTATAAGGAGGCGTTTTATGTGTTGAATTCAACTTCTTTTGTCTACAAAAATTCAATGATATCATGAGTTATATCTCTTCGCTGAATCCTCCAGAGCCAGGAAAGGTGATGGAATCACAAGATGAGGGATTTGGTTTGGGCAGGCAACTCATGAATCTCATACGAACCTTGGAAAAATCGCAAAAACAAAGTCTGGACATGAATGAGGAAGTATTAGACCGTATTTTATGTTTATTAACAAATATGCGTGAATCGTTTCTTAGAAAAGGACTTTTACAAGGTGACAAAATTAAGTTGAATGCTCTCATGGCTGCGAACAAGAAAGAGGAGTTAAATCACTCATCTTCGTCAACATCAACAGGGAACAATAAAAGGAAACGACGTCATCAAAGCTCGTTTGGTGGACAATATCAATTACAAATGTCTTTGGCCGTTGACAACAATTGTGCCACTGCTGACGGAGATGAAATACTTCTGAATGATTCCTCTTCAACTAGTGAGGAGATACTGATCATGACTTCAATATCCCGTATCTTGAACCCTACCAAGAGTCCATCAAAAGACTCCAATTGTGAATTGAACCTTCCATGGGTCTTAATTCGGGCAGCTGCAGATGTTTTAACTGCAGTATGCTATGGAATTAACGATTTGAATCATCCAAATACTCACTCATCTCAAAATCCTTATCCTATGATTGAAAGTCAAATCGTTGAATCCTTTTCATCGAATATCTTGAATAGTCTTATCAAAACTGCAAAATCAGCCATGAGCAACATCATTACAGATGGCAACCCTACTCGCCTAATATATTCTGAAGAAAAACAAGAGATCCTGTCAACGCTTTCATCTTGCTTTACCTGTTTCACTTGGATTATCATAACATTAGGTGAAAAACTTAGTCGATCTACGAATATCATGATGGAAATAAAATCACTCGTAAATGATCTGTTATGGGCGGATCATTTCTATAATTATTTCTATTCTAATGAATCAAATGGAAATCCCCTGTTGAATTCATTGTACAGTTTAGTGTCCGTTTTCCCATTAGTTGGAGATTCCAATTCCACGCCACCTAATAAAATATGGACGCAGTATGTGCAATCGATAACATCATCATATCAGGTCCTACTCCATAATTTCTTTCCAGATTTGTCACGTAAACAAGAAAGAACTCTTGCTACATCGACTATGAATTTGAATATACCAATACTTTTTAACAAGGAAGTTCATGATTGGATTTTACTCATCCCCACTCGTTTGCCATCTCAAAAACAACGACTCACTGCATTTACACATCGTGCAAATGTATACTCAAGTCTTTTAACAAAACTCTTATCCTTAGAGCTATATGATACCAAGGCGATGGCTTATTTCAACGCTGCATCGTTACCCCTGAAACAATTATTGGATTTATGTGATTCACTTGTAACGTTTAGCTCTAATGCAGAAAGACGTTATCTGAACACCAAAGTTCGATTACGGGATGTGATTGTAGAACAAGGTTTTTTCAGTGTCCAATCTGCCGTATCTTCAGGGAACGGAATAAAATATCTTGGGTTAAATTTATTTCAAACTGTGATATCTATGATCAATCAATCATGTCTCATACATGGAAAGCGTTTACTAAACTCCTGTCTTGTATCCTTGAAATCATGTTCATCTTTGAATGTACGGAAAATAGTCGACCCCATGTACAGTGATAGTGCTTTAAATATGGGGAAAAAGACAGAGAAGGATCATCAGAGGAAAATGAAATGGCTACACACTTCTATTGTGCTACGTACCCAAGCGATACGAGCTGTCATGTATGTGGTGACGCAAATAGGTTCAAACATCGTATTTGAAAGCAACACCTTTATTCAATTGATAAATATCGTAGCTGGATGCGTGCTAGAACAAATGCTAGGTCCTGAAAGAGCTAATGATGATGAAGATTGGGGTACTCTTCCTGAACGGGTTGACTTAGTGTACGTTTCTTATATATCAATTGAATATGTATCATTTACTTCCCTATCTCCGTTTCAATGCTATTTGATACAAATCACGAAAATCCTAGTACCAAGGGCCTTTATGCCATGAGCTCTATCGTAAGCGTCTGCGGAGGCTTTATGTCTCTTGCCACACGCGAAACAATCGAATCTGTTGCCTTAACATGCATGAATCACTTGAGCCAACACGAAAATATTCCCTTTGTCTTTACATACGCCTCCACAAAATCGGCTGTATTACACCTATCTTTAAGTTGTATCAGTAGCCCATGGCCCGATGGATGTGCAAGTACGTTGATTGGAACTCTTCGTTCTGTCGCATGCGTTTTGCGACATGACCGGGATGACTCAGTATCATTGATAGCGTATAAAGCCTTCTCTGTCTGCAACGCCTTCATGACATCCAGGGCACCACCTTTAGTACTTGGAGTTCGTCACCTCTCACATGATGGTGATCATAAACGCCCGCATGGGGTTTTTGAATCTTCCTTAGCGACGTTATCCTACGACTCATTGTTATCAGGTATTATAGGCGACTTGAAACAGAAAAAGGAATCTAATGTGGAAACGTTTGACTCCACGATGGACGTATTGAAAGGTGATGAAAATGAGGATATTCCTCTCTGCATGGATTCTCGTACCGTTACAAAGAAGTTGGATGACATTAAACCTTCTATTCATGATAAGACTCTAGATGATCTTGGTACGGGTTTGGATGAAAAAGTAATGAGTGAAGGAGTTCCACAGATTGCGAAAGGCGACGAAATATCAACAGTTGCTTGTGCTGCTGATAAGTCAGTACCTACAATGACAGAGGTAAGCGATGTAAGAGCTGGGTATGACTATCGCAGTTCCTTGAATTTCAATGACGGAAAACTTAAGTCTATCAACTTCGAGAAATTTAGCAAGCCTTCAGCTGGTGTTCAAGGATCGCTGAAAGAAGGCATACCCGACTTTGAGGATGATTTACAGCTGCCTGATATAATTGATGGCGATCCAGATTAATGGTTAGCTTATCTGTAACAACGGTTCTAAACGTTTCTTACATTAGAAGTTATGTAATCATTATTTGTCCTCACAAGCGCAAACAATCATGTATACCTTCTTTCTAGTTACTGTGTTACTGATGTAAAGTGCTTCTTTAGCAAATGTCATTTCTTTCCTTTTCGCAATGCTCATTTATCTTGTCCTCATTACGCTTAGGAGCTGGATATTTCTGGGTACCCACATTTAATCTTTTCACACCTCTTGCACTCCACCACCCGGTACCATACCAAAAAACAAGTTGTGTATTTTTTGGGATGGCTTCCAGAGAAACAAATTCTAGCCCACCTATATGTCCATTTCGAAGTCCCCAATACTGAAATGTAGATCTTTGAGGTACAATTACAGTAATATGAATCTTGTGAATTCTATACTGTACACAAATGTATATTTCTTTACATATATTCCATAGGACTTACCTAATATTTTGTCGCTCATTAGGTCCTGGACAAGCAGCGAATTGAATTACATTTCCTACTGATGTGGGATTGAGAACACCATTATAATTGGATGTAATAACATTTCCAGCTATATCTTTATTTCGTCCAGATAATTTATTTGGTGGGTAGTATGATATCGCTCGATCTTCTTTGGAGCATGCAGCACATCGACCACGATATCCCCAATAGGCCATTCTATACTTGGCTGGTAAATCAAATCTATATCGAGTTTATATAATATCCAGACGTAAGGAAATAAATGATAATGAAAAATAAAAAGCGTGTGTAAAAATTGTAAGTATACATACCTTGCAACTAATGCCTTGCCAGCAAAGGGATGATTGACAACTTTTAAAGCTCCATCACCATATTTCAAATGTCGATCACAATAAGGTATAGGTACAGGTTCACCTTCTCGTGAATGTACCATGATTTGGCAACGTATACCTTGTTTTGTATGTGCCCAGCACTGAACCGTACTCGCTCCTGAAGTAGAAACAGTACATGTCTTTTGAGCTTCTTGGGGAAGAATCTTAGCTGTCTTGGGTTGCCTTTTCATGATCTGTTTCAGCGTTTATAATCATGGAATCAAAAAAGAATGCTATTGTTGAACTAGTAGAGAAGCGGGGTACGAGAGATGAGAATAGATGTATGTCTAAACCTCCATAAACTCTTCGATCAAATTTTTTTTGAATCAATATGAATGCACATACCGAAGTATGTACCGTACATACAGTATGTACTATCCAACTTACCAATTACAGTACTGTACAGAACTTCATGCAAGTGTCTTAGACGTGCATTCGAAACGGATCAGAGTCAAACGTCAAGCATTATCATTATCATCAATCATCCAACTATTAAAGTCATCGAATTATCAAACCATCTCCAAACGTCAAAACTGTTCCAATCCCAAGTGTGGAGGCATCCAAAATCTAAAAGAGGCATTATCGTGCTGTATTGTATTCAAATAACATCAAAGAAACGCAACACGCCAATTACCATTCATTGACACATTATCGATAGAAACGTATAAACGATTCCTTGATCCGTTAAGGAATTCCTGCTCACTCTCCCTACTCTCTACATCTCATCCTTTCTCCCATTATGATTCTAACGGTTGCAGTATTTGCTTTCTTATTCACACCGACTCTCTATATTACAATTGTATGTATCACAGTTATATTTACAATAATTACTGCATTTCGTGCTCGATGGCGTCGTGATTATAATCATTCCAAGCTCTGTTGGTCGGCCTATCAAACATCTTTATATACAGGTCATGTATCTCATGTCCGCTTACAACCCAAAGTGCATTCCTTTACTTATCCTATATTCTTCTTTTTAATTGATTTGTCTGAATCATGGACTCTCTTTCAACAATCCTATTCAACGCTTTGGCCGTTGAGTTTATTCATGCAATTTAACGATTGTGATCATTTGAAAAATGGTGAGGGCTTATTACATGGCAAGGAAGATCCTAATAGCCTGGGTACATCGTCGTCATCATCATCTTTAGACAACTCCCTTACTGCTCGCATTCAAAGACTTGTAGCAGAACGTACTCAAGGGAAATATGTGATGGACACAAACACTCAACCCATACTTCTCTTAACACACTTGTCCTACTTTGGATACTGCTTTAATCCTGTTAGCTTTTATTACATTCTCAAAAGTAAAGACGATCCAACTATTGAAGTTATTGTAGCAGAAGTTTCGAATACACCCTGGTTGGAAATGAAATGCTACGTATTACATCCAGACTCTATGGATATGTTGACACAAGAAGGATCATCATTCCAACGTGAGAATCCACAAACGTTACATTGTATCTTTCCCAAGATATTTCATGTTAGTCCTTTTATGGATATGAATCATATGTATGATTGGACTTTTACAAATCAACATCTACCTACTACTACTACTACTCCTATTCGTAGTAGTCATCAAACTCATCAGGAACAGATAACGGTGAGTACAAGTATGAAACAGAAATCGACGGGTATACACTACTTCAATGCCTTTCTTCGTTTGAAACGTCAATGGTTACATCCAACGACAGTTGCCATTCAACTATTGATATTACCCTTCTTTTGTATTATTATACAACTTTGGATTCATTGGGAGGCTTTACGATTAATGATAAAGGGAATTGTTTTTATTCCACATCCAGAGGGTACAACAACACGCGCTTCACGTATCATAGAATTACTCATCAAACCCTTTGTTTTCTTGTATGATAAACTGAATACTAATTTGAAGAGAGATACGTAAGATAAATATAATTTTGGAGACAAGAAGGCATCGTTGTATAGTCATGTCTTGCGCCATTCATACCATATGTATAAATATTGATAGAAACGTTATTTCATATGTCTTTTCCCCCCCCCAATAAACTGATAATATCGTATTTTTATAGATTTTAGTTATAATTAAAAATATACATAGGGGTAGAAGGAGCTGCGTGGTGCAATGCTTCGACCGGTTGTTTTGTGACTAAAAGGGTTAACATTGAACTTCGTAATATTTTCAGCCTCCATAAAACAAGAAATTTGCTCAGGGAGCCATAGTGCAACCGCCCACAGAGCTTGGATTGGACGAAGACGCACATAACAAAAATAAACCCGAGACCGAGGAGTATTTTAAATATTTCGACTCTTGACTTGTTGACCGTTGCTGATCCATATCCATTGGCTTCTTGAAAAGTAATTCTTGTGACTTGAACTCCGATAAAACGATTAGATGAGGCGGTAGCGATCAACGCGTTGGCAGAGCTATGCTCGATGTCATACGAAGAATAGACCGAACATGCTGGAATCGAGATGATCCCTATTCTTCGTATGGCATCGAGCATAGCTCTGCCAACGCGTTGATCGCTACCGCCTCATCTAATCGTTTCATCGGAGTTCAAGTCACAAGAATTACTTTTCAAGAAGCCAACGGATCAGCTAATGGGAAATTTGGATCACAACTACATAGTGTAGTTATGAAATGATTTTTAAAAGTACGAATGGCCCGTTCTGCCGCATTTGCCCGGTGTTGATTGGGAGCAACTAACTGGTATTGAATACCTTTTGATGTAAGGTATGTCTTGAGTGAAGTTGAGGCTTCATTGTCACAGATGTGTATATGTGGAGTTATTCCTCGAGATATGAGTAAGTCCTGAATTTTTGTATAGGCTTTCAATATCTGCGCCGCCGTCCGTGAAGGTATGGGCTCCGCGAAAATGTAATTACTATCCCCGTCAAACACAACCAAAATGTACTTGTTTCCTTGACTAGACGTGACAATAAACCTGCCAGTTGTATCTGAGTATATGGTTCCTTGGCGGTGCAAAGTTGTATTCGTTCTAATGTCCTCCACTACCCCAACATACAGAACACGAGATGTTTGAGAGTGTTGTTTTGTGGATAGACGATTTGATTGCACCTGATCAAGGTGTCCCATATGCATTGCCACAGACTGGGGAGCATACTTCCTTACTTGGGCCGCCGTTAATAAAGGGAAAGTTGCAAGATGTCCTGCTTCTATAGCATCACACCAAGTAGAAATGGTAGGAGATCCCATGCACGCGTGGTAATATGCGACCCTATTGGCTATAGTAGCCAGGAAACGCATTGAATGGCAAGAATGATGTTCATAATCATTTTCAGGTACCTCATTTGGATGCTGTTCCATTTTGCTCAAGGGTAAATGCCATAGACGGTCATTGAAATCACGGTAACCATTTAAGAGACTATCTTCTGAGGGTAAATTTGCCATCCATTTGGTGGTCTGTTCTCCTTTTAGAACGTATGCATCAGTATGTGTTAATATGCCTATACAACCATTGTCGCAAAACTTTCCCATGGAAACCAGTGCTATTGATATCTTCGGGACAATACGAGCAGTCAAGGATTCTGTATCAAGACGATCAGTCTGAATCGGTAGGAGGGTGGTTTGTGATGAGTTCAGTTTTGAGCCATCCGATTGGGCGATGTAAATAGGGACCGAAGGTGTAGGTGCTGATGCCAGTGGGTATTTCACAAAATAGTCTGATTCCCCTGAGTCAAGTAGCGAGTCTTCAGTCGATTTGATGGGAGCAGGGATAGTGGTATAGAGTTGGGGTTGCGTATAGAGTTGGGGTTGCCTAATAGAGGTAATACCATTGTAATTGAGATTATTGATATAATCTAATTTATGGCTACTAAATACTAGGGCCCCTCCTCCCTATTCCTTCCCACCCATCTTGTTATCCTTTGTAGCATGCTGTTGATGACCTGGTGCAGGTTTTTTACACTCTTTGCTGGTATGGGAGTGATTGATTCCGTGGGTCCAGGAGTATTTTTCAGGTCTTTCCGGTCGAGGTTTAGAAGCTATGGCTTTTGTAAGAGCTTCAGTCTGACTCGCAATCGCCTTTACCAACATTTTATTCTGTTCTTCGAACATCAAACGAATCGCTTCCGAATTATCAGAGGGTTTCGTCTTCATGGAGTGGGCGTAACCGCAGGATCCAATGGTAGAAGGTGTCGCTTTATTACGAAGAATTTGTCGTAGCTCTTGTTTCAATTTCTCCTCCGAAAAATCTAACCACTTCTTATCTAAAGATCTGTTTTGGATCCCAGATGCCAAGAATTCAAACTCTGGTCCTAACATGCTGAGGAATTGTTCTCTGATATGGGTGTCTGTCAACGATACCGTAGGATCCCGCTTCAGTTTAAGAAGATGAGTTTGAAAACGATTGAAGTATCCATCCACTGATTCCTCTGTCGAACGGCATAAGGTATAAAAGGCCGGGAGTAAAATTCTCGTGGTATATTCATATGAAAAGTTGTCCTGTAGGAGGGCCTTCCATAAAGCTATTCCTTTTCCTCGGTAATAGAACGAACAGATAAACGAGCTATTGGTGGGAAGTGATGATATGATTCTCGAATAAATCCTAACATCGTACAATTTCAATGTGTCGTTTTCCACAACTTGGTTGTAATAAATCAGGCCATCATCTTGGATGAGAGGGGAGAGTTCCGATGCTGCAATTATGGCCAGAAAATGGTTTTTCCACTGATCAAACTGGTCCTGTTCCCCATTGAAAGATGGGTATGTGAGGTCAACGATTTTTATCAATGGTGGGAACCGAAGAGCAGGAGACTGGTTGATGTCGGAATTTCGACTCGACGTCTGGTTGGTGATGTCAGAATTTCGACTCGACGCTATCACGTTTTTGGTAACACGACTCACTAGTTTTTCTTCGAGATCCTGGAAGAGTCTTGAAAGTTGATTGGTCACAGCTTCCAGAATCAAAGTTTCTGGATCTCGAATTTCGAGATCGATTGGATCGGAATCAGATTCGAGACATAATTGGTCGACTCCTGAAATACCAAATTGGTACTGTACCAATTTGGTACACGCTCCAAATGACTTTACTGGCTACAAACGGCTAGAATTTGGTACACGAGAGGGTCGCCAGGTTGGTATCGGAC